>ERZ795053.26-NODE-26-length-168837-cov-18.505700_pt1 | contig 168837 bp, 155 predicted proteins | sample MGYA00375137_ERZ795053 | MGnify/ENA primary metagenome ERZ795053 (study PRJEB30182, sample SAMN05720284) | activated sludge metagenome | isolation source: Anaerobic digester | place: Hong Kong | collected 2014-12-17 ... | reverse complement strand
AATCCAATTCAAATTCTTTGGTGGGAATGCAAAATCTTAAGGAAGGGATGTGGCAAGGGGAGGGAAAGCCGCACTGGGGTGCGGCGTACCCAGGAAAACCTTTGGGAGCGCCGCAGCCCACTGCGGCTCTTTTTCGGATCCTGGAGCTTCGTGTAGAAATCTATGAGTCCAGCCCCGCTTCGGAAGAGCGTGCCTTTGCCTCCCATTTCCCCCAAAAAGCCCGGCGCGCGATACTCCCCTGTAATGAGCCGCACTGGGGTGCGGCGGTCCCAGGGAAACCTTTGGGAGCGCCGCAGCCCACTGCGGGCTCTTAAACCGGTGTTTCGAATGCTGCGGCACTGGGGTTCGGCAGTCCCAACAAACCTGGGCAACGTGTGATATAATTTTCCTGGTTTTGGAGGGAAACGTCATCTCCAATCCGGGAGGGAAAAACATGTCCAATTGGGAAAGGAACCGAAAAATCTTGGCAGAAAAGGGGTTGCTTGGTGGTCGCGAAAAAAGCATGGGGGATGAGGAGCCCCAACCAAGGGAGATCTGCCCCTCTGCCGAGGTGATGCGCCAGCGTTTCTTCGGAGCCCTTTCTTCCGCTGACGTTGAGTTTCCCTACTGGTACACGCGCACGTGGAACCAGTGGGAAGGGGAGGTTCCCGTCGTTCGTCGGGCGCGGGCGTTGAAGGCTGCGTTTTCCCACCTGTCTCCCAACGTGATTCCGGGGGAAAAGATCGTGATGCAAAAGACCCGCCATATGCGTGGGTCATTCCCAATGCCTTGGCTATCGGAGAGTTTCTTCCTCGCAAAGGAAGACGAACTCTACCAGCAGGCTGCGGCATGTGGTTCTGCCAGCGCGGACGAGCTTTCGCAATTTGGAAGTGGGGGCGGCAACGTTACGCAAAGTTTTGGGGACGTGGTGTCCATCGCGGGGAAGTTCGGCATGCACAAGCAGGAGATCCCTGCACTCATCCGCTTGGCACACGAGTGGCAGGGCAAGTCCGTGGAGGATATCAGCCGGCGCTACGAGAAGATGAGCCCGCATTTCGAGCGCAAGGAGAACTTGATGAAGTCCCTGGTGTGCATGTTTGACTCGGGGTTTACCCTTCCGCTTGGCCGCGAGGTCATCGACTACTACCTACCCCTTTCGCTGGGCTTCGAGGGAATCAAGCGCAAAGCCCGCGAAAAGATGGACGAGGTGTTTGGACAGGCAAGTGGGGACGGAATTCGCGGAATGGATCGCTTCTACTTCTACCATGCCAGCGTGCTCGTGGTGGAAGGCATCCAGAAATGGATTCTCAATCACCGCGACCAGTGCCTGGCCCTCGCCCAAGACCCCAAGATATCGGACACCCAACACTACCGCGAAATCGCCGAACGGCTGGACTGGATCGCATGCAATCCCCCACGGGATTTCCGCGAGGCACTGCAGCTGAGCTACATCGTACACATCGCCTCGCTCAACGAGGACGCGATTTCCGGGATGTCCATCGGACGGTTGGGGCAAGTGCTCTGGCCATGGTTCGAGCAGGACATCGCATCGGGGGCCATTTGCGAGGACGAGGTGCTCGAACTGCTGCAGCAGTACCGCGTGAAAATCACCTGCATCGATTGTTTTGCCTCCGCGGGCGTTGTGGGAGGGGTTCTTTCCGGCAACACGTTTAACAACCTCACGCTGGGCGGTTTGAAAAAGGATGGTTCCAGCGCCGTGAATCGATTGGAATGGCTCATCGTGGAAGCGGGGATCCGTTGCCCTACACCCCAACCCACGCTGTCGGTGCTCTACGACGAGCGGCTGGAGGAAGGCTTCCTGCGCAAGGCGATCGAGTGCGTGAAAACCGGTGCGGGCTACCCCGCATGGATGAACAACCGGGTGGGTATGGATTTCTTGCTGGAGCAGTACGGTCCGGAAGGAATGAACCGCGAAGATGTGCGCGCCATTGCCATCGGGGGATGCCTGGAAACGTCACCCTGCATCTGGCACGCCTACGAGAGAAACGGAAAACGCTACGATATTCCAGGAGGCGCGGGGCAACCCACCAGCGTGGGTGTGCATTTTTTGGCTTTACCCAAGTTACTGGAGTTGGCACTCAACGATGGAAGGGACCTGCGCACGGGGTTGCAGGTTTTCCCCGCCCACGGTAAAAAAGCCACTTCGTACCGCGAGCTGTGGCAGGCATTCTGCGAACTGGCAGAACAAGCCATGCAGGTGCTCACACGTGCAAACAACCTGCAGCACGATATCTGGCGAAAGAATAACCCCGCCGTGTTCAACTCGCTTTTGAAACCGGATTGCCTGGAAACGGGGTTGCACGTCGGGCTGATGGGGTACCGGTTCAACGCCACTTTCAACGTGGAGAGTTGCGGCACCGCCAACCTGGTGAATGCGTTGGCTTCGTTGCGCCAGAACGTGTTCGAAAGCCAGCAGTTCACGTTGGCGGAAATGATCCAGGCGTTGAACGCGAACTTCGGTTTCGTGCCGGGAAGCCTTTTCGAACGGCAACCGGGCGGTGAGCGTTTCGACCGTGAATACGCCGCGTGCCTTGCCGCACCCAAGTACGGAAACGACGACCCGTTGGTGGATTCCATCCTGGTGGACTACGAGCAATGGTTTGCCCGGGCAACCCGGCAATGCGAATCGTTGTACGGTAAGAAGATGTACCCCTGCCAGATCTCGGTTTCCACCCACGGCCCGCAAGGTGCCGCCACGCTGGCAAGTGCGGATGGACGGCTGAGTGGGGTGACCTACGCCGACGGCTCGATGTCCGCTTTCCCGGGAACGGATCGCAACGGGCCCTACGCGTTGTTCGAGTCCGCAACCGGATGGGACCACGCTTCCTCGCAGAACTCGCAGATGAACCTCAAGATGCATCCCCAAGCCGTAGCCGGAGAGGAAGGCACCCGCAAGCTTCTCGCGCTCACCCGGGCATACATGCGCAAGGGGGGGTTCCACATCCAGTACAACGTGGTGGATTCCAACGTTCTGAAGCGCGCGCAGGAGCACCCGGAAGCGTACCGTGACTTGATGGTGCGCGTGGCCGGCTTCACGCAGTACTGGGTGGAAATCGGGAAACCGATCCAGGACGAGGTCATCGCGCGCACCGAGTACAGGAGGTTTTGACATGCGCCAGCACCAGGATTGCTTCTACTACAGCCCCATCGACGTAACCCACGGTGTGTGCCGGGTTTCCGGTGACCCTGTGCTTGGGGACAAAGAGGCTTGCGACCAACACCGGCCGCTTCTCCGTTGCCGGGACTGCGCGCACTATTCCCCCGACAGCCAGCAAGAAATGGGAATTTGCCGGGGATTCGGCGGGGAGTATTGGACCATTCCTTCGTTCAATGCCACGACCTGCGAGAAGTTCGCTCCCGGGGAAGAGTAGGTGAAGTGTTGGCGTGTCGCGCGCGGGTTTTCGACATCCAGGGGTTTTGCTTGCACGATGGTCCCGGGTGCCGCACCACCTTTTTCCTGAGCGGTTGCCCGCTGCAATGTGCCTGGTGTGCCAATCCGGAATCTTGGAGCACCGGGTTTAGCCTGCATTTTTCCGCGGAGAAATGCCGGGGACCACAGGGATGCACCGCTTGTCGCGATGCGTGCCCGAGGGGGGCCATTTCGTTTGACCAAGAGGGTCGCCTTTCCCTGGACCGCAACATTTGTGCGAGCTGCTCCGCTTTTGGCTGCGCGGACGCTTGTTTCCACGAGGCACTACGAAAAGGCGGGCGCATGATGGACTTGGGCGCTTTTTGGCAAGTGGTGCAACGCGATCGCCAGTACTGGGGAGATTCGGGGGGCGTGACTTTCAGCGGAGGAGAACCCTTGCAGCAACCCGCCTTCTTGCTCCAGGCACTGGAACTTTGTTCCGCAAACGGTGTGCACACGGCCATGGAAACCTCGGCTTTTTGTGAACCCACTTTGTTCTTGGAGGTTCTGAACAGGTTGGATTTCTGCTTCGTGGACCTCAAGCACATGGACCCCGACAAACACCGCCAGGGCACGGGGGTATCCAACCAGAGGATCCTGGACAACCTGGCACTGCTGTCCCGGGAAGGCGCCAACGCACGCGTGGTGTTGCGATTCCCCTTCATTCCCGGGTACAACGACGATCCGACCAACCTGGAAAAAATGGCGCGTTTCCTGCAGCACAACGCTTTTTTCGAGCTCAATATCTTGCCCTACCACGCACTCGGAGCTTCGAAGTGGAAAAACCTGGGCATGGAATACGTCTTTTCCAGCGTACCGGCACCCACACATGCACAAATGGAGCCGGTGCAAGAGTTTTTCATCGAGCGGGGCATCGCTTGCTACCTCGCCCACCAAACCCCCTTTTAGGGGGATTTTTCCCACTCTTCGGGGGGTGACGCCGTGTTTCCGTTGAAAGACACCATACCCGCGTTGCGCCGACCATACGTCACCTGGACGTTGATTGGCGTGAACGTGTTGATTTTCGTCGTCGAGTGGCTGCTGTTGCGCTTGGATTACCAGTTGGGAATCCAGCAGATCAGTGGGCTGGACGCTTTCGTGTTCCAGTATGGCTTCACCCCGGCCCGCATGACAAGTGCACAGTACCAAGAGGCGTTTGCCAAGTTTTTTCCGGGGTCACCGTGGGTCGTGGTATCCTGGTTCTCCTCGTTGTTCTTGCACGGCGGTTGGTTGCACCTGCTGACCAACATGTGGGCATTGTGGATCTTCGGGGATAACGTGGAAGACCGCATGGGCCACGGGTACTTCTTGGTGTTTTACGTGCTTTCGGGGCTGGCGGGAAACCTGATGCACTTCATGTCGGGCCCGTTTTCCAAGATCCCGTTGGTGGGGGCCTCGGGGGCCATCGCGGGCGTTATGGGGGCGTACCTTGTTTTGTTCCCCCATTCCAAGATCCTTACCCTTTTCATCCTGATCATTTTCCCCTATTTCGTGGCGATCCCTGCTCCTCTGTACCTGGGTTTCTGGTTCGCGCTGCAGTTTTTCAACGGCGCCACCAGTTTCCTATCGCAAAACTCCGACTCCGTGGCCTACTGGGCACACATCGGCGGGTTCCTCTTCGGCTTACTCTCCTTCCGGTGGTTCCTCAAATCCCCAGCCTACGGGTTCCGGAAAGAAGCTCCTTGAGGAGCGCATTTCGCAAAAAAAGGAAGTGAACGACCATGCCAAAAGTGTATCGAAGGGAAATGCTGGAACACCAAGTGCTGCACCTGATGGCCCAGGCCCTTTTCGAATGGAAACGGGAAAACTTACCCAAGGAAAAAATCAGCTTCACACGTGCCATTCTTTCCCGGGACAAGCGCTACGCGGACGTGTACGTGAGCATCTTCGACCCGGAGGGAGACCAAAAACTGGTGCAGGAGCTTTTCGAGAAGATCCAGAACAACGTGAAGTACTTCCGCAATTTCCTGGGGCGCAACCTCAAGATCTACGTCACCCCGGAAGTGCGTTTCATCTTGGACCACGGCATCGAGCAGAGCGTACACATGCAAAAGATCCTGGACGAGTTGGCACAGAAGGAAAATCGTATCCCCGCCTCCAGCGAGGGAAAGCAATCCGGGGAGGTGTGAGTGCGCCTTGGGTGGATGGAACGGCATTCTGGTGGTGAACAAACCCTGTGGGCCCACGTCGCACGATTGCGTGGACGTCGCCCGCAAGAAATCCGGCATCCGTCGGGTGGGCCACGCCGGCACGCTTGACCCGTTTGCGAGCGGTGTGCTCGTGTTGGGTTTTGGCAAGGCGACGCGGTTACTGGACTACTACATGCACCATGCCAAGGAATACCGCATGCGAATGGAACTGGGGGTGATCAGCGATACCTTCGACCGAACCGGCGAGGTGCTGCAACGAGAAGCACTCGACCAATGGTTCCCCGACCCATCCGCCGCGGAAGAAATCGTGCGGGAGGTTGCCCAACGTTTTTCGGGAAAGATCCAGCAGGTGCCCCCACGCTACTCCGCGAAGAAGTGGAAGGGCAAGAAAATGTACGAGTATGCCCGCAAGGGCCAAGACATTTCCCTTCCCCCGCGAGAGGTTGAGGTGTTTTCGTTGCGGGTGGAAGAGGTGGCCTTGCCCTACGTTACCCTTTGGGCCACGGTTTCTCCCGGCACCTACATGCGCTCGTTGGCAATGGACATCGGTGTGGCGCTGGGGTGTGGAGCGATCGCCACGGATTTGACCCGCACGCGTTCCGGGGAGTTCTGCCTGGAGCAAGCGCTGGAACTTCCCGAGTGGGAAAAGCTCCCGGAAAGCGCGGTGTTCCAGTCCAACGCGTGGATTCCCGTGGAAAAGGCCGTCGCCTTCCTTCCCGCGCTCCGCCTGAATGAAGAAGGCGCCCAGAAAGTGGCAAACGGAAACCCGGTGGAAGCCAGTTTCGTGCGGGATTGGGAGGGCTCGTTCGGCAAGAAAGAAACGGTGCGAATCCTTTCTCCAAACGGGGACTTGTTGGCGTTGGCAACCAGCGAACGCACCAGTTCCTTCTTGGGAACCGCGATTTCCCCCACCCATCCACCCCAGCAAAGAGTGGCGCGGGTTTTCCGGGTGTTGGCGTGAGCACACAGGTTTCCCTTACGATCGGGATCTTCGACGGCTTCCACTTGGGCCATCGGAGGCTGGTCCAAAAAACCCGGCAGGCTGCCGGTGCAAAGGGACGTTCCGTGCTGGTAACCTTTCCCCATCCCCCGGAATTCTACCTGCCTTCGGACAAGCGTTTCTCCGGCTTGCTCTACCCGTTGTCCGAGCGCTTGAAAATGGCCAAGGAATTGGGTATCGATCACGTGGAAGTCCTGGATTTTTGCAGGTTCCGGCAATACGGTCCCCTGGAGTTCTTGGAATTCCTTTTCGATGCCTTTCACCCGGATACCATCGTGGTGGGCCCCAACTTCCATTTCGGCAAGGATAGACGGGGAGATATCCCTTTTCTTACACGTTATAGCCGAAACGCGGGGGCACGGGTGGAAGTGGTCCCCCCGCTGATGCAAAATGGGCAACGCGTGAGCAGTTCGCTGGTGCGCTTTTTCTTGCAGTGTGGGAACTTTTCCAAGGCGTGCGAGTTCCTGGGTGCGCCGTTCCGCTTCTTCGGTGCCTTGGAACGTACGCGCGAAAACCCGGAGACCGGCTGGTTGCTGTCCCGCAACGCTTCGCAGTTGCTCACCCCGGCGCAAGGTTCGTACCTGGTGCACCACGAAGTGCTGGGCAGGGGCACCGTACACGTACACGTCGATGCCCAGTCCGCACAGGAAACCCTTTGGTTTTCCACCGAAAAGCCTTTGTCTCCACAGGAAAGGGAAGAATGGCAAGGGAGATGGATGGAATTGCAGGCAATTTCTTTCGAGCAGCAACACGACCAAGACCTCAGCGCTTGTAGGGGGGGATGCGCGTGAAATCAAGGGTCACGGGGATTCTTTTATGGCTTTCCGTCATTGCACTGGGAGTGGCGTTCTTCGAGTTTTGGGTCACTTCGCGTTTCGACCTAACCGTGGCATTTACGCCACCCACTTCCATGAACGAAGAAACGCTGTTCCAAGTGCGGTTGCAAAACGGAAACACGACCCACCAGCACACCATGAGTTCCAAGGAGCGCACCCTATCGTTTCCAAACCTTCCCTTCGGAAACTACGTGTTCGAGGTATCCCTCGACGAGATGCCACTGTTCCAAGAGCAGCTTTCGTTTGAAGACTCCTTTTCTTGGCTCCGCCGCAAGGAAACGTTGAATGTAGAACTCACGGACGTTTCCTCCATCAGTTCGGTGGATGTGCAGTTGCAAGACCAGACCCTGCAAGTGCGCTGGCAAGTGAGCAACCTGGGGGAATTCAAGCCGTCCGGCTACGAAATCACCGTTGCTAAGCAAAGTTTTCAAACCCGCGTGAATTTCTGGGAAGGCGACCTGGAAACCCTGCTGGCCGCACCCGGCAACGCGGAAACACTGGATGGAGAGGATGGCTGGATCCCGGTATCCATCTCCGTGCTGAACCGGGAAGGGATGGTTATGGCCAACGTGCAGCGGATGCTACCGGTGGGAATGCTGCAGATCCAGTGCGTGCTTCCCCCGCAGCTGGAACCCTTCCAGACCGCGCTGCAAATCTCCGGGCAAACGCGGCAGCTGGATCCCTACACGCGTTCCACGAGCGTGCCGGTGATCAAAACCTGGGAGACGTTGGACGTGCAAGTCTTGTACATGGGCGAGCCCATCTTCGCGGAGCAACTGCCCGTTTCCGAGCAAAAGGTGACCTTGGAACTTCCCCCGGTGCCTTCTGCTACCATCACCGAGGTGCGGTTGCAGGAGGGCGGATACGCATTCCAGGCGGGAATCGTCTCGCAAGAAGGCTTTTTGCAAAATTGGTTGGAATACTTTGAAATCGAACACGAATGGCAGGGCGAAACGCTGCTGGCCACTACCAGCGGTTCCTATTCCAGCGCTTCGGTCACCAACGCTCCCACCTTCCGGGTCCTGCCCCGACTCAAGTACGGGGTGTTCGGACGGGCCATCGAGTATTCGGTGCCTGCAACACCCACGCTGCAATTTGCAACGCAGAGTTTACCACAAGGTGAAGAGCTCCAGGTACAACTGTTTTGCGATTCGGCGGCCACGCTCACGGGACGCTACCGCCTGGATCGCACCACTTGGGTGGCGCTTGCACCTTTCGAGGGAAGTGTCACGCTGGTGCTTCCCATGTCGTTTTCCAGCATTCACCTCTTGGAATTCGAGGTCCAAGACCCACTGGGGAGGTTGGTGCGCTTGGAGCGTTGGATCGACCCCAACACCCCCGCGCTTTCCTTCTTTACCCCGGAAAAGCGCGATACCAAGCAAGTGGAGCTTTCCTGGCAGCCAGTGGAAGGGTACGAGGAATTGTCGCTGACCATCAGCGATGGTTTCCAACGGCGTACGTTCACCCCGACCACATCCCGCTTCGTGGTGCCTTTCGCGGAAATCCCGTTCTTCGGAACGTTCCGGGCAGTGCTAAAGGGGCGCGTGGGAGAGGATTGGTACACGATTGCGATCCAGGAAAACCTGGACCCTCCCGTGAAAAATTGAGTTTTCCCCGGGACTACTTGGGGACCACCCCCAGGAATGCCCCTCCAGAAAGTTTTGCCAGCTCTTCGTCACTCAGTTCACTTTCGGAGGGGTCTTGCATCAGCGAGAATCCTTGGAGTGCTTCTTCGGGCGTCAACCATACCCCGTGTTGCGCGGTACGCTGCTGGAGTTCCTCTGGGCTTTTCGCCGGGGAAAAATGGGTCAGCCAGTTCTTTCCCAGTTTCTCTTCCAGCAAACGTGCTTTCGAAAGGAGCTGTTGGAGAGATTCCTTCTTTGCGGGCTCCATTTTTTCACCTCCTTTTCGACCATGCTACTATTATACCATGAAAAAAAATGCCTCCGGATACCATTCTGCATGGCTTCGCTCTGCTTCTTGCGATTTTCGTGTGCTTGTGGTATAATTCGCCAACCTTTTTGGGGAGACAGATATGTACACTCGAAAACAACGCCCATTTTTGAATAACGGCCACCATCACAACAACGATCCTTCCGACCGGGCTCGCGGATAGTTGTTGCGTGGACAAGAGGACCGGTGCGGAAGGCACCGGTCCTCTTTTTTGGTGCAGCAAAGGAGGACACTGCTTTTGAAAAAGGATGTGATTAGTGAATCGGGGCGACTCGCGATGCTGTTCGGCAGGATGCGCCCGTTGTTGGAGAACTGGGGGTACCGTGAGGTGTTCCTGCCCACGGTGGAGAGGGACCGCGAACCTTTGAAAAAGGGGCTCAAAACGGTGATCCACAACGAGGTGTACCGCGTGGGGGCAGATATTACTTCGCAAGTACTTGCCTCCTTGAAGCAACCCGGCCCCTGCAAGCTGTTTTACTTTTCCGAGACGTTGGAATCTTCCCCACGCGGAACATGGCAGGCAGGCGCCGAATGGTTGAACGGCCCCCCGGAGCAATCGGGCGTGGAAATGCTCAGCATGGTGATTACGCTACTACAAGCCATTGGCATCCACGATTTCTTCATCGACCTCGGCTCCCTCAAGGGATGGGAAAGCGTGATTTCCCACGTTCCGGAGCAGCGCGAAACCATTTGGCATGCCATCCACAGCCGCAACTTCGGGTTGATCGAGGATCTGGATATCTCCCCCAAGGTGAAAGAGCAACTCTGGAACTTGTTCCACTACCGTCGGCGAGAGGCGAACTTGCCCACTTTCCAGCGTATCATGGACTGCCTTGCGGATGAAAGAGTGTTCATGGATTACGGAAGCGTGCGCTTCTTGCCCTACTACGAGGACCTGGTGTTCGAGGTGTACTCCCCCGAACTGGCCTTCCCACTGGGTGGTGGGGGAGAGTACCGCGTGAACGGCAACCACGGCTTTGGCTTTGCCTTGGACGCCGCTCCCCTGCTTTCGTTGGCCAGCTCTGTGGATGTTTCCCAACCCCGCAAGCTTCGTGGTCCATTGCAATCGGTGTACCAACAGGCACGGGAGCTGGTGCTGCGGGGCCAAGCGGTGGAGGTGGAGACATGCGACTGAGTATCGCACTTCCCTCGGGACGCATTCTGCAGGAGGCGGCACCCTTCCTTTTCCGTGCGGGGATCGAGGTGGTGCAGCCGGAGGGCCGGAAACTGCAGTCCACATCGCAAGACGTGGATTTCATCTTCTGCCGCGCGTTCGACGTTCCGGTGTACGTGGAGCACGGCATCAGCCTGGGCATCGCGGGCAGCGACGTGGTGATGGAAAGGGGCAGCGACGTGTTCATTCCGCTGGAATTCCCATTTGGCAAGTGCCGGCTGAGCGTGATCTTTCCCCGTGGCAAGCAGGTGGAACTGGAGCGCATGGACGGTTTCCGCATCGCGACGAAGTACCCCCGGGTGACCCGGCAATTCTTCGAGGCCCGCGAGCTGGAAGTGCGCACCGTGAAACTCTCCGGCGCGGTGGAACTTGCACCACTCGCGGGGATTTCCGACGCCATCGTGGATATCGTGGACAGCGGGCGCACGTTGCAGGAAAACGGTCTGGTGGAATCCCACCTGCTGATGGACGTGAGCGCCATGTTGCTCGTGAACCGCGTGGCGCAAAAGAAGTTCTACGGGCGCATCAACGAACTGGTGGAACGCTTGAAGAAACCCGGGGAAACCGGGGAAGACGAAAGGGGAAATGCACTGTGAACGAACTCGCGCAAACGGTTTCCAACATCCTCGAGCAACTGCAAACGCGGGGAGAAGAGGCGTTGCGCTCCTTGAGCGAACGATTGGATGGCTACTCCGGACCCTGGAAACTATCCGAGGAGGAAAAGCAAGTGCTGCGGGAGGAAAACCCCATCTGTGAACACGACCGGCAGCTCTTCGAAAGAGTGATCGCACGTCTGCAACGTTACCACGAACGCCAAAAGCCCCGCGATGACCTGTACCTCGAGGGAGACTCGCTTCTGGGAATGGTGTACCGCCCCGTGCAGCGCATCGGGGTATACGTGCCCGGGGGAAAGCCTCTACCGTCCACGCTACTGATGGTGGCCATCCCCGCGCTGATCGCCGGTGTGGAACAAATCGCGGTGTGCACACCACCCTGGAACGGTTCGCTGCATCCGGTGATGCTGTACCTCGCGGACCGCCTGGGCATCTCGGAAATCTATCGCCTGGGGGGAGCACAGGCAATTGGGGCCATGGCCTATGGCATCGGCATGCAAAAGGTGGATAAGATTTTCGGACCCGGCAACCGATTCGTGAACGAAGCCAAGCGCCAGGTGTTTGGTGTGGTGGGCATCGATAGCCTTGCAGGACCCTCGGAGATCTGCGTGATCGCGGACGAGTCTGCACCGGAAGAGTACGTGCGCAACGACTTGCTCTCCCAGCGGGAGCACGGCGAAGATTCCCGGGCATGGCTGCTCACCGATTGCCCAAGACTCGCCTCCGCACTGGAGTGCGAAACAAGCATCGAGGTATGCCTGCTGCCAGACCTTGATTCCTGCGTGCAAAAAGCCAACAACATCGCGCCGGAGCACCTCGAAATCATCACCGCCAACCCCTACACGTTGTTACCCGGCATTCGCAACGCGGGAGCCATTTACCTGGGGCCAAACACACCCGTTCCCGCCGCGGATTACTTCCTGGGCAGCAACCACGTTCTGCCCACCGGTGGAACCGCGCGTTCTGGCTCGATGCTCGGGGTGGTGGACTTCCTGAAACGTAGTGCGCTGGCAAGCCTTTCCAATGCGGAACTGCTCAAGGAGCGCGAGCTGGGTATGCGCATGGCCACCATCGAGGGGTTGGAATTCCACCGCCGCGCGCTGGAAGTACGGAAGGAGGAGTAAGCATGGAACGTATCACGAGTGAAACCACGATCCGCATGGATTGGATGGAAGCGTCCCAAACCCAAAAATCCTCGGTGCGCTGCCCGGACGCCATCCTGGCCCATCTCGTCACCGCGCTGTTCTTCACGTTGGGCCGCCCCTGCCAGGTGGAAGCTTCCGGGGACCTGCGGCACCATCTCTGGGAAGACCTGGGAATCACCACCGGGCAACTGCTGGAGAAAACGTACACGCGCGTGAAGGTTGCGCGCTACGGCTGGGCGGTGGTACCCATGGACGAAGCGCTGGTGCTTTCCTCCGTGGACCTCACCCGCTGCACGTTGGGATGGCAGCTGGAAGACCCCCAGGTTCAACCCGAGGAAGGCTTCGACTTCGGGCTGGCACGAGAGTTTTGGGCGGGATTCTGCCGGGGAGCGGGGGCAACGGTGCACGTGCAACGCCTGGCGGGTTTCAACGCCCACCACGTTCTGGAGGCAGCCTTCAAGTCGCTGGGTTTCTCCCTCCAAGCTGCGCTGCAACCTAAACAGGGCGTGCAGAGCACGAAAGGCGTGCTCTGATGGCTTCCGTGGGCATTCTCCACCTGGGAATGGGCAACCTGTCCAACGTGCAACGCGCCACCGGCGGAGAAATCGTGGAAGAGCCCCACCGGGTGAAAGAGTTCTCGCGGCTCGTGCTCCCAGGTGTTGGTTCCTACTCCGCGGTGAGTGCCCAACTGGAGCGTTTCCGCGATGCCCTCCAGGGAGCAAGGCAAGGCGGGGTTCCAATGCTGGGTATTTGCCTGGGCATGCAACTCCTCTTCTCCTCCAGCCAAGAAGGGCCTGGACAGGGATTGGGATGGGCGGACGGAGATGTGCTGGCGTTCCCCACAGAAAAGGCACCCCATATCGGCTGGAACCAGGTGTGGTGGGAACGCGCGCACCCGTTGGGTAAGGGGTTGGGGGAGGGCTCTTTCTTCTACTTCGTGCACGGCTACTTCTGCCACCCGCAAGACCCCCAATGGCAACTCACCCGCACCGACTACCACGGGGAAGCGTTTTGCAGCGCGGTGGTACACGAGAACGTGGCGGGGGTACAGTTTCACCCCGAAAAATCCTCCCGCGAAGGGGAAATACTCATCCAAAACTTCTTGAGGTGGACACCATGAAAATCTTTCCAGCGATCGATTTGATGGACGGCCGCGCGGTGCGCCTGCTGCGCGGGAAGAAAGAGCAGCGAAAGGATTACGGCGACCCCGTGGAACTGGCACGTGGCTTTGCCCCGTACATCGCGGAATTGCACGTGGTGGACCTGGACGGTGCTTTCCAGGGAAGCCCGCAAAACCTCCACACCGTGGAACGCATCAAGCGGCACACGGGGTTATCCATCCAACTGGGGGGTGGGTTGCGCAGTGCGCAGCACGTGCGCCAGGCGCTGGATGCCGGCGCAGACCGGGTTATCTTGGGAACCAGGGTGCTCGAGCAACCCTCCATCGTGGACGAGTGGACCGAGCTGTTCGGTGCGCGCATCGTGGTGAGCCTGGATTTCGCCCTGGACCCGTCCGGGAAACCACGCCTGCTCTCGGAAGGCTGGCAAAAACTCTCCGAGCTGGGCCTTGGCGCGACCTTCGAACGTTTGAAAGGCAAGGCAAGCCGTTTCATCCTCACCAACACGACCCAGGACGGCACCCTGCAAGGTGCACACCCCCCCGAAGGGGACTGGCGGGGGGTACCGGTGCTCTACGCGGGCGGGGTATCGAGCATGGAGGACTTGGAAAAGGTGTACCGCGCCGGCTTCTGGGGCGTGATCTCCGGAAAGGCTTTGCTGGAAGGTAACCTCGACCTTGCTGCCGCGCTGGAACGTTTCTGCCAGGAGGAAGAATAACCATGCTTGCCAAGCGCATCGTGGCCGCGTTGGACATCCGCGACGGCAAGGTGGTGAAGGGCATACGCTTCCAGAACGTGCGCGACGTGGGCGACCCGGTTTCCCAAGCCCTGGCGTACGAAAAACAGGGGGTGGACGAAATCGTGTTCCTGGATATCACGGCCTCGCACCAGGGTCGCGAAATCAACCGGGATTGGGTGGAGAACGTGGCAAGCGTGTTGCGCATCCCCTTCACCGTGGGCGGGGGCATCTCCCGGGTGGAGCAGATGGTGCAACTGGTGAAGCGCGGTGCCGACAAGGTGTTCCTCAACACCGCCGCACTGCAAAACCCGGAACTGGTGCGCCAGGGAGCCCAAGTGCTGGGTTCGGCCAACCTCGTGGTGGCCATCGACGCGCGCGCGGAGTCCGACGGGTTTCGCGTGTACTCCCACGGGGGAAGGGTGCGCCAACCCCAATCGTTGGCCCAATGGAGCGAGCGCGTACAACAGCTGGGGGCGGGGGAAATCCTCCTCACCTCCATGGACACCGATGGGGTGCGCGAGGGGTTCGACCTCCCCCTCTTGCAGCATGTTTGCCAGAGGGTCCACATACCCGTGATCGCCAGTGGGGGAGCCGGTAGCATGGAGCACTTTGCACAGGTCTTCGCACACACGAACAGTTCCGCGGCACTGGCTGCCTCGGTGTTCCACTACGGAACGATCCATATCGCGGAGCTCAAGCAATTCTTGACAAGGAGGGGAATCCATGTACGACCAACAAGCAAGCTGGAAGAAAGCTGTTGAACAGGTGCAATGGGATCGAAACGGCCTGGTGAACGTGGTCATCCAGGACAAGGGGGGAAGCGTTCTCACGCTGGGCACCATGAATGCCACCGCGCTGGAAAAGACGTTGCAAACGGGGCTGGTACACATGTGGTCACGTTCCAAGGGGCGCATCCGCATGAAGGGAGAGGTCAGCGGAAACACGCAAAAGGTGGAACAGATTTGGGTGGACTGTGACGGCGACGCACTGCTGTTGCAGGTGGAAAAGAACGGCCCCGCCTGCCACACGGGCAACGATTCGTGTTTCTTCCAGCCCCTGGGCGAGGAACGATCCCCCGGCAAATCCCTGCCGATCGATTACTCGCTTTCGGTTCTCAAGGAGCTCGAGGCAGTGATCGCCCAACGAAAGCAAGACATGCCCGAGGGCTCCTACACCACCTCTTTGTTCGAGGAGGGGCGGGAGAAGATCTTCAAGAAGTTCGGGGAGGAAGCGGTGGAAGTGCTGGTGGCGTCCAACCGCGAACGGCTGGTGTACGAGATCTCCGACATGCTCTACCACCTGCTGGTGCTCATGGCACACGAAGGCGTGTCCCTTTCCGACGTCATGGCCTCGCTATCCCAAAGGAGAAAGTGATGCGTTTCTCCAAGATGGCGCACCAGATGGAGCCCTACCGAACGCACCAGGGAGAAGCTTCGATCTGGCTCAACGCCAACGAAAGCCCGCTGGACATCCCTCCCGAATGGAAGAAGGAATGGTTGCAAGCAGCCCTGGACATTCCCTTCCACCGTTACCCGGAAATCGACGGCATTTCGCTGCGCAGCAAGCTGGCCCAACACCTGGGTGTTCCCCCCCATTGCATCATCCTGGGCAACGGCAGCGACGCACTCCTCTCGGAGGTGATCCGGTTGTTCGAGGGGGACCACGTGCTCACGTTCCCCCCCACCTTCTCCATGTACGACTTCTACGCGCGCTCGCAGGGGGTGGAAAACCGTGCGTTCCCCTTACAGGAACACTACCAGCTTCCGCTACGCAACGGCGAGCTACCCGGCTACACGGGGTGGGACAGTTGCCGGGTAGCGTTCGTCTGTTCGCCCAACAACCCCACGGGCAACGTGCAACCCCCCGAAGCGATCCAGGAATTGCTGCACAAGCACATCCCCGTCGTGGTCGACGAGGCCTACGTGGAATTCTCCACCCAGCGCATCCTGGGGTTGCAGCAGCGCTTCCCCAACCTCATCCTTTTGCGCACCTTTTCCAAGGCATTCGGGTTGGGAGGGTTGCGCGTGGGCTACGCCATCGTGTCCGAGGAGGTGGCGAGCTTTTGGAACCGCATCACCTCGCCGTTCTCGGTGAACGCGCTTTCGCTGTTCTTTGCCCAAAAAATGCTCGAAAACGCCCCACGCGTGCAGCAGAACGTGCAGCGCATCATCACCCAAAGGGACCGCTTGGTGAAACGCTTCCAGGAACACGCCGCCCCCAGCCAGGCCAACTTCGTGTTGTTTTCGTTGGATGCCTTTTCTTTTTTGCGCGAACGTGGTATAGTTGTGCGTGCGTTCGATGGTTCGCTATCCGGACATTTTCGCGTGACGGTGGGAACGGAGCAAGAGATGGACGTGTTCTCCGATGCCCTACACCGTTTCATTGCACAAGGAGGAACGTGAAGAAAGCATGCGTCGCCAAAAAGGGAAGAAAGAACTGGGTTTCTTGTATCTCGTGCTCTGTGCGGTAGGGGTTTCCACGATTTTCGGTTTCTCCTTCCTGTTCTCCAAAAGGGGGCTGGAAACCTTTTCCCCGTTCCAGCTACTGGCGTTCCGTTTCAGTGCCGCGGCCATCGGTTTGGGGATCCTGGCCCTTTTTGGATGGATCAAGGTGTCGTTCAAAGGCAAGCGCGTGGGGCTACTGTTGCTGCTTTCGCTGGTGCAACCCGGTCTGTACTTCGTCTTCGAATCCTACGGCCTCAAGTATGCCACTTCCTCGGAAGCGGGCATCATGATCGCACTCATCCCCATCGTGGTCACGGTGTTCGGCGCGCTCTTCCTGAAGGAAAAACCCAGCCTGTTCCAGGTGCTGTTCATCCTGCTGTCCACGCTGGGAGTGAGTTTCATCGTGGTGATGGGGGGAATCGCCGCCAAGAACGAAGGGGCCTCGCTCATCTCCGGCCAATTCCTGGGTTACCTGTTGCTTCTGGGAGCGGTGTTTGCCGCCGCGTTCTACAACATCCTGTCGCGGAAAAGCTCCCTGCATTTCCGCCCCATCGAGATCACCTTCGTGATGATGTGGTTCGGCATGATCTCCTTCAACCTCCTGGCTATCGTGGAACAGGCAGCCGCCGGCAAGCTTTCCCACTACTTCGCGGGACTGGCTGACCCCGGTGCGCTGTTCTCCATCCTCTACCTGGGCATCCTCTCCTCCATCGTGGCCTTTTTCCTGGTGAACTTCATGCTCTCCCGGCTGGAGGCATCCCGCTCCGCCATCTTCGGCAACCTGACCACCATCATCTCCATTCTCGCCGGTGTGCTCTTCCGCAACGAAAAGTTCCTGTGGTTCCACCTGGTGGGCTCCATCATGATCCTGCTCGGCGTGTGGGGCACCAACCGTTTCTCCCCCAGCCGCGTGCGGCGGGGAAAGCCTTCTGATAAGCCCGCAAAGGTTATCTTCCCAGAGGATTTCTAAAACCCGGGAACCCCTTCCTGGGACCTGTGCAGCCCACTGCATCTCTCTTTTCTGTCCTTCTGAAGACGACCTACTTGGGGTTGGGCGAAACCGGATGCTACCCACGGGTGGGTAGTTTTTGTGGTACAATGGAACGGGTTGAAGGTTGACTCTTTTCTCTGGAGAATCGAAAGGTGGGAAGGATCTTGGTTAACGATCGCGAGCTACTCGACGCTGTATTGGAACACCTACCCTTGGGGATCATGATTTGGGACCCAGAGGGACACTTGTACCGGGTGAACACGAGTTTCACCGAATTAACGGGGTACTTGCTCGAAGATGTTGCGACAATGGAAGACTGGGCGCGGAAAGCCTACCCCGACGAAGCGTACCGCCAAAAAATGCAGAAGGATTGGGACCTGGTTTCGCCAACGGAGAAAACCACGCGGCAGTTCACGGTGCGGTGCAAGGATGGGAAGGAAAAGAACATCGCGTTTTGCGCGTCCTTTCTTCCCGACCAAACCGCCATTGTTTCGTTGAAGGAGGCCAAGTAGAGCTCGTTTCCCTTTCCAACCGGCATTTTCCCGTCCGTTTTCCCCGAGAAGCAGTTTGCGATTCGGGGGGAGGTCTATTCACGCCCTGACAGGAAATACAGCAACAATACCCCCAGAGGTCCGAAGAACAATCCCCATTTCCAGCCGTCCTCTCGTCCCTTGGAGAGGCCGATTTTCTGCGCCAGGAAAATGCATTGCACCCATACCACTACGGCCATCCCCAGGCCAAGCCACGTGAAAAACCATCGGATCCCTTCCACGCGCATTCCCTCCCGTTTGTGCTTTTCCTACAATCATATTCCTGCCCTTCTGCCCTTGTCAAGGGAGAAACGATTCCCTTTCCATCTTCCCAAACCATGGCAAGAAATCACCCCGCAAAAACCGGTTGTATTTGTGTTATAATCGCAACCAGAGCCCTCCTTCGCGAGGGAAACGAAGGGGTTATTTCGCATGTGGGAAGAAGGAAACCGGCAACTCTCCATCTTCAAGGCCTTGTTGAACCTTGATCTCGTCAAATCCGACGAAGGGGCAAACCGTTTCGCGCACGAATTGGCCAATTACTTCTCCGCGTCGGATTGCTCGCTGTTCGTGTTCGAGCGAGAGAAGCAGGCGTTTCGCCTGCTCGGGAGTTCCGCGTTGGACAAATCCCACGTGAAGGTGTTCAAGATCCGGGAAACCGAGTTCCCCTGGGCACGTGACCTGCGAACCGGCAAAGTGGTGCGCCTCCAAAAAAACCAGTTGCAACCCGAACACCAGATTTTCGCGGGCATCCACTTGCTGTTCTTCCCCACCATGGATTACGACGAACTCACCGGCATGATCGCGTTTTCCTTCGACGAGCCCTCGCTGCTGGATACCCACCTGGATGACCTTTTGGACTTGCTGCGCAGCGTGGGCAAGATCTTGAAACTGTCCATCGAAAACCGCCTTCTCAGCGAAAACGTGAACAAGTTACTGGGTCTTTCGCGCCTCACCGAGGTGATCAATTCCGCCAGCGACCTGGACAGTTTGTACTTGCGTTCTTTGAAAATGACCTGTGACATGCTCAGCGTGGAAACCGGATCGATCTGGCAGGTCAACGAAAACGGAGCCTTGGAGATCCGCTACTGGTATGGCATGGAGCCGGAACAAATCCTGCGCCGCGAGGTTCCGCCAGATCACGGCATGGTGGGGTGGTGCTACACCAATCGCATGCCCTTCCTCTCGATCTCGGTGAAGAAGGACCCCCGCGCGGCGTTGGACATGATCGACATGGAGATCAAGTCCGCCATCGCGGTGCCGCTGTACCACGAAGCCGATATCTTCGGTGTGGTGATCTTGATCAACCGGCGCAGCCCGGAACTGTATCGACCCTACAAGCACTTCGACGAGGTGGACCTTGCCCTGCTGGAGGAAATTGCGGCACGCATTTCGCTCGTGGTGTCCAAGATGAAGTACTTCGAGCAACTGTCCGGGGAGTACTCCAAGTTGCGCCAGCTCAGCCAGGCAAACCAGCACCTCCTGGAGTTGCAGAAATCGCAGGTTTCACTGCTCAAAAACGTTACGTACATCAACCGTTCGATGCGCGAAAGCTACGATATCCGCAACATCTACACCATGATCCTGCTGGGTGCCACCGCGCCCGAAGGGCTGGGGTTCGACCGTGCTTTGCTTTTGCTGCGCGATTCCGAAAGTCAAACGCTCAAAACGCGCTTTTGGGCAGGCCTTCGCTCCCAAGAGGAGTACCATTCGCAGAAACTCGGGGAGTCCCCCTCCTTGAAATACGGCAATTTCTCGCAGTACCTGCGGGAAAAATCGCTGACCATGGACCTGGATGACTTCCAGGTGAAAAAGCTGCAGCACCGTGTTTTTCCGTACAAGAGCCATGCCATTTTCGAGAAGGTGGTGGTGCGCAAGAAAATCGTCTGGGTGTTCCCCGAGATGATCGAGGAGTGGGGAAACGAGTACCGGGAACTCTCCAACCTTTTGGGAACCAACGAGTTCGTCGTGGTTCCCCTTGTGGGCCGCTTGGAAACCAGGGGCGTGTTGATCCTGGACAACAAGTTCTCCGGCAAGGAGCTTTCGCCGGGCAGCATGGACGTGCTCAAGATTTTCTCGGATAACGCAGGGTTGGCCATCGAGAACGTGCAGAACTACGGAGAGCTGCGTGCCAAGACCATTTCGTTGGAACGCCAAACTTCGCTGCTGAACTACCACAAGGAATTTTCCCAGAACGTGTTGGAAAGCCTGGACGTTGCCATCGTGGTTCTGGACCGCGAGAACAAGATCCGCGAGTGGAACCGAAAGGCGGAAACCCTGTTTAGCCGCACCAAGGAACAGGTGCTGGGAATGGGCTTCGACATGCTTGGCCCCGCGGTATTCGACCTGCTGAACGTTTCGGAAAAGGTGTACGAGGTGAAAAACACCATCGTGCTCACCGATTACGAATTCAAAGGACTGGACCGCACCACGTTCCTGGACATCAAGTTTTCACCGTTGCGCTCCGTGGAACTTTCGCGCATCGAAGGCATCATCGTGGTTCTCGACGATATCACCGAACGCAAGATCTTGGAGGACGAGATTCGCCGCCAGGAAAAGCTGGCCTCGCTCGGGGAGATGTCCGCGCGGGTTGCCCATGAAATTCGCAATCCCCTTTCGGTGATCGGGGGCTTCGCATCTCGCCTGGAGAAATCCATACCGGAGAACACGGGAACCAAACCCCGGCGGTACCTGCAAATCATCCGCGCGGAGGTCAGCCGCCTGGAAGAGATCGTGGAGGAAATCTTGGAATTTTCCCGTCCCAGCCAGAGGTTGGAATTTGACTGGTTCGATCTCTCGGAGGCCTTGCACGACTTGCTGGCGTTGTACCAGGAGAAGGTGGAAGCCAAGAAACTCCAGTTGCAGCTGGACATCCAAAAAGTACCGTTGTTCGGGGACATCCGCCGTATCAAGCAGGCGTTGATCAACCTGATCCAAAACGCCATCGAGGCTGCCCACCAGCACATCGGGGTACGACTGCACGAGGAAGAGGGGGCCGCGGTGTTCGAGATCTGGAACGACGGCGAGTTGATCAGCGAAGAAACGATGGAGAAGATTTTCTCCCCATTTTTCACCACAAAAGTGACCGGAACGGGCCTGGGATTGCCCATTACCAAGAAAATCTTGGAAGAAGAGCACGGGGGAAAAATCAAGATCGAATCCCAGCACCGGGATTCGCAACCCCGAACGTCATTTACCGTGGTCATCCCGTTGGATATCCCACGGCAATAGGAGGTGTTTGTATGACGCATGGGAAGATCCTTGTCGTGGAGGACGAAGACAACATGCGTTTCTTAATTTCTGAAGAATTGGCAGACGAAGGCTACGAGGTCCAAACTGCCTCGAACGCCAAGGAATGCCTGGAAAAGTTACTGGCCGACTCCTTTGACCTGATCACCGTCGACGTGGAGATGCCCGAAATGAACGGGTTGGAGCTTGCTGGTGAGATACGCGCACGCAAGATCCCCGTGAAGATCGTGCTGCTCACCGCTTATAGCCATTACAAGGCCGATCTTTCTTCCTGGGCAGCGGACGCCTACGTGGTCAAGAGCTCGAATCTCGTGGAGCTCAAGGAAGTTCTGGGTTCGCTGCTCGCTTGATTTTCCAGGGTTTCCCAGGAGGAAACCCCATTTTTCAGGAGGTGGAAACGCTGACCCCAACGAGGGGATGCGATACGTTATGGACTATAAAAATACATTGAACCTACCCCGAACCGGTTTCCCCATGCGGGCCGGTCTTGCTGCAAAGGAACCGAAAACCTTGGAAAAGTGGAAGAGCATGGACTTGTACCATTACATCCAGGGTTTGCGCAGCGGAGCACCCCGTTTCGTGCTCCACGACGGCCCCCCGTACGCGAATGGCAAGATCCACATCGGTACGGCATTGAACAAGATCCTCAAGGATATCATCGTGAAGTTCAAGACCATGCAGGGCTTCGATTCCCCGTACGTCCCGGGTTGGGACACGCACGGTTTGCCCATTGAATTCCAGGTTACGAGCAAGCTGGGGGAAAAAGCCAAAACCCTTCCCAAGATCGCGGTGCGGAAAGATTGCCGTGCGTACGCGCTGCGTTTCATGGACGTGCAGCGCGAGGGTTTCAAGCGCCTTGGGGTGCGGGGTGACTGGGAAAACCCCTACCTGACGCTGCACCCCGGCTACGAGGCAAACGTGTTACGGGTGCTACAAGACCTGGTGCGCGACGGAAACGTGTACCGGAGCAAGAAAGTGGTGCACTGGTGCCCCACCTGCGAAACCGCGCTCGCCGAAGCCGAGATCGAGTACCATGATGAGAAATCCGATTCCATCTACGTCAAATTCCCCGTGTTGGGACAACCGGGGAACTTCGTGATCATCTGGACCACGACTCCCTGGACATTGCCTGCCAACATGGCCATCGCGCTGCACCCCGACTTCGAGTACGTGAAGGTGAAAGTAGACGACGAGTACTGGATCCTTGCCAAGGAACTGCTGGAAGCCTTTGCCCATAAGATCGGGCGGGAGGGGCTCTCCATCGTGGAATCGATGCGGGGCAAAGATCTCGAAGGTTTGAAGACCACCCACCCGTTCCTGGATCGCGAGTCCCCGCTTGTTCTCGCGGATTACGTTACGCTGGAGACGGGCACGGGATGCGTGCACACCGCGCCGGGGCACGGGGTGGACGATTACTTCACCGGCATGCGCTACGGGTTGCCCGCCTACTCCCCGGTCGACCACCAGGGACGTTTCACCGCCGAGGTGCCGTTGTGGGAAGGTCAGAAAGTGTTCCAGGCAAATCGCGCCATCATCGAGCATTTGCAGCAGTTGGGCGCCTTGGTGTACGCGGAAAAGTACGCCCACTCCTACCCCCATTGCTGGCGCTGCAAGAAGCCCATCATCTTCCGCGCTACCGAACAGTGGTTCATCTCCATGGACAAGGGGGAGCTGCGCGGCCGGGTGCTGGAGCAAATCGACAAGGTGAAATGGGTTCCCGATTGGGGCAAGAACCGCATATGGGCCATGGTTTCCGATCGCCCGGACTGGTGCATCTCCCGCCAGCGTTCCTGGGGAATCCCCATACCCGCAGTGACCTGTACCTCCTGCGGTACCACCACGCTCAGCGAAAAGACTCTTGCCGTGGTGATCGACGAGGTGGAAAAGCACGGCACGGATTGCTGGTTTGAAAAAGCCGTGGAAGATTTCCTGCCCCCCGATTTTTGCTGCCCGCATTGCGGGGGAAAATCCTTCCGCAAGGAGGAAGACATCCTCGATGTTTGGATCGATTCCGGCTCATCGTTTGAAGGCGTTTTGCGGCAGAACCCGCAACTCTCGTACCCGGCGGACCTGTACCTGGAAGGTAGCGATCAACACCGCGGGTGGTTCAACTCTTCGATCTTTCTTTCCGTGGCACGCCACGGCCATTCCCCCTACCACGAAGTGGTAACCCATGGCTTCATCCGCGATGGGAAGGGGCTCAAGATGAGCAAATCCCTGGGGAACGTGATTCACCCCGAGGAAGTGTACGACAAGTATGGCGCGGATATCTTGCGCCTGTGGGCGGCCTCTGCGGAGTACCGCAACGACATCAACATCTCGATGGATATCTTGCTGCAGCAGGTGGACATTTACAAGAAAATCCGCAACACGTTGCGTTTCCTGCTGGGAAACCTGGATGGCTTTTCCCCGGAAACCGACCGCGTGGAACTCGCGCAGATGCCTTCCTTCGATCGCTGGGCGCTTTCGGTACTGCATGACTTGGTGGAAAAGGTGACGGGCTTCTTCGAGAACTACGAGTTTTACCGGGCGATGCAATGGATCAACCGGTACATCGTCACCGACCTGAGCGCCATCTACCTTGACGTGCTCAAGGACAGGTTGTACGTGGAACACCCCACCGGATTGCTGCGCCGTTCCGCCCAAACGGTTCTGTTTGAAATCCTCAATGCGCTCACCATGATGCTCTCCCCGGTTCTCACCTTCACCAGCGAGGAAGTGTACGATTTCTTCCCGGAAGGCAAGCATCAATTCCCCACGGTGCAAGCCGAGCGCTGGCCAAAGCCTCGCCCCGAATGGAAAGACCCACAGCTCGAGGCGCAATGGCAAGGGCTTTTGCAGGTCCGGGAAAAGGTGAACGAAGCGCTGGAAAGGGTGCGAAACGAAGGGCAAATCGGCCATTCGCTCGACGCCAGGGTTTCGTTGCACTGCTCCGGCGACACACTCGCGCTGTTGCAGGGTAATGCTGCCCAATTGGCGGACTTGTTCATCGTTTCCCAGGTGGACGTTCTGCCCTCTGCGGCCGAAGAGTTGCAAATCGAGGTGGACCATGCCCAGGGAGAAAAGTGCCCGCGCTGCTGGAAATACTCACCATCTCCCTCCCAGCACCCCAAGCATGCCGGGGTGTGTCCCCGCTGCGCCCAAGTGCTGCAGTCCCTGGAAAAGGAATGAGGTGAAAGTTTGCCCTACAAGATTGTCTCCAAGAAAAACATCGCACCCAACCAAACCGATTGTTGGATCCAAGCCCCGCTGGTGGCCCAGCACGCACAACCCGGGCAGTTCGTGGTGCTGCGCGTGGACGAAGTGGGCGAGCGCATCCCCCTGACGATCGCCGATGCGGACCCCGAACAGGGAACCATCCGCCTCATCGTGCTGCAGGCTGGAGAGTCCACGCAAAAAATCTGCGCGTTGCAGCAGGGGGAGGAGATTTTGAACCTGATGGGCCCCTTGGGGCATCCCTCCGAGCTCCCCGAGAACCAAAAGCTACTGATGGTTGGTGGGGGCGTGGGCATTGCTGCCATCCTTCCCATGGTCAAACGGGCCAAGGAATTGGGAAACCTGGTTTGGGCCATACTGGGGGCAAAGAGCAGCGAGCACATGATACTGCAACAGGAAATTTCCCACTTCGCCGATCGAACGCTGCTCTGCACGGACGATGGTTCCCTGGGGCACAAGGGATTCGTGACCGACGTGTTCGCCCAGGTGCTGTCGGAGAAAAAACCGGCATTTGACCAGGGTTGGGCGGTGGGGCCAACGGTGATGATGAAGGCGCTGTCCGCGGTGGCCGTGGAGAACGATTTTCTGCTTTGGACATCCCTCAATCCCATCATGGTGGACGGAACGGGGATGTGCGGGGGGTGCCGCGTCACGGTGGATGGACAGATGAAATTCGCCTGCGTGGACGGACCGGAATTTGACGGGCGAAAGGTGGACTGGGTGGAGTTGCTGCAACGCCAGGCACAGTACCTTTCCGCGGAAAAACAATCGTTGCAAGCCCATGGATGCCGCTTGGACACGTTGGAACAAAAGGGGGGGGAAGCATGAAACCCTCTCCGCGCAAGGTCCCTTTGCACGAACGCCCTGCAGAAGAACGCATCCAGGATTTCGCGGAAGTGAACGACGGGTACAGCCTGGAGCAAGCGGTTGCAGAAGCTACACGATGCATCCAGTGCCCCAGCCAGCCATGCGTTGCGGGTTGCCCGGTGCGTATCGATATTCCCGGTTTCATCCGGCAGCTTCGTGCCCAAAAACTGGGGCAAAGCCTGCAAACCGTGAAAACAGCGAACATGCTTCCGGCCATCTGCGGTCGGGTTTGCCCACAGGAAAACCAGTGCGAACAGGCGTGTACGGTGGGGAAAATCCCGGGGAGCGAACCTGTTGGGATTGGAAGGCTGGAGCGTTTCGTGGCGGACATCGCCCGCCAGTCTGGCGAAGCCGTGCCCGTGTCCGCACCCCCTTCCCACACCAAGAAGGAACAAAGAGTGGCGATCATCGGCTCTGGACCAGCGGGCTTGACGTGTGCGGCCGAATGCGCGCGTGCGGGATTGCGCCCCACGATCTTCGAGGCTCTACACGAGCCCGGGGGGGTTTTGACCTACGGGATCCCCGAGTTTCGCCTCCCAAAACAGATCGTGCGCTACGAGATCGAAAACGTGCGCGCCCTTGGGGTCGAGATCCGTACCGATGTGCTGGTGGGGCGCACGATCACCTTGCCGGAACTCCAGCAACAGTACGCTGCCATTTTCATCGGCATCGGGGCTGGCACCCCGGTGTTCATGAACGTACCGGGCACCAATCTCAAGGGGGTGTTCTCCGCCAGCGAGGTGCTGACCCGGGTGAACCTGATGCGCGCGTACGATTTCCCGCGTTCCGATACCCCGGTGTTTCACGGCCGGAACGCCATCGTCGTGGGTGGAGGGAACGTCGCAATGGACGCGGCGCGCAGCGTGCTGCGCCTGGGTGCACAAAGCGTGCGTGTGGTGTACCGGCGCACCCTGGAGCAACTTCCCGCCCGTCGGGAAGAGTACCACCATGCCGTGCAGGAAGGCATCACATTCAGCTGGTTGGCGGTGCCCGTTGCCTACCTCGGAGATCCGAAGGGAAACCTGGAACGGGCCCAAATCCAGCGCATGGAACTGGGTGAACCCGATGAAAGTGGACGCAGACGCCCCGTTCCCATTCCGGGAGATCGCTTCGTCCAAGAATGCGACATGGTGGTCGAAGCCATCGGCCAATCGGCCAACAAGGTCCTGTTCGAAACCTTCCCCGGGCTCGCGCGCAACAAGCGGGGATACCTGCAGGTCGATCCCCAAACCCTTTCCACTTCCGTTTCCGGTATTTTCGCCGGTGGGGATATCGTGACCGGCGCGGCTACGGTCATCGAAGCAATGGGAGCGGGGAAGCGCGCCGCTGTGTCCATCGCGGATTTCTTGGCAACTTGAGCACACTCTTCACGCGGGGGTGAATCCATGCTGGTAAAGAATTGGTACAACAACCTGAAAAACACGTTGAGTCCTGGGATGAACGCTCGTGAAGTCCGGAACGAATTCCTGGGAGAAGATGTCTCGTCGTTGCCCGTGGTCGACGAATCCGGGCAGTACCTGGGGATGCTGCACCTGGAAGACTTCGTGGATGCCGAGCGCAACGAGCGCGTGAAGGATTACGTGGTGCATCCCGAGTTTTTCGTGCTGGAAGAGGACACGTTGGAAGAGGTGGCATTGCTGCTGATGGAAAACCATGAAATGGTGGTTCCCGTGACGGATGCGTCCGGCAAGTACCTGGGAACGATTTCCATCTTCGAGATCTTGGAAGCCTTCACGGAAATGGCGGCCTTCGAGGAATGCGGGGTATCGCTTTTGGTACGACTCTCCGATGCACCGGGCCAGCTGCGCGAAGTACTCAACCTTTTGGCGCTGGGGGGAATCAACGTGCTTTCCGTGCTCACCTACCGCGTGGAACAAAACCACCGAAACGTATTCCTAAAAGTGGATGCCCGGAACCCAACGGAGTTGCAAGAGCTGTTGGATGCGAACCATATCCAGATCCTGCACATGCACCAGCGCGAAGGGTACTGATTGCGGGGATGGGCTCCAGGAAAGGAGGAAAGAATGAGAGTTGCAATGGTTTCATTTGAAGTGTTTCCTTTCGCCAAGGTGGGGGGACTCGCCGACGTCGTGGGGTCGCTGCCACCATTCTTGCAGCGCGAAGGTGTGGAAGTGGAAATTTTCATGCCCTACCATCGCATCGTGGACCAAAACGCCTCCAAGTACGGCTATACAGTGGAAAAGGTGTTGGACGATTTCGAAGTGCCTTTCGTGCAAACCCCGGAGCGCGCCTCCCTTTACCGCTCCACGTTGCCCGGTTCCACGGTTCCAGTGTACCTTGTGAAAAACGACCATTACTTCTCCACCGAAAAGGTTTACGGTTTCGAACCCGAGGGCGAGCAATCCATCTTTTTCACCGTGGCAGCCCTCCAGGCCATGCAATGCCTGGGCAAACCGTTCGATATCATCCACGCAAACGATTGGCAAACCGGGTTGATCCCAGTGTACCTCAAATCCCGGCTTCGCGACGAACCCTTTTTCCAGGATTCTGCCACGCTGTTCACGATCCACAACCTGGGATACCAGGGGCGTTTTTCCAGCATATTCATGAATTTCGCCGGATTGCCCCATTACCTGTTTAACGTGGACGCGCTCGAGTTTTACGGCGAGGTCAATTTCCTGAAGGGGGGTATCCTTTTCGCGGACGTGGTGACCACGGTCAGTCCAAAGTACGCCGAGGAGATCCAAACCCAAGATTACGGGGAGAAACTCGAAGGTGTTCTGTCCATCCGTAGCGACAGCTTGACAGGTATCCTGAACGGTATTGACAACGAGCTGTACGACCCTGCTCGCACCACCATCGCGCGATTCCCCTTCAGCGCGCATGACCTCGAAGGCAAGGCGAAGAACAAGCAAGCCCTGCAACAGGAATGCGGCTTGCCCCTACGTCCCCAAGTACCTCTCGTGGGATTGGTTTCCCGGCTCGTCGAGCAAAAAGGCCTGGATATCTTCTCGCACATCGCCCGGTACTTTTTCATGCACGAGGTGCAGATGGTGGTACTGGGTACGGGCCAACCCGAATACGAAGGACTGATGCGCCAGTTATCCAACGAATACCCGCAAAAGCTGTGCGCTCGCATCACGTTTGATATCGACTTGGCAAACCTCATCTACGCGGGTGCAGACATGTTCCTCATGCCCTCGAACTACGAACCCTGCGGGCTGGGGCAGATGTTTAGCCTTCGCTTTGGCACCATCCCAGTTGTACACTACACGGGAGGTCTTGCAGACACGGTAACGGAGTTTAACCCCCAAAATCCCATTGGAAATGGCTTCGGATTCCATCACTACGGAGATGCCGACCTGTTGTTGAGCCTTTCCAAGGCCCTGTACTTTTTCCACAAGAAAGAACAATGGGACCGCATCATCCAAAACGCCATGTCGGCAAACTTCTCCTGGGGCCGTTCTGCCAAGGGGTACAAGGAAAATTACCAGAAAGCGCTTACATCCCGGAGAACGGCTTAATTCCAAGGAGGGAAAGCGATTATGCCAGAATTACGAAAAGATCCCATCACAAACCGCTGGGTCATCATCGCCACCGAAAGGGCCAAGCGACCCATGGATTTCGCGAAGAGCGGCGAAGAGATGAAAAGTGCCTTTTGCCCTTTCGATTACGGCAACGAATACACGACTCCCCCGGAAATCATGGCGTTTCGTCCTCCAGACACCGAACCCAATTCTCCGGGTTGGTGGATCCGGGTGGTGCCCAACAAGTTCCCGGCGCTCGATCCCTCTTCGCGCATCGAACGCTACGGTCATGGCATGTACGACGCCATGATGGGCTTTGGCTACCACGAGATCGTGATCGAAACGCCCGACCACAACGCCACCATCGCGACCATGGAAGACCGGCAAGTGGAGGAAGTGGTGTGGGCTTACAAGGCACGGTACAACGCGCTTGCCAAGATCCCAGACCTCAAGTATATCCTCATCTTCAAAAACCACAAGCGTGATGCGGGCGCCTCTTTGGCCCATGCACACTCGCAAATCATCGCCACCCCCATCATCCCAAAACGTGTGCAGGAGGAGATGTCTGGAGCACAGATGTACTTCCAGTACAAGGAACGCTGCGTGTTTTGCGACATCATCTACCAGGAACGCATGGAAAGTACGCGCATCGTGGAGGAAAGCGATCGCTTCATCGCCATCAATCCCTACGCTTCCCGCTTCCCGTTTGAAACCTGGGTGCTGCCCAAGAACCACTCCCACGACTTCGGAAAGATCAACGAGAAGGAAGTGCAGGAATTCTCCCAACTCATGCGGCGGTCGCTGCTGCGCATCCATAAGGCCCTGGAAAACCCGCCCTACAACTTCATGCTGCACACGTCTCCCACCACGGGCGAAGGCAATCGTTTCTACCACTGGCACTTGGAAATTGTGCCGCGGCTCACCAAGGTTGCGGGGTTCGAATGGGGATCCGGCTTTTACATCAACCCCACTCCCCCGGAAGATGCGGCCAAGTTTTTGCGAGGTGTGGAACTGTGAACAACGACCAAGCCGGCATTTTGGGCATCGGGTTTAACTCTTTCCTTGTACGCGACCGGGTGCAAGCCATCTTTTCACCGGAAAACCCGGCCATGAAAAAGGTGAAGATCGTAGCGGACCAGGAGCAGATGATCATCAACCTCACCTTCGGTTACGAAACCCGTTCCATCATTTTGATGGACAGTGGACATATCGTGTTGACCATTCTTTCCGTGGATGAATTCCTGGAACACTACGATGCAACGTCCCAGGCGTAACTGGGGGGGTCGTGTTGAACCAGGTTTTGGTGTACCTTCCGCTTGACCCCGCCGTTGCCAAGCAGAAGAACTTGCCGCTCAAGTGTCCGGTGCGCATCGAGGATTTGCCCAAGGTTACGCAGCGAAACGAACTGCCACTCGAGGTGGTGTTGGACGGGCTCCGCACGCAGGTGAAGCTACAGCGGGATGACTATTACCTTTCGTACCTCTTGTTCTTCCTGTACGAAGCGTTCAAGCTTCGCTTGCGGACCATGGAACTCGCCGCAGCCCGCGAATTGCTCGACGAGGTGAAAGCCCTGGGTGTGCTTGACTACCGCTTTCACCTGTACCAGGGTTTGTGGTTGCAAGCCAGCGACCAGCTTGGATTTGCGGAAAGCGAGTTGCGTACCGCTTGCACCATGAATCGCAACCACCCTTTGCCCCCCTTCGAATTGGCCCAGTTGTTCTTTCGCCAAGGGGATTACGATGGGGCAATGGATTTCTACGCGCAGAGCCTGGAACGGGATCCGGGTTTCATCCCCGCGCTGATGGCGAGCGGGGACTTGTTTTTCTCGCTGTCCGACTTTTCGCGCGCTGCTCCCTTCTACCACAAGGTGCTGCAGATCAGCCGGGATTTTTCCCCTCCGTTTGCACGCCTTGGTGTGATCTACAACCGGGAACAACGTTTCCCGGAAGCCCTTGCCCTTTTCGCGGAGGGTGTACAGCGGTTCCCCGACGATGGAGAACTGCGCTACAACTACTCGTTCACGCTTTCGCGCCTTTCGCGTCCCATGGAAGCATTGCGCCAGCTGCAACAACTGACCGACAGGGACCCCACCGGCGCCACTGCCTGGAACGAGAAGGGGCTCCTGGAAAAAAACGTGGGGCTGTTCTCCCAATCGGTGGACTCGTTTCGAAAAGCGCTCACTGCCGCCCCGTTGGAGGAGGAAGGCATTCGCTGGAATCTCGCCCAATCGCTGGCACTCGACGGCCAGACCGCGGAAGCCCTAAGGATCCTGTCGTCGTTGGATCCCAAGCACTGGCCCGTGGAAGGGTTGCTTTCCCAGGTCCAAGCGCTTCCCCTTTCCGAAGGGTTTTCCGTGCATTCTTTTGCCCGGTCGCTCCCCACTTTTTTCGAAGACATCCCGCCGCAGTTGCTCCAGCGCATCACGCTGGTGGCACAAGGGATTCATCCCTACTCGGAATTGGACCAGCCCGGGGATGTCCAATTGCTTCCCTTCTTTTCCTTGCTGCTGGAAACCACGGCAAGTAGCCGCCTGGAGCGTCAGAAAGCCTGTATCCTGTTTTGTTCCTCCCTGGCAGGCTCGATGGAATGGCTCGCTTTTTCCATTTGCGTGGACGATCTGGTAGAATACAGCAAGGAAGAAATGCTCCTGGAGTTTGACACGTTGTTGCAAGAATTGGTGTCCTTGAGCCGGGATATCCACTGGGATTTTTCGCGGGCCCTGTCCCACTTCCAACAGGAGGACCTGCTGGACTGGGAGGAGTTCGCGGCATCTGCGCAACCTTCGACACAACTGGTGCACACGCTGTTCCGGTTGATCAATCTGCTCTGGATTGGGCCATCACCTGAAGAGGTGCAAAACCTGCAAGCGAAGGACCCGGAGCTGGTAGAGTTATGGATGGTCATGAAGGCACTGGCATCCGGGCCAAATGAAGGAGGAGCCACATGAACCCAACCCAATTTCCCAACCCCGTTCCACGTTTTTCGTATCCCAAAACGTTTTTACTGGGCTTTGGATTTTTCGGGGTCAGCTTGATCTGGGCCATTTACAACGCTTTCGTTCCGATCTTCCTCAAGGATTTCGCCATCAGCTCCCTGCTGGTTGGGTTCATCATGACGTTCGACAACATCCTTGCGGTGGTTCTTCAACCCTACATCGGTTTCTTGAGCGATCATACCCGCACGCGCATGGGCAGGCGCATGCCCTTCATCCTGGTGGGCGCACCGCTCGGGGCGCTTTTCTTCGTGGGAATCCCGTACTTCAAAACCATGGGGATTTTCTGGATGATCTTCGTGATCATCTTGATGAACCTGGCCATGGCCATTTTCCGTTCCCCGGTTATTGCGCTGATGCCCGATATCGTGCCCTCCCCACAACGCAGCAAGGCAAACGGCATCATCAACTTCATGGGAGGCGCGGGAGCTCTTCTGGCCTTCTTTGTGGGTGCCATGCTGTACGACAAGAACCCCGTGTACCCTTTCCTTCTTGGGGGAGGCGCGTTGCTACTCAGTGCAGCGCTCGTCCTTGCTTTCATCCGGGAACCCGCCATCCATCGCGCGGGCGCTTCGCGCATGGAAGAACCCGCGGAAAAGGTGCAGTTCGGAAAGGCCTTCCAAGACTTGTTCGCCTCGTTGCAGGGGCTGGTGAAAGCCCCCGAGAAAAGCGAACTGTTCTTGCTTTTGGCCATCTTTTCCTGGTTTTGCGGGTACGGGGCGCTGGAAACCTTTTTCACCAGCTTCGCCCATTTTCACTTGGGCGTTCCCGAAAGCGCGGGAGCCATGACCCTGGGCTACTTTTCGCTGACGTTCATGCTCTTCTCGATCCCGGCGGGTTTTTTGGGCAGCAAAATCGGCCGAAAACGTACCATTTTCGCGGGGCTCGTGCTCCTCATCGTCGTGTTGGGCGCGGTGGCGATTTCCAGTCAGTTTGCCTTCATCCGCATCCTGATGGTCATCGGGGGGTTGGGTTGGGCCTGCATCAACATCAACTCGTTGCCCATGGTCGTGGACATGGTGGCACAGGAAAAGGTAGGCGGACACACGGGGTTGTACTACTTCTTCTCCATGGCAGCTTCCATTGCCGCGCCTCCCATCGTCGGACTGTTCATCGATTGGATGGATTACCCGTCCATGATCTGGTTTTCGGTGGTGGCCTTCCTCATCGCGTTGCTGCTGATGACCAAGGTGAAACGGGGGGAAGCCAGGCCGGCATAAAGAAGCCGTACGAAATTTCGTCTTTTCCGGGAAGAGGGGTTGGATGTTCGTTCAATTCGTGGTACTTGTGATTGGGATCGTTTCCTTGATAAAGGGCGCCGATTGGTTGGTCGACGGAAGCAGCGGACTGGCCCGGAGCTTTGGCGTTTCCCCTTTGTTCATCGGGTTGACCATCGTGGCTTTCGGAACAAGTGCCCCGGAACTTGCGGTAAGCCTATCCGCCGCCCTGAAGGGCGCGGGGGAAATCAGCATCTCCAACGTGGTGGGCAGCAACATCGCCAACACCGCGCTTGTGATCGGCCTTTCCACGCTGATCTTGCCCATGGGCGTGAAGTATTCCACCATCCGCAAGGAAATCCCGTTTTGCCTCCTGGTTTCCATCGTGCTCATGGCTTTCTTGATCCAGGGGAAGGGGTACGGGCTGGAACGCTCGCATGGTATCGCGCTCCTGGCGTTCCTCGTGGTTTTCCTGGAATACACGTTCGTGATGGCGCGCGGTGACCGGGCATACAGCCGTGAAGTGTCCGAACAACAATCCGAGGCCACCGCTTCCGGCAAGATGAAGCGCTCCAAGGCTTTTTTCCTCACGGGGTTGGGACTGGCACTGGTTCTGGTGGGCGGCGAATGTACCGTGAACGCCTCGGTGCAAATCGCTCTGGCGCTTGGTGTGAGCCAAGCTTTTGTGGGCTTGACCATCATCGCCATCGGCACTTCGCTTCCTGAGCTGGTGACCTCGTTGAGTGCGATTCTGAAAAAGGAAGCCGACCTTGCGATCGGCAACATCGTGGGATCCAACGTGTTCAACATCCTGTTGATCCTGGGATTGTCCTCCTCGATCCACCCCATGACGGTGTTCGTGCCGTTGTACTGGTTGGACCTGCTGTACATGACACTTCTGGTCGGGCTATTGTGGATCTTTTCGTTCACGAAACGCCAGATCGAACGCTGGGAAGGGGGCATCCTGTTTGCTTCCTACATCGCGTACCTGGTGTTGGTTTCCCTGAGGAGGTAGGTGGGGGGTGGATTTCTTTCTCCAACTCGTGTTGCTGGGGGGTGGTTTCCTTGCCCTGGTAAAGGGCGCGGATTGGCTCGTGGATGGTAGTAGCTCGCTGGCACGCAGTTTCGGGGTATCCCCCCTGTTCATCGGGCTCACGATCGTGGCCTTTGGAACCAGCGCGCCGGAGCTTGCCGTGAGCGTTTCAGCCTCGTGGAAAGGTGCGGGCGCCATCGCGGTGTCCAACGTGGTGGGCAGCAACATCTCCAACATCGCCCTGGGCATTGGGCTCAGCGCGTTGCTCTTTCCCATGGTGGTACCACGATCCAGCGTACGCAAGGAAATCCCGTTCAACTTCCTGGTCTCCATCGCCGTGCTGGCGTTGCTCATCGGGAGTGCGGGGGTTTTCCGCTTGGAACGCTCCAGCGGCATCGTGTTGCTGGTTTTCTTTGCGTTGTTCTTGGAGTACACCTGGGAAATGGCGCGAAAAGACCGCTCCCTTCCCGAAGCGTTGGCGGGGAAACAAGCGAACCCGGGGAGAACCCGCGATCGTCACAAAAGCCTCGCCCTGCTTCTCGTGGGTTTGGGGTTGGTCGTGGTGGGGGGCAACGTTACCGTGAACGCGGCTTCCAAAATTGCCCTGCTGATGGGAATGAGCGAGGCTTTCGTGGGCTTAACCATCGTGGCCGTGGGAACTTCGCTTCCCGAGTTGGTGACCTCCGTGCGTGCGGCGATGAAAAAAGAGAGCGACATCGCCATCGGAAACATCGTGGGATCCAACATTTTCAACCTGTTGCTCATCCTGGGGCTTTCCGCTGTGGTACGTCCTTTGCAGTTGGAGCAAAGACTCTACGCCGTGGATATGTTGTACATGTGCGCATTGCCGCTGGTGCTCTGGCTGTTTTCGGTGCGCGACAAGAAGATCGGTAGAGGGGAAGGGGCCCTGCTGGCAGCATCCTACGTGGCATACCTTGCGTTCCTTTTGTGGCGCGGATGAGGGGAGGAGTGCGATGCACGAACAAAAGAAAACCCTGTTGGGAATCCGAGCAAGAAAGAACCTGTGGGTTTTCCTGGTAACGTTCCTGAGCCTGTTGTTTTTCTTCCTGTTCAACGGGCCACAGATGCTGTTCCACGAGATCTCCTCGGCGAACCTGTCTTTCGGTTGGTTCTTGATGCTGCTCTTCTTCTCCTTCGTGTGCGATAACGCACGCATTTACTTCCGGGATATGTCACTGGTGGCCTCCAGCATTTCGGTCATGGCCAACCTCATCTGGGTCGGACCCTTTTTTGCGGCCACCACGGCGGGTTTGATCACCGTTTTCCGCCTCAACCGGGTGCAACGCAACGAGAACAGCATCGCGCTGCGCATTGCCAACCGTGCCTCGGTGATTTTCCTGATGTACTTCGTGCCCATCATAGTGTTCCAGACCCCGCTACCTTTTGGCTTCAAGCTCTTGCTGTTCTTCCCTCTCGCCGAGGCAACGAACATCCTGCTGGTGCACGTGTTCAACCCCTTGACGCTCAAAATCAAGCGTTCCTTCTCCAAACCCCTTATGGAAGCCCTTTTGCTCGAAACCCTCTACCCGCTCTTGCTCATCCCCATCGCCACGTCCATCGAAAACCTGCGCATGCTGAACTTCCCGGGGTTGTTCGGCTTTTTCCTCTTCTTCCCGTTGATGGAACTGGTGTATTACCTGGTTGCCCGTTTCTACACCAGCGTGATCGTGGAAAAAGAGGAGAAGAAGAAGCTCTCGCGTTTCAAGAAGGGGCTGGAAAGTGTGCTCGAAACGCTCAAGTTCATCCGTTCCACCGAAGAAACCGACCGTATCCTGGAGAAAGCCATCACCCGGCTGGCGCAAGCGCTGGAATTCCGGCGCGCGTTGGTTTCGCTCGTGGATCCGGATAGCGGTATGCTGTTCCGCGTGAGCGCCTACGGTATCACCCCCGAGGACATGCAGAAACTCAAGAAAAAGGGCCAACCCTTGTCGGTGATCAGCCAGATGCTCGACCCACGCTTCGAGTTTGGGGGTGCGTTTTTCATCCCCGAAGAGACCAACATGGTGGAAAAACTGCAAATCCAGGCCGACTCGATTCCCACCGAGATCAAGTTCGCCAAGAAGGTGAGCAGCCAATCCTGGAAGAAAGACGACCTGTTCCTGGTGCCCTTCCGGGACAGCTCCAACAACTTCCTGGGATACATTTCCCTGGACGACCCGATCAACAACAACCGCCCCACCATCGAAGAGGCCGAGATCGCCAAGATCTTTGCGGAACAAATCGGGCGCATCCTGGAATCCTCCACCCGGTACCGCGAAGCGGTGGAGAAATCCAAGCGTGACCCCATGACAGGGCTGTACAACCACTCGCATTTCTACGAGATCCTGGACGAACGCATACAAGATTCCAATCCGCGCCACCCCCTTTCGGTAATCATGTTGGACATCGACGATTTCAAGAAATTCAACGATACCCACGGCCACCAGATCGGCGATACCTTACTGGTGATGGTGGCACGCATCATCCTGCAACTTTTGCCCTCCGACGCGATTGGTGCACGGTACGGTGGTGAAGAATTCTCCATTCTCCTGCCGAACACCGGGAAGATCAAGGCCATGGAACTGGCCCATCGCATCTGCAAGGAAGTGGCGCAAACCAACATTCACGGCAACCATGTCACGCTCAGCGGAGGCGTCGCCGCAGCCCCCGAAGATGGTTTCCACTCCTCGACACTCGTGTCCGCGGCGGACAGTGCGTTGTACGTGTCCAAGCGCTCGGGGAAAGACCAAATCACCGCGGCGTAATCCTGCTTTTCGCTCCGGGAAACACGGGGTGCAAACCCCTTACTCCATTCCGAGGAGGTGTACCATGGAACTTCCACAAGAAAACCTGTTCTCTGGCTTTTTCGACGAATGGGAAAACCTGGTTTTCATCCTTTCTCCGGAAGGGAAGATCCTTTACACCAATCCTTCCGTGCGCGCGGAACTGGGGTTTGGAAACCAGGAACTGTCCACCATGGACTTCCAAGAGCTTCAACCTCCGGGGCAGAAAGAGGAGATCCGGGAAGCGTTTCGCACCATCCTTTCGGGCAAAAATCGCCGTGCCACCCTGCCTTTGCGTTCGAAAAAGGGCGCGACCCCCACTTTTTCCGTTCAAAGCTGGTCGGCCACTTCCGGAGAGCATGCCTTCCGGTTCGTTAGCTGCAGCACCCTTTCCGCGGCCCAGCAAAGTGGACCCAAGTCCGACCAGCTTCCGGACGAAACCTTTGCACTCAAGGAAGCGCTGGAACTCGAACTGCAGATGCAAGACCTGGTGATGGGCATCTCCGAACTATACCTCAACCTCCCCCTGCACCAGTTTGAGAAAGCCATTGACCAATTCCTCGGTGACCTCGCTTCTTTCGTGGGGGCGGACCGCGCCTACATTTTCCGCTACGATTTCGACAAGCAAACCACCAGCAACACGTTCGAGTGGTGCTCGAAGGGCATCGAACCCCAGATTGATGCGTTGCAACATGTACCACTTGCCATGATACCAGACTGGGTGGAAACGCATCGCAAGGGGCAGGTAATGGATATTCCGGATGTCTTTCGCCTTTCCCCGGATGATGGGGTACGCCAGATCCTTGAGCCACAGGAAGTGAAAAGCCTTCTCACCTACCCCTTGCGCGTGAGCAACGAGCTTTTTGGTTTCGTGGGGTTCGACTGGGTGCGCCAACCCCACACCTGTACCCGGCGGGAACGCCGTCTGCTGAGCCTTTTCTCGCAGTTGTTGGTGAACGTGCACATGCGACAGAGACTGGAAACCGCTCTGGAAAGGGCGCACCAATCGCTGCAGGCCCGCTCGGATTTCATGGCCAACATTTCCCACGAGCTGCGTACGCCGCTCAACGCGATCGTGGGATTCTCCCACATCGCGCTCGAAAGCGGTGTCTCCCCCCAACTTCGCAAGTACCTCGAACTCATCGAGCAATCGGGGAATGCCCTCATGGAAGTGGTGAACTCCATCCTGGACTTTTCGCAGGTGGAGGCGGGAAAACTCCAGCTCTCTCTCGTGCCGTTCAACTTGAACGAACTTTTGCAAGGCCTTTCCCAGGTTTTCCGGGTAACAGCTTCCCAAAAAGGCCTTTCCTTCTCCACCTCCTTTTCTCCCACGCTACCCCAATGGATCGTGGGGGACGAGTTCCGCCTTCGCCAAGCGTTGTTCCAACTGCTGTCCAACGCGCTGAAATTTACCCCCGCCGGGAGCGTACACTTTTCCACTTCCTTTTGCCCCGTCGGAGAAGGGGAACCGGAAAACAGCCTGATCTGCTTCTCCATCCAGGATACCGGGATCGGAATCCCCGCCTCCCAGCTCCGGAGCATCTTCGAGGCGTTCCACCAACAAGAATTCTCTTCCACCCGTTCCTTCGGGGGAGCAGGCGTGGGACTCACGCTTGCAAACCGCCTGGTGGAAATGATGGGCGGGTCCCTTTCCGTGGAAAGCACCCCGGGAAAGGGGAGCACCTTCTTGGTCCAGCTTCCTATACCCAAAAGCAAGTAACACCGGTCTGGAAGGGATCAGACGTTTCTTCACGAGAGAAGTGCATTCTCCTTGAGAATTCAACACTTGACAGGAGAAAGGTTTCGTGGTAGGATATGAATGAATAAAATTTTATTCATTCATATCCTACCACATGCTTTCGGGGAGGAAGGGGAGGTGCACGATGCAGAAAATCACGGTGTTCCTGGGAAGCGCACGAAAGAAAACGACGTTTGCCGCGGTGCAACACCTGGAAAAGGCGATGCAGCGATTGGGGGACTTCGCGGTGGAAATGGTGTTCCTGGATGGATGCACGTTGGAATTCTGCCAAGGGTGCAAGCTTTGCTTCGATCGCGGGGAGGAATTCTGCCCGTTGCAGGACGATCGCGATCTGCTGCTCGAGAAGCTCGAACAAGCCGACGCGGTCGTTTTCGCGACTCCCAGCTACGCCTTCCAGGTCCCCGCCCGGATGAAAAATCTCTTGGACCGATGCGCCTTCCTGTACCACCGGCCTCGCTTCTTCGGGAAGGTCTTCTCGGTGATCATTACCCAAGGTGTCTTCGGCGGCGGAAAAATCCGAACGTACCTGCAGAACGCGGGGGCCAACATGGGTTTTTGCGTGACGAAGGGAAGCGTGGTCCAAACCCTGGAACCCATGAGCCCACAAAGAACGCAAGAAATGGCGGTTCACATGGAGAAGCTGGCGAAGCGCTTGCATCGCGCGCTGCGAAAAGAGGCCTTTCCCGCTCCCTCACTTTTTCGCCTCATGATGTTTCGGATTTCGCGCACGATTCTGCGCTCGGTTTCCACGGAATTCCGGGATTACTCCTACTACCAGCAGAAGGGTTGGTTCTGTTCCGATTTCTACTACCCCGTATCGCTGGGGTGGGGCAAGAAGTGCATGGGGTTCCTTTTCGACCGCATCGGGCGCATCGTTGCCAAAAACATGTAGCGTGGCGGTGCCACCACGGGGAGGTGGGAACATGTTGGAAAAGAAACGGCAAATCCTGCGATGTGCACGAGAACTGTTCCAACAGCAAGGGTACAAGAACACCAACGTCGCGGAAATCATGAAGAGGGCAGGATTGGGTACCGGAACTTTCTACAACTACTTTTCTTCGAAAGATTCGCTGTTCATGGAAATCTACCTCGAAGAAAACGCTGCCCTGAAAAAGCGCATCGTGGAAGGGGTGGACTTGGATGCGGAGCCCCTGGAAGTGGTCCGGGAGTTGACGTCCCGCAACTTGCAGGGAATGCTGTCCAATCCCATCCTGAAGGAGTGGTACAACCGTGACGTATTCGAGAAGATCGAACGCAACTTTCGAAAGCAAAAGGGACTGGAACAGGTGGATTTCCTGTACGACATCTTCCTGGATGTCGTGAAAAGATGGCAGGCTACGGGAAAAATGCGAAAGGACATCGACGCCGAAATGATCATGGCCCTGTTTTCCGCGATTATCACCGTGGAACTGCACAAGGAAGAAATCGGTTTCCAGTACTTCCCCGAGCTCATCGAGCATTTGCTGGAACTGGTGATGAAAGGTTTGTCGGATAACCCGCAAACGCGGTAAGAAAACCCATTCCGTGCCCAATCGGCACGAAAAACAGGAGGAAAAGATGCACATTTCGGTGGTGTACTACAGCATGACCGGGCATTCCCGCAAAATCGCGGCGGCGATCGCCTCGGAATTCGGTGTGACCCCATGCGACAGCAAGAAAAATCCGCAACTGGGAGAAACGGACTTGTTGTTCGTGTTGGGAGGAATCTACGGGGGAAAGAGCAGCCCGAAACTGCTGCACTTCCTGGAAAAGCTGGAGGCCAAGAAGGTGAAACGGGCTGCCATCCTCACCTCCAGTGGCCCGGGAACCACCCAGCAACCCCAAGTACGGCAAGCGTTGCAAAAAAAAGGCATTGAATGTGTGCCCGAGGAGTATTGCTGCAAGGGCTCCTTTTTGTTCTTCAACCTGGGCCATCCCAACCAACAGGAAATCCAGCATGCCGTGGAGTTCGCCAAAAAGGTTGCCGCACAAACCCAAAAGCCCGGTAACAACCCCTGAAATCCCGGGTAACGCTTCTGGAAAGCAATGGGAACATGGTTGCTGGAACCCTCGCAGCTGCTAGGCCTTCCTCCTTGTGGTATAATCCCCCTGAACGTTGAAAAAACCCATAAGGAGGGTCAATCATGGACGTATCCCGTTACATTCGAGACATCCCGGATTTCCCGCAAAAAGGCATCATTTTCAAGGATATCACTCCGCTGTTGAAAAACCCCGAACCCTTCGTGTACACCATCGATCGATTCGTGGAGTTCTTGCAGGACGTGGATTTCGACTACATCATTACCCCGGAAGCGCGAGGTTTCATGTTCGGTTCCGCCATCGCCTACAAGATGAAAAAGGGAATGATCCCCGTGCGAAAACCCGGAAAACTGCCTTCGCAAACCCGCAAGGTGGAGTACACCCTGGAGTACGGCAAGGCGGGGTTGGAAATCCACGAAGATGCACTCGACCCAGGAGACCGGGTGGTGTTGCTGGATGACGTGCTGGCCACGGGGGGAACGATCGCCGCGATCGCGGGCATGGTCGAGGAGATGGGTGCGCAGGTGCAGAAGATGCTCTTCTTGATCGAGTTGGAATTCTTGAACGGGCGCAACGTACTGGATAAGTACGCCGTGGATTCCATCATCACGTATTAGGGGGCTGGCCATGTTACGCTTCGACTTTGCAAACTTGTTCCAACCCCGGGTAAGTGCAGGCATCACGCCCGAAGAGCAGAACGCACTGCTTCCCGCTTTCGCGCAGGCCTTGCAGCGGGTGAAGCACGAAAGGCCGGGATTCGTTTCGTTGCTGGATGACCTTGGCTATCTGGACGCTGTTGTACAGTGCGCCCAAGAACTTCGCGGTTTCGAGGACTTCGTGGTGCTGGGCATCGGGGGATCCGCGCTGGGAAACATCGCGCTGCAGAACTCGTTGCGCCCTTCCACCTGGAATCGTCTTCCCCGGGAAAAGAGAAATGGCTCTCCCCGGATCCACGTGTGGGATAACGTCGATCCCGAATGGATCTTTTCGGAACTGGAACTGTTGGACCTGTCGAAAACCGTGTTCAACGTGATATCCAAGTCGGGGACCACCGCGGAGGCCATGGCCAACTTCCTGGTGGTTCGCCAAAAGCTTCAGGATAAGGGCCTGGAAGCTTCCAAGCACATGGTGTTCACCACCGATCCGGAGCGCGGCGTGCTACACGAGATCGCCCGAGCGGAGGGAATTGGAACGCTGCACATCCCCCCGGAAGTGGGAGGACGCTTCAGCGTGCTCACCCCGGTGGGTTTGCTTTCCGCCGCGGTGAGCGGCATCGACATCGTGAAGCTGGTTTCGTCCGCGAAGGAAGCGCGTGATCGCCTCCTTCAAGAACCTCCGGAGTCCAACGATGCACTTCGTTTCGCCCTCACGCAGTACGCCTTTTTCCGCAAGGGAGTGCACGTTTCGGTGATGTTTCCCTACGCCAACGCGTTGTATTCCTGGGCGGACTGGTTCCGCCAGCTTTGGGCAGAAAGCCTGGGCAAGCAGAAAGATACTTCCGGAAACGACGTGTTTTCCGGGCCCACCCCGGTGAAAGCCCTGGGTGCGACCGACCAGCATTCGCAGGTGCAATTGTACAACGAAGGCCCTTTCGACAAGGTGTTCACGTTGGTTCGCGTGGAACACTTCCGCCATGAGCTGCAAATCCCCCCACGTTACGCGCACATCGAAGCGCTTTCGTACCTGGGGAACGCCACCATGTCCAAGCTGCTCAACAGCGAGATGCTGGCCACCCGACACGCTTTGACATCCCACCAACGTCCCAATTGCACGCTCAGCTTCCCGGTGATCGACGAACAAAGCATCGGCGAATTCATCTTCACCATGGAGCTTGCCACCACGCTGTACGGGTTCGCCGCCGGCATCAACCCGTTCGACCAACCGGGTGTGGAAGCCGGAAAAAAGGCAACCTACGCGTTGATGGGGCGAAAGGGATACGAACAACTCGCCGCAGAAATCTTGGAATAAGGGGAAAGAAGGATCGGACGTGCAAAGCCAGAATTTCGTGGACCGCGCCAAGATCACCGTGCGCGGAGGAAAGGGCGGGAACGGTTGCATGAGTTTCCGCCGGGAAAAGTATGTACCCCGTGGAGGCCCAGACGGGGGTAACGGGGGCAACGGGGGACACGTGCTCGTGCGCGCCGTGGATGGTGTGAACACGCTGGTGTTCTTCCGCATGCACCAGCATTTTTTTGCCGCCAACGGGGTGCATGGGCAAGGCTCGAACCTGTACGGCAAGAACGGAGAAGATATGGTACTGGAAGTTCCCGTTGGCACCCTGGTCAAAGACCTCGACTCCGGGGAAACCATCGCGGACCTTGACCACCTGCACAAAACGGTTTGCGTGGCACGCGGAGGCCGCGGGGGACGGGGGAATGCGCAGTTTGCCACCTCCACGCTTCGCGCGCCGCGCATCGCGGAAAAGGGCGTGGAAGGAGAGGAACGCCGAATCTTACTGGAACTCAAGTTGTTTGCCGACGTGGGACTGGTTGGGTTCCCCAGCGTGGGCAAATCCACGCTGATCTCCAAGATCAGCAACGCCCATCCCAAGATCGCGGACTACCCCTTTACCACCGTGATTCCCAACCTGGGGGTAGTGCAACGTGGAAACGCGGATGCTTTCGTGGTCGCGGACATCCCCGGCCTGATCGAGGGAGCCCACGACGGGGCGGGGCTGGGGTTCTACTTCCTGCGCCACATCGAGCGAACGGCCGTACTGGTGCACATGCTGGACATGTCCCTGCTGGAGCGCGACGATCCCTTGCAGGATTACGCGGTGATCCGTGGCGAGCTGGAGGCCTACAACCCCCAGATCCTGGAGAAAACCGAACTGGTCGTGCTGAACAAGATCGACCTGTGCATCCCGGAAATCGTGGAAGAAACGCGGGAGAAGTTCGCGCGAATGGGAAAAGAGGTATTTGCGCTTTCCGCTGTGGAAGGCACGGGGATCGATGCGCTACTGCACCGGTTGCAACGCGAAGTGCAGCGCTTCCGGCAACTGACCAAGCCCCCCACGCCCCTGGAGGAACCCGAGCGACTTCGCGTGGATCCCGTGGGAGGATCGCTACCCACCACGATCCGCCTGGAGATTCGCAAAACCGACGCGCACACCTTCGAGGTAGGTGGCGAAGCCTTCGAAAACCTGGTCAAGCGCCTGGACCTTCGCTACTACGACAGCCACCGCCGTTTCCTGTCCATCCTGGAGAACAGCCGGCTCAACGCGGCACTTCGCCGAGCGGGGGCCACCGATGGGGACACGGTGAAAGTGGCGGAATTGGAATTCGAATTCGTGGAAACCCACGAGAACGGGGGAGGAAAAAAAGATGGAAAAGGTCATGATCCGGTTCCGGATGAGCAACCATGATGCCCATTACGCCGGCAACCTTGTGGACGGCGCCCGCATCCTGCAGATGTTCGGCGACGTAGCCACCGAACTGCTGATTCGCTACGACGGGGACGAGGGATTGTTCCGGGCCTACGACAGCGTGGAGTTTCTCGCCCCGGTTTTCGCGGGGGATTACATCGAGGCCACGGGGCAAATCGTGCAAGTGGGGCGCACCTCCCGCAAGATGCACTTCGAGGCCCACAAGGTCATTACCTCCATGGACCTTCCCAACCAGCCGGGAGCTTGCGACGTGTTGCAAACTCCGGTGGTGGTGTGCCGGGCCTCCGGGACCTGCGTGGTTCCCGTGCAGAAGCAACGCTACTCCCACGACGAGGGGGTGGGTGGGGCATGATCAAATCCTTTGACCCCGTGATCATCACCGCTGCGATTTGCGGCGCGGAAGTCACCCGCGAACATACACCGCACTTGCCCCTGACCCCGGAAGAACTCGCGCAAGAAGCCTTATTCTGCTGGCAGGCGGGAGCGAGCATCGTGCATCTTCACGTGCGCGACGAAAAGGGACAACCCACCCAGGATGCGGGCATCTTCCAGGATACCGTTTCGCGCATCCGCAAGCTCGCCCCCGCGCTCATCGTGCAAGTTTCCACGGGTGGTGCGTTGTGGATGAGCTCGGCGGAACGCTTGCAAAGCCTGGAATCCGAACCCGACATGGCCACACTCTCCACCGGAACCTGCAACTTCGGGGCCGACGTGTTCAGCAACCCGCGCGACCAAGTGATCGAATTCGCCGCGCGCATGAAGGAGAAAGGCATCATGCCCGAATTCGAGTGCTTTGACGTGGGACACGTTTCGCTGGCCAACTGGCTGGTGAAAAAGGGGCACGTTTGCCTCCCCCACTACCATTACGACTTCGTGATGGGCGTTCCCGGTGCCATCGAAGGCAGCGTGGACAACCTGGTGCGCATGGTGCAGAGCGTGGAGGTAGACCAACCCCATACCTGGTGCGTTGCGGGGGTGGGGCGCCGGGAAATCCCGCTCGCAGCCGCATCGCTTGCCATGGGGGGGCACGTACGCGTGGGAATGGAAGACAACATATACCTTTCCAAGGGTGTTCTGGTGGAATCAAACGCCCAGCTCGTGGAAAAGGTGGTTCGCCTGGCGAAGGAAATGGGAAGGCCCATCGCCTCCTCCAAGGAAAGCAGGGAGCTGTTCCATCTCCCCGCAGCGGGGTAAACCGCGCATGGAAAAGATCTGGATCATCGATTACGGTTCGCAGTACACCCGGTTGATTGCCCGACGGGTTCGGGAAAACCACGTGCTCTCCGAGGTTTCCACCCCCGCGAGTTCACCCGACCTGTCGGAAGTGCGCGGGATCATCCTTTCGGGAGGACCCGCCAGCATCTCCGACGAGGGGGCACCGGTTCTGCCGGATTGGTTTGCCAACGCGCTGGACAGGGGAATCCCTGTGCTGGGCATTTGCTACGGCTTTCACCTCCTAACCCGTTTGTTCGGGGGAGAAGTACGGCACGTGGGACAGGGGGAATACGGGCGCACGCGCCTAACCATCCAGCAACCCGATGTGCTTCTGAGCGACATCCCCGCGCAACTCAGCGTGTGGATGAGCCACGGCGATTCCCTTTCCAAGCGCCCCGAGCATTTCCAGGTGGTGGCCACCAGCCAGTCGGGCATCGTGGGAGCGATGCGCCACGATACCCTTCCGCTGTGGGGCATCCAGTTCCATCCGGAGGTACGCCACACCGAGTTCGGTGAACAGGTGCTGGCCAATTTCCTGTTCGATATCTGTCATTGCAAGGCTTCGTGGAACCTCGAAGACTTTGCCGAACGCGAGGTGGAACGCATCCGGCAACGCATCGGTGACCAGCGGGTGATCAGCGCGTTTTCCGGGGGTGTGGACTCTTCGGTGGCCTCGGTGCTGGTGCATCGCGCCGTGGGAAAGAACCTGGTCAACATTTTCGTGGATCATGGTCTTTTGCGCAAGAACGAGGAGAAAGAAGTTCCGCGATTGTTCCAAGACGCTCTGGGATTGCATTTCCGCGTGGCCAACGTGCAGCAGCGTTTCTTCGAGGCGCTGCAAGACGTGGAGGACCCGGAGGAAAAGCGCAAGATCATCGGGGAGCAGTTCATCCGGGTGTTCGAGGAGCAGGCACGAGAGCTGGGCGGCGCACCTTTCCTGGTGCAGGGTACCATCTACTCGGACGTGATCGAGAGTGCGCACAGCGGGGGGGAAAACACCGCGCGGATCAAGTCGCACCACAACGTGGGAGGGCTTCCGGAACACATGGACATGCAACTCGTGGAACCGTTGCGTTTCCTTTTCAAGGACGAAGTACGCCGACTGGGAGAGTTGTTAGGTATCCCGGAGCACGTGACGCGCCGTCATCCCTTCCCGGGACCCGGCCTTGCGGTGCGCTGCCCCGGAAAGATCGACCCGGAAAAGATCCGCATCCTCAAGGAAGCCGATTTCCTCTTCCGGGAAGTGTTGCGGGAATCGGAGTGGGAGGCACGGGTGTGGCAAGCATTCGCGGTGCTCCTACCCGTGCGCTCGGTGGGTGTTGCGGGCGACCGACGCTCCTACGGGTACACCGTGGCGTTGCGCGCGGTGGACAGCGTGGAAGCCATGACCGCCGATTGGTCACGCATTCCGCACGATGTTTTGGACGAAGCCGCTCGACGCATCACCAACTGCATCCCAGAGGTAGGCCGCGTCGTGTACGATATCACCTCCAAGCCTCCCGCTACCATCGAGTGGGAGTGAGGAAGGGGCGAGGGAGGGTTTGCCGATGCCAGAAGAAACGCGAAAACGCCGGAGTTTCCGGCAGCTTGCCATCGATGCGCTCAATGGAATGGCGTTGGGCCTTTTTGCTTCGCTGATCATCGGGCTCATCCTCAAGCAGCTGGGGGATTTTTTACGCTGGGAGTTGCTTTCCACGCTCGGGCTCTTCGCGCAGCGCATGATGGGGCCCGCGATCGGCGCGGGTGTGGCCTACTCGCTCAAAACCCCCCCGCTGGGGATTTTTTCTGTGTTGGTCACGGGAGCCATTGGCGCGGGGACGCTGCGCTTCGTGGCCCAATCCGGTGCCTGGCAGGCTTCCATCGGGGAACCGGTCGGCGCGCTGGTGGCCGCACTGGCTGGGGTCATCATCGCCAAAACGATCGCGGGCAAAACCCGGGTGGATATCGTTCTTGTCCCCGCGCTCACCATTCTGGGCGGGGGGCTGGTGGGGGTCTTTTTCGGCCCGCTCGCCGCAGCCTTCATGAACTGGCTGGGTGGCTTGATCAACCAGGCCACCGTCCTCCAACCCATTCCCATGGGTATCATCGTGTCCAGTGCCATGGGCATGATCCTGACCCTTCCCATCAGCAGCGCGGCACTGGCCATTTCGTTGCAGCTTTCCGGGCTGGCAGCCGGTGCTTCCGTGGTGGGATGCAGCTGCCAAATGATCGGGTTCGCGGTCATGGGGTTCCGGGAAAACGGGGTGGGGGGATTGCTGGCACAAGGGTTGGGAACCTCCATGCTGCAAATCCCCAACATCATCAAGAATCCCTGGATCTGGGTTCCTCCCACGCTTGCCTCCGCCATCCTCGGCCCCTTTGCCACCACGCTGTTTGGCATGCAGAACAATCCCGTGGGTGCCGGGATGGGAACCAGCGGGTTGGTGGGCCAGATCGGCACGTTCGCGGCCATGGAAGGTCTGGAACCGGGGTGGTCCATTTTGCTGAAAATCGGGTTGCTGCATTTCCTGCTTCCCGCGATCCTTTCGCTAAGCATCGCCTACTTGTTGCGAAAGTACGGAAAGATCCGCGAAGGCGACCTGAAGTTACCTCCCGGCTGAGATATCCTCAAAACCCTTCCATCTCCTTCCAAAGCGGGTCGATGAAACGGTAGGTCAACCATTCTTCCACGCGGTGCAGCCTTGCTTTTCCCCTCGGGCTCAAAACCCACGTGCCATCCGGTTGCTTTCGCAGGTACGCCATCAGGCAAAGCCAGCGGTGCAACCCCCACACGAGACCTTTTGCCCCGGGGAAATTCGCCCGCAATTCTCCCGGTTGCCAGCGGTTGGCATACAACATCCAAAACGCCTGGTACAGGGCACTTTTCCACGCACCCAACGCCACGCGCTTGCCCACGGGTAGTGTTCCCGCACGCAGCTGCCGCGCGTAGTTGTCCAGGGAGAAGGTGTTGACCCGGAATTCTCCCGGAAGGAAACTCGCGGAACTCAAGCCCAACCCCAGGAAAAAGGAACGGGAGACCGAGGAATAGGGAGCACGCGTTGGCTGGTTGGAAAAGGTCCACAGGCTGTTGCGCGTGTACCCCTTCGATGCCGCAAGCTCCTCGAAGTGCTCGAACCAGCGAATCTCCTCCTTCACCGGGTTGGGTGACCGTCCCATACCACTTTTCTGGAAACGCATCATCGGGTAAACCGAAAGTTGAGAAGGTCCCCAGTCCAGTGCTTCTTCCACGTCCCGGTACGCCTCTTCGAACGTCTCCACGTCCGGCGCGAAAACCAGATCCACGTCCACGTAGGCGAACCCCGCCCCCAGAACTTTTTGCAGCGCCTTTCGATTCTGCCGTGCGTCGTGGTTCCTTCCGAAAATCCCAAGCATTCGGTCCTGGAACGACTGCACCCCCAAGGAAAGGTAGTTGACTCCCATGTCGCGCATGGCGTGAAGCTTTGGAACAGTGGCATCCAGCGGGTGTGTTTCCAGGGCGATTTCACCGGCAATCGCAGGCCGCAAAAGCTGGAGCATGTCTTCCAGTGCACCGAGCGCAAAAGAGGGGGTTCCTCCACCGATGTACAGCGAGGTGAACGAATGTGACCCCACCAGCTCCCACTCCCTTTGCAGCAGGAGCATGTATTCGTGGACCTGTTCGGCGTCGTAGGGAAGCTTGTGGTAGGGGCAAAAGCTGCAGATGTGCGGGCAAAAGGGGACGTGCAGGTACAATCCCGTGGAATCGGGAAGGCTGCTTTGCCCTTCTGGCTTACGAGGCATCTTCCAGTAATTGCAGTACGGGTTGCAAAGTGGGGTCCTGGAAGGCAGAAACCCCAACCGGGGGGGGTTGCAAATCCAGGGGCAGGTCCATCCACTCCGGGGGGATCCCGTTGCCGGGAAAAAGGGCCACGGCACTATCGGAGTAGTCCATCCAGAACCGCGTGATGATGGCGGGGGAAGGACCGATTCGTGACCAGGTGCGAAGCCATTCTTCCGGGGCTTCCCCCACGAAGGTAGCCGCATCGTTGCGCTGCAAGAAAGCCAGGAAGATCTGCGTGTCGGGGAATAGCGAAAAACGGGAAACCACAACCCAGATCTTTCCCTGGAAGGCATTTTCCTGTGGAATCACCCGGTACTGGTTTTTCCAATCCACCACGTTTCCCTTCTCGTCCCTCTGGGAAAGCGTTGGCAGAAGGTAAGCGGGAGAATGCACGCAGTACGAAGCCAGTAGCTGGATGGGGTAGGGTACGGGGTTCTGGCCACGTGCGTTTCGCAGGTCAATCAGCAGGTGTTTGACACCGTTTTGGTTCAACGTGTCCATCTTGTCGCGCAACGCGAACAAGAACCCAGGTTCCATGGAAAAGGCTCGGAGCGTGAGTACCGCCGTGTCCTCCCTTTGCTCCAAGCTGAAGAAGGGTTCACTTTGCGTGTTCCAGTCTTCCAAGGCGATGCAATCCACGTCGGTGACCTTTTGCGTGCCCGCGAAACGGTACAGCACCTTGGCCCGGGAAAAGTCGAAGAACGAGGGCAACCACGCAAACCATCCCCGCTCCACGATCCAGAAATTCCGGACTTGGGGGTTTGGCGCATACGCCAGCGCGGAGAGCTTTTCCAACCACAGCGTAACCGGTTGGTCGTTGATTTCCAGGATGAAAGCACCGGGAGGGATTTTTCCAAAAGGCGTCTCCAGCAGTTGCAGCCCTCCAGCTGTCCAGCGGGTTTTCATCGGAAGCACGCGGTTTTTGAGCAGGAACTCGCGGGGTATGGTGAAAAAGGTGAACGGATCACCCACCTCGTTGACCAGCTCGCCCAGGCTCAGGGCGTAACGAAACTTGCTGGAGAAAAGCGGGAGCTCCGCCACGAGTTCCCGGGCTTTTTGGAAGAGGGCGTCGCGCGATACTTCCGGAGCTACCCCGGGAGGCAATCGCTCCAGGTGCTTGGTATGCAGGTCAAGGGCAACCTTTTTCAACTCCCGGTTGAGGTTCCAGCGTGGCAACAAGTCGGACCAGAACAACGAAAGACCCACCAGGATGGTGGCAAGAAGGAAAAGGCTTACGGCGTAGGTGATCAGGGTTTTCTTCATTTTTCCTCCTCGTTTCTGGGTGGTGGGGTTTTGGAGTGTACGCGTACCAGCTCTTCCCAGCACGTGGTGAAGCGATCGGAAACGTGCTGCTTCTTGTCCTGGTAGGTACTGGTTTGCTTGCCCCGGGGCTTGACCCCCTGGGAGGCGAAGAAAAGCGCGGGGGAAGGGGAACGGTTGCCCCGGCGTTTCATTTCCTGGTTCACCTGGTCCACCAATTCCAGCAATTTCTGCCGCTTGGGGTCTTCCTCGGTGAACAGTCCCAGCTGCACGTTCTTTTCGATTCCCGTGAACATCGCCCCTGCCTTCTTGTAGGCCACCCCGGGAATGAATTCCTTTTCGAACGCCGTGCGCACCAACTTGAGCCAGCTCGTGGTGTCGGCGCTGGGAACCTTTCGCGCAATGGTCACGGAGGCATAACCGTGGGGTTCGGAAAAGCGGGAACCCATGGCGAAAACGGTGAGCACGGTGGGTGCGAGGCGATCCTTGCGCAGGCGGGCAAGCGCAACCGAAACGTGGAAACAAATGGCCTGGAACACCGCCTCGAAATCGAAAAGCGCTTCGGAAAAGGAGCGGGAGCGCACCACGCTCTTGGGAGTCAGTAACTCGGCGGTGTCCACGCAGCTGGTGCCGTGGAGTTCCATCCAGGTGCGCAACCCGGTGATTCCCATGCTCTTCTGCACCTGTTCCTTGGGAACTTTCCGGAAATCTCCCACGGTGTGCACCCCCCGTTGCACCCACTTCTTCTGGGAACGTCGCCCGATGCCCCAGATTTCCCCGATGGGGAGATCCTGCAACGAAGGTTCCCATTCCGCTGAAGGGTCCAACACGCACACGCCTTTTCGGTGTGGTTGCTTCTTGGCAGCATGGTTCGCCAGCTTTGCCAAGGTCCGGGTACAGGCGAAACCCACCGAAACCGGGATTCCCGTCCAGCGCCGCACCCGTTGCACGATCTCGCGCCCGAGGTCCTGCCATTGCTGCAAGCTGTACTGTAAGAAGGTTTCATCCCCGGAAAAATCCAGGAAGGATTCGTCGATCGAGTACACTTCCACGTGGGGGCACAACGTCTGCAACGTTTTGGTCACGCGATGCGACATGTTGGCGTACAGCGGGTAGTTGGAGGAAAACACTTGTGCCTTGTGGACGTTGAGCACGTCGCGTACCTGGAAAAGGGGGACACCCATGGGGATCCCAATGCGCTTCGCTTCCTGCGAGCGGGCGACAATGCAACCATCGTTGTTGGACAGCACCACCACCGGACGGTTCTCCAGGCGGGGGTCGAACACGCGCTCGCAGGAAACGTAAAAATTGTTGCAGTCAACCAGGGCAAACCAGTTCTTGCTGTTCATTTCTCGCCTCACTTGCTGCCATTGTACCATTTGGCGCGGCGCTTCACCAGTGCCTCGCTTGCGTGACCGGCGTCACGAAGTTCCCCCGCGTTCGCGTAGTTGCCGCGCGAAAAGCTGTACTTCCCGGTTTTCCGGGCGCAATCGCCCCGCTACCTGCAGGAAGGCCAAGGCCATGTCGGGGTTCCGGGTTTGCCATTCCACTGCTCGGGAAAAGAAATGCGAAAAGAAATCGTCCAGCAGTCCCGGGTCTTCTTCGGGCAGCCGTTCCAACAGCGTGCGGATCTTTTGCTGCGCTTCGGCGAACCGTTGGTCGCGGCGCAGGCCGATTTCCGCCCGCGCAACCTCCAAGCGCAGCGAAAACTCCCGGTTGGAAGGAACGTTTTCCACAGCCTGGTCCAGCGTTTGCTGCGCGCCTTTCCAGTCCTGGCATTCGCACAGTGCATCGGCTTGCTTCAGGTAGGGTTCGATGTTCCCCGGGAAAAGGTCACGGGCTGCGCGGAAATATCCCACCGCCTCCGCGGGTTCGGAGCACATGCCCAGCGTCATCCAAGCGTGGAAATCGAAGGGGAGCAGCTCCAAAAGCTCCCGTGCCGCTTGCTGCGCAACGGTACACTTGCCCGATTCCAGGCTTGCCTCCATCAAAAGCCCGAGCAACTCGGGATCCTGCCCCCGATGCACCTCCGGAACATCCAGAAGCGCGGCAACCTCTTGCCATTCCTGCTCCGAAACCATGTCATGCGCCTGCTCGCGGAGTTCTTGCAGTTGCGTCGATGGTGGGGAATCGTCCAAAAGCCCGGAACCCGCCTTCAAACGCTCGTAGGCCTGTCGCAGGCGCAGAACGCCCTGTGCATCCCCGTCAACCGATTGCTCGCGCATGCTCTTGAGGAAAGCGGCGTGCAACTGGTCGGCAGTGGGTTGGCCTTCCAGCCCCAGAAGGGAAAGATCCGGTTCGCGAAGCCCCGCCTGCGCGTGGGAAACGCGCTTCGGATGGATGTTCTGCACGCGCGAAAGAACTCCCACGAACGTGGAATCTTTCTGCACATCCACGGCCAAGGGGTTGGGGAGGCCGTCGTTCCAACTCAGCGCGTAGGTGAAAAGGGGGTTGCTGGGAGGAATGCTGGCAGAAAGTTCCATCGCTCCCCGCGGACGGAAATGCGTGCCGGGTTGGATTCGCTGGCCGTCCAGGAACAAGGGCGGTGGGGGCAACGGATCACTTTTCACCCACACCGTGACACCCACGCGGCTCTGCACCACCCGAACGGTGGCAACAAGGGGCGGATGGGAACCCGCTTGGAGCGGTTGCACTTCCATAATTCCCCCGGCATCCTCCAGGCGCACCTCGAAAAGCTGGCGCTCGTGCCAGCGCCTGCTGTCCAGCATAGAATCGGATTCTCCCTCGCCCGAAAAACCCACGCGTACCGGGTAGCTCCCGGGTAGAAAGCGGTGAACCCCGGGGTGGAGGGTTTGACCATCGACTTGGAAAAGAACACCGAAAGGTGCATCTCCCGTGGTTTCCAGGCGTACGGCAACCCGGGGAACGCGACGAAACCCGACCTGCAAGGAGGTGTCCCCGTGCACGTGGAGCTGCAAGGGGTTTTCCCGGACAACCCCCTGCCATTCCAACAGCGGGAGGTCGGCGGTTTCCTGTTCCAGGTGAACGGGGATCTCGATGGTGTGATGCCCCGGAAGCACGGGAATACGGTGCTCCTGCACTTCTTCCCCATCCAGCAGCAAGCGTGGCGAAAAGTCGAGTCCGCTTGCAAAGTGCACCCAGAGCACGGGATTAGCACACGCACGCAGTTCGATATCCAGATCCCGGTTTCCTTGCACCGCGAAAGCAATGGAATGGGTGGGTTTGCCCTCGAAAAAGGTCCTCCAGAACGTGGGCGGGGCTTTCCCAACGGCCTTTTGCTCCCCGGGAGAACGGGAAACAATCGTCAAACGATGTTCCCCCGTATCCACCGGGATCTCCCCCGGTTCCACCGGGTGGTTATCCAAAAACAACTGGAAAGGGGGGGTGGGGGGAAGATTGTCCCCCTGGAAACGGAGCCGGAGCAGGGGTTTGGGACGGGCCTCCAACGCGAAGTCCACAACCGTGGTGCGCTGCACGTCCAGTTTCCTTTCCCAGCTGGTGGAGCCATCCTCCCAGCGAACTGCAAAAACGTGGGTGGGATGCGGGGCCACGCGCAGGCAAAGATGATGAACCCCTTTCTTCACGCGGTGTGGTCCCAGGGATATGGCCCGGGAATCCAGGAAAAGTTGCAGCGGCGGCATGGGACTTTCTCCCCCAGGCCCACGTACTTCGAGCGTGGGAAAGAAACGCTCCATGAGGTTGGGGAAGACGGGGCGATTTTTTTTCATCGCTTACTCCCCAGTGGTGTCCGTTTTCCAGCGGTTGGAAAGCTCTTCGAGCGAAAGCGTCTGCTCGCTTCCTTTTTGGATCTGTCGGACATCGGTGACGATGTGCACCTGCTGCCCCGTTTGACGGATATGCCCCTTGAGGTTGATCACCCCGTTGGCATCGTAGGAGAACGTGATCACCAGCGTGTGGACCTCCCGGTTCGATGCGGGTGGGATGTTGGGGATGCGCACGGAAAGACCGGTGTCGATGGCATCCGCAAGCGAGCGCGTGTTGGCCTGCTGGCTCTGGAAGAGTTCGATCTGCACCGCATGCTGGCTGCGCGTCACCAGCTCGTATTCGCGTGTCACCTGGTAGGGAATGGGCGTATTGGGTTCGATCAGCGCATCGTAACTTGCCATCATCTGCCTTCCCACGGGTTCGAGTGTCTTCACACCCAGGCCGAACGGGCTCACGTCGATCAAAACCGGGAGTTCGTCTCCCTGGAGTAACCCCTGCAGCATCCCACTCAAAATGGCGCTACCGGTGCACACCGCAAGGTCCGGAGAAGTCCCCACAACGGGTTCGCGCCCCAGCACATCCACCAGCATACGCCGCACCGCGGGCACGTAGGTGGTCCCCCCCACCAAGAGCACACGGTCGATGTGGTGGGCTTGGATGGAAGCGGCTTCCAGCGCGCCGCGCACGATAGCACGCGCTCGGTGGAGCAACGGGGCCATCCATTCCTCGAGTTGCTCGCGGGTGATGGCAATGTCCAAATCCAGAACATCCTGGAGCGACCGGGCAAAGGCGGGAAGGAAAATGCGCGCCTGCATTTCTTCCGAGAGCTTTTCCTTGGCGATGCGCGCACGTTGCAACAGGGCCCTTTGCACGGGAATGCCCAGCTCCCGGAAAGCTTCGGGGTTTTGCTCCCAAAACGCGTCGAGCACCTTTTGCGCCAGCATTTCGTCGAAATCTTTCCCGCCAAGCGCAGGGTCACCATAGGAGGCTTGCACTTCGAACAAGCCCCGGTCCAGCTTGAGCACGGTTACGTCCAGCGTGCCGCCGCCCCAGTCGAAAACGAGGATGGTTTCCTGGGATTGCATCTTGTCGACCCCGTAGCTCAACGCGGCGGCGGTGGGTTCCTGCACCAGGCGGATGACCTCTATGCCCGCGATACGGGCAGCTTCCAGCGTATCGTTTCGGGCTTTCTGCGAAAAGTTCGCGGGAACGGAAAGCACCGCGCGCTCCACCGTTTGGCCCGTTTGCTGCTTCGCCCATCCCGCCAGCTCGCGCAGCACGAAAGCCGCGGCCTGGGGTGGTGTGAGCTGTTGCCCACCCAGCTTAACGATTTGATCCGTTCCCATCAATCTCTTGAATTCCATGGCCACGCGCTCTTCGTCGCCGGCGAAGGCTTCCGCACCCCACCCCACGACCAGTTGCCCCTTCTCGTCGAGTGCGAGCATCGAAGGCATGATCTCCCGTTTGCCCGCAAGCACCGATGGCCCCACGCTCCCTTCCGGGGCAGAAAGCACCCGTACCCCACTTTCGGTGCACACGGCTATTTCCGAAGTCGACGTTCCAAAATCAATTCCGAACACGCTTTTCACTTCTCTTCCCCCTCCGTGGCCACAACGCGGGCCTTTCGCACCAACTGCCCGTGGAACTTCCATCCCGGCTCCACGACGGTCCACACGCGTAGAAAGGAGCCCGGTCCCTGCTTTCGAACGCTTTCCACCACGGAATCGTGCGCGGAAAAAGCAGCGCCTGCTTCCGGTTCAAAGGGCACCAGCCCGTGTTCCTTGCAAATTTCCTGGAAAGCCTGCGACTGGCGCGTGGAAAACAACCGACCTTGTTCGTCATCCCCCATAAGGCTTCCCAAGCGTCTCTGGTAATCGTATAGGGAAAGCAGCGCTTCGAGCAACGCGCTTTTCTCGCGCTCCAACCCGTTACGCAAGCGCAGCCCATCTTTCCCCAGCTGCTCCGAAAGTTCCTGGGAGACCACCGTCAATCCCTGGAGTTCCCTGTTGGTGGCTTGCTTGAGGAAATCCACGAAAACCACCATGTGTTCCTCCAGCTTTCGTTCCAGGATGGGCTCGATCTCTTTTGCCAGCTTTTGCCGTTCCTGGGTGGACCTCCGGGCGCCGAATCCCACCAACACCAACCCGGTCACAAGCGGAACGGCCAAGAAAAGCCAACCCTCCCAACGTTCCAGACCAAACGGGAGAGGGGGAATACCCTCGGGTTTCCACCATTGAACCCCCCAGCCCATTGCTCCCAGTACCAGGAACAACAGCCCACATACCAAAAGGATTTTGCGCGTCATACTCCGTTTTGCATCCCCTTTTTGCGTCATTTTTTTTCTGGGCGCAAACAGATCGTTGCACCGCTTGTGGTATTATTGTGAAAGCGAACTTTTTCACCCGGATTCGCGGGAAAGCGTGCGAAACCGCAGGAAACGGTGGAGGTTTTGCTGCCCCACCTTTTCCACCATGCGCACGAATGCCTGTGCCGTGGCACGTGCATCCCCCAGGGCGCGATGCCTTTGGTCGGGGGGGATGGAAATGCGCAATCGTTGCAAGATGGCGTCCAAGTTGTGCTTGCCGTGAAAAAGCGCGCGCGAAAGGTGTATGGTGTCCACGTAAGGGTTGACGAAAACCTCCATTCCCGAGCAACGGCAGGCATCGTCCAGGAACGCCAGGTCGAAGGGAGCGTTTTGAAACACCAGCAACGCGTCCTGGATGAAGAGCGAAAACTGGCCGATGGCCTCTTGAACCGGGGGACTACCTGCCACCATGGCATCGGTTAGCCCGGTAAGTCGGGTAATCTGCCGGGGAATGGAAACACCCGGGTCCACGAAGGTTTGGAACACCTCCGGGCACACCCGGTTTCCCTCCACCCGAACCGCGGCAATTTCGAGTAACTTGGCTCCTGCCCTCGGGCTGAAACCCGTGGTTTCGGTGTCCACGACAACCCAGGGCTGCTTTTCATCGATCATGTTCCCATTATATCATGGAGGTTAGTGATTTGAAACCCGCCCGATCCGCCCGCCTTTTCTTGGTAGCCGCTTTGCGCATGTTCGTGACCTTTGGTTTCAACATGTTGCTGCAAGCACGCTTGAGCGAAATGGGTATCGGTGTCTTCTGGATCAGCATGCTTTCCACCATCCGGGGAGGCACCGCCACGCTGTCAAGCCCGGCTTGGGGTGCCATTTCGGACATGGCGAAGAAACGGGTGCCCTTGCTCTTCTTCAGTTCCATCGCGCTTGCCTGCGTGTATCCCCTGTTCAACCTCGCGCAGGGTGTGGTCGGTTTCCTGCTGGTTTCCGCGCTGGCCACCTTCTTTTCCGGGGCATACCATCCCATCGCCATGGCACTGAGCGCGGAACACGGAAAGATCTCCGTACGGGACACTTCCCGTTCCTTTTCCTTCCTCAACGCTTCTGGATCGGTGGGGATGTTCGCGGGGCGCGTGGTGCTTTCCGCCCTTCTCCTCTGGTTTTCCGCCAAGTCGGTGATCGTGTTCTTTGCCCTTTTCGCTTGGATCCCCGCGTTGCTGTGTCTCCGTATCCCGGAGGGAACGCGCACGAAGCGGCGCACGAAGGAACGAGGCTGGTTGAACCAACTCTTCCCCCTGCTCAAGAACCCGGAACCCTTGAAGCGAAACGGCCTTTGGGCGATCTACCTTTCCTCTTTCCTCCGGCAATTCGGCGTTTCCGGGGCCATGTCCGCGATCTTCGTCTTCATGACGCAGCAAGTGCTGCTTTCCGCTTCCCTTGCCGTGGTGCTTTCCGCGCTCAACCCCCTGCTGCAAATCCTCTCCCACCTTTTTTCGCGCCGGGTTATTGCCCGCCTGGGAGCCGTTTGGAGCACTTTCCTGGGGATCTTGCTCAGCTCCACCGTTCCGTTGTGGTTCCTTTTCGCCAAGGGCGCGGTATCCGTCGCCCTGGGGTACGCTTTCCTGGGGCTCGCCTTCGGCTCCTTCTTCAACGGGGCTTCCACCCACATCACCACCCACACCCCCCCCACACGCCGTGCGGAATTCATGGGGCTTTTGCATGCGGCACGCTCGTTGGGAAGCCTTCTCGGCCCACTGGCTGCCGGCGCCATCGCGATGCTCTCCTTCACCATGATGTTCTCCATGATGTTCGTGATCCTGTTCTTCGGTGCCATGGTGGTGCTTTTCTTCGTTTCGAAGGATGTGCCCCACGCTCTTCCACCCTCCGAAACATCTTGACGCCAATTCCCGGATATGGTATACTCCGCAAGTGACCATTAGTCATACTGGAGGACATGTGAAAAACGACAACAAGTACCAGGCAATCGTGGATGCTGCGGAACGGGTTTTTTTCCAGAACGGGTACGAGAATGCTTCCATGGACCAGGTTGCGCGCGAAGCGAACGTGGCAAAGGGAACACTCTACTTGTACTTCAAAAGCAAGCACGAGCTATACTTCGCCATCGGGGTACGGGCGCTGGGTACCTTGGTGGAAGATTTCCGCAACGCTTCCCACGAACTTCCAAACGGCCTTTCGCGCGTGGTTGCCCTTGGAAAGGCTTTCGCCGCCTTCCGAAAGGAGCACCCAGACTACTACACTTTCATCGTGGATTACCAGGGGGAGCGCTACGACCAGGTGCATTCCGACGGGGAAATCCACCGCACGTACCGTGAAAGCCGCCAATTGTTCCAGATCCTGCTGGACTCGGTGCGAGAGGGGCAGAAAGACGGCTCCATCCGTTCCGACATGGACCCCGCCCTTTTGGCCAACCTTCTCTGGTGCCAAACCTGCGGTGTGGTCCAGCTTTCGGAGCTTCGCGAGGCCTTTTTCCAGGAATTCTCCCCCTATTCCTCCGACCAGGTACTTGAGGCGTACTTCGATTTCACGCGCAATGTCCTTTCCGGCGAGTCCCACGCGAAAAAGAGCTGATTTTTTTTTGGGCATTGTGACCAATGGTCAGAAAACTTAATGCTGCACGAAAAAAGGAGGATACATGGAGAAAGTAGCCGTAACGGGCATGGGAACGCTCAATGCCATCGCCAGTTCCCTGGAGCAATACCTCGAAAACCTCAAGAACATGCGCGTCGGCATCGATTGGATCGAGCAATTCGACGCAGCAGAGTATCCCGCGGCGATCGCCGCAGAGATCAAGGACTTTGATCCGTCAGCCCACCTGGACCCCAAGATGGCGCGGCGCTACGACCGTTTCTTGCAGCTGGCTGTCGTGGCTGCCCGCCAGGCCGTGGCAGATGCAGGGCTTTCGGAGTCCCAGCAATGGCGAGAGGATGCCGCTGTGACCGTCTCTTCCGGAATCGGGGGATTCAAAACCCTCCACCGCGAGTACCAAAACCTGTTTTCCCGCGGTCCGAAAGCGGTGCGCCCTTTCTTGATTCCCATGATGATCGCGGACATGGCATCCGGCGCTGTGGCGCTCGACCTGCAACTCAAGGGGCCCAACTTCTCAGTGATCAGCGCCTGTGCTTCTTCGCTGCATTCGTTGATCGTTTCCGCCATGATGGTGCAAGCCGGCACGGTGGACTTCGCGCTGGCCGGAGGGAGCGAAGCGGTGATCGATCCCATGCCGGTGGCGGCCTTTGGCAACATGACTGCCCTTTCCCCCCGCCGGGATGCACCGAAGGAAGCTTGTCGCCCTTTTGACACGCACCGGGATGGTTTCGTGATGGGAGAAGGCGCAGGTGTGCTGGTTCTCGAAAGCGAACGTTCCGCCTTGGCGCGAGGAGCCCGCATTTATGGCTGGATCGAGGGGTGGGGAATGAGTGAAGATGCTTTCCATATTTCTCAAACCGATCCGGAAGGTCGTGGAGCGGCGAAGGCCATGCTGCAGGCTCTTGGCAGCGCCAACTGCGCACCCTCGGATATCGATTTGGTGAATTGCCACGCTACCAGTACCCCGGTTGGGGATGTATCGGAAATCCGGGCTCTTCGGAAGGTTTTTGGAGACGCTTTGCCCCAAATTCCCCTCCAATCCACCAAGTCCCTATTGGGACACACTTTGGGAGCCGCGGGGGCCGTGGAATTGATCGCGGGGATTCTCCAACTTCGGAATGGTTTCGTGCACGGAATGCCCAACCTCGATACCCCCGATCCGGAATGCGAGGGCCTGTACCTTCCCCGCACCACCGAAAAGCTCCAGGGAACGCGCTTGCTCAAGAACGCGTTTGGCTTCGGAGGCCACAACGCTTGCGTGTTGTTTCGGGCCAACCCCAACGGGTGGGAGGGGGCACGATGATGCCGATTCCGCAACAGTTGGAGCTGGTTTTGCAAGCCCTTCCCCATCGCTACCCTTTCTTACTGGTAGATGGGGTGCTGGCGCGAACACAAGACACGATCCGTGCCTTCAAGAACCTGAGCAACAGCGAATGGGTTTTCCAAGGCCATTTCCCCGGGAACCCGGTTTTCCCGGGTGTGCTGCAACTCGAAGGAATGGCCCAGGCGGGTGGCATCTTGTTGCTGGCAGAGCGGGCAACGATGCAGGGTGTCCCGCTTCTCCTGGGAATCGACCGGGCTCGCTTCAAGAAACCGGCATTTCCCGGCGATCGCTTGGTCTACGATGTTCGATTGCTGGAGCATAAGTCGGGGGTGTTCCGGCTGGAGGGGGAAACCACCGTGGAGGGGGAAATAACCAGCCAGGCCCGGTTCCTTGTCGGGTTGGGCGATGCACAGGGGAGGTTACTCCATGAACCCGTTTGCGAATAACCCGGTGTGCACGTTGCTGGGCATTGCCACGCCCTTCCTCGAGGGGGGGATGGCTTGGGTGGGAACTCCCTTTCTTGCAGCGGCCATCAGCAATGCAGGGGGACTGGGCACACTGGGAGCCGGAGGGCTTGCACCCAAAGAGCTTGAACAGCACGTGCAGCAGCTTCGTGCACGTACCACACGCCCCTTCGCGGTGAACCTCATGTTACTGAATCCCCAGGTGGAAGAGCAATTGGAAGTCTGCCTGCAGGAACAGGTTCCGGTGATCATTTTCGGCGCGGGAAACCCGGGGAAATTGCTGGAGCGGTGTCACCAAAGGGGGATCATCACGCTCGCGGTGGTGGCCTCGGAAAACCTGGGACTTCGGCTGGAGCAGCAAGGTATCCATGCCCTAATCGGGGAAGGGATGGAATGCGGGGGACACGTGGGAAAGGTGACCACCATGACCCTGATTCCTGCCTTGGTGGACAAGGTGCGCGTTCCGGTAATCGCAGCGGGAGGAATTGCCGATGCCCGGGGTATCCTGGCGGCATTTTGCCTGGGAGCCTCCGGGGTACAGATGGGAACGCGCTGGATTGCCACCGCGGAGTGCGAGGCACATCCCCACTACAAGCAGCGCATCGTGCAGGCAGGCATCCGGGACGCTGTGCTTACCGGTGAGAAGCTGGGCCATCCCGCCAGGGTGTTGAAGAATGCGTACACGCGCAAGATCCTGGCGTTGGAGCAATCGGACCCGGAACAGGCGGAACGACTGCTCATGGGGAGCCTGCGCAAGGCTTTCCAGCAAGGAGATGTGCAACAGGGGCTGTTCATGGCGGGGCAGTGCGCGGGGCTCATCCACGCGGTACAACCCGTTTCGGAACTGATCGCGGAATGGATGCACAGCCTTCCACGGTTGGTGGAATCGCTTCCCTTCCGGGGAAACACCAAGCAAGGAGGAGAGTAATGGCAACTTTTCTGTTTCCGGGCCAAGGCTCGCAAAAACCCGGCATGGGCATGGAATTGCTCCAGGGCTACCCCGCGATGCGTTCGTGGTACGAGCGCGCGCAAGCCTGCACGGGCATCGACTGGATCTCGGTGATCAACGGGAATCCTTCGCTTCTCGACCAGACCCGCTATACCCAACCTGCACTGTTTTTGACGCAATGGGTGGCCTACCAGTGGCTTACGGATCGGGAAGGGAGCACCCCACACATGGTGTCGGGGCATTCGCTGGGCGAGTGGACCGCCATGGCAGTGGCAGGGGTTTTTTCCTTCGAAGAGGGAATGCAGCTCGTGAGCCTGCGCGCCCAGGCAATGGAACAAGCATGCCAAGCAAGCGACGGAACGATGGCCGCGGTGATCGGGCTTTCGCCGCAAGAGGTTTTCCAGGCTTGCCGCCTCACGGGCGAGGCTGTGATTGCCAACTTCAACGCTCCGCAACAGCAGGTCATCAGTGGTCCACGCCAAGACGTGCTCCGGGCGTGCACGCAACTGGAGAAACAAGGGGCACGCAAGGTGGTGCCGTTACGCGTGAGTGGCGCTTTCCATTCGCCGCTGATGGAACCCGCCCAAAAAACCCTGGAGCAGGGGTTGCAACCCATCCGTTTCCAGGTACCCCGCTTCCCGGTCGTGCAGAACGTCAACGGCCAGAAGGAAAGCGATCCGGATTCGCTCAAGCGGAACCTGCTCCAACAACTGGTTGCACCGGTGCTGTGGACGGACTGCATGCAAACCATCGCTTCTACGGGAGAATCCCATGTGGTGGAATGTGGCCATGGAAGTGTTCTTGCGCAGTTGGCCCGAAAATGTGCGCCCCACTGGAACGTTTCCCGTATCGACGCGCTACTCGACAAACACATCCCGAACAACGGAAGAACAGGAGGAGAAGAACATGGGACACAACGAACTCTTTGAAAAGGTACGAACGGTAATCGTGGAAAACCTGGGCGTAGAACCAGAGGTGGTGACTCCCACCGCTTCTTTGATCGATGACATCGGTGCCGACTCGCTCGAACTCGTAGACCTCACGATGGACGTGGAGGAGCAACTGGGGGTACGCATCGACAATGCGGAACTTTCCGACGTGGAAACCGTGGGCGATATCCTGGAATTGATCGAAAAGAAGCTCCGGGTATCTGCCTGAGGAAACCCCCCAAAAGGGGGTTTCCTTTTACACAACCAACAGCAAGCCTTGGAAGAAGGGCAACAGCAAGGGGCTACAAAGAAGGGTGATGTAGGTTCCCAGCGCGATGAAAGGACCAAAAGGGATGGTTTCCCCGGAAGACACGCCGTGCAATAGCGCATACACCAGCCCCAGCACGCTGGAAAGAAGGATCGCGATGCTCACCAGGAACGGGCCCAGCGCCAAGGCAGCGGCGGAAAAGATCCAGACATCACCCATACCGAGGCTTTCCCGCTTGCGCAGACGCGATACCAAGAATCCCAAGGTCCACAGGAACGCAAACACGATGCCTGCGGTGAGGGCATGCCACCAGAATTCCCCCCAAGCCAGTGCAATGATCACGCCCCCTACTGCCACTGCGATGGAGAAATCGTCGGAAATCGTGTGGGTACGGAAGTCCACGAAGAACACGCCAATGAAAGAGGCAGAAAGGATGCAGATCCCCAACAGTTCCCAGCTGTACCCAAAAACCAGGGCGTTGAGTACAAAGATGCCCGCGGTGAGGCTTTCCACAAAGGGGTAGAGTGCTGCGATCTTTTGCCCACAGTACCGGCATTTCCCCCGAAGGAAGAGGTAACTCAACACGGGGATATTGTCGTACCAGGCAAGGGTGTGCTTGCAAGAGGGGCATATCGAGCGCGCCGGCTTGAACACGCTCATTCCTCCCTGGTCGTACCGGTAAACCACCACGTTCAAGAAACTCCCCACAACCAATCCAACGAGCAATGCAAACAGAACCAGCATCTTCCCCCACTCCTTTCTACGGCCTGGGAATCACGTGTTGCGTGACTTCGTTTCCCACGCCATCTGCCACTCGCACTTCCAACGGAAACAGTTCTTCCCCCTGGTACAACAGTTCCAATTGGAAAAACACAGCATCCCGCGCCAGGTAGTTCCATGGCGAAACCTGTACCGGGCGCAGCGAATCCACCCGCTGCCCTCCCACGGAGATCTTCGCTACCTGCACGTCATCGTATGCAATTCCCATCACCAGGATCGATGCTTCTCGCAACTGGGCACGCACATCCATTAGCCCGGGAGCGAACATATCCGGAGGACTCGCCACCACTTCCCGCTTGCTCACCCAGCCCTCGCCCCCCCCGGGTATTCGTACCCAGTACCGAAGGTTGTCCTGGCCATGCGCGGTGAGCTCGTCCCCCTTCATCAGCACATGGACGATTGTACCGTTGTCTGCCCGCACCGCCACACCATCTGCAGCGGAGAACAGCGGCGCATACCCCTGGATTTCCACCGTTGCCTGCGCCTTGTTGTGGAAATGATCCAGCGCAGTAATGGAAAAGGTGTTTGCCCCCAGCGTGATGGGCACCGGCCAATCGATCGTTGCTTGCTTCTGCCCAACCAGGCGTTCCTGCCCGTTGAGGCGGACCTTGTCCACCAAAAAGTCGTCGGAAACCTGGAAAGAAAGCGGGAATTCTCCCGTGGGCATTTGGGCCAATACCGCCGACAGCTGGATCTGCGGGGGTGAGTATTCCACGCGCACGATGGAAAATTGCTGGGAACTGGCCATTCCTTCGGCGTTGGTGGCCACTACCGTGAACAGGTTTTCGCCGAAGGAAAGCGGGAATTCCCGGTTCAACTGCAGGTTTTTCACCGGATCGGCGTAGTGCACGAAGTGCTCAGGACCCAATGACAGGGCTTCGACCCCAAGGATATCGCTGATGCGAAGGGAAAACGTAGCCCGATCCATTTCGGTTCGCGAACCTTCCGCTGGCAATGGTTTGAGCCGCTCCACCACGATTTCCGGGGAATAGGGGGTCAGCTGCAAAAGGCTTTTCGGAATGCGGTACTTCGTGTGGTTGAAGGCCACCAAGAAGTCGTCGCCATCGATTCCTTCCAGCGACAGCAATGCGTTCTTCTGCAGATCCTGGAAAGCTTCCTTCAAGTAAAAACGGAAGCCTTCAAACTGAACCTGGAACGTCTCTTCGGATTCGTTTCCGAAGGTATCTTGGGCACGTACCGAAACGGTATCCCGCTTCCGTTCCCAGATATCGAATTCCACGACGAAATCCGCACGGAACTGGTTGAACGTTTCTTGCTGTTCCCCTTCCGAAGCCGAATCCAAAAGCGAATCGTCCAACAAGTGGAAGGTCAACTCGTGGTCACGGGGGGTAATGATCGGATCTTCCAGCGCGATCTGCGGCCCAAAGATGTCCCCAATGGGAAGGTAGGGAACCTTCACCAAGAAATCCAGGTAGTTCTCAATGGGAAACTGGCTTTTACCGTCCTGCACGTAGAAATCTCCCCGGGAGAGGGCGTTGTCACTGGACACGTACTTGCCCATGGGCATGTACCCGAGCCACTCGGAATGCGCCGATAACACCAGCGTAGCGATAAGGTTCAGCGTCTCTCCATCCCAGATGCGCACCAAACCATCGTTCGCGCTACTGAAAAAGAGGTTGGTCTTGGGAGCGTACGAAATGGAACGAATCCCCCCGATATGTGCAGCGGGAACCCGTCGAATCTGCTTCGCGGTTTCCACGTTCCACAAGCTCAAATCCCCGGACGCCTCCCCCACGATCATCTCGGCATTGTTCTTGAAACACACGCTCCACACTTCGCTGTCGAAAACATCGATATCGCGCAACAGGTACCCTTGGGGAACGGCCCAAAGTTTCACGGTTTTGTCCGTGCCACCACTCACCAGGAATTCCGAGTTCGGGGTGAAAGCCAGCGAAGTGACCCAATCGGTGTGGAACTTGAGGTCTTTCTCAATTTCCCCCTTCTGGACGTTCCACAGGATCACCGCGTTATCCGACGCGCCCGTGGCCAGGTACGCTCCGTCCGGGGAAAAAACGGCGCTGTTTATGGTGCGCCGGTGGCGGGTATACACGTTTTCCAGGATCTTGGAGGCCACGTCCCACCTGCGTAACCTTCCATCGGCATTCCCCGTGAACACGTAGCGGTCATCCTCCGAGAAGGTCAACCCCCAAATCGCGGTGTTTTCGCGGATGAAATCACCGTACGGATCGATGTTGGGTTTGAGCGTCCAAATGCGCAGCACCCCGTCTTGGTCTCCGGTGGCAAGGTACAGCCCATCACCCGATATCTCGAGCGAATACACCGGTGCTTGCTGCCCCGGCTCAAAGATCAGGCGTTCCAAAACCCCGGTGGCAATGTTCCACACTCCGACCCGGCCATTGGAATACCCCACGTACAAGCGATTATGCCCCTCGTCCACCCAGGCAATGTTGGGAATCACCGTTTGTTCCGGAGAGGGAAGCACCACGGGGATGCCAAAAAGCAAAGAAGCAAGAAACCCACCAGTGATCGCCAGGAGCAGGACAACGAGAGTTTTTGGGTTCACGTAACATCGCCTCGCTTATTCCGAGATTCCCGGGAAATAGAAACGCACCTGCGCCATCGCCAGAACCGACAACTGCTCTTCGTGAAAAAAGGTGGCGGCCTGTGCAAGTGGAGTGTAATCGTTCCGCGTGAAAAAGGGCGAAGGGTTTTGGTACGTGCCTTGCTGCATGTTTTGGATAAACAACTCCATCTGTACCTTCCGCCCGGGAACGGTCGCATTTTCCGGGTCAATGACGTAGCGGCGGAACTGGAGCAGCTCCCCCGTGTCGTTGGTGCGCAGCTGGTAGCACACGAATTTCCATTCGCCATCGGCGGTTTCCTCCCAAAATCCCAGCAGGTGTACCTTCTGGCTGGGATGCAGCGTGTGGTAAATCGGAGAGCGCCGCCTCACGAACAAGTCACCTTGCAGCAACATCTGCAGCTGGGAAGCCTGCGTGGAAGACTCGAGCGCAGAAACCTGGGCGGTAAACAGCTGCGTGGATGTCACCAGTATGGTGGCAAACAGTACCATGACCAGGGCCGCCAACGCCAACCCCGATAGGAATTCTGCCATCATCCCCGGAATCCCTCATGCCTCGGCTACTTTTTGGGCCGTTTCTTCCTCCATCAGCGCTTCGAGGAGCTCGTCCAGGTCGCCTTCGAGAAAATCACCCAAGCGATAGGACGTGAAATGGATCCGGTGATCGGTGAGCCGGTTCTGGGGATAGTTGTAGGTCCGGATTTTCTCGCTGCGATCCCCGGAACCGATCAAGCTCTTTCGTTGCGAGGAAAGCTTGGATTCTTTTTCCAAGCGCTGGCGCTCGTATAGCTTTGACTTGAGAACTCCCATCGCCTGGGCGCGGTTTTGATGCTGCGATCGCTCGTTTTGGCACGTCACAACGATCCCACTGGGCAAGTGCGTAATGCGAACCGCGGATTCGGTACGGTTCACGTGCTGCCCTCCTGCGCCAGAGGCCCGGTACACGTCGATTTTCAAGTCATCGGGATCAATGTCCACCTGGATATCGTGGCTAATTTCCGGAAGAACCACCACCGTTGCCGAGGAGGTATGCACGCGCCCCCCCGCTTCCGTAGCGGGAACCCTTTGCACGCGATGAACACCCGCCTCGAACTTCAGAACACCGTACACGCCTTCCCCCTGGACACGTGCCACGATCTCCTTGATCCCTCCCAAGTCGGTGGGACTTTCGTCCAGGATTTCGATCTTCCATCCCTTCGCATCAGCGTAGCGAGAATACATGCGGAAGATTTCACCCGCGAAAAGGGCGGCTTCCTCCCCACCGGTACCCGCACGGATTTCGAGGATGGCATTGTTCTTGTCCGCGGGATCCGCGGGAACAAGCAAGCGGGTGATCTTGCGTTCCAGCTTCTGCTGGTTCAAATGGGCCTCTTCCAGCTCCGAACGGGCCATTTCCTCCAGTTCCGGGTCACCGGAAGCGATGACCTCTTTGAGGCTCTGGCATTCCTCGGAGAGTTCCTGCCACCGGTCGATTTGCACGGTTATTTCCCGCAACGTGGCATGCTCCTTGGAAAGGGCGGTATACTTTTCGATATCCTGTAGCATTTTGGGATCCGAAAGCTGTTGGTTGACCTGCGAAAAGCGCTCGCGGATCTCCTCCATCTTCTTTTTTAGGGAAAACAAGGGTAACACCTCCACGTCATTGACGCCCGCGATTTTCGCTCACCTGTAGCCAAAGACCGCGCAAGTACAGTGTTTCGGGCATCTGGAGCAGCCAAGGGTGATCGGGAGGTTGGCGCGTCTGATCGAGCACGTGCAGTACCTTCCCCGTATCGGCGGCTGCGCGGCGAGCGATCTCCTCCAACTCGGGCCATCCCAGGAAGTAGGCGCAACTGAAAAGCGCCAAAACTCCCGGGTCATCCATCCAGCGAAAGACCCTTGCGCAAAGGTTTGCCAGGAGAGCCTTGGCCGTTTTCAACTCCCTGGGGGATTTCACGAGCGCGGGTGGATCGATCACCACGAAGCGCAAATCCTTCCGGGAGGGTTCCCAGGAAAAAGCGTCCGCCTGGGCAAATGCGCACAGCGACGACAAACCGTTGGCCGATGCGTTCCGGTTGGCCCATTCCACCGCATCCGCTGATTTGTCCACCCCTTGGCAACGCATCTGCACCCCTTTTGCCAGGTGCAGCGAAAAACCCCCGGTGTAGCAAAACAGGTCCAGGACTCGTTGCCCCGAAAGACCCAGTTGCTGCACGAGTTGCACCGCGCGCTGCCAATTCCACCGCTGGTCAAGGAAAAAGCCCGTCTTCTGCCCCTGTAGCAACGGTACCGCCTGTTGCACCCCGTTCTCGCAAATCACCACTTCTTCGGGTACTTCTCCCCACAAGACCCCCCGTTTCCGGTGCAGCGCATGCTCCGGCGTGGACGCGAAATCGCTGCGTTCGAGCACCCCCTTGGTTTCGGGAAAAAGTGCGCGCAAAGCGCTCACAATCGCCTCCTTGAAGGGTTCGAGTGCCACGTGACGCAACTGCAGCACGAAAACATCCCCGTAACGGTCCACGATCAACCCGGGCAAAAAATCAGCTTCACCATGCACCAAACGGTACACGGGTTGGGGGAAGAAGGGAATCCTGCGTTGCGCGGCCTGCGCGAAACGCTCTTGGAAAAAGGCCCGGTCTATCGGGCGATCCAGGGTCGATAGCAAGCGAAAGGGTTTGTGCGACTGGCTTTGGTACAATCCTTTTCCCAGGAAAACACCCTCCGCGGAAAAAAGGTTGGCAATGCCGCTGCTTTCATCCGCCAGGGTATCACCCAGGTCTTCGGAAAAGAGCCAGAGGTAGTTGTTCTGCAGCTTTTTTTCCCGTCCCTTCCGGGTATGCAATACGATCATTCAAATGCTTCCACGACCGTTTTCACCAGCGAGGCAAAGGTATTTTTCACCCGGTTTGCGGTATCCATGACTTCCTGGTGGGACAGTTCCTGGTCCACAACCCCCGCTGCCATGTTCGTGACACAGGAGATGCCAAAGATTTGCAGCCCGCAATGCCGGGCGGCAATCATCTCCGGAACCGTGGACATCCCCACCATGTCGGCTCCAAGCTGGCGAAACGCACGGATTTCCGCGGGTGTTTCGTAACTGGGTCCCAAGCAGAAGATGTATACCCCTTTCTTGAGCACCCTGTTCTTTTCCTTCCATTTGGCTTGTGCACGTGCAAACCATCCGGGATCCAACACGCAGGACATGTCCGGGAAGCGGGGGCCCACTGCGTCGTCGTTGGGACCGATCAAGGGGTTTTGGCCCGAGAAATTGATCACGTCTTCGATCGCCACCAATTCCCCGGACTGGAATTCCAGGTTGATCCCGCCCGCCGCGTTGGTCGCCAGCAATCCACGGGCGCCCAACGATTGCAGGAAATACACCGGGTAAACGGTTTGCGCCAAGGGATAGCCCTCGTACGCATGAAAGCGTCCCTGCATGATGGCGACATCCTTTCCCGCCAGTTTGCCGAAAACCAGGTTTCCCGCATGCCCAATGGCAGTGGACTGCAAGAAATGCGGGATGCTGGTATAGGGTACGACCTTCCTCTCCTCCAGCTGTTCGGCCAAGAAACCAAGGCCAGACCCCAAAACCAACGCAAGGTCCACCGGTGGAACCTGCCCCAACTCCTTCTGAATCGCTTGCTTGGACTCCAGGCACTTTTCGTTGAGCTTTTTCATTCTGCTTCTCCCTTCCGGATGCTCCTCATGGTCACCGCATGGCCTTGATTATACCATGTCCATCGGTGCGCCACAACGAAAAAAAGCGCCCAAAACGGGCGCCCCATGCTGTGTTATGGAAACTCTATTCTCCTTCGGTGGTATTCACCATATCGTACAGTGTCTTGGCGTTCAAGTAGTTGATGACCCCGAGCGCAACCCCACCGGCACCCAGCACGATGCCTCCAATGGCAAGGTACGTGGGCAACTTGACCTTCTTGGACAGTTCCTGGTATTGGGCGTCCATGCGAAGTTCCAGGTCCTGGATTTGCCGAGAATGGTTAAGGATATCGGAGCTGTTCTTGGAAACGCGGGTGAGGATATCACTCTTGAAACCCTCGTAATCCGCGGAAAGGCTGGTAAGGCTCGTTTCCAATCCGTCTGCCCTTGCCCCCAGGTTCTTGGTGTACAGGTCCAGCGCAGAGAACTTGGAATTCAAGGTTTTGGTATCGTTCTCGTTCTTCGTGACACGTGCATCCAGCGGAGAAATGAGGTCATTGACAGCCGTCAGGTCCGATCGGAGCTGGGTAATTTCCCCGGTGTTCCGATTCACCTGGGAACGCACCTCCAGCACGTTGACGCCGCCCAGCAACGACTGCAAGCTTTTGAAATCTGCCTGCATGTTGGCAATGTTCTGCTTGTCTTGGCTCACGTCCCTTTGCAGCGCAGAAATGGACGATTCGAAACCCCGGATGTTGTTTTCGAGGTTAATGACCTTGCTGTTCATTCCCGCCACGGTTCCCTGCAGGGAAGTCACATCACTCTTCAGGCTGGAGTAGCTGTTTTCAATCGTGGTAATGCGGGAACTCAGCGTGTTGAAGGTGGTTTTCATCACACCCATTTCATCCACGTCGTTCTTGAGGGCCTGTACCTGGTTGTTGAGCTTGGAGTATTCCGACCCCAGGTTCTCGGCATTCTTGGCAACAGAATCCACCAGGGATCGCATATTATCGAGTTGATTGATGAACTCCGCCATGGATTCGGCCTTGAGGTACGGCAAGTCCGATTTGAGGTACTCAATGGCACGATACAGGTACACGGCAATCTGGTAGCGGGTTGCATTGGAATTCCCATCGTAGGTTCCATCCGGCATGCCGCTCACAACACCGGCTTCAAGGAGGGTGCGCACGGCCTCGTACGCCCAGTGATCAAGGGGTACATCACTAAATGGAATTTGAGAAAAACCGAAAACCCCCACAAACAGCATAATCACAACAGAAATAACAAACCTTTTCATTCGAACGTTTCCCCCTTTCGATAATGTCTTTCACTACACGATTATACCACAAATTTTTTCTGAACATACTCCGAGGTCATGGCACGCAGTAAAGCCCCATACGTAAGCCCAAAAGCCACGGTGTCGCCCACGCAAATTTCTTCGGGGCAGCGGGTCACGTCAATGATGGTGTGGTCGGAGCTGGCGTGCAACACTTCTATCCCTTCCTGGAGAGGGATCAGGCCATCCGGCTGAATGTCTTGCTCCCCCACCGCCAAAATCGCTTTTTTCCGCCACCCCTTGTCGACGAAATGCGGCACGCGTCCAAAAGCGTCTTGGCCAATCGTCCCTCGGGGAACAGAGGGTTTTTGTTTTGCCTCCACCACTTGCGCCACCAATCGAAAGGTGTCTTGGCGTGTTCCGGGCACCTGCCGGTTTCCGGTCACGTCCGTTCCCAGCATGATGCTTTCGCCGAGTCGGAAATGATTCACTCCCTGCGGAAGGCTTTGGTTCTCCACCAGGTACAACGCGGCGGTGTTGCCTCCAGAAACGATGGGCAAAGAAAAGGCCCGCGCCAGCTCCACGATCTTGCCCATGTTTTGCACATCCGGCAGAACCCCTCCGAAACACCCCAGGTTGGTGCCAACGCCCACCAATCGTTCTTGCGCCATCTGCTGGGCCCGTGCGATTTCGTCGTAGGCCTGTTCAATCCACACGCCCTCTCGCAAATCTCCCACGTCCACCATGTAGAGCATCCCGGGTTTCTTTCGTCCTTTTGCCCCCAAGATTTCTTGCACGGAACGTAACTCCGAAACGAGTACCAGGTCCGCGGTATCCACCAGCTGCGGGATTTCGCCAAGCATCGGAACACGCAGCAAAAGAAGCGGAACGTCCCACCCCGCCGCCTGCAATTTTCGAAGGTTCTGCAAGCGGGAATCCGCCAGCATGGTAACCCCCGACTGTACCAGTGCTTGAGAAATGGTCAGATCGGCACAAACAACCTTTGTCACGGCAGCTACATCAACGCCCACCCGTTTGCAGCGCTCGCGCAACACTTGGGCATTGGAGGCGATGGCGTTGGTGTTCACGTGTAATTCAGGAAACAAGTTGCACCCTTCCTTTCAGATCAACTGGATCTTCACCTTGAGTTCGGATTGGAACATGCCCATGGGCTCCAACTGGAATCGGTATACCGGGGTAATGCTGGAACTCTGGTAAATGCGTTCCAGCCCGGACTCGGAGTAGGAAACCGTGTACACAGGGAAAAACCAGAATTCCACCTCACGGTTGGGTTGGAAAAATACATCCACCCCCTCGTACTCGCTGCGCGCACCGAAGAAAGTGGCTTTCACCCGGCCGGACTCGCCCAGTGTCTTTTTCTCGAACTCCGGGCAGTAGAAGTACCGCTCCGAGGAATTGGGTGCCATGAGGTTGATGTTGTACTCGCACCCGAAGGAGAGCGGAATGGTCTCATCGGATTCGTTGGTTATGCAATGGGTGACGAAGAAACCGTCGTCCTCGATTTGCAGGCTTTTCTCCACTTTCACCGGCAACCAGCGCGATCCCACCCAAACGTGCCCGCGCCGCCACAGTTTCACCTCGCCGGTGTCTCGCCCTGTCACCTTGTAATCGTAGCGCTGGTTGACAAAGTCCCCCTGTTCGGGGTACCGCGAGCGGGAAAACTTGCTCAAGTCGTTCCATTCCCCGAAGAAGTGGTCCATCATGGAAAAACGCTCGTACCAATCGTAGTGCAAGTATTTCTCCAACCCCTTTTCCTTGAGTACCAGCCCTCCATTGTCCCCGTGCGGGGAACCATTGGTGATCTTTTCGTGGTAGGGTTCGAAGCGGCGCGAAAGGGTGTTGGAAAGGTTGAGGTTCCGGTCCTTCACCGAGATTTCGAAGATACGCCCTCCCTTTTCCGGCGAAATCCCCAGGCAGAACTTGCGTGTGTTGATCAGCACTTCCTTGCTGCCATCCATGTCGATGTCTTTTTCCAGTACTTCGATGAAATCTTGTTGTGGATGCAGGAATTGGTCGATCTCTTTTTGCGCTTTGATCAGGTGTTCGTACACGCTGGCCCGCAGGTTGGGCAGGTACAGCCCCCCGAAGAAACCGTGCCAGTACGCGTCGTTTGCCTGGCTTTTGTGGATGTTTTCCAGGATGGATTCCGGCATCTCGTCGGTGTACTGGGAGCGAATGAACAACATTTTCTTGTGCATGAGGTTGGCTTCGGTGTACTTCGAAAGGAACGTCCGCCAGAACCCCGCCTTCAGGAACATGGAGTACTTTTCCCAGAAACCCTGCCGCTTCATATCTTCCTTCAGCCGCTCGAAGTGGGAACGGGCACGGCTGGGAAGGGCCCAAACCATCATCTCCGGGTAACCGGAACTGGGGATGTACGTGCGGGCGCGCGGTTTGTACTTCTGGGAATAGCCCGAAAACGTGTTGGTTTCCAACCAGGAACTGTTTTCCACGAGCAACGCGAAAAAGCGCTCCAGCCAGCGTTCCTTGTACAGCAAATCGTGGGTGCCCGGCCAGGTTCCGAATTTTTCGCCGTCGTCAAAGGAAACAAACATGTTTTCCCCGTTCTCGGTGGCACGTTCCCGCAAGAATTGGATGGTTTGCTCCGGGGCTTCGAAGGGCACGAGGTAGCGCAACCGTTTGTTCATGGGGAATACTTTCAAAGGGTACCCGCAATCTTCGGTGATGAAATAGCCGTTGAGCTCATCATCGTAATGGCCGGCGTTCTTGAAATGGCCATCGTCCAATGCAACGTACTCGATCCCGGATTTGGCAAGCACCGAGGCCAGGTGGGGTTCCCACACGCGTTCCGCCAACCACAATCCCTTGGGTTGCACGTCGAAAAGCCGCTCGATCAGCGTGGACATTCCCTTGATTTGCAGCACCCGATCCTTTTCCGGGATGATGGACAGGATGGGCTCGTAGTATCCACCGGAAAAGAGCTCCACTTGCTGGTTTTGGGCCATGGACTTGAGCATTTGAATGCAATCCGGGGCATTTTGGGACATCCATTCCAGCAGGAAACCACTAAAATGGAACGTACACTTGATTTCCGGGTATTTCTGGAGGGTTTGAATAAAGGGTCGGTAGGCTCGCTCAAAGGCTTCTTGAATCACGAAGTCGAAGTTCCCAACGGGCTGATGGTTGTGCACTCCCAGTAAAAAGTGGATTTTTCGCATCCAATCCCCCCTATTTTTTGAATTTCACGTCGTATCCCCCAGGGTCTTTCCGGGAAAACTCGATATTGATCTTCTTTCCACTTTCCTTTTCCTGGGCTTCTCGCCATTCCTTGGAGAGGTACCCGGAAAGGCTCCAGTGCAGGTTCACATCCACTTCCACGACGTCTTTCATGGACTTGGACTGCGCCATTTCTTTTTCCAGCATGCGCAGGATGCGCCGGGGAGCCAAAACCAACCCTTCGCCATGGCAAATGGGGCACTTTTCGAAGAGCAACTCTTCCAGCGGTGGAGAACTGCGTTTCCGGGTCATCTCGATCAATCCGAGGCGGGTAAAGCCCAGCACGGAGGTCTTCGCTTTATCTTTCTTGAGCTCCTCCTCCAAGACCTTCAACACGGTAACGCGATCGTTTTCCTCTTCCATGTCGATGAAGTCGCCGATGATGATTCCGCTCAGGTTGCGCAGCCGCACCTGGCGCACCATTTCCTTGGCAGCTTGCACATTCGTCTCCAAAACCATGTCGCGCGTGATGCCATTGGACACGTTGCTACCCGAGTTCACGTCGATCACCGAAAGAGCTTCGGTGCGATCGATGAAAAGGCTTCCCCCGCAATCCAACGGGATTTTCCGACGGTACAGATCCTCCAGTTGGGTGTTCACGCGGTACAATTCGAAGATGTCTTCCTTGCACAACCGCAGTTTTCCCTTCACGGGTTTCTTCTCGAATTTCTTGAGGATCTCTTCGAGCCGGGCATGGATTTCCGGGGAATTCGTGACCACCTCATCCACGCTGGAATCGTACTTTTCCCGCATGATCTGCTCCAAGATATCGGGTTCCTCGTACAGTTCCCGGGATTTCTTGAAACGTTGGAAGTTCTTGAACACGTCACCCCATTGCTTCTTGAGTCCTTGGAACTCTTCCTCCAAAACGGACAGCGGAATTTCGCGGGCAACGGTTCGGACGATCACCCCATCATCGCTCGTGAGCCTGCTCATGAAATCGTGCAAGCGCCGCCTCTCCTCGGGGTTTTCGATTTTCTTGGATACGCCAATGGACTTGGAATAGGGCATGTACACCAGGAATCGCCCCGCGATCCCAATATTGGTTGTGACTTGGGGGCCCTTGGAGCCGATGGCATCCTTCTTGACCTGTACCATGAGTTTCTGGTGCTTCGGAAGGCTTTCCGGGGTTCCCTTCCCCCCCGTCTGGTGGTTCACTGCCTTGCGCACGATGTCCTTGCTGCGCAAAAAAGCGTTCTTGGATTTGCCGATATTCACGAATACGGCGTCCAAGCTGGACACGTAGTTCTCCACGCGACACAGGAAAATACTTCCCATGATACTTTCGTTGTCGATTTCCTCCAGGTGAAGCTCCATGAGCTGGTTTCCTTCCAGAACGGCCAACATGATCTCATCATCCACGGAGCCCACTAACATTCTTTTTATCAACGGGTTTGAAATTACGATAGGTCTCACCTCTGATCCATTTCCCTCCAAGCATCTGCTTGGAAAAATTTTTTGCCTCTAAAAAAAACTCCCCGTTCCCACGGGAGGCTTTTTCCAAAGGAAAAAAGGGGGGATCTCGCCCTATTATAACCCAAACGACCCCATTTTCCGCTCCGGGCGTAACGGCTTTTCCCTCGGGAGAAAAAAAGCCCCCGAAGGGGCTTCCGTTGCTGGTTACACCTCAAATTCTATCAAACCGATGGTGCCGTTTTTCCTCTTGTACACCAGGTTGATCTCGTCGCTTTCATCGTTCTTGAAGACGAAAAACTCGTGTCCCAACATGTCGAGCTGGAGCAATGCCTCTTCCATCTTCATGGGACGAAGGAAAAAACGTTTTGTCCGAACCACTTCCGGCAGTTCTTCCCCGTTCTCTTCCTCGACCGGCAGAGGAGGGACTTCTTGGGCCATTTCTTCTCCCATGCCCTTGGTTCCCATTTTGTGGCGGACCATCCTCCTTTGCTTGTAGCGGCGAAGCTTTTTCTCCATTGCTTCCAGGGCAATGTCAAAGGAGGTGTACAGGTCGTTGGTGGTCTCTTCCGTGCGAATCACACCACCACGAAGGTGCAGGGTCAATTCCCCGGTGAACCGGCTTTTTTCCCGTTCGATCATCACATCCAAGCGGACATGGTCTCCATCCGGAAGGACTTTCTCCAACTTGGAAACCTTCTTGTCCACGTAGTCCGTAATCGACTCGCTCGCGGAAAAACCTTTCGTTGCAACCCGGTAGTCCATACAATCACCTCTTTCGAAGGTTTTTTCAAACAGTTTTTCGAAATCGCAAAACAAACAAGAACGTTAACTTGTCAAAGACAGAACATCCCAAACCATCTTGCCGGGAAGCGCTTGCTTCAATTCCCCCACCAACTTGTCCCCTTCCACCGACCGACGCACCCCCCAGGGATTGACCACGATTCCAAGAACGCGAAGGGGAAACCGTGCGTACACTGCAATTCCCCGCTGGCGCATCCGGTCGAACTCTTCTTTCTCCACGAGGAACGCAGAACCGTCTTCGACCACCAGGGAAAAGGGCAAACGCCTTTGGAAAAGTCGCTGCAACAGGGAGGAAGTGACAACTCCCGGATTGAACAGTACGCTTCCTTCCTTTATTTTACCACAAATCTCCGGCTGCTGGATCAGCGAATCAAACAAAAGGGGTTCACACTCCCCGGGATCCCACAGGAAACCCTTCGGGGCTTTTTCGGGTTGCAGGGCAAAAAGGTGCGCGATGTGCTGGGGAAACGGGGGCAATTCCAACTTTTCCACGGCGAACAACGTCTGGCGGACCACTTCGCTTTGGGCACCGGGCACGCTTCCACCCGAAACGAGGAAAACCCCGTAAGAGCGAAGGGAACCTGCATGGCTCTGGCGCCCCAGTGCACCATCCACCAGCACGTTACTGGCCCAGTTGTGGCAAAAGCACTTCGCAATGGCCTTCTCCATGGAGGCGAAGCTGCCGGGTGTCACCAGCTCCACCTCCGTGGAAACCAGGGCCCGCGCCATCACGAAGTGGTACGACCCCAGCTTCTCCGGGAAGGAATCCAAAACTTCGAACGCCGCCCTGTTTCCCAAGAAGTTTTCGGGGGTGAACACCAAGAAACCCTCGGGAACACAAACGGGAGGTTTGTCCACGAATTCCAAGCGGTCCACGCCCTCCCCGTCTCTTCCCACGGAAAGAAGGAGTGCATTGCGTCCCTCTTCCGAAAGCCGTTGGGACAGGAAATTCAGGAAGGTGGTCTTTCCCACGTTCTTCGCCAGCCCCACGATGGACACCAGCGTTCGCTCGGGAAAGTTCAGTGCGAATGGTTCTTTTTCCATTCCCCCGCCCGGTCCAGTCGGCGCGTGCCCTTTGGTACAAGGCTTTTTCGGTTCCCGGTCAACATGCTGGCCAAACCTTCCTTGCTCTTTCGGTTTTCTTCCAGGATTTCGTCGGGCATTGCCTGGGCCTCGTAATTCTTGGGTTCGTCGTACACGAACAATCCCCCCTCGTAGTTTCGGAGGATTACCTTGTTCTCCCCGATCGAAACCAGGTACTGGGGCATCACCGGGATCTTTCCCCCTCCATGCGGAGCATCCACCACGTAGGTGGGAACGGCAAACCCGCTGGTGTGGCCACGAAGGTACTCCATGATTTCCAGTCCCTTGGCCACGGTGGTGCGGAAATGCATCAATCCACGGGAAAGATCGCATTGGTAGATGTAGTACGGGCGCACCCGGTTTTTCACGAGAACGTGCACCAGTTTCTTCATGATTTCCGGGTGATCGTTCACCCCGCGCAGCAGTACGGTTTGGTTTCCCAGCACGATTCCGTTGTCTGCCAACTTGGCCAGTGCGCGCATCGAATCGGGTGTCATTTCCTTGGGGTGGTTGAAATGCGTGTTCAACCAGACAGGTTGGTACTTTTTCAGCATCGCCACCAGCTCATCATCGACACGTTGCGGAAGAACCACCGGGGTACGCGAACCGATGCGCACGATCTCCACGCTCGGCACCGAAGTGATCTTGCGGATGATGTCTTCCAGGCGTGCGGTGGAAAGGGTTAACGGGTCTCCACCCGAAATCAACACGTCGCGAACTTCGCTGTGCTCACGAAGGTATTCCACCGCGAGGTCCACGTATTCGGCCGGTAATGCGCGGTCGGTTTCTCCGGCCTTTCTCCGGCGCGTGCAGTGCCTGCAGTACATCGAGCACATGTCGGTCACCAGCAACAAAACACGATCGGGATAACGGTGGGTGAGGCCCGGTGTGGGAGAATCCACGTCTTCGTGCAGCGGGTCCAACATGTCCTCCGGGGCTATCTCCAGTTCCTGGGTGGTGGGAATGGCTTGCTTGCGCACCGGATCGTCCTTGTTTTCCGGGTCGATGAGCGTGAGGTAGTAAGGAGTAATGGCCATCCGCAGGAATTCGAGGCTGTGTCCAATGGTTTTCTTCTCGTTTTCCTCCAGCGGCAATACCTTTTCCAGCGATTCCACGTCCATGATGCGGTTTTTCAGTTGCCACTTCCAGTCGTTCCATTCTTCAGGTGAAACGTTTTTCCAAAGTTCAATGCTCCGATAGTCTCTCAAAAGAAGCTACCTCCACGATTTGGGTTTTTTTCCCCTACCCGGGCTGTTTTGCACCCCTCGAAACCTTTCGCTGCAATCGTTCGCGAATGCTTGGGGGAACCCACATATCCACCGAACCGCCATGCAAGGCTATCTCCTTGACCAACGAGGAAGAAATAAACGAGTAACGCGTGTCGGTCATCAGGAAAAAGGTGTCCAGTTCCGGGAAAAGGATTTTGTTGGCCGCAGCCATTTGCATTTCGTATTCGAAGTCAGAAACCGCACGTAACCCGCGCACCACAACGTGTACCTCGTTTTGCCGCGCGTACTCCACCATCAGCCCGGAGTGCGTATCGATCTGGATGTTGGGATAGTCGGAAAACACTTCCTGCGCCATCTGCATGCGTTCCTCCTTGTTAAACAGCGTGGAAGGCTTGAGCGGGTTGTTCATGATCAGCAGAACGAGCTTCTCGAAAGGCCGCGATGCGCGAACGGCCACATCGATGTGCCCAAACGTGATGGGATCGAAGGTTCCCGGATAGATTGCGACCGACATGGCATTCTCCCTTCAGGGGATGATTTCGATCACCCAGTTTTGGGCGGTGGCTTGGTTCCACGACTCGCTTTGCGTGCCTTTTTGCGAAACCCATAGCTCGGTACGAAAGACACCCGAGGCCGCTACATCCCGCGCGGAAAGACTCGTGGATTTCCAGATTTGTTGCCCTTGGAACACTTGCTGGAACGCTAAAGGCACGTGCAGGATCGGGCAACCGGTTTGGTCATAGACCACGGCTTGCACGTCCAGCAGCAAGGGGTCAGCTCCCTCCTGCATCCGTGCTTCGAATTCCAACAGGTGTTCCAGCGAAACACTGCAGGAATGGCCCGGTTGCACATCCAATAGCCCGTTGTGTTCCTCGTCCAGGATCATCAGCAAATGCCCTCTTGCGGGGGGTAACACCATGCCCGTGGTGAACTCCACCGGTTCCTCTTTTCCCACGAGCAACACACGTCCTCCCACGGCTTTCCCGAAATCATTCGCACTGACCGGAAGGAACATGCGTATGGAACTCTCGTCTTCGAAGTACGCTCCTCCCTCTTCGGCAAGAGTCATTTCGGAGAAGTAGGATTCCCCCAGTTTCATCCAAATGCGATCGATAGCTTGGCGATCGATGAAACCGGCAAAAAAAGCAGCCCCGCTACCTTCCAAGGGTTGGGTGGGATCAAAAGCGGCTTGTGAAACCAATTGCCCTTGGCTTCCAATGCGCACGCGAACCTCGGAAGGCAAATCTTGCACGCTGAGAAGCCGGTTGAGGAAAACGGGCCAACCCGAAAACGCGGAGAAGGCAAGGCGGTCGTAGTTCTCCTTGCCGAATACGTTCCATAATCCCCCACGCACTCCCACGGGGTACCAGAAACCGATTCCCGTAGCGTTCGCGTAGTTCCGGAACCCCCACTTGCCTTCGGTCTTTTGGATGTCCGCAGAAAAGCCAACTTGGAAATGGTTGATAACTGTTTGCTCCAACGCGTCCCCGAACTGGGAAGCGTGTTGGAGTGCCTGTTGGATATTGGGGTTGGCAGAATCGTACGAAAACCCTTCGTCGTTGGAGTACACGCAAAAGCCGTTGCGCACCAATTTCCCATCCAGTAGCTCTTCGAGCACGTGGGCCCAGGCCCCCATGTCCTTGTAATCCGAGAAGTCGTACTGCAACGTCTGCCATTCGAACGTGTATCCAAGGTCCATACGCAAAAAGCGGCTCACATCCGCCTCGCTGAGCAAGAACTCCAAGTCGCCGACCATCAGGAGGAATGCATCTGCCAGGCTTTGCAGGGATGCCATCTGTACCACCGACATGCCCAACCCCTTCTGCTCTTGCTCCAGTTGGCCTTGCCGTGCCTGCAACACGGGCAAGCTCGCCTGGAAAAAGTGATTCGCCACGGAAGAGGCCGCAAGCGGCGACTGGCTGGTTAGCGGAGCCAATCCCTCCGCAAAGGTGGTGTGCAGGTCAATGGCCTCGCTTTGGAAACCCACCACCGTGGTAAAATGATCCTTCCACTGGTACAGCGTTTCCAGTAACGTGGAGTACGAACCCAAGGCGTACAGGACGTCGAATTGCAATCCTTCGAAGATGCGATCGTACTCCAGGGCGGAAGTGGTTTTCTCGTAGAACACCGATTCCGGGTACGCGGACCGCCAACCAAATCCCCTTTCCTGGAGCAAAAGCGCGTGCCGGTCAGAGGGAAACACCTCCCGCGAAAGCGCAAGGAACTTCGCGGTGCGTTCCTCCCAATCGCCCTGCTGCAGTACGCACATCTGCTTCCATTGGCCCTCGTTCCAGTAGTAGCCTTCCACCCCTTCCTCGGCAGTCTTTCGCATCACTGTCACGGGAAAGGTAGGGTACGGCGCGAAAATGGAAGCCCATCCCTCCAATGCGGAAAGGTCATCCTGACTCAGTATGGCCAATGCCCAGGTGGTGTCGGAAAACGGTTGGGGATGCAGCTCCAACTCGAGGAAAAAGGGGCCCTCCGCAGCCACGGAAATCGTGGCATTCGCGGTGAACAAAAGGTTCCCCGGTGAGGTGTAGGATGCCTGCACAAGCCAATTCCCCGAGCGCAAACCCGTCACCTGGAAAAAACCATTGGCATCGCTTTGCACTTGCAATTTTTGTTCGGGAATTCCCAGCGAAGTCACCAACAGCATCACATCGGCAATCCCTTCCGCTTGGATACGTGCATATCCCTCGATGGAACCGTAGGTCACCGGGTAACAAGAAACCAAGAAGAGAAACACCAAAGAAATCGCGAAGAACAACAGCACATTTTTCCACATGAATAGTCCCCCCCAAAAAAGCAACGGGTATCGCGTTACCACGCCGAAGAAGGTTTCCCGTTGCAAAAAACCTCGCCCGCGTTTTTTGCGCGAGCTTCCATGATACGATACCATTCGGTATTCCGCGGAAAAACCCGTAGGGTACATCGCGGCGTTCTTTTCGTACCCCCGCTACACGAGTTCCGCGATCTTCCCCGCGAGACCCGTGGAAGGGAGAACGAAATCCGCGTACCCTTCCTGGATCACGGATTTGGGCATCCCAAAAACCACGCACGTCTCTTCCGCTTCCGCAAGTACCGATCCCTTGAAGTGCTTGATTTTAAACGCCCCTTTTGTGCCGTCACGGCCCATTCCGGTCATCACCACGCCAATGGATTTCTCGCGGTACAACTCTGCCCCCGTTCCGAACGTGAAATCGGCAGCAGGGCGCACCCCGTTAATTTTCGCGCTCTTCTCCAGGTAAAGGGTAGGCTTGCCGACATTCGACTTCACCCCCATGTGAAAATCCCCCGGGGCAACGTATACCGTGGCGTTCTCCAGCAAATCGCCGTCCGCGCCTTCCTTCACGCGCACCTCCGAAATGCGGTCCAGGCGCTGTGCCAGCGAACGCGTGAAGCCACCTGGCATGTGCTGGATAAGCAGAACCGGGGCGGGCAAATTCTTGGGCAACAAGGGAATCACCTGGTCGAGCGACTTTGGCCCCCCCGTGGAGGAAGCGATCATCACCAGTTTTCCCGTGGAGGAAAAGGTTCGCGAAACGCCCTTTGGCCGCCGGGTAAAGGGCTGGGGACGCAAACGAACGGGATCGATTTGCATCACGTCGTGCACCTTCTCGACCAAAACACCCCCCATGGAACGGAAGTTGGTGGAGATGGATCCAGAAGGTTTGGGAACGAAGTCTGCCGCACCGTTTTGCAACGCTTCCACGGTGATATCTTCGCCCTCCTGGGTCAAACTGCTCACCATGATCACGCGCACCTGCATCTTTCGCGTAATCAGCTTCAAGGCCTCAAGACCATTCAGCTTGGGCATCTCCACGTCAAGGGTGATCACATCCGGCGCGAGCGATACGGCTTTTTCCACCGCTTCGAACCCATCCCTGGCCTGACCCACGACTTCGATGTCTCCCTGGGAATCCAAGATATCTTTGATCACCATCCGCATGAATCCGGAATCGTCGCAAACCAGCACTCGGATTTTCTTCATGGTTCTCTCCATTCCCCCTCGCCGTTGTTTGCCGTTTTCCCCTCGGTATCTTCCTTCCCGTTGCTCTCCTTGCGGTGCAAAACCCGCAAAAGGAACGTTAAAAACCCCGAAAGGAAAAGGAGAAACGCGAACACGCCCACCGCATCCGCAAAATGGAACAAACGTTTTCCGAAAATGATGATACCCACCGAAAACGCAAAAAAAGCAGCGACAAGCACCATACCCGCTGCAATATCCTTTGCCCGTTTCACCTTTTCATGGAAGTAGGGGTAAAAAAGGTCCAGCAATTCCTCGATCAGCGAATTGAGCATCTCAAAGATGATCACCAGGAACACCGAAAATACGACCCACAGCAATTCGAACGTGCTCAACGGCAATATCCAGGCCAAAACGAGCACGGCAACCCCTACGCAGAAGTCGATACGCAGGTTTCGCTGGGTTTTCAAGGCGGATGCCACGCCCCGAAACGCGTGGCGAAAGCTCCCCAGGAAACCTTTCCATTCTTGCCTCATCGCAGCTCTTCGAAAACCCGTTGCATCACTCGAAAAGGATCTTTTGGTACGTTTTTTCGTCCCGCAACGCGTAGGACTTGGAGCACAGCGAAATGCCGAAGGCCAACGCTTCCATGTTTAGGTCCAGGAACTTCGCGGGGACTTCCTCGCTCACCACCGCCTTCAACGATTCCGGGTTTACGATCCCCGTGGTTTTCTGTAGCAACCCCAAACCCACCACGTTGGAAACAACCGGGGTGCCAAATTTCTCCGTGCATTGTTCGGTAATCGGTAAAAGAACCATCTTCCGCGTGATCCTTCGAATGCTCAGCGGCACTTTTTTCACGAAGGTACTATCACAGATCAAAACCCCGTTGGGTTTCAACAGGTTCGCAAACGAATCCAATGGTTTTTGGTCCATCATGTACAGCATGTCAAACTGGTAGGCCTTGGGAAAATCGATGGGATCGTTGCTAAACAGCACGTCACTGTACGCCACCCCACCGCGGACCTGCGCACCGTAATGCTGGGTCTGCACCACCCATTTCTTGTCGAGCGTCAAGGTTTTGGCCAGGATCAATCCCATTTTGATATTGCCCTGTCCCCCAATCCCCCCGATGCGCACGGAGCTGGGGGTACGTTCTACCGGTATCATGTCAACCCTCTCCTTTTTCAGCGGGAATGGCTTTGGGTTCTTCCAGCTGTTTCACGAGATTCAAGAACTGTTCCACGTAACCCGGCTTGGCCTTGTTCAAGAATTCCCCGATGAGGATCCGGTCAGGGTACATTTCTCGTGCAACTTCCAACAACTGGCTTACCCCCGCTGGTCGTTTCTCTTCGCCGGTTTGCAGCTCGTTTTGCAAGCGCGAGAAGGTCAGGGCTTTTTCCTTGAAGTGCTCCATCATTTTGGGTGCTGTGCCAATCTGGTTGTATCGCCCGAAGTAGGTGGGACACTGGGTGATGGCTTCCACGAACGAGAAACCCTGGTTCACGATCCCCTTGCGGATGTACGTCTGCAACGGGATGAAATGGTAGGTCGTGGAGCGGGCAACGTAGGTTGCACCCGAAGCGATCGCCAACTGCGAAAGGTCAAAGGAAGGTTCCAGGTTTCCATAGGGCGCTGTGGTAGCGTAACTTCCATCCGGAGTGGTGGGAGAGTATTGCCCCCCCGTCATGCCGTATATGTTGTTGTTGAAGCAAACCACGGTGATGTCCATGTTGCGCCGGGCGGCGTGAATGAAATGGTTTCCCCCGATGGCCGCAAGGTCCCCGTCACCGGTTAGCACGATTACCGTCATCTCTGGGCGGGCCAACTTGACCCCGGTTGCAAAGGCAATCGCCCGGCCATGCAGGGTGTGCATGGTGTTGAAATTCAAGTACCCGGTAGCCCTGGAAGAACAACCGATTCCCGAAATCACCGCAATTTTGTTGGGATCCAACCCCAGTTCATCAATGGCACCCACTGCGGCTTTTAACACGGTGCCGTTTCCACATCCCGGGCACCAAACATGCGGCATGCGGTCCAACCGCAGGTACTTCATGTACGTGTCAACAGACATGCTAACCTCCCTCGTAACAATGCTTGTGCCCACGATTATACCATACTCACTCCGATTCGAAATCCGACAGAGGGGAATTTTCCAAGCCCCCGCGGAAAAAAACGAACAGCCCCAGCACCACCACGACATTCATCACGGAAATGGCTGCAAAAAGATTCCATTCGGGGTTTCCCGATGCAATACTCCCCACCAGCGAATGGATCTTGATACTCACGGGGAACTGGCTTTCGTGGCGAAGGAAAACAAGTGGGGCTAAGAATCCGTTCCAGGCCAGCAGGAACGAAAACATGGCAGGGGGAACCATAGCGGGAAGCGAGAGGGGGAACACCACGCGCACGAAGAAAGGGATGCGACCAACCCCTTCCAGGCGCGCCATTTCCTCCAAGCTTCGTGGAAAGCGCTCAAAAAAAGCCTTCAACGAAAACAGGCAGAACGGGATGGACTGGAACAGGTAGATCAAGATGAGCGGAAGCATTTCTTTGCCCAGCGGAAATGCCCGGAACATCACGAAAAGGGGGACAAGCGTATGCACTCCGCCGAAGAAACCCGTTAGGGTCAACAACATGAGCAACCGCGCCGAAATTTTTCCCGGAAGGCGGGATAGGGCATAGGCCGCGGGAAAACACAACAACGGTGCGAGGAACATCACGGGAAGCGCCAAGCGCAACGAATTTGCCACGTGGCGCAAGAGGTTTTCCTCCGAAAACGCGGCTTGGAACCATCGAAAGGTGGTGGAAGCCGGCGATAGGGAAAGGAAAACCGGGCTGCTCACGTGCGATACCGACATGCGCACCAAGAAAAAGACACTCAAAAGCGCCGCCAGCAAGCACGAAAAGGCCACCAGCACGGAAAACAGCCAAACACCGTTACCCGCCCAGCGACCCCCTGCCAAACGCTTGCGGGTTGGGCGCGAAACAAGTAGGCACAACACTCCCCCCGCAGCCACGAATGTTGCGGGATGCATCCCCCGCAAGAGCCCCTCTTTCCACAGAGACACCCCGAGAAGCCCCACATCCAGGAGAAAAACCAGGAGCCACACGCTTGTGGCAACTCGGTTCCCCTGGGTTTTCCTTCCCCAAAGCAGTGCAAAAGCGTACCCAAAAACACGCAAGGGCCACAGCAACCCGCGAACAACGAGGTGCACCAGTAGCGAAACGAGGAAAAAGGCCCCACCCCCACCTTTTTTGCGGCCAATGGCAAGGAAGATCACGACAAGTACCACCCCTGCCATGAGCAGGGAATACGCCGCACCAAGACCAAGGTCCGCATGCGTGGAGAACTGCTCGAAAACGAACATTTCCAACGTGGTGGTGGCTCCGATGATGCTGCGCGATGTGATGCCCTGCACCAGCGGAGGCCCGCCCGCGGTCAGCAAAAACACGACGCTGAACTCCTTGAAGGAACGAATGAATGCCAATATCGCCATCCACTTGATCGAAGGAAGGAGCATGGGCCAAAACAAGTGCCGGGCAATCACCGAACGCGAGGCCCCCTCCACGCGGAACGACTCGCGCAGATTCCGGGGGATTTTCTGTATGCCCGTCCAAAACACGAACGATGTCAAGGGCAACGAAATCCAGGTTGCCAGGAGCAGGCAGCTAAGGAAGGCGGCAATCGGATCTGCCATCAGGTCCAACGATACCCCCGTGAGTTGGCTGAGTAACGAAATCCCCTCCGGACCGTGGAGAATGGCCCGCCAGCTGGGTACGAGAATGTACGCGGGGATGGCCCAGGGAATGAGCAACGAAAGGTACACGAGCCGGGACAGCCACCTGGAGAAGCAAAGGCAAAGCGCCAGGCAAAAAGAAAGCAGAACGCAGCACCCCGTTGCCAAGGTGGAAAAGAGCAAAGTGATATTCAAGCTGAGCAAGAACCCTCGGTCCGAAAGAATGAACCGAAAATGTTTCCACCCCACGAATTCCCGAACCCCGTGGACTTCGGAAAAAAAGGAACCGATTGCCGCCCCCGCAATGGGGAAAACGCCGATCCATGCCACGATGAGAAAGACGGGTGCCAGCCCAAAAACACCCATGTGGCCCTTGCGATTCCCCCCTCGGCCCATGGCCTCAGGGCAAAACGATTTCGATGTGTGCCAACTGCTTCACCTTTTTGATCCCTTCCGGAAGCCTTTCCGCGGAAGAATCGAACACGAGCACCAGGGGCCATTCCCCGGATTCGAGATCGCTGCCGTTTTTGGCATTCGCCACCAGCACCGCATCGTTTCGATCCAGTTCCAGCGAGGAAAGGGTGATCTGGTACCCGTCCACCGCGTGAAAGATCACCGAGTACCCTTTTGCGGCCAGCTCTTGGTTGTACGAAAGGATCGCCTCATCCTGGCGGTGGGGCGCATACGCGGGGTCGTCCACGAACGCCAGCAAGCGCCATACCGCTATTCCGGTGTAGGTATCGCTGTTCTCCTTGGATTGGTACACGACCCTTTGGCGATGGCAACTGATGCCGCTTTGCAGTTGGTCTCGATCCAGCGTGGTTTGCATCAGCCCCGAAAGTTGTAACTGGAAGGGACGATAGGCAACCGGGATCACCTGCACTCGTTTCACCATTTTCAGGGAATTGTGGCCGTCCACGTTGGGTGTGGCTTCCCCGATACGCACCGTCCGCACCGGCCCGGGGTCTTGCGGAAGGGGCATACCATCTCTTTCGAAAGCCAAGATCCACGTCCCCGAGCTTTGATCCAAGATCTCCTCTGCCGAGTAGCTCATTTCGTATCCATCCAGCGCGATGATCTCCACGGTATCCGAGGCGGTCATTCCCATCTGCTGCACCAGTAGTGCCCCCATGTCCACACCCGCGTAGTGGTTGGTATACCGCGTGCCAGCAGAAGTGGTATAGCTCCCGGGGCCCTCGACGAAGAACTCCGATTCCCGGAGCTGCTCCAGCGTGCGGGAAAACGAACCGGAAGGACCGGAAAACGCAAGCGTGAAAGAAGGAGCATCCTCTTGCGCACGTGGAACCTGCGCATCAATCTCTTGCAAGTGCGAAACCCAGAACTTCCCGGATACCTCTCCCACGACCTTCGGCCACGTGGGCTCCCCTTCCTCGGAAAAAGCGACGAAAAGCGCCTGGGTCGACATCTCCGTCGTGGAAAAACTGACCGCGTACCCATCCTGCGCGGTGAGGGTCAGCAGGTAGCCATCCTCCCACAGTTGTTGCGCAAAGGAGAAAGGATGCTCATCGTGTAGATCATCCACCATGGCCACGAGCATCCACAAGGGAAGCACCTCGTACCGTCTTTCCGTGGACTTTCGCGCGAAAACCCGTTCCTCCAAATGCACACCCCTTTCTTTCCATTCCTGCAGGTCCGAAGGGTCAATGCGTGCATCCACTGCACCCGAGAGCGAAAGCGACCATTCTTCCTTTTCCTCCCCTTGCTGCTCGATCATTTGCGCGGAGTGCGTGGATTGCTCGTGCAACGCCTCCAGATCCCCGTCCCAGTTGACGACCAGGTAACGGACATCTTTGACCAGCAATCCCCTGGCGGAGGGTTGTCCACCGTGGAAACTGGAGAAAGCCTCTCCGAGCTCTTGCAGCATATCTTCGTTGGTGACCTGACCGTCTTGGGCAAAAAAAGTGAGCCATTGGCCGGGTTCCCCTTCCCTTTCCAACGCCAAAACAGGGGTTCCAAAAGAACCCGCTCCACGGAGAACACCCAATGGGAACTCCCGGGAAAAGCCGTCCTGCGCGATCAGCGTGATGGTGGCATCCGGCGGGATCGTACCCAAAAACCCCAGCAGAACCGAAAGCGGGATCCCCCGCCAGTTTTCCGTTTCCAGGTTCTCATCGCTGGTGTTCGTGACCCCGTGGAAAGCCACCGAAAAGGAGAGTGTTGGCAACACGGCAAGTTGGGAATCCTCCAACACGACCCAGCGGTCCCCGTTCACCAGGAAAACTTCCCCGAAAAGACAACAACCCAAAAGCAGTAGAAAACCGAACCACAACCATTTTCGCATGGGATCACCTCCGAAGAATATTAGTACGAAAGGTTTGCATCCACCAGTTGCTGGGCACTTTGCAACGCCTGGGTAACCGACATTTGCCCCGCGAACACAAACCGCAGGATCTTCCAAAACACCGACTTCCAAATGCCGTACGACGAAGCCGTGGGCAACGGGAAACCGGTGCGCAAACTTTTGCGGAATACTTGTTGCAACTCCCCCGGAAGGCTCATGCGATCCAACGCTTCACGCCTCGCGGGGATTTTACGGAGCTGCTCACAAAACCGCTGTTGCACGGGAAGGCAGCTCAAGAAGTCAATCACGCGGCGACTGAGCACGGGCACCTTCGTGCGCGCCGAAATCGCCAACCCTTTGCAATCCAGCACCGGCGAAAACCACCTGCCCCCCCGAGAATTCCAGGGAAGGGCAAACATTCCCACCTCCATCTCCAAGCGCTCGAACTGCGGAACCATGTACGAACCGGAGAGGATGAGTGCCACTTCCCCCGCGCAAAACAGGCTGGTCATGGCGTCTCGTTCTTCGGGCAAGAGCAGGCCCTGGTCCCGCAGCGCAAGGAGGAAGTCGATTGCTTGGGAAACGGCTGGATGCTGCACATCCACGGTGTTCGTGCACCCCAGCAAGGGATCCATCCCAAACCCCCGCAAGAAAGGAACCAGCCAGTACAACGAATACGCGTTCCAACTGCATGCCCACGCATCACTGCTTCCCAACCGTGCAGCCAATTCCCACAAATCGGTTTCATCCTGCAACACGAAGTCGCGACCTGCCAGTTCCCGGTTTACGAAAGCCATCTGCGTATCCGCGTAGAAGGGGTAGGCATAGGGCACCCCATTCACCAAAAAGGCATCGCGCATGTTCGGTTGGAGGGATTGCAGGCGCTGGGAGTCCTGCGAAAAGAGATACGCTAACCCTTGCACGGATTGGAAGTCCACCAGCTCTTCCAATTGGGATGATTCCACGTGGAACACGTCCGGGAGCGGTTCCTGGGCGCGAAGGTACGCCTGCAAGCGTGCGGGAATGTCGGGGATTTCCAAGATGTGCAACGATACCCCGAACCAATCCGCGAAACGCTGCAGTTGCTCCCGGAGCTCCAACACGCCTTCGCGGGAAAGCCAGATTTCCAGTTCCTTCTCGGTGCACGCGATGCCTTCGAGGCGCACCCATTGCACCGGGTTTTCTCCCAGTGTGGGGATCGAAACCACCAGTTTGCCCGAAGAAAGGCAAGCCGACCAGTTCCAAACTTTTTCCGCAAGGTTCTCTTCTTGCAGCAGCAGTTGGCTACCCTCCAACTGAAGGACGATTTCGTGGATCTCTTCCATGAGGGGAAAAAGGCACGCGAAAGGGAACGGGGCAAAAGTTTCCTCCGGGTTCGGCTGCCCAAAAAGCCAGGACAACTCGTTTTGGTTGGGCAAAGCAAGTGGTTGGCCGTTACACCAGAGTTCCGCCGATGCCCATGCCGTCGCACCCAGCATGGCCAGCGAAACGGTACAGAGCAAAAAAACACTCCTGTACATGCGCTTGTACATCATGCGAAAACCCCCTTTTCAAGAGTGGAAGGCTGTAGGGTTTCCCCTGCAACCCTATCGGTTTGCTCCCATGGGTATGCCGTTAGGGCCGCAAACTCGGAGGTACCCACACGGATTATACCGCAAACCGTTTGCCCCGCGAAACCGGGGTGTTGGGGTTTTCCCAAAAAAACGGTATAATCCCTTACACCAATTCGAAATCGCAGGAGGAATCTCATGAAGAAAAAACTCGCCGTGCTTGCAATCGGGGGAAACGCCGTCAACAAACCGGGTGAGAAACCAACCGCGGAAAACATGTTCCGCAATATCCAGGTCACCGCCCGCTTCCTTGCCGGAATGCTCAAGGAAGACTACGATCTGGTGATCACCCACGGAAACGGCCCGCAGGTGGGGAACTTGCTGGTGCAGCAAGATCTTGCCAAGGAGACGATCCCCCCCTTTCCCATCGATGTCAACGACGCCCAAACCCAGGGTTCTTTGGGGTATGCCATCGCGCAGATGCTCGGGAACGAACTGTTGAAAGCGCAACACTTTCACCCCGTCTGCCCCGTGATCACCCAAATCGTCGTGGACCCCAACGACCCCGCTTTTGACCATCCCACGAAACCCGTGGGCCCCTTTTACGCACAGGAAGAAGCGCAATCGCTGCACACGCAAAAGGGATGGGTATTCGTGGAAGACGCAGGCCGGGGATGGCGACGGGTGGTGCCCTCTCCCAAACCCCTGGATATCGTGGAAGTCAAAGCGATCAAGGCGCTCCTCGAAGCTGGCATCCTTACCATTGCCGCTGGCGGGGGGGGAATCCCCGTGGAACGCCTGGAAGACGGTACCCTGCGGGGAGTGGAGGCCGTTATTGATAAGGACCGCGCTTCGGCTTTGCTTGCGGCGGAAATCCAAGCAGACGAGTTGATTATCCTCACCGGTGTGGACCAGGTGTGCCTGGATTTTGGGAAACCCACGCAACGTGCCTTGGACAAGATAACCGTGGAAGAGGCCAAGCGCCTGGCGGCGGAGGGGCATTTCCCAAAGGGTTCCATGGGTCCAAAGATCGAAGCCGCCATTGATTTCGTGCGCCAATCCGGGAACCCCTGCTTGATCACCTCCATGGAACAGTTGGAGAGCGCATTGCACGGAAAGACCGGCACCGTTGTAGTTCCCTGATCAAAAGGAGGAGAGTTTGCTAAACGTATTCGTCGATCCCTTTTTCCTGGAAGAGTTTGAGAAAGGGTTGCAAAACCTCAAGAAGAAGATCTACTTGTCCCCCCCACAGAAGGACGGGGTGCTATTGGAGGCGTGGGACATCGTTTTTCTTTCGGAAATGTACAACGCGGGCGAATTCTCCCTGGAGCTGCTCAAGGAGACATTCCCGTTTTGCGAGTTGTTCGTGCTTCCCTCGCGCTTCATTTCCCCGGGGTTGCAACGATCCAACCTTTTCACGTACTCCGACGCACGGGACCTGGTGAACAACGCGCACGTACTGATTGAAAATTTGCTGCACAAGAAAGCCTTGGAATCCCAGTTGAAGAGCTTGCTTTTTTCCAGCCAACCTTTCTTCCAAGGTCCCCAGATGCGCCTTTTCCTGGAAAAACTCGCACGGGCCAGGCATTCCCCCTTGCCCTTGCTCCTGGTTTCCGAACCCGGGATCGATCGCCAGAAATTCGCGCAATTCCTTTTCCCCGAGCGCAAGGTGGATCGTTTCTCCCCCCGCGACCTGGACCCTTCGCTGCAATCGCTCTGGCTCAAGGGGGATGCGATTGCCCCGGGTTTCCTGGAAGTACCGCACCAATGCGTGTTTTTCGATGATTGGCAAGACTTTTCCGAACCCGCGCAGCTCCTCTTGTTCGAGTTTGCCATGGACCCCAAAAAGCCCGGTACCCCCCCCTCGATGGGGGGATACCCCGTGGTTTTTGGTGCGGAGCAGTCCGGGCTCTCGCGCACGCGGGATTTCTTCCAAACCTTTGTGATTCCGCCGTTGCGGGAACGTTCGGAGGACATTCTCTTCGTCTTTCCCCAGTTGGTTTCCACCCTGTCTGCCAAAATGGGCAAGGAAGTCCCCTTGCCCGACGAAAAATTGATGGAATTGCTGAAAGTGTATCCCTGGCCCCAAAACGAAGAGCAGATGCAGCGCCTGGCAGAACACTACGTGATTTCGGGATCCGGAGCAGTGGCGGAAATGATGGGGAAAGAGTTGGAACTGGTGCAGTTTTCGCAGCAAGTTCCGGATCTCAACGCGTTCCTTGCGGCGATGAAAGGATCGCTGGAAAAAACATTGATCCAAAGAGCCATGGATTTGAGCGGCCAGAACCGCAAAAAGGCCGCCTCCATGCTTCGCATCTCCTACAAGGCTCTTTGCAACAAGCTGCGGTACCTCTAAGGGAGGTGAGTTCGTGCAGTGCATCCGTTTCGTGGTTTCCGGGCGCGTGCAAGGCGTGGGTTTCCGAAACTTCGTGGCACGCCACGCACGTGCCTTGGGAATAAAGGGATTCGTGCGCAACCGCCCCGGGGGGGAAGTCGAAGTGGTGGCCCTTGCCGCACCCGATACCCTCGATTCCTTCGAGCAACTTCTTGCCCGGGGGCCCGTATTTGCCAGCGTGGCGAAAGTGGAACGCCAAACGGTTCCTTCTCCCCCTGCCTTCTCCGACTTCCAAATCTCTTTTTAGCCTCCCGTGGGAATTTCCGAGTAATCCACTTCTTTTTGTGGTATAATCTCCATCGCGAGAAAAAGTGGCTCAAGGAGGGTTTGCTCTGTCAGTAGATACCTGGAAAGAGTACGAACCCCTTGCGTCCATATTGGTCGAAAAGGACGCTCGGGATATCTTGGCTTTGGAAATGTCGAAAACCACGATTTCTACCGATTTTTTCGTGATCTGCACCATGAATTCCCCAAAGCAAATGGCCGCCGTGCGTGATGCCTTGTTGGAGGAATTGAAACGAAAGCAATTCAAGATCCTTTTCTTTGATAAAGGAAACGAGTACGACTGGATGGTGGTCGACGCTGGAGATGTGGTCTTCCACCTCTTTTCCAAGAAAGGAAGGGACTATTACCGACTTGAGGACCTTTGGAACGGTGTAAGGAAAATTCGTATTTCATCGTGATGATTGGCGGGAAACCCCATGGATCAATTGAAAAAGATCCTTGAATGGTTGAAATCTTTCCCGGAAAACTACTGGAAAAAGTACACTTCGGCTCAAAAGATGCTCTTCGGGGGGACCATAGGCGCCATCGTGGTGGCTATCGTTTTGATGATCTCTTTCGCGGCAAATCCCAACTGGTCTCTTTTGATTCGCGGTCTGGCGGAGGCCGAAGCGGGAAAGGTCATCGAAGCACTGGAGGAACAAGGTATTCCCTACAAGACAGCCTCCGGTGGATCCATTTACGTTCCGGCTTCCTACGATCCGGAGGCGTTGCGTATGAAGTTTTTCACCCAGGGGGTCTTGGGAGCTGCTTCCCGTGGGTTTGAGATCCTGGACGACCAACCCCTTGGGGCCACGAGTTTCGACAAGCAGGTACGCTACCAAATTGCCCTGCAAGGCTCCCTGGAGCGTTCCATCATGTCCATCGATGGTATCCGTTTCGCCACCGTGCATTTGACCGTCCCCAAGTTCACCTACTACGCGCGCGGGGAAGAAACCGAGCCCAAAGCCTCGGTAATGCTTACGCTTGACCCCGGAAAAACCCTCTCTCCGGAAAATGTGAAAGCCATCATGGAGTTGGTTGCGGGCGCCGTGGAAGGCTTGGCATACTCCAACGTGCGTGTTGTGGACAACTATTCCCGTATCTTGAGTGATGCCGTTGCCCTCGACGAAAGCATGGGATGGGCAGCCAATCGCATGGAATTCCAAAAGAACATGGAAAGCTACTACTCCCAAAAAATCCGCAGCAGCCTGGAGCAGGTGTTTGGGCTCGGCCGGGTGGTTGTGATCTCGGATGTGCTGCTGAATTGGGAAACCATCGAAAAGGAAGCCACGATTTTCACCCCCGTGCTCCGTAAAACCGGGGTGATGGTGAGTGAGCAAACGGAGAAAGAATCCTCCACCTATGGCGCAGAAGGATACCCCGTGGGTGTGGATTCCAATGTGCCCCCGACGTACGAATCCACCATTGCTTCCCTGGGACCGCAGTATACGCGTGAGAAGGAAACGGTGAACTACAACGTCAACGAGGCCTACGAAAAGGTCTTGCAAAACAAGCAAGGTGAAATCCTGGAGAAGAATATCACCGTGCTGATCGATTCCGTAGCGGTGGCCAGTGAAATCCAAACCTCCAGCATCAAAACTATCGTGGCCAACGCCGTGAACGCCACAGAATCCAACGTGGAAGTGGAATTCCTCGCTTTCGATCGTTCGATCCAGGAGGAGATGGAAAGCCAAATGGAGTTCTTGGAACGCCAGCGGCGTTTCTTCCAACTTTTCCTGGGTATGGCCCTGTTGGTGGCTTCCATCGTTACCCTGATTTACCTTCTCGTGGGGCGTATGCGTACCCGGCGCAAGCGCAGGGATATCATGGACCGCCGCAGGAAACTGGAGGAGGAACTCGTGGAATCCGCCTCGCAAGATAAGTTGTCGCCGGAAGAGCAAGAACTGGTCGAGATGCTCGAATCGCTCTTCAAGGCCGTGGATGCCAGACCCGAGGAAGTGGCCATGGTTCTGAAAGTCTGGATGAACGAGTAGGAGGAAGTTTTTTGAACCAGCCGGAACGTATTCGAAATATCAGCATCATTGCCCATATCGACCACGGTAAAACAACGCTCACCGACCGTATCCTGGAAATGACCCATTCGGTGGATGCCCGGGACATGCAACAACAGTTCTTGGACAGCATGGACCTGGAAAGGGAACGGGGTATCACGATCAAAGCCCATCCGGTAAGTGTTTTGTACCCTGCGAAAGATGGCCAAACCTACGAAATCAATATCATCGATACCCCGGGACACGTGGACTTTTCCTACGAGGTTTCGCGTTCCCTCGCCGCCTGCGAAGGAGCCGTGCTCATCGTAGATGCCTCGCAGGGAGTGGAAGCCCAAACCGTTGCCAACGCGTACCTTGCGATTGAAAGCGACCTGGAGATCATCCCCGTCATCAACAAGATCGACATGCCCTCCGCGAACATTCCCGAAACCCGTTCCGAAATCTCTGACCTTGTGGGAATCGATGGGGAAAGCTGCATCCTCACCAGTGCCAAAACCGGTGAAGGTGTGGAAGAACTCCTGGAAACCATTGTGCAGAAGGTTCCCCCTCCTGCACAACGGGACGAGAAGGTTTTCCAAGCATTGATCTTCGACGCGCATTTCGACAAGTACCGTGGTGTGGTGGTACACGTACGCGTTTTCTCCGGAAACCTCCATACAGGTGATCGCGTGGAAATGATGCATTCGAAGATGCGGTCCGAGGTTTCCGAACTGGGCATTTTCACTCCACAAATGTCCCCCCGCGATTCTTTGGGCGTTGGCGAAGTGGGGTATATTATCGCGGGAATCAAGGAAGTATCGGAAGCCCGTGTCGGAGACACCATCACGCGCGTGGATCGCCCCTCCCAAAAGCCTCTACCCGGCTACCGCGAGGCAAAACCCATGGTGTACGCGGGGTTGTACCCTGGGATGCCGGAATACTTCGAGGAACTTCGAAAAGCCTTGGAAAAGCTCACACTCAACGATGCAGCCCTGGTTTTCGAACCCGATCATTCCCCAGCACTGGGTTTCGGCTTCCGTTGTGGCTTCCTCGGCCTTCTGCACATGGACGTGGTGAAGGAACGGCTCGAGCGCGAATTTGAAATGACGGTGATTCTCACCGCGCCGAACGTTGTGCTGAAAGTACGCCAGGCAGAAGGCGAGCTGGAAGAGATCACGGATCCCGCGCGCTTTCCAGAAGAATTCCTGGAAGTGCACGAACCCTTCGTCAACCTATCGGTGATCACTCCCAGCGAGTTCATGGGCAACCTGATGGGGTTTATCCAGCAAGAGAAAAGGGGGATCTTTCGCCACATGGAAAACGCGGGGAAAGACCGCATCCTGTTCCACTACGAGATTCCCCTTTCCGAAATTATCTTCGATTTCTTCGACAAACTCAAGGCCAAGTCCCGTGGATACGCCTCCATGGATTACGATTTCAAGGAGTACCGCAAGTCGGACATGGTGAAGCTCTCCATTTTCCTCAACCATGACCGGGTGGATGCCCTCACCACGATCGTGCACCGCAGTAAGAAAGACTTCATGGCCCGGGAATTGGCCGCCAAGCTCAAGGATTTGATTCCCCGGCACCAGTTCGACGTCCCCGTTCAGGTACGCGCCGAAGGTCGATTCATTGCGCGCGAAACCATCAAGGCCTACCGCAAGGACGTGTTGGCGAAGTGTTACGGGGGGGACGTCACACGCAAGATGAAACTGCTGGAAAAACAGAAAGAAGGCAAGAAGAAAATGCGGGACATCGGAAGCGTTCGCATCCCCCAGGAGGCTTTTTTGGCCATTTTGCGGGTGGGGGAGGAAGAATGAGGCGTGTTTTTGCCACCATCGCCTACGATGGTACTTCCTTCTACGGGTACCAGTTCCAGCAGGGGTTGCGCACCGTGCAGGGGGAATTGGAGACTGCGCTACAGCGCATCTTTAAAAAAGCCGTGGAAACCTACGTCGCGGGGCGTACCGACACCGGGGTTCATGCGTACGGCCAGGTTGTCACATTCCGCGTTGCCTACCGTACCATGAGCGACAGCGATGTGGTCAACGCGTTGAACGCCAACTTACCGCAAGATATCTACGTCCGAAAGGTATGGACGGTTCCGGACGCGCATAATCCGCGTTTCTTGGCGACACGCCGGGTGTACCACTACTACATCCTGAATACGCGGGAACCCAATATTTTCCTCCAGTCCCGTTTTTGGTGGTTCCCGTATTCCTTGGACGTTCCCAGCATGCGCCAAGCCGCTCGGTTTTTCGAGGGGGTTCACGATTTCACGACCTTCCAAAAAACCTCGCGGGGGGAAGAGAAAGATCCGGTGCGCATGGTATACCGGGTACGGGTTTTTCGCCTGCAGCGTAGAAAAATACTGTTGGTACGGGTAGAAGGCCATTCCTTCCTGCGCCGCATGGTCCGCAACATGGTGGGAGCTCTTGTGCGTGTGGGTACGGGCCAGTGGCCGCCGGAGAACATACGCAAAGTGATACTGGAACGAAATCGCGCGGCCTCTTCGACATGTGCACCTCCACAGGGGCTATACCTACACCATGTGGATTTTTCCCAGGTGGACATGGCATCGGCCATCAAGCGCAGTACATGGTCCGAAAATCATTTACTGGAGGGAAAGGTTTGGTTTCCAGCGGATATTTTACCATCGTTGTTGTCGTAGGAATCGTGGTTTTCCTTTTTTGGTCCTCGTATTCCAAGAAACGCAAAGAAAAGATGTACGTGCAACAATTCAAAGACCTCGTATACGAGTACATCCACGTTCGGAAGATCTTGAACCCCTTCGTGATAAACCGGGATATCGAAGATTCCACCATTCCCCGGGAAGTGCTGCGCAAGCTCAAGGCGTTTGAGTACATCAACGAAGAAGTGAAAAAGGCCAAGGCAGAAATGAGGGAGTAACTCTGGCTTACTTCAAGAACCTGCACGAATGGAAAGTCGAACCCGAAGAAGCATTGCAAATCCAACGCGAGTTGGCCAATAACTTGAAGTTCACGGTTCTGGGGCGAATGCCGCGGCTTATTGCAGGGGTGGATTCTTCCTTCTTCAAGCAAGGGGAGCAGGAGTTCATCATTACGGTCATCGTGGTCATTTCCTTCCCCGACCTGGAGCTGGTGGAGAAGAAGTTCCTCACCAACAAGGTGCATTTTCCCTACATTTCCGGTCTTCTTTCCTTCCGAGAAGGACCTGCCTTTATCAAGACCTGGAAGCGGCTCAACCACGAACCAGAAGTGGTGATGTTCGATGGCCAGGGAATTGCCCATCCCAGGGGCATCGGGTTTGCTTCGCACATGGGGCTTTGGATCGACCGTCCCACCATCGGTATTGCCAAATCACGCTTGTATGGAAACGAGGAAGCCACCCCCAGCAAAAAAGGGGAATGGCACCCCATCCACCATCCCACTCACCCCAAAAAAATCGGTGCGATCGTTTCCACGCGCACCGATTCGAAACCCCTATACATTTCACCGGGAAATCTCATCACGCTGGAGGATTCCATCCAGCTCGTTCTTTCCTGCTTAACCCGCTACCGCCTTCCCGAACCAACCCGTTTGGCGCATTGGCTTACCCAAAAAGTCAAGCAAGACAAGAAAGTCTCCGATCCGAACTCCTGATCTGCCTATTCTCCCTTTTTTTGCATCAAATCCATGATTTTGCGCAAAGTACCCCGAATCTTTGTCCAGCGGGACCATCCCATCTTGGAACTAAATGCCAGCACCAACCGACCATCCGGTTCGGTTTCAAATCCTTCTTGTAGCAATTCATCGATCCATTCTTCCTTTTTTTCGCTACGCAGGTGCTCCATCATTTCCTCGGGAATTTCCAACACATCCCGGAAGGGAAACAGGGAAGAGTGGGTGAACGTTTGGGGGAAAAGCTCCAAGACCTTTTGGCCTTGCTCGTTTTCCACCGAAAAACCCACGTCATCGTCCAGGTTTATCGAGAGGTTCAACGAGAACTCCACCAGGTTCAGGATTTCCCGGAAGAACTTTCGATGAAGCTCCCCCGCCTCGCGTAGCACGTTGTCCAGTGTGCGCGGTCCGGACTTGATGGTGGTGGAAAAGGCAGGCATTTGGGTGGAGTACTCCAGGTACACCGGAATGTTCACCGCAGTATCGATCCCACTCTCTGGCAACAGGCTAAACACACGCCGTGGCACCTGGGGAAAGCTCTCCGAGAAGAAACGTTCCGCCCCGTCCAGCCAGCGCGTATCCCCGATAAATTCCATGGCCCTACTTTTGCGTACTTCCATCAGTTGCCGCAAGTAATAACGCGCCACCCACTGGTAGTCAAAGGGGTTACCGGAAGGAACCCCGGCGAAGGAAACGATTTGCGGGAGATTGCGGAAGGCGTAGGCCAAGGAAAGGTCTTGCATGAGCGGTTTTTCAAACACCCCGGCAATTTCTTCGCTACCGGGCGGGGTGAACAACCCCAGTTCGCGCAAACGGAAAATGTGGCTCTCCACCAGGTGGAAGAAGTAGCCCTGGAAAAGCGAGGACCAGAACACCGTCATCAGCGAATCCGTGAGGATTTCCTCCGGGGCCCGGAGATCCTGGAATTCGTTTTTGCACCATTCAAACAGCACCCGCGCATCCCGCAGAAGCCTATCTTGGTCCAAGAATAGGCCGTAGCGAATCGGGTTCTTCAAAAAACCGTGGTAGCGAAATGTACTTTGGTTGGGATCCAACGAAAAAGAAGGCTGCGCCAAAGTTTGCACGATAAAAACGTCTTCCAGGGTCACCGTTTCGATACGGAACTGGAAGACGCGCTTGGGGCCACTTAGGGCCCGTAGTTCTTCTTCAAATGGATCGTTTACGCCCGTAGCAAGGAGTTTCGCCTTGCTCAGGAAGGGGTTTTTCACAGGCAACGTAACCACTCCTTCTTTCTTCCCAGTGGAAGCTATTGGATTGTCGTTTTTCTCTTTCGTGCCAAAAGGGTTCCCGCCAAAAAGCCCGCTGAAAAAACGAGGACCCAGGTAAAAACAGTTTGCCAACGTAAACCTTGCGGGGAAACTGCGGGAAACAAAGCCACGATGGAGGCAACCACTAACCCGCACAAGAAGGGATACACCACGGCGGGCCATGCTTGGATCAGCCATCGAAGGAACCGTGCCATCAACAAAATCCCCGCGGCAATTCCCAGGGCGAGGAAAACCAGGGGAAAAAGTTGGAAGGTGGAAATGGCGTGGATCACGGGTGCATACAACCCAAACACAAGCAGCAACATCGAGCCACTCACTCCCGGCAAAATCATGGCCATGGCCCCCACGAAGCCTGCCAGGAAGAATGCGGGAAAAGGAAGAACCCCCGCAAACTCGCCCGAAACAACCCCGGCTTGTGGGGAAAACGGGCCACCCCCGGAAAGGAACACCAGCAAAAGCAAGCCGAAGAACCCCAGTACGAACCCAAGAACCACTCCAGCCCTGTGTTCCCGCCCCCGTGGAACGCGGCGAAACACCGCAGGTACGGACCCTGCTACCAACCCCATGAATGCGAAAAGCGTCGCTTCCGGGTACCGTTGCATCAAGAACTCCACGATGCCGGAAAACGAAACCACTCCCAGGATGGCTCCCGCCCCAATCCAGGCAAAAAACACCCATGCCGTACGGGGAAAGAAAAACGGGCGAACACGAAACTGGGCCAGGTGCCCGAGGGTGCTCTCGTATACATCGGTCAGCAGTAACAAGGTACCTCCACTCACACCTGGGATCACGTTTGCCATTCCCGCCAGGAATCCAGAGAAGAAAATCCACAGGCTCGGAAAACACTTTTTCAAGGCTCCATCCCTTCTTTTCCATTATACCATTTCTTGGGCTTGCCCAATCCGCAATAAGAAAGGGGAGTCCAAGCAACTCCCCTTTCCGGAAATGCAGCGATGTGGTGTTACTTCTTTCCCTTGATCATCCCGATTAGAATGGGACTGGCAATGTAAATCGAAGAATACGTCCCCACGATCACACCCACCGTCAGCCCGAATGCAAAGGGCATCAGTCCAACCCCACCGAACAGAAGCAACGTGCAAACCACGATGAAAGTGGTCAAGGAGGTGTTGATGGTGCGGGTCAATGTCTGGTTGATGCTTTGGTTCACGGTCCATTCGATGCTCTTGTTGCGGAACACCTTTCGGTTCTCCCGGATGCGGTCGTACACCACGATGGTGTCGTTCAAAGAGTACCCGAGAAGCGTCAGCACTGCTGCAATCACCGAGACGTCGAACGAAATCCCAAACAGGGAATACAACCCCAGGGTGATCACCGCATCGTGCACCAAGGCCAGCACGGCCCCCACGCCAAACACGAATTGGAAACGGATCGTGATGTACACCAAGATGATGGCAACCGCCAGGATGGCGATCCACCAGGACTTAGCCCGAAGTTCGTTGGCCGCAAACCCACTCACGGTGCTGAAAGATTCCAACTTGAGTTGCTCGAGGGCCTCGCTCAAACTGGTCTTTTCTGTATCCGCCAGAAACTCTGCCACGGTAACCGAATACCGATTGGTTTGGATTTCCTGGCCCGTCATGGGTCGCATCTTGATGATACGTGCCGTTTCGTACAACGGATCGATCGCGGTTAACCGTTCCCGGATTTCTGCCACGGAAAAATCGGTTTCCGATTGGAAAATGATTTCCGTTCCTCCCGCAAAGTCTACCCCCATGTTGAATCCACGGATCAGTATGGAAAGGATCGACACGGCGAGGAGAACCGCGGAAATGATCAAGAAAATCTTGCGCTTGCCGGTAAAATCGATCATTTTCAACTTCATTTCTGCTCACCACCCGTTCCTGCGGTAGAAGGCTTCCACTTATTCTTCAGGGTGCCCGAAAAACCATCCAGCAACACCCTGGAGACCACCAGCGTGGTGAACATACTCCCCAGTATACCGATGATCAACGTCGTGGCAAATCCCTTGATGGTTCCCGTGCCAAGGTAATACAAGACAACGCCAGCAAGAATGGTGGTGATATTGGCATCGAAAATCGTGGAGAAAGATTTTGCGTACCCCCCAGTAATGGAGTTCAGCACCGTTTTGCCGAGGCGCATCTCTTCCTTGATGCGCTCGAAGACGATGATGTTCCCATCCACCGTGGTTCCGATCGTCAGGATAATCCCCCCAATACCGGGAAGGGTCAGAATGAATCGACCGGCGGACATGATGCCCAGCAGCAGAAGGGTGTTGTACAGCAACGCGATGTCCGCAACGATTCCAAATGTGCCGTACACAACGACCATGTACACCAGCACGATGGCCAGTCCGAAAAGACCGGCGATCAAGCTCGCAGTCACGATGTCTTTGCCCAGCGAAGGCCCGAGGGTTCTTTCTTCGAGCTTTTCCAATTCCGCTGGAAGATTCCCACTTTTGATGAGGGCAGCCAGTTCCATTGCCTCTTGCGCGGTGAACTGCCCGGAGATTTCAGCGCTGCCATCGCGAATGGCATTTTGCACCACGGGCGCCACGAGAACCAGTTCATCGAGAACGATCGGAAGTTGCTCGCCGACCTTTGCCGTGGTGACTCGCCCAAAAATGTCTGCCCCCTGACGGTCAAAGGACAACAGGATGCGGAATCCCCCTCGTTGGGTATCGGCACTGGCCCGCGCATCGCTTACGGAAGAACCATCCAGGTAGGTTTTTGCATTGTTGACGGTCACGTAGGGATTCACGAGGTACCACATGCTCTCCCCGTCGACCTTTTCCTTTCCTTCTAACCAGTACGCATCCTTATAGGAAATCCCGATTTTTTTGGCGGGTTTTGTCGGGGATTTTTGCGATTCGAGCACTTCGGCGAAGTACAATTTCCCCCTTTTTCCCACGAGCCGTTCGGCCACGGTGGGGTCATCGATCCCGGGAATTTCCACACGGATACGTGTTCCCGTTCCCGAACCCACCCGGGCAACAACAGCCTCGGTAAAATTCGCGCTGTCCAAGCGCTGGCGTACCACTGTTACAACTTCGTTTGCCAGTTCATCAATGCTTTTCTCTGAGTCCGCGGCGGGCACAATGGCATAATCAATCCTGGAACCTCCCTTGATATCCAATCCCAATCGGATATTCTTGAAGATGGAACCAAAAAAAGTATCTGCGCTTCGCCCCGCTTGCGGCCAGAAAAGAGCAAGAAGAGCACCGGTAATCACCAGAACGACGAAAATGAGTCGAACTCGATCTGCTCTCAATGGTATTCCCCTCTCTTTCCCTGAAAAATCAAATGAGTTGCTTTGCTCTGCTTAGCGTTGAACGGCTTCGTTCGGATCTTTCGTAGACTTGCCCAAAATAGCGGAGATGGCCTTGCGGGTAATTTCCATCTTGGTGTCCACCGTTTGGATTTCAACCGTTTGGTCGTTTTTCAGGGCGGTCACTTTTCCCACGATACCCCCTATGGTCACGATCTTGTCGCCCATTTTGAGTTGACTCATCATACTCTTGTACTGCTTGTCTCTTCGGCGTTGGGGCATGATGATCAAGAAGTAAAACATGGCAAAAAGGATCACCACCCAGATAATCAGGCCAAACGCTCCTGTGCCTCCAGCGGCTGGTGCTGCACCTTCAGCGGTCGCTCCCGAGGAATCCGGAGCGGCAAAAGCCCTGTACAGGAATTCCATAAAAAACCTCACCTCTTCTTTTAGACTTTAACAAAAAAATGGCGGAGGCGGTGGGACTCGAACCCACATGAGCACATAATGCTCACCGATTTTCGAGACCGGCTCCTTAGCCAATTCGGACACGCCTCCGTATTTTCCCGCGTATTATAGCACAAAAAAGCTTTGCCTACCACCTACAAGGCTTTTTTACTCCGAATACCCTCCCACACGGATCTCATCATCCTCCAAAACGAGGATCACCTTCTTCAAAACCCTCGTGGAGTAGAACTTGCGATCACGGATGGTGATTTCGGTTCCAGCATTCATGACTTCACGAACCACGATACGCGCGCCTTTCACGCTGAGATCCAGGCGACGCTGGCAAGCAGCCAACTCGTTTTCCAGCTGGGGAAGCTGCACGTTGATCGTATTGATGGAGTTGATGGATTTGAGCAAAAATTCCACCTTGTCTTTGGGAAACTTCTCCCCCATGGCGTTCTTGAATTCCCGCAGTTTCTTCACGATGGTATTCAACTTTTGCAGGTTTTCCTGGTCGACGGCGATCTGGGACTTGAGTAGCGCGATCTTCTCGCGTAGCTCCGGGTCCACTCCCACTTCCACGGTAGTTTTCACGTTCATTTCCGAGCCAAAAACGTTCACGTGAATCTGATGGGCGGCAGATACCATTCCCCCGATGATTTCACCGGGTTTCCCGACCACTTTCACATCCCGCTTGGCTTTGAGGGAGGAATTCACGGCAGCAGATTCCACCAACACATCTCGTCCGGCCTCCAATTCCGCGTTTTCCACGAACTTGAGCTGGATGTCACGACCAGCGGAGAGGTAAGCCTTTCCACGCCCCTTTACTCCCGCGTGCACGAGGATGTCTTTCCCGGCAATGAGTGTCGCGGCTTCCACGATTTCGGATACTTCGATCGTTTCCTTGGCTTTCAATACGAAGCCTGGTTTGACCATACCTTCCACAATTATGGTGCCCTCGAATTCCACGTTCCCCAAACCCGCATCCACGTCACCGGAAACCACGAACACTTTCTGCACGCTCACGTGGTCGTTTTCCCACTTCAAAATCCCTTCGCTGGTGGAAAGCAACTGGTCTCCGCCGTCTTCCAATCGCGTGTTTTCCCCACATAGGGAATTCAACGTCTTGTCTTTCGGGGGACGAGGCGGCACGGTCATTCCAAACACATCTTTTCCCGGAAGTCCTTGCTTAGGGGCGATGCGTCGCACCAACAACGTGCCCTTTTTCACCAGGAAACGCTGGAAATTCTTCTTCTGGGTACCTCGCATCTTCCCAGCGGAGAAGAGTTTCAGTTTTTCCAAGTCGAAGTTGAAGAGAACTTGGGCATCCTTGCTCTCTTCGGGGGGAATCCCCTTTGCAAACGGAAAAGGCACATCAGGAACGGGGTTTTCCAAGAACTGTTTCAACTTCTCTTGATCCGCCCCGAACTTGATCCCTTTCACGCGAAGCGCATCAAGGACCTCCTCGGAGGACAGGGGTTTGTCAAAACCCGCAACCGGATGAAAAACCAGGAAAGCATTCAACTTGTTGCTATCAATCTGGACTTCAATCCGCTTTTGTGACAACAGTACCTCCTCCCGGAATTTCCCCGCCAAAAATCCAGGTCAATACTCATCCAATTCTAACCGAATATCGGTGATGGATTGCAGGATTTCGTCGGGAGAAATCAATTCTCCGTCCACCCGGTTCACCAGCTTCAACAATCGGCCCCTCTTGTTCAGCCGAGATACTTCCTTGAAAATTTGCCCCATGTTCATTTCCACCACCAAAACCGCATCCACGCTGGCCATCAACTTGGCCACCTGGGCATTGGGAAAGGGCCAAATGGTAATCGGCCGGAAAAGGCCTGCCTTGATCCCGTCTGCCCGGGCGAGTTTGACAGCGCGCTTTGCGCTACGGGAGGTGGAGCCATACGCGATCAGAAGGAACTCCGCATCTTCGGTCATGTATTCTTCGTAGGAGCTGATTTCGTCCATGTGCAGCTGGATTTTCTTGTCCAATTGCTTGAGCAGCTTGTCAGCCACGTGGGATGTGCCCATGGGAAATCCGCTTTCATCGTGCACCAAACCGGAAACGTGGAAACGACTCTTTCCCATCACGCGTAGGGGAGCAGACATGTCGTTGATGTTCTCAAAAGGATGGTATATCTCCTCTTCCTCCAACTCGTCCGAAAGCCGTGGGAGAACCCAATCGTCGGGAATCTCGGGGATTTCAAAACTTTCCCGCATGTGCCCCAAGACCTCATCCATGAGAAAAATCACGGGAACGCGGAAACGTTCCGCAAGGAAGAAGGCTTTCACGATCAACGTGTACGTCTCCCGCACGCTATTGGGATAGAGCGCGATAACGGGATGGTCACCATGGGTTCCCCAGCGGGCTTGCATGATGTCACCCTGGGATACCTTCGTGGGGAGACCGGTACTGGGGCCCCCACGCATCACGTTTACGAAAACACAGGGGGTTTCGGTCATGGAAGCGTAGCCGATGGCTTCCTGCATCAACGAGAATCCGGGACCGCTGGTGGCGGTCATCGATTTCACACCCGCAAGGGAAGCACCGATAATGGAACACGCACTTGCAATCTCGTCTTCCATTTGAATAAAACGCCCCCCCACCTTGGGAAGCTCTCTTGCCATGGTTTCGGCGATTTCGGTGGCCGGAGTGATGGGGTATCCGCCAAAGAACCGGCATCCAGATTTGATCGCGCCCAGCGCACAAGCCTGGTCTCCCTGCATCAACACGTACTCTTTGTCCCTAACCATTTCCTCCCTCATCCTTTCGCTCGTTGATATCGATGGCAAAATCGGGGCAAGCCCGCTCGCACTGCCTGCACCCGATGCATGCGTCTTGGTCGGAGATCCGGGGAGCGTTCATCTTGCCTTGGACGATAGCGTGCGCGGGGCAAATCCAGTAGCAAATCCCACAGGATTTGCACAATTCCTGGTTAATCCGGATCGAATACTTCTTCGTGGTCGTCAAAAACCGCACCTCCATGTGGGAATCTCTTTTGGTACTCTGCGATCGCGTGCGAAAAAGGAAGGGGAAACAAGGAACATGGGATACGCGAAATACCCCTTCCGCCTCGAGTAAATCTTATCATAACCCTGCGATTTCTTCCAAACTTCCCACGTACCAACTCCATTTCCCCCAGGAAAAAAAAGCGGCCGTTCACCACCATGATCCCTTCAAGCGGGTCCAAAACCGCATGGAAAAAAAGCAAGCGTGACCAGCAAAAGAGATGGAGGCAAACCAAGAACAAAAAGAGCAAACGCAACCCGTCTGCCGCAGGGAGGAAAAGAACGAAAAGCGCAAAGAAAAACCCAAAACCCAGGAAGAAACGGGAGAGAGAACGAAGAAGCGGAGAAGCAGAAAGGAACAACATAAAAAAATCAGCGCGGGCAAACCGCGCTGAAGACTATGCTACCTTGGTTACCTTTCCGGATTTTAAACACTTTGTACAAACTTTCATGCGTTGTACCGAACCATCGGGGTTCTGTACGCGAACCGATTGCAAGTTGGGTTTCCATCTCCGCTTGATTTTCCGATGGGAGTGACTGACGGAAAAGCCGGTAGAAGGCTTTTTGCCGCAAACATCGCAAGCCCAGGCCATTCTCGTTTCCTCCTTTCCAAGTCTCTTGAGTTTCTTTCAGCCCCGATTATAGCAACCCCCCCTTCTTTTTGCAAGTGGGGGGCAAAGTATTTACCCATCCGTTACTTTCTTCCCGAACAAAGAACAAGGCGAAGCGTGTGCAGCTGCTGGGATTCGTGTGTTCTTTCAGCGTGGCCCCTCCCTTTTGCAAGGCCTATGATATAATCCCGGTAAACACCTACACCAAGAAAGGGAGGTACCAGAATGTACAAGCTCGTGCTAATCCGTCACGGGGAAAGCGTTTGGAACAAGGCAAACCTGTTCACGGGATGGACCGATGTAGACCTTTCGGAAAAGGGTATCGAGGAGGCACAGCAGGGCGGCAAAACGTTGAAAGAGCAAGGGTATACCTTCGACATCGCCTTCACTTCCGTACTCAAACGGGCCATCAAAACCTTGCATATTGTCCTGGAACAGACCGACCAGCTCTGGATCCCGGTTGTGAAAACCTGGAGGCTCAACGAGCGGCACTACGGGGCATTGCAGGGCTACAACAAGGCGGAAACCGCCAAAAAATTCGGCCAGGAAAAGGTGCACATTTGGAGAAGAAGTTACGATGTCCCACCCCCCGCCCTGGAGGAAACGGACGATCGCTTCCCCGGGAAAGACCCGCGTTACCAGGATCTCACGCCGGAGGAACTTCCGCGAACCGAATGCCTCAAAGACACACTGGAGCGTTGCCTACCGTACTGGCACGAAACCATCGCGCCCACGATTCGCTCGGGAAAACGCGTGGTGGTTTCCGCCCATGGTAACAGCCTTCGTGCACTGGTCAAGTACTTGGACAACATCCCGGACGAAGAAATCGTGGGGTTGAACATTCCCACCGGTGTTCCCTTGGTGTACGAACTGGACGAGGATTTGCACCCCATCCGCCACTACTACCTGGGAGACCAGGAAGCCATCGCCAAGGCAACACAAGCCGTTGCAAACCAGGCAAAAGCAAAAGAATAAGCCATTTCCCTTTCGCGGGGCGAATCACGCGCCCCGCTTCTTCCTACTGCACGACCTGCAAGAATCGTGGAAGTGTTTCCAACGGGTCCAGCTGGAGCGTTTGGCAATACTCCACGATGGCATGCAGCAGTTCCTTTTCTGCTTCCAGCGCCAAGCGATCAAACTGGTACATGTCCAAAAGGCTCTTGTAGTAATCCTTCGAAGTGATATAACCCTTGGTCCTGGCTTCTTGCAGGCGTGAGAGGCTTTGCAGGCTGATACTCTTTTTTTCCGAAGCGTTTTCAAAGCGAGCCCGGGAAAACACCAGATCCTGGTAGGCTTTGTTGCGTTGAAAAAGAAGCTCGTCTTCCAGCGCACGTTTGCGCAGTTCGTGGATCTTGGCCATTTTGCGCGAAGAGTCGGCCGTGTACGGCGTTTGGATACCCGCACTGGAAAGCTGGTACTTGGTGTTTTCCAGTTCTTGCGACAAGCTCTCGATTTGCAAGGGAACCATCTTTTGAAGCAGGGCAGCATCCAATGCTGGTTCCGGGGGATCCAGGGTGAACGAAGCCACCTGTACTTCCGGAATGTCCGAGAGGAAGAGCATGGCTTGCACGTATTCCCGGGTGGTTTCTCTCCGCTGGTCGTAGTATTCCAGGGAGGTTTCGCTCAAAGAAAGGTCCACTTGGGCAAGATCCACTTCACTTTGGGATACCCCCCCAATTTGGAAGGCTTTTTGCTTGTTGAGGAAATCTTCCATGTACATCTTGCAGGAAACGTCGGCAATGGTGTGTTCCAAGTCCAGTTCCTTGATTTCCCACAGCAACTCCAAGAATTCCGCGATCAGTTCCCATTTTTTGGACTGGTACAGGTTCAGGTCTTGGAACCTTTTCAAATCCGCCTCCAAAACCTGGAGCTTTGAGGACGCGGCTAACAGGTTGGCCTGGTAACTGTCTTGGGCGGAAGACCACGTCAATTCCAGCGCAACCGCTTCGGGGTTATTCTGGGAGAATGATTCCAGGAGTTCCGGGAAACTCCCGGCAAATCCCTGGACCAGGAGCACTACCGAAAACCCCAAAAACATGCAGAACATTGCATTACCCTTTCTCATGCGTCACCTCGTTTTCCAAGAGCCCGCCAGCCTTCTCCATTATCCACCGCTTTCCGGTGAACTGTAATTCCGTTTCTCCAATCGCGATTGGATTTTCTGCAACGCACTGAAAGCTGCCTTTTGCTCCGCGCTTTTCTTGGTACGCCCGTTTCCCAACCCAAGCATCTCTCCTTGTACGAACACCTGGAAAACGAACTCGGGGCGATGCGGGGGTCCATTCACTTCCACCAGGTAGTACTCCGGGAGTTCCCGGAAAAGGGATTGGGTAACCTCTTGGAGTTGGGTTTTGAAATCCAACCAAAGCTTGCCTTCCATGACTTCCTCCATCAGGGGGGAGACGAGGGGAAGGAAAAAATCCCGTGCGGCGGAAAAACCCAAGTCCAGGTAGATAGCTCCACAAAGGGCTTCAAATGCATCGGCAAGAATGGAATCCCGTTCCCGTCCACCGGAAAGCTGCTCCCCCTTCCCGAGGAAGAGGAATTCCCCCAGGTCGATGTCCCGCGCAACCCTTGACAAGATCGTTTCGCTGGCCAGCAAGGCTTTTGCCTTGGCAAGATCACCTTCCGCAGTATCCGGGTAGTCACGGAATAGCTGGTCCACGATAATCAGACCAACCACGGAATCCCCCAGGAACTCCAAGCGTTCGTTGGATTTCTCCAATGGTTCCGAGCTCCCTTGGTTTCGCTCATGGATGAAAGAAGTATGGCACAATGCCCGGTACAGCAATTCCGGATCGGAAAAACGGAGCTCCCACTTTTGGGCGGCTCGTAGCACCTTCTCGCTCTTTTTCTTGTCCATTCTTCCCCTCCCTTTTTTCTGACACCGCTGGATTATATCATCATTTGGCTCCGTGGATTGTGCGGGTATTCTGCATCCCCTCCATTCGGAACCCCCATCCTTTACTTCATTTGCCCGCCAAGTATGATATAATCCAGCGTGAGCCAATCGGGTGAGAAATGAAAAGGAATGCAAAGGTACGCATTGTCTATTTCGGTTCGTGCAAAACGCCATTCATTAAGGCCGGAATCGAGCGCTTTCATCGGTGGATTCGGCCCTATCTTTCTATGGAAGCCATTGCCCTGCCTTCGGGAGGAGACATTCACCGAGTGGGAGCCCGAGGCATTCAAGCGCGGGAAGAAGAACTTTTTTTCAAGCGCTTCTCTCGGGAGCAAAAGGGAGTTTTGCTGTGCGAAGAAGGGGAAAACCCCGACTCACAGGCCTTTGCAACCTGGCTGGAGAACCAGATTTCCCTGGCCGCATACCCCCTTTTCGTCATTGCCGGGTACGCTGGCCCGGGCGAACAACTGAAGCAATGGGCCAACACGACCCTTTCCCTTTCTCGCATGACTTGGACCCACGAAATGGCGTATCTGCTCCTCATGGAACAGTTGTTCCGGGCGATGAAGATCATCCGGAAAGAACCGTACCATTACTGATGCAGTAGAGCGTACATTTGAAAGGATGGTGTTATCGTTCGTGGAACCTGAACCTGGTAGTACGACCTGGCAACTCATTCTGCTGGTTTTCTTGCTCTACCTCTCCGGTTTCTTTTCGGGGTCCGAAACGGCCCTCACCTCCGTCAGTAAGTTGAAAATCAAACAAATGATCGAAAAAAGCGGCACCGATCAACGCAAAAAGATCCTTTCGGAAGCTCTTCACAGGCCGAATCGCCTGTTAACAACGATCTTGGTGCTGAACAACTTCGTGAATATCTTGGCTTCCTCCATGGCCACGTTGTTCGTCATGTCGCTTTTCCCCGAGGGAGAAACGGGGATTGCAGCGGGAATCGCAACCGGTTTCATGACATTCTTCATCCTGATCTTCGGTGAAATCACTCCCAAGGTGTATTCCACCCAGCAAGCCGAACGCGTATTCCGAAGAAACATTCCCGTGATCACCTTCGCGAGCTACCTTCTTTCTCCGGTGATTACCTTCCTGGTTTGGATCTCCAACCTTTTTTTACGCTTGCTGGGAGGGCACAAGGTCAAAGAGCCCCCGTTTATCACGGAAGATGAAATCGTTTTCGCCATGCATGTGGGAGCCCAAGAAGGCGCCATCGAACCGGAGGAAAAGCAAATGCTGACCCGTGCGCTGGAGCTCAAGGACACCACGGTACGGGAAATCATGATCCCGCGTGTTGACATGGTTGCCTTGGAAGAGTCCCACCCCCTTTCCGTGGCATTACAGCTGATCAAGGAGGAAGGGTATTCGCGTTTCCCGGTGTACCGGGAAAGCATCGATAACGTTTCGGGTATCTTGTATGCCAAAGATATCCTCAAGGTCATGCACGAAAGAGGGAGGGATGTTTTCGACAAGCTTCGCGTGAAAGAGATCTCCCGGCTCCCCTTTTTCATTCCCGAAACCAAGCGCATCAACGACTTGCTCCAAGAATTCCAGAACAACATGGTGCACATGGCCATCGTTGTGGATGAATACGGTGGTACCGAAGGATTGGTCACCATCGAGGACATCATCGAAGAAGTGATGGGAGAAATCCTGGACGAGTTCGACGAAGGGGAGGAAGTGGGCATCGAAAAGACCGGGAAAAACACCTACATCGTGGATTCCAAGATCCCCATCAACGATATCGAGCGGCAGTTGGAAATACACTTCCCGGAAACCGAGTTTGAAACCCTGGGAGGGTACTTGTTGGAACTTTTCGAAAGGGTTCCGCGCGTGGGAGAAGAGATCGACGTGAACGGCTTCCATTTTCGGATCCTTGCCGCCAGCAAAAGTCGCATCGAAAAAGTGCGCTTCATCATCAAGCACCGGGAAAGCATCGACTCTTCCCCGGAAATCCCACCCCAAAACACCAAAACCTAAATCGAGGTGAAACATGGAACCCACGAAAAAAGAACTGTTGGTACGTACCGCCCTGGAAGCTATGCAAAACGCCTACGTTCCCTACTCCCATTTCCAAGTGGGCGCTGCTTTGCTCTGTAAGGATGGAAGCATCTTTTCCGGAGTAAACGTGGAAAACGCCTCCTATGGTTTAACGATTTGCGCCGAAAGAACCGCGGTCGTGAAAGCGGTGAGCGAGGGGCACCGGGAATTTTCTGGACTGGTAGTGGCAACCAATACTTCTGCCCCATCCAGCCCCTGCGGGGCCTGCCGTCAATTCCTTTCGGAATTTGGAGATTTTCCCGTGTGGTTGGTCAATCCCCAGGGAGAAGAAATCGAAACTTCGGTTTCGCAATTGCTTCCACTCGCTTTCGGCTTCTAGTTCCTTCCCCACGGTCTGCCCGGGAAACAAAAACAGGGTAAGGCTTTTTCCAAGGGGCGAAGTGGTGGTACAATTGGGCTGGTTGTTTTTTTTTTTTTCTGTGGGGGGGAGATTTCTACGCCTTCTTCTGATTCTTTTTGTCGGAAGGCACTATCCTTGTTTCCGGCGTCAATCCAGTACCAACCCATTGATATCGTCTTTGCAGGATTCTTGGACGCCCGTGGCGGTTTTCAACTTGACCGCCTTTCGTTCCATGCGCAAGTCCCCCCCTTGCTGTTCACCCACCTTGACCCTTCCGTTGCCACAGGCCTCCGTAAGCTGAAAGAAACCCAGGTCATCGACGAGATTCCGCGTTTCTTTAGCCAGGGTTTGCTCCACGGGAGCAACGCCCAGCGGTTCGTGGAACTAGGTTTTTTTTCCCAAGCAACCATTCCGACCGGGAAAGTGGGGTCCCGGGAATCGTTTCTTGTGCTTCTCAGCAGGAAAAATCCATTCTCGGGCACGGTTTTCCGCGAATTTTTGGCGGGGGATCTTACCCCTTTTCGCGATGCCTTCCGCTCTTTCTTTTCCCCCCTGGCGAACCTGCGATTCTTCCTGGCAGGCTTTCAAAAGATCTTGGAGCTCAAGCACGAGGAAACCCTCGTGCACATGAACCGGGTTGCCCAGCATTCTCGGGAAATCGCACTGGAGCTCTGGGAATTTGCGGCTTCCCAGGGAAGGAAAGACCTTCTGGCGCAGCTGAGCGTGGAAAACCTGGAACTGTTACCGGTTTCCGCTTCCATCCATGACCTGGGAAAGCTTGCCATTTCGGATTCCATTATCCGCAAGCCTTCCCGATTAACCTCCCAAGAATTTGCGCTCATTCGAACGCATCCCACGAGGGGAAGAGAAGTGCTCGAGGCCACCTTCGGCGAAAGCAATCACCGTTTCCCCCCCTTTTTCCTGGACCAGCTCAAGAAGGTTGTGGAACAACACCACGAACGTTTCGATGGTTCGGGGTATCCCCATGGGCTTGTGGGAGAGCGATGCAACCTCTTTGCCCGGATCGTCGCCATCGCGGACGTTTTCGATGCCATTACCTCGGATCGCGTTTACAAGCAGAAAAAAGGTGTGGAATTCGCGCTCGAAGAAATCTGCGGGAAATCCAGCGGCATGTTTGATCCGCTGGTACTGCAAGCGTTTCAAAGCACCCTGGAAAAACGTGCCGCAACAAAGAACCAGCAGAAGCTGCGGGCCACATCGTGATGCTTTTGCGACGCAATGGATGGAAAGGTTTCAGGGTTGGAACGTTAGGGCAAGAAGTGTTTGTGCGATCTTTTGCAGGTCTTGCTTGGGATGCTCCCCCAAAACGTGGATATCCAAGTTCTCCCGGTTGATCTGTACGGAGTTGAAGTTTTCGGGGATTTTTTCCAGGAAGGGACTGTTTCCCTGCTCGGAGAAACCCCTTGGGTTCCGGATAAGCACGGCCACTACGGGGTTCGCCTGCGGGATATCCAATGTCAAGAAGAGGGCGGTGGAATCGGGGAACAACAACGCTTCGGTGCGAAGGATCGAGAATTCCTCTCGAAGCCGCTCTGTGGCAGGGAAAAAACTTCCCAACACTTGGGCGGTTTCCGCATCCAGCTCCAAATCCTGGGTTTCGCCACTGTCTTCGTCAGGCTGGCTTATTTGGGCGGGGGGAATGGTCTCCGTAGGCGAAGGGGTTTCTTCGAAAGGAACCTCCGGAACTTGGAAGAACAGGGAGAGTTGCTCTTGGAACTCCGACTCGCTCGCTTCGGTGAGGTTGTCGTACAGCATCACCATGTTCGATCCTGGTTTTTCGGATTCGATGCGGATGATTTGCAAGCTTCCCTTCAAAACCACGGCACGAAATACCTGGGTATCGCTACATTCCAGGTACAAGTAGTAGGCGGGAATCCCGGAATAACTGATTTCGGCGAAACCCACGGTAACGTTTTGCCGGATTTTTTCCAGGAACACGTCTTCCAAGTCTTTCAAGGGCACGGGAACCTGCGCACGCACCCCGTTTTGCACGAGGAAACCTTTTCCACCCGCGCGAAACCAGGAAACCGTGTAAGGCATCTTTAAGGAAACAATTTTCTCAAAGCCGCTTCGCAAGACGTATTCATAGCGATAGCGCACCTTTTCTCCACTTTCCATGAAAATGCGCGTGCCGCTGATGATGGAAGAAGAATACTTTTCCGCCATTTCCGAAAGAATGGGGTGAAGCACACCCGAGGCATCGGGGGAAACGGTGGAAGGAAAGGTAAGCATGGGGGTACCGTTATTTTGGGAAAAACAAAGGGTGGAAAAAACGGAAATCCAGAGAAGAAAGAAAACGGCACCTTTTGCCATGCTGGAAAAGCGGATTAATCCCCGTCGTTCAGGAGGTTCAGGATTTTTTGGGAGTCTTCCAACCCTTTTTCCACTTCCGGATTCAGGGCAGCTTCGGGCGAAAAGCGGGTGGAAGAAGCATCTTGCGCAGAATGCAAAAGCATTTGCACACCGTGATTGACGATTTGTTCGTAGCGTTGGTTCATTTGGCGGAAATTTTGAAAGGACTGGATGCCAACCACACCTACCATGACGGCCGCGCAACATGCCACCAGCTGGTAGGGGAGGGCTTTCCTTCGTTTCAACCGTTTGAGGAACTTGTCTTTTCCCGCCCGGCTGGTTTCGTAGGATACTCTTGCCTTTTGCATACCAAGGATTTTCCGGTAATCCGAAAAGGCCTTCGAACAAGACGAACAAGATTGGAGATGCTGCTTAAACGCACGCATTTCCTCCAAATCCATCTCTTCGTCCAAAAACCGATTCATTTCCTTCTCCCTGACTTGTTGACAATCCATGCCCTTTTTTGCCTCCTTAAAAGAACAAACTCAAATCGAATCTTCTCCCCGGAAATACCCGGAAGCTTCCAAAAGTTCTTTTAGTCTCTTTCGCGCGTAATGAATACGACTCTTCACCGTACCCAGTGGCTTTTCCACGATCCGGGAAATTTCCTCGTAATCCAACCCGTCCAAGTCGCGTAGTGTAATGAACAAGCGGTCGTCTTCCGAGAGATGCCCCATGATCCGGTTCAATACTTCCACCTGGAGCTCCCGGGAAACCTCCCCTTCCACGTCGCTCTCGGCTCGGGGCTCCTCGAGGGAAGTTTCCTCTTCGTCGAAATCGGTAACGGTTTCGGAGCGCTTCTTGTACCGCTTGAGGAAGTCCTTACATACGTTGACGGCAATCCGATACAGCCATGTGGAAAAGGCGGCATCGCCCTTGAACTTGCGGACGCTCTTGTACACGCGGAGGAAAACCTCTTGGATCACATCATCAATGTCATCGATGTTCAAGTACGATTTCGCAATCGACCCCACGATCCCCGCGTATTCCGTATACAAAAGCTCGTACGCTCGCAGGTCCTTTTTCTTGAGCGCCCGGATAAAATTCTCTTCCGACGCAAAAACCCGAAACACGGCCGCGTTTTTTCTTTTCTCCGCGGATTCCAAGCATGAACCCCCCTGCAATACTAAGACTCGGCTCAACATGAAAAAGTTCAAAGACACAACGGGAAAAAACCAGTGCTGGAGCCATTTTGCTCCACTACAAAGTATAGCACATTACGTGTGGATTTGGAACAGCACGGGCAAAATCGTTTTTTTTCGACCAAAAATCCCCAAGCTGTAGAACATTTCACCTTTTTCGAACCATCTTTTAAGGTTCGTGCGCATCCTCTCCCTGCTTTTTCCAGTATTCCTTTCCAAATCTCCTTTCCAGCGAGGGATCAAAGCTGTCTTTGATCTTTCTCCTTCTCCACAACAGGAAAAGCCCCAGGGCAAAAACAACCACGGCGGGGACACTTAGAAAGAAATGGAACGCAAAAAAGGAAAGTAGCGAAAGGAGGGAGACCCTCCACCGCCAGCTCCGAAACACGCTCTGCAACTCGCAAAAGCCCGAAAAGGCCTGGAAAATGTCTGCACCCTGGGACAAGCGCTGCAACACCAAGGGTAAGTGCTCTTGGAAGTTGACCTTCCTTTCGAGGAATGCAAAAAAGTCGGATAAAAGGGTGTAGTACCGGGGGAAAGCCCCGCCTTGCGGGTACTCTTCGATGCTGAGCAAGTTGCTTTCGCGTATCAACTGCCAGGGAAGAACATTGTTCCAATCGATACCGTGGCGCCCTTCAAACCAGACCGCCAATCCCTCCAGCCACCATAGAGGAAGGGAGGAATGCCCAGGGTTGCGTACCATCCAGTCAAAGGTGTACAGGTGCATCCATTCGTGGCGCAACAAGGAGGGGATTTCCTCCGCAATGGGAGTGAGGAACACGTGGTACAGGTTTCCATCGAAGGCAGCCTCTCCCCTCGCACCAAGTGCCCGTTCTCGCTGCACTTTTACCGATACGGGGAACTGAAGCGAAAACCCCCAAATGGATTGCAGTTCTTCGTCCACCCGTTCCAGGTTTGTTTGGATCCAATTCTCCAAGTATGCTGGCTGGGGCGGGTCAAAGGAATACGTCACTCCGAGCAGTATCTCCCAGCATCCACACAACAAGGAAAGCAAGAGCAGGAATTTTACCCCTTCACTCCACCACCACCCTGTACTTGCGCACGGTTCCCGGCGCGGTAAAAACCACCGGGTAGGAGCCCGGCACCTCAAAGGCAATGCTCAAAGAATCGCCCTGGAAAACACGATCATACACCTGCCAGTTCCCCGGTTGCCCTTCTACGAAGAGAACCTTTTCCCCCAAGCGCGCTTTGTCGAAAACCAACGAAGTTTCGAACAGGGGGCGATACGGTTCCACGAAGATCTCGCGCGAAATCTTTGCCCAGTTTCCCCGAACGTCGGTGGCCTCGAGGGTCACTTCCAGTGTGCCGTCTTTTCGCGGAATCCAGGTAAAGGGAAACGAACTCTTCTGGCCATTGAGGGTCCACTGCACGCGAACCAAGGGGAAATTCGCGTTTTCGGCCAGAAGCAAGGGGTAGTAGGCCCGGCACAAAACCTCGGAAAAATCCAGTTCCAAGGGTGATGTGTCCAGCCACAACGTCACGGGAAAGCTTCCTTTCGCCAGCGCGGTACGAACCTGGGGCAACAGGTGGGAATGGCCAAGTTTCTCGAGGAATTCCGGGAGGAAAAAGGAAAAGACGGGAGAATCGATTTCCACCCGCTGTGCATCAACCCGCCAGGGAAAGCGCACGAAGTCCACGCGATCAATGGACAGGAAAAAAGACGAAACCACCCCATCTAAGCGCAGCGCAAAATCTCCGGAACCGGGGGCACTGGAAAAGACCCAACCATTCGCGAGGCGAAGCATCACCGGAAGGTCCTCCGGGAGTTGGAAAACTGTTTGGGGAGGAACAAAACGTTGGGTAACCGCGTACGAACCCAGCATTTCCCCGCGCATGGCAAGGGTACTGTCCACCCCAAAGGAGCGAATGAAAGAATCTTCCCCGATCGCGAGTGCCAAGCCAAGGGAAACGTCCACGTACAACGTTCCCGCCAAACCCAGCGTGGCGACAAGTAAAGCGACACCCAAAAGGGCACGGGCATACGATGGCACAAGATTCACCGTGTTTCCTCCTTCCACCCCCGCTTTTCCATCTCCCGCAACGCCTGGAAAAAAGCATCCTTGATTGTCTCGCGGGAGTAGGTTCCGAGAACTTTGCCTCTCTGGAACAGTACCGCTCCCCCATTCGCAAGTCCTGCTATCCCCAGATCCGCTTCCCTGCCTTCGCCCAGTCCATTCACCTCGCACCCCATCACGGCAACCGTTACGTCCGCGGAAACATGCGCGCACCAGCTTTCCACCTGCCGTGCAAGTGCGGCCACGTCAATACGTGCCCGACCGCACGTGGGACAAGAAATCAGCGTAACCCCTTGCCGCAATCCCAGTGTTTTCAGGAGGATCTGCGCGGCACGCACCTCTTCCACGGGATCTCCACTAATGGAAATGCGTACCGTATCACCGATTCCCTGATCCAAAAGGCTTCCCAGCGCAAACGAAGATTTGATCAACGCATGGAATAGCGGTCCCGCTTCGGTCACACCCAGGTGAAGGGGGTAGTCCACCATCCGGGCAACCTTCTGGTTGGCCGCTACGGTCTCTCGTGCATCCGAAGACTTTACACCCACCACGATGGAGGAAAAACCCTGTTTCTCCAACTGGCGAACTTGGCGCAGTGCGGATTCAACGAGCGCATCCACCCTGGGTAGGTTGCAAAAATCCGGGTGAATGGAGCCCGAGTTGGCCCCCACCCGGATGCATACCCCGTTCTCGGAGGCCACCCGCGCAAGCCGCGAAACATCTTTCTGCGAGGCGATGTTCCCGGGGTTGATACGTACTTTTTTGACGCCGGCATGGATGGCTCCGATCGCCAAACGGGCATCGAAATGGATATCTGCCACGAGTGGCAGGGGTTGCACTTGTTCCAGGATAGAAGGCAAAACCCGCACGCATTCCGCATCGAAAACGGACAGGCGCACCAAATCGCACCCGGCATCACCAAGTTGCTCGATTTGCTGGACCGTAGCCAGCACGTCACGGGTATCGGTATTGGTCATGGACTGGATGGAAACCGGCGCATCCCCGCCGATCTGCAAGGGGCCCACCCAAACAGCCTTTGTTTTCCTGCGCAACGCTATCCTCCTTCCGGAGAACTAGGATTCGGGAGAGGTTGCATCCCAAAAAGATTCCAAGCGCAGTTCGGATACTTCCCGACGAACGGTATCCATGAGTTCGTCCAAACCGATTGCGCCCACTTCCTTTTCACTGCGCAAGCGCAAGGATACCTTGTTTTCCTGCTGCTCACGGTCTCCGATGATCAACATGTACGGGATTTTTTGCAACTGGGCTTCCCGGATCTTGAAGTTGATTTTTTTCTGGCGGTCATCCACGGTTACCCGGAACCCATTCTGTTGCAACGTCTCTTCCACGCTCCGGGCCGTGGAGAAATGTCGGTCCGCGATGGGCAGCACCGAAAACTGCACGGGGGCCAGCCACGCTGGAAATGCCCCTGCGAAGTGCTCTACGAGGATGCCAAAGAAACGTTCGAGGGAACCGAACACCGTGCGGTGGATCATCACGGTACGATGCTCTTCGTTATCCGCTCCGATGTAGCCCACGTCGAAGCGTTCCGGCATCTGGAAATCCAGCTGCACGGTGGCGCACTGCCAGGTCCGCCCCAGCGAATCCCGTACGTGGAAATCGATCTTCGGACCGTAAAACGCTCCATCTCCCTCGTTCACGTGGTATTCCACCCCGGTTTGTTCCAGGGCACTTCGCAACGACTCGGTGGCGGAATCCCAGAGTTCCACGGAACCCATGAAATCCTCTGGCCGCGTGCTGAGCTCCACGAAATACGCGAAACCGAAAACGCGGTACACCCGGTCCACAAGGTGCATCAAGTCCACGAGCTCCTTGTTGATCTGCTCCGGCGTGATGAAAAGGTGCGCATCGTCCTGTGTGAAGGCACGCACCCGGAAAAGACCGTGCAGCACCCCGCTTCTCTCGAACCGGTGCACTTTGCCAAATTCGGCCATCCTCCACGGAAGGTCGCGGTAACTTCGTGCCTGGCTCTTGTAGAGTATGATATGCCCGGGGCAATTCATGGGCTTGATCGCGTAGCTTTGCTCGTCTTTTTCCACGAAGTACATGTTGTCCCGGTAATGGTCCCAATGCCCGGACTGGTGCCAGAGTTTTTCGTGCATGATCAGCGGTGTCATCACTTCGACGTACCCTGCTTCCCGGTGGAAACGCCGCCACATGCCCTTCAGCTCTTGCAGGCAAACCACTCCCTTGTCCTGGAAAAAGGGCATTCCCGCTGCCACTTCCGGATCCAGCAGGAACAATCCCAGCTGCGGTCCCAGCCTGCGATGGTCACGTTTGCGTGCTTCTTCCAGCATCTTCAGGTGCGCATCGAGGTCGTCCTTCGAGGCGAACGCGGTTCCATACAAGCGTTGGAGCATGGGATTCTTCTCGTCTCCCCGCCAGTAGGCGCCCGCAAGCGAGAGCAACTTGAAGTGCTTGATCTTCCCGGTGCTGGGCAAGTGCGGGCCACGGCACAGGTCCACGAAATCACCTTGGCGGTAAAAACTGATGGCCTCCCCTTCGGGTAACTCTTCGATCAGTTCCACCTTGAAAGGCTGGCGCATTTCTTTCATCAACGCTATGGCCTGCTCGCGCGGTAACTCGAAGCGCTCCAGCGGAAGATCTTGGTCCACGATGCGTTTCATCTCTTTCTCCACCTTGGCGATATCTTCCTCTTTGAGCATCTCCCCGTTGACCATGATATCGTAGTAAAAACCGTTCTCGATGGTCGGTCCAATTCCCAGCTGCACGTTTTCTGCCCCAAACAAGTGGGTGACCGCTTGCGCCATCACGTGTGCAAGGGTATGGCGGTACACCTTCTGCGCCGCGGTTTCTTCCTTTTTCACCAGCGCCCAATCAAGGCTGCTGCCTCCAAAGCTGCCCAGGGGAAGGGTCAAATCCACCAACCCACCATTGACCATCGCCGCCACGCTTTCCTTTGCCAAACGCGGGGATATCTCGCGCGCCAGGTCAAGGGAAGTCATCGTTCCCTCCACTTCTTGGTGCTTTCCATCGGGAAAACGGATCTGTACGTGTTGTTCCATAGCCTACACCTCCACGACTCCCATACGAAAGGAATCCAATTTTCCCTATTGTACCACACAGCCGCGCGGGGGCTGGGAAAACCTGCCCACCCACGTGATCGCCCTTCCCCATTCTAAAGGTCAGGGTAAAAAATGCCAAAATCGGAAGGAAATCCAAGAAATCGGAAGAAATATTCTTTTCCTTGCCTTCCTTGCCATCTCTCTTGGATTGGAGATTGGCACATCCTCTGCTATAATGTTTTCGTTAACGGTAATGATAACAGGAGTGGAGCATGAGGCGGGTAACCTTGAAAGACATTGCAAGAAAAGCGGGGGTTTCGATGATGACGGTTTCGCGGGTTTTGAACCAGAAACCCGATGTGAAGCCGCAAACCCGCAGGAAGATCGAATCCATTGCCTCGGAAATGGGGTACATCCCTAACACGAACGCGCGTGCGCTCAAAGGCGCCAAGAGTAATCGCATCGGTGTCGTTGTTTCGGATATTCGCAATCCCTTTTACTCGGAGATGCTGGGAGAACTCGAAGACATGGCGGGTGCAAAGGGAATTTCCCTCGTGATTGCGGACACGAACACGCGCCTGGAAGGCGAGGTTGAAGCCGTACGTTCCTTGCAGATGACCTCCGTGGATTGCCTGGTGATCGCCCCGGAAGGCTACCGCACCGAGCACTTGGACCAGCTGGAGGCGGAGAAAACCCGGTTCATCTCTTTCGGGGTTCATTTCCCCGAGAAATCCTACGCGGAAGTGTGGATTGACGATGAACTCGGCGGTTGGAAGGTGGGGCGCTACTTTTCCACCCTTGGTATCCGAAAACCCCTGCTGTTGATGGGGAACCAGCGCAAATGCACCACCCTCGCGCGAACGAATGGCTTCCTGAATGGTTTCGCAAGCGGGGGGGGAGAGGTGTCCCGGGTAGGTGTTTCCCATTTACCCGTGAACTGGAAAAACTCCGAAGCAGCCGCCTTGGAGTTGTTCTCCAGCGACCCGTTCGATGGCATTTTTTGCTACAACGACTGGATGGCGATTGGGGCACTTCGCGCGTTGAAGCGCCTCAAAATCAAGCCCGGAAAGGATTGCGCTTTGGTGGGATACGATGATATTCCCTACGCGAGAAGCAGTGGCTTGTCGACGGTCCACGTCCCCATGCGCCCCATGATCACCACCTTGTTGGACATGATTTCCAGCCAAGAAAAGAAGAAAGTCAAGTTCGAACCTTCGTTGATCATCCGCGAAACGGGATGAACTTCCCTGGTAAAGACCCGGTTCTTGTTGAAGATACCTGTGAACTTCAAACTTTTCTGGAGGTGTTTGTATGAAGTTGAAAACGTTCTTGATCGTGTGTCTCATGCTGGTTGTCGCCTTTTCTTTCGCGGCGCAGAAATTGGTCATCAATTCCAATGCGGGTGACCCCGAACCCAAGAGGGTCACGAACATGATCCTGGAAATGTTCCAGGCAGAGTACCCGGACATCGAAGTCGAACTCAACATTTTCTCCCACGAGGATTTCAAGACCCTTCTCCGCACATGGCTTGGCGCCAATGAAGGACCAGACGTGGTATCCTGGTTCGCCGGCGAACGCATGCGCTACTTCGCGGAAAAAGGCTTGATCGAACCCATCAACGACGTGTTCGCACAAAACAGCTTCGATTCCTACTTCCCCAAGGCTTTCCAGAGTGCTTGTTCCTACAACGGGGACATCTACTTCGTTCCCGAGAGCTGGTACTGGTGGGCAGTGTACTACAAGAAATCCGTGTTCGCCGACCTGGGCATCACCCCTCCCACCACCTGGGAAGAATTCCTTGCAGTTTGCGAAACCTTGCAGGAAAACGGCATGGATCCCCTGACCATCGGAACCAAGTACCTTTGGACCTCTGCAGCATGGTTTGACTACTTCAACATGCGCGTGAACGGGCTGAACTGGTACCTGGGTGTCCTGGACGGAAAGGTTCCCTACACCGATCCAAAACTGGTTGACGCCATGGAATACTGGGCGGTGCTGGTGGAAAACGAATACTTCATCCCCGACCACAGCTCGTTGAGCTGGCAAGAAGCGTTGAACCGCTTGATCGTCGATGATGCCGGGATGTACCTGATGGGTCAGTTCATCAAGGACTCCACCCCCGAAGCCATGCGCGACGACCTGGACTTCTTCCGCTTCCCCATTATCAATCCCGATTTGAAGGTCTACGAAGAAACCCCCATCGACGGTTGGATGATGCCCAAGAATGCGGTGAACAAGGAATCCGCGAAGTTGTGGCTGGAATTCATCGCCAGTGCCAAAATCCAGGGAATCATTTCCAAGGAACTCGGCCGGCTCGCGGCAAACAAGGATGTTCCCGCCCCCGATGCACATGCACAAAAGGGCCTGGACATGATCATGGCTTCCGATGGCGTCATGGGCTTCTACGACCGCGACACCAACCCCGAGCTTGCCAACAAGGGAATGAACGGTTTCGTGCAATTCATGATGTTCCCCGAGATGCTCGAAGACATCATGAAGGAAATTGAACAAGAAAGGGTTCGCATTTTTGAGTAAGGCGTACTGAACATCACGCGGGCGCACGACAAAGGGTGCGCCCGCGTTTTTTCAAAGGGGGTACCTCATGAGGATTTCGAAGAACAAGTGGTGGGTTCCGTGGGCTTTCTTGGCAATTCCCCTCGTACTGTACGGGATTTGGGTCATCTACCCGGTTATCCAAACCTTTTCGGTGAGCTTCACCCAGTGGGACGGCATGTCCGCCAAGAAGACTTGGGTGGGTTTTTCCAATTACTCGAGGCTTTTCGGTGATTCCACCTTTTGGAAATCACTGAAAAATAACTTCTACTGGTTGATCATGTTCATCGCCATTCCCATCCCACTGGGGTTGGGGATTGCCATGCTGTTCGACATCAAGCTGCCTGGGGGCAAAATTTTCAAAACCCTGTTCTACCTTTCCATGACCCTTTCCTTCGTGGTTATTGCCCAAATATGGTCTTGGATCTTCGAACCCAAGAACGGTGCCCTCACCATGACGTTCAAGGCCCTGGGTTTTGAAAACCTTGCCCAGATCCAGCAGATGTTACTGGACGCCCTGCTATTCGTGGCCATTCCCGTGGTGCTGTCGCTGGTCGTGGGGTACTGGGTGAACAAGCACTGGGACATCCGGAAACCTTCCCGGCGGTGGGCGGTAACATTTGGCTGCATGGCGAGCCTGCTGGTGGTAGCGTTCCTGGTCTCCCGTTTCTGGCATCCGCAGATCAACGCTTCCCGTTTTGCCCGCCGAGGGTTCCCCTGGTTGAGCGATCCGGATTTCGTCACCTTTTCGTTGATCTTCGCGGCGATCTGGCGGCAGATTCCGTACGTGATGGTGCTGTACCTGGCTGGGTTGAAAAATGTTCCTCCCCAACTCGTGGAAGCATCCATCGTGGATGGGGCGAACTGGGGACAAAGGTTCTGGCACGTCATTTTACCCATGCTCAAACCCGCCACCGTCATCGCGGTAACCATTAGCATCATCGACTCGCTGCGAGCGTTCGACATCGTGTACGCCATGACGCAGGGTGGGCCGTTCAATTCCTCCAGCGTTTTGGCCAATTTCATGTACATTGAATCGTTCAATAACTACCAGATGGGGTATGGCTCTTCGATCGCGGTGATTCAATTCCTGATTACGCTTGGATTCATCGTGGCCTACCTGAACAACGTGATCAAGTCGGAGGGGTGAGAGGGATGACGCGAAAGAAGACTTCCATCATCATTTTTTTCTACACGTTTTCCACCATCATCGTGGTTCTGTGGTTGATGCCCTTTTTCATCGCCACCTTCACCTCGGTCAAATCCATGGACGAATTGATGGCCAGCAGTTACTGGTGGACGCCTCCGCAAAAAGTGGAATGGTCCAATTTCCTGGAAGCATGGACCACGGGGAACATGCGCACGTATTTCTGGAACACGTTCATCGTAACGATTCCCTCGGTGCTGGGCACGCTTCTGCTTTCCACGCTCTCCGCGTACGCCCTGGCGTTTTACCAGTTCCGCTTCGCCAAGGTGATTTTGCTCATCTTCGTGAGCGGGATGTTGATTCCTTTCCAGATGCTCTTGATCCCGGTTTTCCGGTTGTCCAACAACCTGGGGATCTACGATACCCGGCAAGGGGTGATCCTGTTCCACCTTGCTTTTCAACTCGGATTCTGTACCTTTTTCCTGCGCAACTTCATGCGCACACTCCCCATCAGCCTACACGAGTCTGCGAAAATTGACGGAGCCAGCGATTTCAAGATTTACTGGAGAATTGCCCTTCCCCTGACCCTCCCCGCGATCACCGCACTGGGAATCCTTGAATTCACCTGGATCTGGAACGATTACCTGTGGTCATTGATCCTGTTGCAAGCGGACCGCTTGAAAACCATTTCGCTGGGGTTGGTCAACCTGCAAGGGCAATACCACAGCTCGTGGAACCTGATTGCGGCAGCTTCGCTCATCACCGCCGCCGTTCCCCTCGTGGTGTTCCTATTGTTCCAGAAGTTCTTCATCGAAGGTTTGACAGTAGGAGCCGTGAAGGAATGAGCCATTTGTCGTACCCCGCGCAAAAGGAGGGATTTGGATGTTAGGTGTGGACTATTACCCGGAACAATGGCCGGAAGAACGCATGGATAGAGATATGAAGATCATGAAATCCCACGGCATTGACTTGGTTCGCGTGGGCGAATTCATGTGGTCCAAGCTGCAACCCAGCGAGGAAAAGCTGGATTTCGCTTTCTTGGATCGCGTGATGGATTGCGCAAGGGAAAACCAGCTACAGGTGATCCTGGGCACTCCTTCCGCCACACCGCCTGCCTGGGTGATCCGGAAATTCCCGGACATCTTGCAAAAGGATGCCAAGGGCCACGTGAAACATTTTGGAAGCCGCCGGCACTACTGCTACAACTCGATCGTGTACCGCAACCTGGTGATGCACATGGTCAAAAACCTTGCCCAGCGCTACGGACACCATCCCGCCCTGTATGCCTGGCAAGTGGACAACGAGTTTGGTTGCGAAGATACAACCTTTTGTTACTGCGAGAAATGCGACGAGGCTTTTTCCGCTTACCTTCAAGAACGCTACGGGGAAATCCAAGCGTTGAACCATGACTGGGGGACCGTTTTCTGGTCCCAGGAATACGTGGATTTTTCGCAGGTGCAAACTCCCAAATGGACCACCGCACGGCTCAACCCCACGCACGTTTTGGAGTACAACCGCTTCGTCACCCAGTCTATCGGGGATTTCGCCCAAAAGCAAGTGGATTTCATCCGTTCCTTTTCCCCCCGTCCCATAACCCATAACCTGATGGTGAATTTCACGGAAATCAACTACGCGGTCCACCAGTCCCTGTACGATTTCCTTTCCTACGACAATTACTTTCCCAACGAGGAATTTGAGCCCATGGTTGCCGCGTTCAACCTGGACTTGCTATGGTCTCTCAAGCGCAAACCCTTCGCCATCATGGAACAACAACCCGGGAGGGTGAACTGGCAACAGAAAAACTGGTATTACCCCGCTTCCTGGATAAAGCCATACGCAGCCCAGGGGTTTGCACATGGCGCCAAAGACATCCTGTTTTTTCGATACCGGGCACTTCCCTATGGCGCGGAACAGTACCACAACGCCATCCTTAACTACGATGGAGAACCGGAAAACAGCCCGCGCTTGCCGGTCGTGCAACAACTCTCCCAGTTACCCCAGATTGCTGCCCGACCCACTTCCCAGGTTGCGCTATTCTTCGATTACGAAAGTGCCTGGATGCACCAGATCAACGGCGTGATCCAACCCTTTCCCTACGTGGAAGAGCTGTTGAAGGTGTACCGCTCGCTCCGCGGATTGGGGTTCAACGTGGATTTCGTTTTCCCGGGAGATACGTGGGAGAGCTACTCCCTGTTGGTCGTTCCCTACGCGCTCCATCTTTCCCCATCAACCCTGGAGAAACTCGCCTCCTTCCCCGGAAAATGCCTGGTTACCTGCATGTCCGGGAGCAAAACTGCCTCCAATCACATACGAAGCGATCGCGTGTTGGGACTGGATTTGCCCGGCCTCTCTTTCAAAACCTTGGATTTTGGGGCCAGCAAACCTTTCCAGGTGGAAGGGCCGGACCTTTCCTTCGAGGTAGACGGATGGTTCGAAGAAGTGGAAGTCACCGAGGGCTGTGTTCTTGGTTTGACCAAGCATCCCCTGGGTTGGACTTCCGTGGGAATCGCGGGGGATCGCATGGAAGACCCAAGGTGGTTGTACGTTGCCAGTATCCCGACGCAAAACGGTTGGGACTCCCTTCTCTCCTGGTGGACGGGGAGAAAATCCTGCCGGGAGGAAGGCACGGAAACGATCCTTCTGGACGGGAACAAAATCGTGCTGGATTTTCACGAAATGGATGTGCAGCTGCAAGAGCGCTAAGGCGATCGCGGCGGTTTTTTTCCAGGATCCGTGAACGGCTGGAAAGGGGAGGCGTTACGTTTTTTTTCCAGAGAAAGATGGTATAATTTTCCATGCTTTCCAGCCTTCACACAGAAAGGAGTGTGCCACCGTGAAAGTACTGGGCATGATTTTTGCAGGCGGACGCGGGGAAACCCTGGGGCTGTTGACCACGAAGCGCGCCAGCGCCGCGCTCCCCGTGGCAGGAAAATACCGGGTGATCGATTTCACCCTTTCCAACATGGTTGCCTCGGGGATCAACCGCATCGGGGTGCTTACGCAGTACAGTCCGCGTAGCTTGATCGACCACCTGGGCTCGGGGAAAGAATGGGACCTCGATCGCAAACACGGCGGTTTGATCTTGCTGCAACCGTACATGGATATCAACAACTCCTTCTGGTACCGTGGAACGGGAGATGCCATCCACCAGAACATGACGTTCTTGCGGCGAAGCGAGGAAGACTACGTTCTGATCGGCTCGGGCGACCACATCTACAACTTCAACTACGGCGAGCTGTTCAATTTCCACTTTTCGCGGGGCGCCGACGTAACCATGCTTTACAAGCCCTTGGACGACTCGTATAACCTCAAGGATTACGGTATCCTCCAATGCGATGCGGACGGCCGGATCACCGGGTTCGAGGAAAAACCAGACGATCCCAAGGGAAACAAGGCTTTCCTGGGAATATACTTCATCAACAAGTACCTGTTGATGGATCTCCTCTACAATACGATTCCCCTTTCGGAGGGGTACGATATCTTGCTCGACGTGCTGATCCCGAATCTCGAACGGTTGCGTTTTTTCGCCTACCCCTTTCCGGGATACTGGAAGAACATCAAGAAAGGGGTACAGGAGTACTACCATTGCAACATGGACCTGCTCCATGCCGAGGTGCGAAAAGAACTCTTCTACCAGGACGTTCGCGTGCACACCAAGCTCAAGGATTTGCCTCCACCTAAATGCACGGGAACGGCTTTCGTAAAAAACTCCATCGTCTCTGACGGTTGTATCATTTCCGGGCGTGTGATCCACTCCATCGTATCGCGCGGAGTGAAGGTGAAAGCAGGAGCACTGGTGGAAAACTCCATTCTGTTGCAAGATACCGTGGTGGAGGAAGGAGCCCAGGTGAAATTTTCCATCCTGGACAAGGAATGCCTTGTGCGAAGCGAGAAACGCTTGATCGGGCGCAAGGAAGATCTCCTGGTATTCGAAAAGGGCAGCGTGATTTAAACTTCCCCGGAAAGGAAAGGTGAAGAGCGTGGCATCAGGAATTGTAGCGATGATTTTGGCCGGCGGCCAGGGAACACGCCTGGGGGTCTTGACGGAACACATCGCCAAACCCGCGGTTCCTTTTGGGGGGAAGTACCGCATCATCGATTTTTCCCTCAGCAACTGCGTGAATTCCGGCATTTACAAGGTTGGTGTGCTTACCCAGTACAAGCCCCATGTCCTAAACGCCCACATTGGGATTGGAAGGCCTTGGGATCTCGACCGCATGGGGGGCGGGGTCACCATCCTGCAACCGTACACGTATGAAACCGGCAACGTTTGGTTTCGGGGAACCGCTGACGCCATCTACGAAAACCTCGACTTCGTCGATAAAATGGGTCCCAAGTACGTTGTGATCCTCTCTGGAGACCATATTTACGCCATGGATTACATGGACATGCTGAATTTCCACCTTTCCAAGAGGGCTCAGGCTACCTGTGCTTGCATGAACGTTCCCCTGAGCGAAACCAAGCGCTTCGGCATCATGGTCACCGACCTGGAGCGCAAGATCGTGGAATTCCAGGAAAAACCGGAAGAAGCTAAGGGAACACTGGCTTCCCTGGGAATCTACATTTTCAACTGGGATTTCCTGCGCAACCGCTTGGTGGAAGACGCTTCCGACGAGTCCTCGAGCCACGATTTTGGGCATGACATCATCCCCAAGATCGTATCCGAAAGTGGTGCCCTGTATGCGTACGAGTTCGAGGGATACTGGCGCGACGTGGGTACCTTGCAATCCTACTGGGAGACCAACCTGGAACTGACCTACTCCATCCCACCGTTGAACCTGTACAACCCATCTTGGCGCTTCTACACCCGCACGCAAGAAATGCCACCCGCTTTTTTCGGACCGGAGGCAGTGGTCACGAACAGTTTGATCAGCGAAGGATGCGAAATCTACGGTGTGGTGGAGAACTCGGTGTTGTTCCAAGGAGTCAAGGTGGCGCCGGGGGCGATCGTGCGAAACTCGGTGTTACTCACCGGCACCCAGTTGCTGGAAGGATCGGAAGTACAGCAAACCATCTCGGCGGAGGCAGCCCAAATCGGGGCCGGAAGTCGCATTGGGCTCGGGAATTTCGCGGAAAATCGCGAAGACCCTAAGGTATACGAATCTCCCATCACGGTACTCGGATACAATGCCCAGATCCCGGAAAACGTGATGATCGGGAAAAATTGCGTGATCCACTCCGATGTGCGCCCGGAGCATTTCCCGGAAAGCAGTGTTCCTTCCGGTAGCAGCATTTCCAAGTAAAACAGACCCGGGAGGCGGTATGTTTTTCGATTTCTTTTCCATCAAGATCCGTGGTGAAAGTAAGGCAGCCGATGAAATCTACCTCGGGTACATTTTCGGCAAGTCGCGGGAAAAACTGGAATACCGTTTCATCTGTATTCCACGCCGTTACTCGCGCCAACTCCAGGTAGACCTGCAGCTTCCCCTTCCCAATTTCAAGCAATTTTTGAGCCAGCAGTTCCAGGAGATGATCGTCCGTTCCTCCGATATTTCGGAAATGACCTCGGAATTCATGCGGTACATGGATATCCAGATCCGAAAGATGGGCGGGAGGGATGCCCTTTCCCTGCGCTTTTCCAAGGTCATCGAAACGGGAGATTTCGACGTGGCCAAGATGGAAATTTCCAACCTTTTCCAGAACTGGACGAGCTCGCTCGACCTGGAAATCTCCATCGATACGTCCACCTACGAAGAACTCACCTCTTCCTTCCTGGGGGAAGTGGACGTGGGCGATTTCGTTTCCTCGATTTCCGCGCGAAACGACCTGATGAGCATCCCGGAAGTATACCCCATCGTGGACCCTTTGGACGGTGTTTCCATCGATGCCTTCGACATCGGAGATGCGATTTTTTGCACCGTTCTGGGGTTCAACTCCGAGGAAGAACAGAAGAAATTGGTGGAAGAATTCCCCGAACACTTCGACGCGCAAAACAACAACACCATCCCACTGGAAGGGGTCATCATTTCCAAGGAAATCCTACCTTCGGTTTCGCGAAACTTCGTGCTGATCAAAGTCCAAGTAGGGAGTTCTTTCCAGGCCAAGTCCATCGTGTTGCGTTCGATCCGCTTGATGTACGACCCCACCAAGATGCGAAAACGCCTGAAAGATTTGAAAAACGAAGCAGATGATGAATCCATAAGCCTTTCGGAGGCCATGCGCAAACACCGGGCAGCCACCTCGCGTAAGCTGGAGACTCCGATGAGTGCGAAAGGAGAAGGTGCCAAAGATTTCTTCCTCACGTTTTTCCTCGTGCTCTTAAGCGTGGGGTTGATCTTGATCATTCTGTACTTTTTCTTCTTCTCCTAACCCCATCTTTTCCGCAACTTCCCCACCCAAAAAAAAGAATCACGTGAGCTTGGGCAGTGTCTTGTACATCAGTGCCAATTCTTGGTTCCAGATGTTCTTGCTCTTGAGCTTTTCCAGGTAAAACCTGGCTTGCTCTGGCTGCCCCGATCGAATCCACGAAAACGCTGCACCTATCAAGGCTTCCGGGTTTTCCGCATCCAGGTCCAGCGCCTGGGTGAAATGCTCGATTGCCCCGGGAAAATCCATGTTCTTCAACGCGCAAAACCCCAACCCAATCCAGGGATTCGGATGTTCCATACCCAGCTGCACGGCATGCAAAAAAAGCTTTTGCGCCAGTTCGAGGTTTTCCTTTTCCAGGAAAGCCAATGCCATGTTGTAGAACACCAAGGGCTCTTCGGGCTTTTCTTCCATCAATTCCGAAAAAAGGCGCAACGCTTCTTCCACCTCGCCTTGGTTCAAAAGGAGATTCGCCTCTTCCATTCTTTTTTGCCATCCGGAGAATTCTGCCATTTCGGTCATGGTTCGTTTCCCATTTCGCTTTCTATAAGGCTTTCCCGAACCGAAGGAATCATGTAATTCACGTAGTAGATGGAATCGGAGTAATCCATTCCGGAGATCTGGGTGGAAACGGTAACGGTTTTGATTCCCTCGAAGGGAAGGTTAATGCGAAACGTCACCTTGGGAATCCAGATTTGCTCGATCGACCGGTAGTATTGCAACAGGTTGGGTAGCATGTCAGAACTCAAAACCAGCCCACCGGAAAGCCGGGCCAACCTTGCAACCTTGGGGGGAACCGTGAGATTGCTCACCACGAAAAGGCGTACGTTCTTTGCCAGCAAGGCCATGGAAAAATCCGCGAAGGAAAAGTCCGTTCCATCGTACTTCCATACCACGATGTTGAGCTGGTTTTTTTTCAGGGAAGGAAACGTGTTGGAGAAGAATTCTTTCCCATCGTCCACTTCGTGGATCATCACTTTCTCCCAGGAATCCACCAGGCTGAAGGGAACATATCCTCCACTATCGATCACGCTCAAAAAGGGGGAAAGAACCTGGTACATGTTCCCGGAAACTTGGGAATTGCGAAACACGATGCCTACCTCTTCGTTATCCAGGTCGATGGAATCGATGATGGCAACCGTATCGGGATTGGAGCGAATCAGGAAGTAACTCTTCACCAGGTGGTCGTCGAAATCCGAAAAGGTTAAAAGGGGCGGAGAGTAACTCATGTCACTGACCCCGGAAAGGTCGATTCCCGGAATATCCAGGAAGTGGAAGGGCACTTCCTCCGATTCCATGGAATTCAGGTAGGAAAGCCTTCCATCATCCCAGAGCGTCAGCAAGAAGCCCATTCCGTCAAAGCAGCTCACCACCGGAAGAACACCAACGGGGAAGGGAATCGTTTTCTCTTCCTCGAACGAACCCGAACGGATGAACCGGAACACCCGCATGGACAGATCCTGCAACACCACCCAGGAGTCGTTCACGTCGATATCGTTCACGATATGGGGAACCAGTCCTTCACTCAGCGAAAGGTGCCGTATGGGTTTCCCCGAGGAATTGAGAACGCTGAGCACATTTTGCGCGGGGTCCAGCACGAAAACGTTTCCCATGCGGTCAACCCCTTGCACGAAAGGACGGCGGAAACCTTTCCATTCCTTCACCTTTTCCAGCGTTTGTAACCCGTAAGCTGCAACTGTCCCGGAAGCGCTTTCGGAAACGTATAGCAAGCCAGCCGTAGGATCCACCGCGATGCGGGTGGGCCGGGGAGAATCGAGTTGGATCATTTGGTTGCTCTCGAACCCGGAGATGAACACGAAACGGTTCGCCTGGTCCAGGATGAAGACCCGATCGCGGTAGGTTTGCACGGAGATCGGGTTGTAAAAAAACTCCACGAACTCTTTGAACCCCTGGATTTCGTTGAAATATTCCAGCCCAAGCGGGGGGTTCTTGGGGGGCTGAACCGTGGAAAGGAAATCGATGTTGTTGAGAAGAATGAGTATCTCCGTGCGATCGGGTTGGATCAGCAACACGTTTCGCAAGTTTTCCACACCGGTTTGGGTTTTTCCCATTTCGATGTTGAGCTTCGCCAGAAAGAACCAGAACTTGGGTATATCGTTGGGGTACAACGGTTTTTCAAAGGCTTTGTCAATGGCTTGCAGCGAAAGAAAGTACTCCGCATCTCCCCAAAAATCCAAGGATCGCGCGAAGTAGTACCGAGAAATTTCCTCCACGGGAAGTCCTTGGAAGAAAGATTCCGGGATTTCCAGGCTTTTCTCGGCTTCGGGTTCTTGGGCGTAGAGGCACGTGACCAGTACCAGAACCAGGGCAAGGCAAAACCAGTTCTTTTTCATGCTTCTTCGCGCCTTTCCACCGGCGTGCGATCCTTTTGGAACAACATGCCACCCGAAAAGAGAACGAGCAACAGGGAAAGCAACAAAAACCCCCAGGCGCCCAAGCGAAGGGGGGCTTGCAGCGCAGCTGGCACGGAGGAGGAGAACTGCTTGCCGATCCAATCGGGCCCGTCACGCAGCAAAGCCCAAAATTGCAGCGCCGTTGCCCCGAGGTACAACACCAGGCTCACCGAAAAACTCCCCGGGGCTCGTCCCTTCTTCCCAAAAACCATGCATCCAATGAGAAGAAACACCGCTCCCAGGAAAAAAAGAACAAAAAGCGTGGGCCAAAGAAGCTGGGGTTGAATGGAAAAACCTAACAGCTCGGAAAGCGGTTTTTGCAGCTGTGCTTCCAACCACTGCACCCCCACACGCAGCAGGAAAAAAAGGGAAACCCCCAGCAATCCGACGACCATCACGAAGAAACCGAGCAACCCTCCCAAGATGGAAAGGAAAGTGTTTCCTCCGGTTTGCCTCCCGTTTCCTTGGCCCCGCATGAAAGCTTACTCCTCGATTTCCTTGAGAATGGCTTCCACGATTTCGTGGAAGGCCTTTTCCATGTTCGAACCGCGCATGTGCAAGTAAAACGGTTTCCCCTGCTCGGACAAGCTCATGACTTGGGCATCTTGGGGGATTTGACCCAGCAACCGGGAGTTCAAGTCTTTCGCGAGCTGCTCCCCACCACCCGAACCAAAGAGGTAGATCTTTTCGTGGCAATGGGGGCAAATGAAGTAACTCATGTTCTCCACGACACCGATCAGGCGACTTTGCATTTTCTCGATGAAAAGGGCCGCCCTTTGGGCATCCAGGGTGGAAACACCTTGCGGAGTTGTCACCAGGATAGCCCCATCGATACCACCTGCAACCTGTAGCAGGCTGAGCGGTTCGTCCCCGGTTCCGGGAGGGGAATCCACGATCAAGAAATCCAGTTCTCCCCAAACCACGTCGTTCACGAACTGGTCAATGGCCTTATTTTTCAAAGGCCCGCGCCAGATAACCGGTTGTCCCGGGGGCACGAGGTTTGCAATGGAAACCGCCTTGAGATTGGGAAGTACCGATACCGGAAGGATCTTTTCCTCTTCGGTAGCCAACAGGGTTTCTTCTTCGATGCCCAGCATCTTGGAAACGTTGGGACCGTGAATGTCGATATCGATCAATCCCACTTGATACCCTTCGTTGGCAAGAGCCGCGGCCAGGTTGACCGCAACGGTACTTTTGCCCACGCCACCCTTGCCACTCAAAACCAGCAAGCAGTGTCGGATTTGGGAGCCCGTTCTGCTGGTATTTTTCCGTTCCGATGGTTTTGGATTCATTCTTTCTCCTTTCTTTCTTCAAACTCAACCGGTTTTCCCGGTTGCGAAATTCCTTGCGCAAAAAAATGCTGGGCCCTCTGCACGATGGCGGGGGGAAATCCCAACGCACCTGCCACCAGAAGGGCACCTTGCACCTGTACGTTAGGTTGCACCGGTTGCAGCGAATGGTCCACGCGATCGTAGAGCTCATCGAGGTTGGAGAGCTCCTCTCCGGGAACAAGACGCAACACACCCGCGAGGAAAACCTTTGCCACCAGGGAAGTGGTGCGGGGGAAATGGCTCACGAAAAGGGTGCACTGGTCCTTCCTCTTGTCCAGGTTTTCCACCACCGCCATCGCCAAGCTTTCTCCCTCAGGGGGGTTGGTAGAGGATCCAAACTCGTCCACCAGCGCGAGGAAGCACCCCGGTTCGAAAACCCGGCTGCATCTTTGCACTTCGCTTCCGAAACCGCTGAGCCCTTCTTCCTCCCTGTCGCGGAACACGCTCACCACACGGTCAAACAAACCGGTTTGCAAGCTTTTTGCGGGTACGGGAATGCCCAGGGAAACCAAGAAAACCAGCTGTCCAAGCGTGCGAAGCGCGGTGGTTTTCCCTCCCATATTTGCACCGATCAACAAGTTCACCCCGCTGCAAAAATCGCCCTCCAAGGGGTCGTAACGGCGCACTTGTTCGCGGCAGGCATCCCGGACTTCCAAGTTCTCCCCTCGCTGCACGCGAATGCGTGGTTGCTCCAGGATGACCGGGAAGCAACCTTCGGTCCCATCCTTGAATGCCAGCGCAGCGAGGCAAAAATCCAATTCCCCAATGGCCCAGAACTGCTCCCAAAGGTCTGCCGCGTACGGGGAGAGCTCGCCTTGCAGTTGGGCAAGGTACCTGTGCTCTTCCCGCTCCAATTCATTCTCCAGCTGTGCCCGCTCCTTTTCCAGCTGTAGGATTCGGTCATCCCCACGAACCTCGAAATGCACGGAAAAGGTGTTTTCCTTTTTCACGAGAACAAGCGCACTCTGGCGAAGCACACCCGTTCGGATATCCTGGCGGGAAAGCACAAATTCCTTCCGCCCTTTCAAGGGGATCTCGTACTTCTTTTCCAGTGCACGCGTGATTTGCTCAAAGACACGGTTCTTGCGGTGCGCATTTTCGTTGAGCAGCTTGCGCAGTTCTTCCGCGTACTCGGATTCAATGGAAAAGAACACCCGGTTCTTCCCATGGGGATCCAGTTTTTTCCAGGCAGGCTGCAAGGCGCGAAAAGAAAAGGCATCGCGCATCCCTTGGGGAATGAGGTCCACCAGGGCATTATGATGGAACACGAATCGCTTGATTTCGAAAAAATCCACCACGCCCATGTTGCCGCCCTTTTCCAACCGCTGAAGGCTTTCGGTGATGCTCCGGAAAACCGTGCACGCCGAGTGGATCTGTTCCCTGCTACTGCTTTCCAGTGCCTCCAAAGAGCGGAAACGCGCGAAGTGCTCCCGGCATTGCTTCTCCTGTCCCTTTTGGAAAACCTTCCGTGCCTGCAAATGCATTCCCCCCAACGGGCACGCAAATTCCAGGCGCTTGAGCAGCTTCTCTACGCCGCAGAAATCTCGCGTGGAACGATCCATCCATTCCGTGGAATTCACGAAGGCTTCTCCATTCGAATGCAGGCAAAAGCCTCGTGGTCATGGATGGATTCCATGGATTCCACTTGCACTTCGAACCAACGGATCGAGGGATGCTTGCGAAGATGCACGGTAACCTCCCGCGCCACATCTTCCACGAACTTGGGGTTTTCGTAGCCTTGCTCGGTCACCCATTTTTCATCTTTTCGCTTCAACAGGGGGAAAATGGGAGAAGAACCCGAGGCTTCGGCCATTTCCACCAGTTGCTCGATCCACACCATACGGTCCATCCGCACCCGGATCTTGATGTTTGCACGCTGGTTGTGTGCACCGAAACGGCTGATCGCCCGGGAGCAAGGGCAAACAGTTTGCACCGGCACGTTCACTTCCAAGATGAAGTCCATTTGGTCGTCCACATCTAACGTTGCCAGAAAGGCGCAGTCAATGACCAGGTTACTGTGTACCCCCGTAACGGGCGCCTTTTTGGCGATCACGTAGGGGAAGAACATCTGCATGTGTGCTTCATGGGCATGCAAGCGCGTTTTCATGTCCGAAAGAATGGAGCGCAACTCCCGCAGTTGCAACTTGCCCGCGTGGTGGTGCAGGATTTCGATGAAACGACTCATGTGCGTGCCCCGGAAATCTTCCGGCAAATCCACGGACATGTGGACGGTACCGATGGTATGTTGGACACCTTTCTCGCGATCGCGCAACTGGATGGGATAGCGTACGTTTCGCACCCCCACCTGGTTCAGCGGGATGTTTCGGGCGTCTTTTTGACTCTGCAGATCCGCGAGTTCTTGCGATTTGTGTTCCTGCATTTCACAACCCGTATTCCTTGATTTTATAGTACAGTGAGCGCAAGCTGATCCCGAGCTCCCGCGCGGTTTTCTCGCGGTTTCCCTCGTTTCGATACAACGCTTGGTTGATGGCTTGCTCCTCGAAACGCCCCATGATTTCGCGCAGCGTCCCGCTGAAGGATTCACCCGTCACTTCCCGGGCGGAAAGCGCGGGAATCAGGAAATCCATATGGTGCAACTGGAGTTCCGTTTCTTCGGGCGAAACGTGGATCAATGCCCGGCTCACCACGTTCTCCAGTTCGCGAACGTTTCCGGGCCAGCGGTAGCGCGAAAACAACCCCATGACCGAGGGGGCGACCGAGACCACTTTTTTGCCGTACTCGGGGTTCAAACGGTGTAACACGGCCTCCACGAGAAGCGGAATGTCTTCGGGACGTTCCCGCAAGGGAGGCAAGCAAATGGTAACCACGTTGAGACGGTAGTACAAGTCCTCCAAGAACTCTCCATCTTGCACCAGCTTCTCCAGGTCCACTTTCGTGGCAGCAACTACGCGCGCGTTTGTCGTGGTTATTTCGCGGGAACCAACGGGCGAAAACTGGCGTGTTTGCAAGAAGCGGTGCAACTTCTGCTGCGTGGCGCGATCCATGAGTGAAACCTCGTCCAAGAAAAGGGTCCCATCCTGCGCTTCCTGCAACAATCCTTTTTTCTGCAGGGGCAACACCCCGGGAGAAGGGCTTTCCCAAAAACCGAACAGTTCCGCCTGCAGCGAATTCCCGGCGAACGTACCGCAATTCACCACTACGAAAGGTCCGGAGGAATGGTTGCTACTCTGGTGAATAGCGTGGCAAAACAACTCCTTTCCCGTACCGCTTTCCCCACGAAGGAGCACCGTTGCCGTGGTGGGGGCTACTTGCATCGCTTGTTCGCGGGCCACCTGTAGTTTTTGGGAAACGCCCACGATGTCCTCGAAAGAGAAACGTGCCTCCACGCGAAACAACCGCGAACGGGCGCGGGCCAGGTCTTGCATCAAGGAAGAAACCTGGGTGACATCATGGATCACGCCGACACTTCCCTTGAAATGCCCGTTCACGAAAAGCGGCATCACGTCCACGATGACCTCGTTTCGGTTTTTCCCCACTACCAACCGGCGTCCCAGTACCGGCTCTTGGGACTTGGCCACCATCATGTGTATGCTTTCTCCCTCCGCGATATCCACGCTGGCGTCCTTTCCCACGACCTGCTCTTCGGAAAAGCCGGTAATCCGCGTATAGGAAGGGTTCACAAGGATGATCTCTCCCCTCTCGTCGGCAACGGAAATGGCGTCGTGCGTGGAGTGGATGATGGCTTTCAGCGTGGCCTCCATTTCCTTCAAGTTGGTCACTTCTTCGGCCATTTTTTGAATGGAAGTGATATCCCGGAAGATCGCCGCAACCCCCATGATATTTCCGGCTTCGTCGAACAACGGGATGCGCGAAGTCACGATGATGGTATCCCGCAAGTACTGGAGCTTATCGTGTTCAGGAATGGCGGTTTGCAAAACGATATGCAACCGCGTGTTGGGAATCGTTTTCACGACGTCCCGCCCCAGCACCTCTTCCTCACGGAATCCAAGGATATCCAGCGCAGTTTGGTTGATAAAAACGATATTGCGGTTGGGGGCAATGATGATGACCCCTTCTTGAATGGAATGCAGTACACGATTAAACATGACATCCAGTAAAGCCATACAACTACCTCCTTGCTGAAGAGGTCGGCTGAATTATAACACGGATTCAACCCCGCTATTCCTCGGAAAAAGAAAGAATCTCCGCCGTGGAGTGGTACTCCGCGGGGTCCACGGTTTGTTGATCGGTTTGGAGTTCCCCTGACTGGTTGTCGAACGGATCTGCCCGGAAAAAGTCGGTCGCCGGGCGAAAGGGGCAACTGGGGCTGGACGTCGAAACCATGCGGAAAGGGTCCAAGTTGGTGAAGAAGAAGGAACGGTAGGCGGGCCTCTCCCTACGGGCTCCCCCAAAAGAGCAGTCCACCGGCAGCCATCCATATGGAGCCACGTAGAAAAGTGCCCAGTCATGGTTTCCCACACCCCCAGGATTGGCATACCAGCCCGATTGCCAACGGGCGGGGATGCCTGCCAAGCGACAGAGGGTGATAAACGCAAAAGCCTGAACCCCGCAATCTCCCAGGCGATTCACCACCGCATATTCCGCCAGGCAGGAATACAACCGGTACGGAAGCATGTAGCGATAGCGTACGTTTTGGGTAATCCAGGAGTAGATGTTCTGGGCCACGAAGTATGGATTCTGCTGGTTTGCCGAAAGGTTCTCTGCCAACTCGCGTAACAATGGCGTGAAACAAACATGGGGAGCCTCGGGTTGCAAAAAGGGTCGGAGCCTGGATCGATCAGCTTTGGAAAGTCGCTGTACCTGCTGGGGATCCACCGCGCTGCAAATCGGGCGAATGGAGTAGCCAAAACGCAACGTGAACTCCTGGTCTTTGACTCCGTCTCTTTCGAAGAAAACCGTTCGCTGCCCCCAGCACGCGGGAGATACCATGGTGGGAACCGGATCCGCTTCCAGCAACACACCCCCACTTTGTTGGAGGTCCTCCCTGGGAAAGGGAAGCCAGCAACGGGTCTTTTTTCCGCGGTACGGATGCGTGGGACGAAAGGAAAGCCGGATCTGCGCTTCAACCCGGTAGGAACGCTCCGCTCCTTTTCCCTGGATCAGTTGGTCAATCATGGGATGAAGCAAACCATCGGTTTTTTCCCGAAGGGCATTGCCGTTTTTCCTGCGGGGCGCGAGTTCCGGATGCAGGAAAAAAAGGTTCTCCACGAAACGCCGTTCGAAACGGGTTTCCCCTTCCACCGGTATGCAATCCAACCATTGCTCCTCCTGGAAACGATTCCATTCCTCCTCGCTGACGTCCGGCAATTGCTCCTGCAGATGCTGCTTGGCTTCGGAACGACACCAGGGATACGTGCGCTTCAGGTCAAGGATGCGCGTACGCTCGAAAGCAAGCCTTTGAAAGGCACCTTGGGTCGCAACTCCTTTCTGTTGCTCCTCGATCTTTTCCAGCGCACGGAAAAACTGGCCCTCTTCCACCAGTCGCCGCACGCAATCCGGAACGGGGTAGTTCATCCACTGCAGTTCCATTTGCTTTCCCTCCCCCCTGCTTGCCGAATTTGCAAGGAATCCGATTCCAGCTGCACCTCGGAACCCAGAAGCAGCGAAAACTTGTCAAAGCTACCGTGGAAAGCCGGAAAACCCAGGCGCACGGGAATCGTTAGCGACCCGGAGAAGTTTCGCAGCATCTCGAGCAACCCGTAAGGGTTTGAACCTTTCCGGGTGCGCGTGAATGCGCAGAAAACGATTCCCCGTACCTCCGCGAAGCCAGGCGAACGCTGGAGTTGCCACAGGAATCGCTCGATGGAATCCACGGACTCCGACGTGTCTTCCAACAAAAGCACCGAATCGGAAAGAATGTCGGATGCGCCCACGTGTGCCAACACGGTCATCATCACGGAAAGGTTCCCCGCGACCAAGCGCCCGGAAGCCGTACCGGGGTTCAAAACCCTTGTTTCCATCCAGCGGGGAAAGCGAAAGGTGGGCTGCTCCCCGTACCCCTTTTTCTCCAGCAGTTCCACCAGGAAGTTCCGCGAGCGGAAAGATCGCCCAAGCTCAAAAAGCATGGGCCCGTGGATCGCAGGCTTCCCCTTCTTGTACTGCCACAACAGCAACGAGGTGATGTCGCTGTATCCAATGATGGGGCAGTCCACTCCCTCGGGAAGAAAATCAAGAAGGTGAAAGCTTCCACAACCCCCACGGGCACACAGGATGGCATCGCATCGCGTGGACAAGTCGACAAGCTCCTTCGCCTTCGCGGCGGGGCAAAGCGCACGCGTGCAACTTTCGCCGATTTCCAACGAGAAACCAAGTTCCTCCAGAACGGCGATGCTGGCCGACAACACCCCCGGCACAAGCCGCGAAGCGGGGCTACTCACACCAAGCTTCATAGGTTCCCCGCTTTGGCCAGGAAAATCATGGCCAGAAGCGCCCTGTACACGAGAGGGAATTCTTCGGCTTCGAAAGACACCGTTCTGCCATCCAGCCTCTTGGAATACGGCATCATGCACACCACATCTGCTTGCGCGGTATGCGAAAACTCGATCCGGCATTCCACGGGGGAGCGAAACCGGAAAACCGGGAAATCCCGGAGCGGGGAATCGAAAACGGTACGCGTCTTTTCGATGGTTTGCGCGCGAACCCGTTCCATGGGATAGTTCTTCGCGGAATAACGGGAAACCGCCTGCTTCGTCTCCACGAAAGCAACTCCCGGCAGCTGCTTCCCCTCTTCCAATTCCAGCCGCAACGCGCGATCGCCCACGATCAACCCGATAGGGACATCGTAATACCCTGCCAGTCCTGCGTTGATAAGGGTTTCATTCATCGGAATATCGTTGATCCAGATGTCGTGGATGCACGCATTGGAGTAGGTATGATCCATGTTGCCATGGAGTCTACCCACGCCCGCATGGTATCCCACCAGGAAAACGAGATCCACGTCAGGGCCCATCGTGGTCATCATGTAATCCGGCCGTGGAAAACCCGAGATCAGGTGGAGCCGATCGTCCAGGCCCGTGATGTCGTAGCTGAGGGAATCGCCAAGGGAATGCGAATCGGCCAGCACGATCTCTTCCAGCGAATCGTTGGCGCGACTGGCATGGATTCCCTCGATAACCCACGAAACCTGGCGGAATATGGCCTCCCGCACGAACCTGCGCTCGTTTCCAATCTCCTGCTGCCAACTGAACGTGCCGGCAACCCCTTCCATATCCACCGAAATGAATAGCTTCTTCATGCTGGCTCCTTTCGTATTTGTCCCTACATTCGATTTACGGGCCCTTCCAACCAAGGAAGACCCTTTTCGAAGCGCACAACCAGTGCGCCACCTGGCATCCTGACCGTACGCGCACAATCACCAAGCCCGTTCCCCTTTTTTCCACTCTCCGCAAAACAACTCACCCAGGCACACGCCGTTGCACCGGTTCCGCAGGCAAGCGTCTCGCGATACACACCCCGCTCGTACGTGCGCACCTGCAGGCCATCGCCCTCTTGGTGAAAAACATTCACATTGGTTCCTTGCAGGAAGCGCTCGTGAAAGCAGATGCGACGACCCAAATGCTGCAGATCCACTTGGGATACATCCTGCACCCGCAACACTACGTGCGGTACTCCCACCTCCACGAAAACACCCCTGTACCCGGCCACATCCATCTCTTCCACGAAACGTACCCGCGGAAGGCTCACCTCCACCCTTCCGTCCGTAAAAACCCGTCCGGCATGCTGCCCGCTGCGTGAACGAAAAAGGATCCTTTCCGCGCGCATCGCCATTCCATGATCCACAAGGAACCGCAGGAACACCCGTGCCCCGTTTCCACACATCTCCCCCCGCGATCCATCCCGGTTGAAGTAATCCATTCGAAAGCCCCCTGGCGCGGTTTCCACGAAAATCGCGCCATCCAGATCCTGCACGTTTTGCTGAACGCAACGCCGCTTGTGCTCGTCATCGGATGCAAACTCCTCGGGAGCAAACACCACAAACGAATTTCCAGCACCCTCGTAGTGTTCCGGCACGGTCCTTCTCCCCTTTGATTCGTTTTTCTTATTATAACGCTTTTTGCACCCCAAAAGTATGGTAAAATTGACCAGCTTACATCCATGGGAGGAATCGTTTTGGAAATTTCTTTTGAACAATTGCTCAATCTTTTGATGGCAAGACTCGAAGGATTGAACGCAGCAGTGGAAGATATGCGATTTCGCATGAACGTCATCGGCAGCCTATTGCTCGAAAAGACCGGCTTGACGCTCAGCGAAGTCGAGAATGCCGTGCAATCGCAGCTCAACGTGATGAAAGAAGTTGGGTCCATTGAATCCATTTCCAGCGCACAGGTGAAATCGCTGGCGAAAAGCATCCTGCACTGGTTCCAGGGAGACGTGGATTCCATCCAAGAGGAGATCGAAGCATACGAGAAAATGGTGAAAGAAGCCAGCGCTTCCATGTCCCCAAACACGAAAGAAAACATCATCCAGATTGCATCACCCAACCTGATGGATGACCTGGAAAAAATCAAGAGAAAAATGTAGGTACCATGAGTCCGCGTGCCGTCATTGAAGTCGAAAGGTTATCCCATCGCTTCGGGAAATTTCCTGCGTTGCAGGACATTTCCTTCGAAGTGGAAAAAGGGGAAATATTTGGCTTGATCGGGCCAAACGGTGCGGGGAAAACAACCTTGGTTCGCTCCATCGTGACCCTTCTGAAACCCGATTCGGGGCGAATCAACGTTGTGGGTACCGACGTGGCACGCCATCACAAGAAGGTGCGCCAACTGGTGGGATACGTTCCCGCCCAACCCTTGTTGTACCCCCACCTCACTGCCAAGGAGAACTTGGAGTTGTTTGCCTCCCTGTACAAGATTCCCGGCAAAGTGGCCCGGGAACGCATACATCAATTCCTTTCCGCTTTCGATGTGTGGCAGTGGCGGAACAAACAAATCAAGGCCTTTTCCACGGGCATGATGCAGAAGATCAACATCTGCAGGGGGCTGTTGCACAACCCAAAAGTTTTGATCTTGGACGAACCGACAAATGGCCTGGACCCCCAATCGCGTCGTGTGGTCCGGGACTTCTTGTTTGACATCAAAGCACACGGAACCACCATCGTATTTACCACGCATCTCATGTGGGCGGTGGAAGAAATCTGCGACCGCATCTTGATCCTTGACAAGGGAAAGATGGTGCAGCTGGGCAGGATAACGGATTTGAAAGCTTCCATTCCGCCGCAGAGCCAAAGCGTGCGCGTTCACGTGGACGGAACCATTACCGCGGACCACCTCCAGGCCCTGCAATCCCTGGATTACGTCAGTGGTTTTTGGCATAAAGAAAACCACCTTTTCGTCTTTGAACTATCCACAGCGGAATACTTTTCCGCTTTTCACCAAGAGTGCGCAAAGCAATTTTCTTCCATCTCTTTGTTTCACCGGGAAATCCCCACCTTGGAGGACGTTTTTCTTTACTTAACAGAAAAGGATTAATTTCATTTTCTTTGGAGGTGCACCATGAAGAAAGTCTTTTTCCTCTTTTCCTTGTTCGCACTGCTGGCAACCTTGGGCCTTTCGTCGGTCATTGATTACATCCCGCAAGATGCTTCGCTCGTGATGATCATGCAAAACAACGCGGAAAACTACGCAAAGCTCAAGACCATCGGGATTTTCGGTTTCATGCTCAGCGATTTCCAACTGGAAACCCTTCTCACCCAACAAATCGACACGTTCCAGTACACGAACGAAAGTTTCGTACCCTCGGAATTTTGGGGAGCACTGGGTGGAGACATCGCCCTCTTTGTCACCGGAGAAGTTAATTTTGACAAGCTTCTTTCGCTGGGCGAAGACATCCAGGCCAATCCGGAATCCGCCCTAAACATGATGGATCCAACCGCAGCCATGGACGATTTGGAAGGTGTTTTGGACCAAATGGATTTTTGCGTGATCGTGACACCAGCGGTATCTCCCGACTTGGTGCTCAAGTCTTGGGGAGCCCTTTTTGAAACGAAGCTCACATGGGGATACAACGAGTCCCTGGGTATGTACCTGCAAAAGGACAACGAAACGATGTTGCTCTCTCTGAATCAAAAGAGTATCGACCTCGCTCTTTCCGCCAAGCAGAACAACATTCGAAACAACCCCAACTTCCAGGCCTTGTATTCCAAGAAAGATTGGATGTTCTTCTACTCCAAGCCCAACACCGATATGCAATCCATGATGTCGGGCATGGAAGAGGAACTGGGCATCACGATCGATCCCAGCTGGTTCGACAAAGTCGAACTGGGATACCTTTTCGGGCGCGTGACGGTGCAAAACGCGCTGGTCGCAGAAATGCACAACCAGTACATTTACGCCGACCAACAGCTGAAGGATCTGGCCGTGAATTCGCTGGTGGACGTGTACAACCTGGTGAAAGGAGTCAAGCTCCCGGGTTTTGCAAAGGGAATCATGCAAGTGGACATGCCCCAATGGTTTTCTTTCCTCAAACCCCTCGCCGACGACATCCTTTCCCAAATGCTTTCCAGCGAGGAAGAGAAAGACATCGCGAACCAAGTAGAAGGCATTATGGAATCGCTTACCGGAGATGCCCGTTTTGGAGTGGACATGAACATTAGCGACACGGGCGAAACGACCGTGGACCTGTACGGCTCCTTGGGCATGACGAAAACTTCCGGGCTGAAAGAGCTGATCGAAGACGAAGGCGGAGAAACCCTGAAGACCATTGGGAACGCCAATTACAGCCAAATCATGTCCCGTGCCAACGCGGAGAGCATGGACCTGTTCATGGTACTGAACCCGGATTCGCTCGAGATCACCACCTTCTCCCCTGGTTCGATCAAGGAAAAGCTTTCCACCTATCCCGCAATGGATACCTCTGCTACCCTCATGGAAATGATCGATGCCTACTCCATGAAGAAGGCGTATGGAGTTCTTTTCGTGGATATTTCCGACGTGCTGGTCAAACTCCTGGGAATGCCCTACCCTTCCGGAGTGTTCAGCGAAGTCGGCGTGGACATGGAGGGAAACAGCCGCCTTCTTCTTGTGATCAAGTAAGGCATGCATCCATCACTTTGGATATGGGTAATGGCGCTGATTAGCGCCATTACCCTGTTTTTTTCCCGAGACCTCCTGTTTTCCGTCCTGCTCTATGGCATTTTCGGGATCTTCAGTGCGGGGGCCTACCTTTTCATGGGAGCGCCCGATGTTTCGTTCGCCTCCTTTGCCCTTGGAGCAACGTTCACCACCTTCGTTTTCTTGATCTCCATTCGGAAAACCGGCAAATTCGTGGTGTACTTCCTGGTTACGCCATACCTGTTCTTCGAACAGCATCCGGGAGGTTTTTCCGGCTTCGAGTACGAAATCCTGGCGCAGTTTGCCCGGGAAGAGTCGCAGGAATTGGAGTGTATCCCGGTTGCATCGCCACAAGAACTCCGAAAGATCGCAAAATCCCACCAGCGTTGGGATGTTCTGGCGGGGGGGCTTTTCCTGGAAAACATCGACTGGCCATCCGGAAAGGTGCAACCCCTCAAGGTTCTTCCCACCCGGCTGTACGAGAATTCCGACGGAAAAGTGCTGGACCTGGTGCGCATGAAAGACCAGGTAACGGGCACAAATGCACAGCCAGACAATGCCCTTTCCAGCTATCTCCCCGCGAAAGAAACCGATTACGTGTTCTTGGTACACGCCCAATCCCGCGAACTGAACCAAAAGTTATCGCGTTTCTTGAACCAGAAAAAGCAGGACGGCCAACTCGACGAATGGGTAAGGAGGCATATCGGATGAAGCAATGGCTGGGAATCCTTTTCCCGCTCCCTTTCCTGGTGATCCTCTTCTTGGGGTGGATGAACCCCTTTTCCCAGCCGGATCCCATGGCCGCACCGGATTACGTCAGTGCCTTGCAACGCGAAAACGGCTCTCTGAACCCCGTGAGCGCCATATACTTGGATTACCGCTTCTACGACACGCTGTTCGAGATCTGCGTGTTTTTTACCGCCTCTTTCGGTGTTTCGCTCGTGCTATCGCGTTTCTCCACCGAGCAAGCAAACGATCAAGAAGAAAACCCCGAAGAATTCAGCCCGGTTGCGCCCTTGTTCTTTTTCGGAGCAACCCAGGTTTTTTCCCTTTTCTTGGTGCTAACCGGTCACCTTTCCCCAGGAGGGGGATTCGTTGCCGGAGTAGTCGGCGGAACCGGGGTGTTGATCCTTTCCGGGAACAAACCGTTTCACGTGCTGGAAACGGAGCTACACCGGCTGAAACTCCATTGGATTGAACAGTGCGTGATGCTGGCCATTCCGATCCTGGGGATTGTTTCCTTTTTTTCCAAAGGTGTGGTGCTGGGCAACCTTTTCCCCACGGGGAACCCGGGAGACCTTTTCTCGGGGGGGAATGCCCTGTTGCTCAACGCTCTCATTGGATTCAAGGTATTCACCGGGACTTGGACCATCTTCTTCCATTTCGTGCGCCATCGGGGGATGATCTAGTTGCCGTGCACGCGAACGGGGTTACTCACCGTGGCATTTCTTCTTCTTTTTGCGCCCCTATTTGCCCTTCCCCAACCCGCGGTACTCAACACCGAAGAGCTCCTTCTCCGAACCGACCTACCCCGCGAGGTGGAAATTGGTGCGTTTTGGGTGAATTGGGCCGGGACATTGCATTCGGTGCAAACGTTGTGGAGCGATCAGCCACGGGTGCAGCTTGGCATCGAGGGTTCCCCAGAGCTTGTCGAAGCGCTCCGGGAAACCCTCCTCTGGCTTGGATTCGTGCTTTCCACGGAGAAAGATGCCCCTCTCCTACAGGGAGAAGTGCGCGTACTGGACAAGAAGTGGGTACTGCTTTCCCTGGAGTTCGAGGGAAAGCACTGGGATAACCGCACTGCCCTTTTCCCCCTGGCCACTTTTTCCCAGGAGCTTCGACAAGCCTTGACCACTTTCTTGGGTTCTTTCCAACAACCGGTTCCCCGTCTGGTTTTGTTTTCACCTGGTTCGCTTTCTTTTTCCGGGGGTTTCGTTCTACAGCGCACACCGGAATGGGGGTTGCTTCTCTCGGAGAATGGCACTCTCCAGCTTCTTTCCGACGATCGCTCACAGGATCTGTCCTTGCCCTTCCAACCCGTGGTGGGTCTGGTACGCGCCGCGAACACCTTTTCCTTTCGCGTTCCCGCTTTTTCGGATCTCCACGAGGTCATACTGGACGGCGAAAAACACCAACTCCCCCTTTCGTTGCAACTTCCCGGTGGTGTGCATATCTTGGAATTCCAGGGACAAAGCTACCCGTTCTACTTGGACCGCGACATGGAATGGGCTTCTTTTTCCGCACCCACCCCACAAGCTGTGGAGATCCGCTCCACCCTTCCCTTTTTCCCGGAAGCAACGCTTTGCATTCTGCAAAATTCCGCACCCATCCAACAGCTCGCCATGCGCCAATCCGTGAACCTTTCGCTGCTTCCGGGAGAATACAACCTCCAGCTGCAGCACCCATCGTTCTTGCGCTTGGAGGAAAAATTCGAGGTGGTTTCCGGGGCCAACCCACCGATCCAAGTCCACCCCGAAGGGATTCCCGGAAAGAAATACCGCTCTTTCTCCTTCTCCCCGGAATACCGTTCCTTCCTTTTGGGAAATGGCGCTCTTGCCCTGCGCTCGAAGGATGGAAAGACCCAGCTGTTGTACATCACTGGTCTGTCCGAACCTCCAATGCCCCTGGATCTGGAGGCCGATTTCCTGACCGAAAGGGTAATAGCCTCTCGCCTGGCCTGCTACGCACTTGATGGAACACTTTTTTTCCAAGGGCAAGTTCCCATCGTGGATGTGCAGGAATGCGGGGAGTGGGTTCTGGTTTTCCTTTCCGACGGAACGTTGCATGCCTTTCGCGGGAGTCCTCCCCGTCTTTCCTGGACGCGCTTTGTCGGTTTTTTACCCGTGGATTGCCAATCGGTTGGATCCCACCTGGGATGCTTGGATCTGTACAACCGTTTCTTCTTCTTGGACTTTTCGCTCGGTTTCCGAGAACTCTTTTCCACACGGCTTTCCTCGGATGTGCGTGGCATCCGGGAGGTAAAGGAACAGCAAGGCAAGTGGGCCATTTCCTTCTTGGGCAGCGACATCGAATTGGTGTACTCCGAGGCTTTTCGAAACTGGGTACGTCAACCCTTTTCCGGGCAAATCCCCCTTGCCTCTTCGAATCAAGAGGGTTTTGTTTTGCGCAACGGGGAATTCCTCGCTTTCCACGAGAAACCCCTTGCTGCTTCCCGAAACGAAAACTGGCTCGCAATCATGTATAATGGTACGGTTGAAGTGTTCTTTCCCTAAGAACCCAAATTTCAATACGAGGAGGCAAATCGTGGGGGAGAAATTGTTGTTGGAGAATTTCATGGAAGTCGTGGTTGACGAAATTATCGAGGACCTGATGAAAGTACCTTCCCTGGATGTTTGCCGGTGCGACCGGTGTTTCCTTGATATCAAAGCCCTTGCGCTGAACCACCTCCCTGCCAAGTACGTTGTGTCCGAGAAGGGAAACATCTACACCAAGTTGGATTCTTTCCGGAACCAGGTGCGCGTGGACGTGTTAAAATCCGTGATTGAGGCGATTGAAGTCGTGCAAAAGCACCCATCGCATCCCAAGGGCCAGCCCATTTTCTTCCGGGAGGACTTTTCTTGGGAAGAGGGAGATGAATAGCACGAAGAGACGGAAACTACCCCGGGCATTTTCCACCCTCTTTTTTCAGCGTTCCCTGCTTTACATCGCCATTCTACTGCCTGCGGCGCTCTTTTTCGTTTCGATGTTCCTGCCCTTCTTGTTCCAAACGGTTCTCTTCCAACCCATCGTGGATTCCACCCTAACGGCCCTTCAGGGCTACTTGGATCAATGGGGAAGAACGATCAAGGCGTACGACTTTTCCTTGCAGCCACAGGTTCAAGACATTGCGCAGGCGTTTTTCGCTCTGTTGGAAGAAGACCCGCAGCTTTCCGACGAGCAAATTTCCGCGTACCTGGAAAGAAGGAGCTCGCTGGGGCAAAGCAGTCCCTCCCCAAAAATCCATTGGTCCATGCTCACGGAATCGGGGATCGTGTACCGCTCGAGTTCCCCTGCGTCCTTGGGTACTGATCTCAAGAAAATCAACCCCGCCATGTGGTTCGAAAAACTGGAACCGTTGCTATCGGGTGAAACCTGGTTGGAATCGCTTTCGTTTGAAGTGGATGCACGTTTCCCCATGATTTTTGGGTATGGCAAACTCCCGGATGGCACTTTTTTCCAATTGGGGTTCCCAATGGATCCGGTTTTGGTGGAGGACCTGTGGAGGAATCTCCAGAGCTTCCGGGATTCTGTCAGTTTCGTGCAGTCGATCGACGCGTATGGAAGCTCTTTTCTTCCCTTGGCAAACGCCCCCGCTTTGGCGGAGAACGACCGTAGCCAGTTCTTGGAGGCAGAAACCCGTTTCTCCTCCCTGCTTGTCCCCAACGGAAGGTACCGCTACACCGTGTTCCAAAATTGGTCTCTACCCGAAGAGCAAATGCGAGGGGTCTTTTCCGCGCTGCGGTTGCGGTTGAAATTGGATTTCAGTAAGTTTCGCTCTTTCCAAACACTGGTGGTTTGGCTGGTGTACATCTTCCTCGTGGGCATCGTTTTTCTCCTGCTTGTTTCGGAAATCCAATCGGTGAAGCGATTCTTCCGCCCATTAAGCAGTATCCTGAACCGCATGAAGGGACTGGCGAAAGACCCAAAGGCCTTTTCCTCACAGCCCCCCGTCTCCAGCAGTATCCGGGAATGGGACGAGCTAAGCCAAACCTTTGAAAGCGTGGGTGCAACCCTTTCCGAACTGATCTTGCAGCAAGAAATCACCAACGAAATCCTTTCGCGGAACGTACGGAAGCGCTTGGAGACCGAAAACCAGTTGCAGTTGCTTGCTCGGGAGGACGAACTCACCGGGTTGATGAACCGGCGCTTCTTCTTGGAAACGCTCCGCCAAATGACTTCCCCGCAAAACCCCTCCCCGCAATTCTTTTCGCTTGCCTTTTTGGACATGGACAACTTGAAAGGGATAAACGATTCTTTTGGGCACGTGGCGGGGGACGAGATCCTGCGCTGGGTGGGCAAAGTGATTCGCCACAACATCCGGCAGGAGGACGTGGCGGCACGCTTGGGTGGTGACGAGTTTGGCCTCCTTTTCCCCGGCAGCAAACCCTTGCAAGCGCAAAATGTGTTAGCCCGGATCTTGGAACAACTGACCCACAAGGAAGAGCTTTTTGCGTTCCTTTCGGAGGAACCGGGATCTGCTTCCCGTTTCCGCGACCTGCGAATTTCTTTCAGCTACGGGATCTCCTTTTTCCAACCCGGTGACAAGACCGATTTTCAACAAATCCTCCACTCCGCGGATAGCGCCATGTACGAGCAGAAACGCACCAAGAAACGCCTTTCTCGCAACGGAGACTAACCCGACTTCCCGAAATCCTTTCCTGCCCCAAAAAAAGCGACAACCCAAGACGAAGTGTTTTGGGACCGCCGCACCCCAGTACGGCTCTTTTCCCACAAGTATCCTTACCCCCTGGCGAACTCCGCCGCCAGTAACAGCTCTTGCGGGGCAAAAAAAAACCCAACCATGAAAGATACATGGTTGGGTGTGAACCTGGCGGAGACGGTGGGATTCGAACCCACATGGAGTTTCCTCCACCGATTTTCAAGACCGGCTCCTTAGCCAGTTCGGACACGTCTCCTGCTCAGTGATCGAGTCAGTACTTGTCCCCGTATTTCTTGCGGAACTTGTCGATTCGCCCTTCGGTATCGATGATCATCGAATCGCCCCGTCCCTGGTAGAAGGGGTGGCAAGCACTGCACACGTCCAATTTCATTTCTTTCCCGGTGGACCAAACTTTATATTCTGCGCCGCATGCACAGCGGGCAGTTACCAGGTGCATCTCGGGATGGATTTCCTTCTTCATGAAAACACCTCAATTCGAAAATTTTCGGCCAATTATAGCATAGCTCATTACAGGTTTCAATGCGAAAAGCCAGTGGCTCAGGAACCGGTCTTTCGCTTCGACTCTTCTCCCATGATTGCTTCCTCGTAGTCGATGGCAGAATACCATTCCATTCCCGTTCCTGCTGGAACAAGTTGCCCGATGATGACGTTCTCCTTCAGCCCGCGGAGTTCGTCCACGTTCCCCTTCAGGGCGCTTTCCGTGAGCACTTGGGCTGTTTGCTGGAACGAGGCGGCACTCAACCACCCGATGCGTTCCAAGGAAGCCTTGGTAATGCGCAGCAGTTTCCGACGGTATTTCACAGGGTCCTTGGTGTTGATCTGGATACCCTTGGATTCCCCATCGTCAGAAACATCCAGCGTCTTGACACCGCGCGAAACCAGGGTTTTGAGGAGTTCTTCGGAAATGGTTTCGCCTTCGGCACCCAGTTCCACCAGTTCCCCCTCTTCCCGCACCAGAACATGCCGGCTCAGTTCCTTTCCCAGCACCTTTTTGCGGTTATCGTTTACCCTGGCGTTGTTCTTCATCAATTGCTCGTTGGTCTTCTTCACGATTTGGATGGAAACCAGGTCTCCCACGAGGAAATCGGTGTCCCCCGGGTCCACCACTTCCACTTTGCCCAGCATTTGGCGGATAATGATTTCAATGTGCTTGTTGTGAATATCCACTCCCTGCTCGGAGTACACGCGCTTGATTTCGCGAAGTAGGTACTTGAACGTGGTATCTACGTCCAACTCTTGCATGAGCTCGCGTGGCTTGATCGCACCGGTGGAAAGAGCGTCTCCCGGCAACACCTTGTCTCCCTTTGCCACCCTTGCCTTCAGGGATGAGGGAAGCTCAAACTCGTGGATGTTCTCCTCGTAATCCTCGATGTAGATCTTGAACTTGCGGGGATCCTCCGAGTTGGTATCCTTCACGAAACCACGCACGTTGGAAAAGACAGCGGGGTTTTCTTTCAGCTTCTTGCGTGCCTCGAACAATTCTTCTGCCCGGGGCAACCCCTGCGTGATATCTGCTGCAGAAGCGATCCCTCCTGTGTGGAACGTACGCATGGTCAACTGCGTACCGGGTTCCCCAATGGACTGTGCCGCCACGATTCCCACCGCTTCCCCAATGTTCACGATGTGGTGGTTGGAAAGATCCATTCCATAGCACTTGGCGCACACTCCCTCTCCCGACTCACAGGTAAACACGCTTCGAATGACGATCGTGGGGCGAACTTCGATTTCGCTGATATCCTCTTCGGCCAACAAACGAGCGGTGGCAGGATCGATCTTTTCTTCCTTCACCACCAGTACGCGTTTGCCATCGGAAGAGCGCACACGTTCCCGGGAATAATTCCCTACCACGGGAAACTCGGTCACTTCGACGGATTGGATTCCGGCAGCTTTGCAATCTTGAATCAGGTGCCAATTCACGGGGGTTTCCGCTTGGAACAGTAACTGTCCCGTGTTGGCAAACAGGTGTTCCTTGAGCTCCACGTAACCATGATGTTCCTTGCGGGTACTTTCGTACTCGTCGATACTGATCCGGTATTCCTTGCGCACCGCCACCGTTTGGGAGTAGTTGGCAAGGAAACGCGCATCGTCGTCGTTGATCATCACGTCGCGCTCGTACACGCGCCCGGGGAATTCCGGGTTTTCCAGGATCTCTCCCGTCCGAGGATCGTATACCGGTTGGGATAACACCCGCCCGAAGATGTTGCGTTCGAGCCTTTCAATTTCCACTTCCTCGTCGCGGAGGGCGGTGGCTTCGATACCCCGGTGGGTTCCGCAATCGGATTCGTTCACCACAACGCTTTGCGCGACGTCCACCAACCTGCGGGTGAGGTACCCTGCGTTCGACGTCCGCAACGCGGTATCGGCGGCTCCTTTTCGACCACCATGGGTGGAAATGAAGAATTCCAAAACGGTCAACCCTTCGCGGAAGTTCGAACGGATGGGCAACTCGATGATATCCCCCGCCGGGCCAGCCATGAGCCCGCGCATCCCGGCCAGCTGCTTCAACTGGTCTTCGTTTCCACGCGCTCCAGAGGAAACCATCATCTGCACGGGATTGAACGGTTCCTGTGCAATGAAGCGCACCGTTTCCCGCTGGATCTCACTGGTAGCACGGTCCCATACGCGAATGATCTCCCGGTACCTTTCGAGCGAGGTGAGGAATCCATTTTGGAAGTACGTTTCGATTTCGCGGACCTTCTCGTCCGCTCGCTGGATGATCTTTTGCTTCTCCGGGGAGATTTCCACATCTTTCACGGAAATGGTGAGCCCGGAAACGGTGGCATAGTGGAATCCCAGGTCCTTGATATCATCCAACAAGTCAGCCGTGCGATCGATCCCGTATTTTTTGAACACCTCGTACACGAGGTTCTTGATCTGTTTCTTGCCAAAAGCCTTCCCGTAGTCCTGGAAATCCTCGGGAAGCATCTCGTTGAAGATCGCCCGTCCAGGGGTGGTCTTTTGGAACCAGGTAACTTCGTTCCCCTGCTCATCCAGCTTGTGCCGGAGCAACAGGATGGGTGTGTGCAGGTTGAACGAGTTCCGGTTATGGTGCATCCAGGCGTATTCCAGTGCCAGCAGAACTTCCGCAAAGGACGTGAACCGATGCGGGATCTCAGCATCCTCCATCTGGTCATACTCCTTGCCCACCATCGTGAGGTAGTACACCCCGAAGATGATATCCTTGGCGGGCATGGAAAGCGGTTGTCCATTGGCCGGGGAGATGATGTTGTACCGGGAGAGCATGAGGAACTTGGCTTCTGCTTGTGCCTTGGAAGAAAGAGGCACGTGCACCGCCATTTGGTCCCCGTCGAAGTCGGCGTTGAACGGGGGGCAAACCAAGGGGTGCAAGCGGATGGCATTCCCTTCCACCAACCGGGGCATGAACGCCTGGATGGAAATGCGGTGCAACGTGGGGGCGCGGTTGAGCATCACCGGGTGCTCCTTGATCACGTCTTCGAGCACTTCCCAGGCTTGGGGCATTTCTTTTTCGATGATGGCTTTTTTCAGCTTTCGCGCGCTCTTCGAAGTGGATTCGTCTCCCAGCAACTTGGCAAGCACGAAAGGCTTGAACAATTCCAGTGCCATCTTCTTGGGGATCCCGCATTCGTGGATCTTCAATGACGGCCCCACAACGATGACCGCACGTCCGGAATAGTCCACGCGTTTTCCGAGCAAGTTCCGGCGGAACCGCCCCTTCTTCCCCTTGAGAAGATCGGTGAGCGACTTCAATGGCCGACCACCTCGGTCGGTAATCGCCTTGGACATGCGCCCGTTGTATACCAACGCATCCACGGCTTGTTGCAGCATGCGTTTCTCGTTGCGTACGATGACCTCGGGAGCAGAAAGGCTCATGAGTTTTTCCAAGCGGTTGTTGCGATTGATTACCCGACGGTACAAATCGTTGAGGTCTGTGGTGGCAAAACGTCCCCCTTCGATCTGGATCATGGGGCGCAACTCCGGTGGAATAACGGGAACGGTATCCATGATCATCCAGGTGGGGTCATTCTGCGATTCCAACAGGTCTTTCACGATCTGCAAGCGTTTGCGGAGTTTGATCACGCGCGCGCTCGAACGTGGAAGGCTCTTGAGCTCGTCTTCGATCTCCACCTGGATCTTCTCCAGGTTCAACTTTTGCAGCAGGATGCGCACGGCTTCTGCACCCGTCTTGGCTTCGATCTTGTCGGGGTACACCGTGCGGAAGGCATCGAACTCGTTGTCGGTCAGGATATCTCCCACGTGGAAATCGATCTCCTCTGCCACTTCGGGATCGATTTCGGTGATCACCAGGATGGGGCGGTCGTTTTCGATCTCTGCCTCGGCGGAAAACATGCCTGGATAATGCTCTTCGAGCACGCGGTACTCGGTGAGCGACAGGATCTCTTCCTCGTACACGAAACGGTCCGCGATGTGGGCATCTTTCTCCACTTCCTCACCATCGTTCACGTACAGGATGGAGCCTTCCACGATGGGATAGCGTTTCTGCTCGATCACGTTCTCCACGAGGATTTTTCCGCTGGAACGCGTTTCCATGCGGCCATCCGGGCGCGTGGAGAAAGACAAGCCCTTGTCGAAAACAACGGTACCGGAAATTCCCGCCAGGATGGGGGGATAGGTCACGTCCATGGTGAGCTTCTCCCCCTTCTTGATCTTTGCACCATCGTTCACCAGTACCCGTGCATTAAAGGGGATGTTGAAATTCACCGGCTGGTCTCCACTGGTTCGGATGGGATGAATGGAGATCGTTCCCAACCCTTCGTCCACTTCCACCGTACCGTCGATGGGAGCATACAGCGAATCAATGGTTTGCTCGCTTACCAGCTCTTGGCCTTTTTCCACTTTTTCCCCGTCTTTGAAATTCACCACGATGTCCTTGTGCAGGGAATAGGAACGGCTTTCCTTGTCTTCGATGTTGATCCAGTAAAAGATCTTTCCGGTATGCGTCTCTTCTTCGGTGATGGTCACAATACCCTTGAGGTCTGATTTTACCGGGCCAGTGGGGTTTTTCACCGTGATGGCAGGTTCGGCCTCGAAGTCCCAGAACTGGTTGTAGATGTTGTGTTCCGTTTCGTACAATAGGTCACCGTTTTCAAAGGCGGTGCCCTTACGATCAACTACCAGGAACATCTTCTCGATGATACGCCGCGAACCGAAGTAGATGATGTTCTCCAGGTTCTTGCTGGTCATGTTGAGGAGGTTGGACAGGATGGAGGGCGTGCTTTTGAGGAACCACAGGTGCACGACCGGTGCCGCAAGGCTAATGTGCCCCATGTTCTTGCGCCGCGCCGATTTTGGTTCCACGCGCACGTTGCACCGCTCGCAAACGGTTCCCTCGTACTTCTTCCCTTTATACTTGCCGCATGCGCACTCGTAATCCTTGGTGGGCCCGAAGATCTTTTCGCAAAATAGGCCATCCCGCTCCGGTTTGAACGTCCGGTAGTTGATGGTCTCGGGCTTTTTCACTTCCCCGTTCGACCAACTTTGAATGGTATTCGGGGATGCCATCGTGATCTGCACGCTCTTGATTCGCTTCATGTCACATCACATCCTCTTCAATCTCGATCGAGATTCATTTCGTTCCCGTTTTCGTCGAAAACCTTCACATCCAACGCGACTCCCCGCAATTCCTTGATCAACACTTTGAAGCTCTCAGGGATGCCGGTTTCCGGGATGTTCCGGTTTTTCAGAATGGCTTTGTACACCTCGTTGCGCCCCATCACATCGTCGGATTTAATGGTCAACATTTCACTTAGTGTATGGGTTGCGCCGTATGCCTCTAAGGCCCACACTTCCATCTCCCCGAAACGTTGCCCACCAAACTGCGCCTTTCCACCCAAAGGTTGCTGGTGGATGAGAGAGTACGGTCCAACGCTCCGGGCATGGATCTTGTCCTGTGCGATATGTACCAGCTTGAGCATGTACATCACACCGACCACGATGGGTTGGTCGAAGTACTGGCCATTGCGTCCGTCACGCAACAACACCTTTCCCGAACACCGCTTTTTCGTATCACCTTGGTCGATCCCAAGCTCTTGGCGCCGATCGAACAGCGCACCAAGCACTTCGTCTTCGTTCGCGCCGTCGAAAACCGGGGTGGCAACGAAAACATCGTTTAGCAGGGCCAGCCAACCCAAGTGAGTTTCCAGGATTTGCCCCAGGTTCATACGCGAAGGGACTCCGAGTGGGCTTAAGATCATTTCCACCGGCTTACCATCGGGCAAGAAAGGCATGTCTTCACGGGGTAGGATCTTGGAAACGACACCCTTGTTCCCATGCCGGCCAGCAAGCTTGTCCCCGATGTCCAAAGGCTTGCGACACGCCACGTACACGCGAATCATCTTGTTCACACCGGGACCGAGTTCGGACACATCGTTCTTGTCAAACACCTTCACGTCCACAACGCGTCCCGAAACACCGTGGGGGAGTTTCAGCGAAGTATCTTGGATATCGCGTCCCCTGTCTCCAAACACGGAGCGGATGATTTTCTCCTCCGGAGAAATCTCTGCCTCTCCCTTTGGCGTCACCTTTCCCACCAAGATGTCCTCGGAAGACACGAAAGCCCCAATTCGGATCACACCAAACTCATCGAGGTTCTTCAACCGCTCCTTGCTCACGTTGGGAATATCCGGCGTTATTTCCTCGGCACCCAAGCGCGTTTCGCGGGCATTCACCTCGTACATCTCGATGTGCACCGAGGTGAACGTATCCCTTTCCAAAAGCTCCTCGTTCACCAGGATGGCGTCTTCGAAATTGAATCCTTCCCAAGGCATGAACGCAACCAGGATATTTTGGCCAAGTGCCAATTCTCCCATATCCGTAGCGGGACCATCGGCGATGGGATCTCCCTTGTTCACCTTCTCCCCAACTTGCACGATGGGGCGTTGGTTGATCATGGTGTCCTGGTTGGAACGCACGAATTTCTGCAACACGTACTCATCCAAGACCGGCTTGGACGAAGGGGTGAGTTTGCCGGTTTTCTTGGAAACCTCGTGCGAATCCGTGGGTTCCTTTCCCTCGTTTTGGGGTTGACCTTTTCCGCTGTACAACAAATTCCCCTTCTCGTCCATGCGATGGACCACGATCTTTCGCCCATCCATTTGGATAACCTGCCCCGGGTGCTTGGCAAGGATCACGAAGCCCGAGTCCCTTGCGGCCACCCATTCCACGCCCGTTCCCACTCGTGGGGCTTCGGGCTTGACCAGGGGAACCCCCTGTCGCTGCATGTTGGAGCCCATCAGCGCACGGTTGGAGTCATCGTGTTCCAAGAAGGGAATCAGCGAGGTAGAGATGGAGATGATCTGCTTGGGGGAAACATCCATGAAATTCACGTCATCGCGATCCACGTAACGAATATCACTGTGGTGGCGCACGGCGACCCGCTCGTTCACGAAATTATCTTCTTCGTCCAAGGGAGCATTGGCCTGCGCAATGTTGTAAAACTCTTCCTGGTCCGCGGTGAGGTACACCACTTCCTTGGAAACATGCCCCTTGTTGACCTTTCGATACGGGGTAATCAAGAAGCCGAACGGATCGATGGTGGCAAATGTAGAAAGTGAGGTAATCAAGCCGATGTTTGCACCTTCCGGGGTTTCAATGGGACACATGCGCCCGTAGTGGGAATCGTGCACGTCTCGAACCTCGATTTTGGCCCGTTCGCGCTTGAGCCCCCCAGGTCCAATGGAAGAAAGCCGACGCTTGTGGGTCAACTCCGCGAGGGGGTTCACCTGTTCCATGAACTGGGAAAGCTGGCTGGAGGCAAAGAATTGGTTCATGGAAATAATGATGGGGCGCACGTTGATCAATCCTTGTATGGAAATCTTGTCAAGGGAGTTGTAAATGGTCATCTTTTCCTGGATCAGTTTCTGGATCTTGGAAAAACCCCGTTCGAACTCGGACTGCAGCAGCTCCCCGACGGTACGTACGCGCTTGTTTCCCAAGTGATCCTTGGTATCCAAAAGCGTGGGATCCTTTTCCAGGTCGAGCAAGTGCATGGTGGCCAACAAGAGATCCAATTTCTTGATGACCCTGGACTCTTCTTCATACTCCGTAGGAGAGGGGGCCTTGGAACCAGGAGCCACAACTTCCTTTTCGTGCTCTTGCTCTTCGCTGGTAGCGATCTCGCTTTTTGCTTGCATGTACTTCTCGAACACCTTGTCGAGCCGACGATTCATCTTGTACCGACCAACTTCCGAAAAATCGTATTTCTCTTCGCTGAAGTACAAGTTGTAGATGTAATTCTTCGCGGTGTTGACCCGTGGGATTTCCCCCGGTTTCAGCTTTCGGAAGAGCTCCATCACGGCGGTGTCTTCATCTGCATCGCGAAGGCTTTCGTCAAGGCTTTCGTACGTTTTTTGGATAAACGGGTTCAAGATGGTGATTTGCTCGATGCCCGCGTCGAGGATGGCGGAAAATTGCTTGGAGACCAATCTTTCTCCCTTGGCAATAAGCACGTCGCCGCTTTCGTCTTTCACTTCTTCCATGACGATGGCATTTTCATACCGCCCCAAGTCTTTTTCATCCAGGATTTCAGCGGTAAACGGGAAAAACTCGAAGAATTCCGAGTTTTGGTCAAATCCCACCGCTTTCAGGAAAAGGAGCAGATTCACCTTTCGCCTGCGGTCGATACGCGCTTGGAGGAGGGACTTGTTGGGGTTCAGCATGATTTCCAGCCAAGCACCGCGATGGGGAAGGAAGTGGGAAACGAAAATGGGGCGGTTTCCCGGTGTGGAAGGTTCATCCACGAAGTAAATTCCCGGAGAACGGACAAGCTGGTTCACGACAACCCTTTCCACTCCGTTGATGATGAAAGAACCCCGGTCCGTCATGAAGGGGATATACCCGAAGAAGGCATTTTCTTCCTTGAGTTCTTGGGTGTTGACATCCGAGATGAGCACCTTCACGTACAGGGGAACAGAAAAAGTGGTCCCCTTCGATTTGCACTCCTCTTCGCTTTCCTTTGGGGATCCGATGGTTGTGTCAATGAATTCCAGCACGAAGCCTTTCTCGTCCTTTCGCAAATCCCCGCGATGGGGCTGGGAGCGAATGGGGGAAAACTTGCGAAGAACCTCCAGGATTCCTTCTTTCAGGAACCACTGGAAGGACTCCAGCTGGATTTCGATCAGGTTGGGAACCGGTATGGCTTCTCCAATGGTTCCGTAAACGATACGTTCTCTTCGGCCGAAGCTCTCCGTTTTCAAATGCATCACCTCTGGGAGAGATTTTTTTGCATGAAACAAGGTACATCAAGCTGGCGCTTGATGTACCACCAAGACATTAGACGGGAAAAGAATTACTTAAGTTCAACCGTTGCGCCGGCCTCTTCGAATTTCTTCTTGAGTTCTTCGGCTTCTTCTTTCTTGACTGCTTCTTTCACGATCGCGTCGGGGGAACCCGCCTTTTCCACGAGATCCTTTGCATCTTTCAGTCCCAGGCCGGTGATTTCGCGAACAACCTTGATGACTCCAACTTTCTTTTCACCGAAGGATTTCAGGACCACGTTGAAGTCGGTCTTTTCTTCGACTTCCGCAGCGCCAGCAGCAGCACCAGGAGCAGCTGCGACGGCAACAGGTGCAGCAGCACTCACGCCAAAGCGTTCTTCCAGCGCCTTCACCAGGTCGGCCAATTCCGCAACCGTCATCTGTTCAATTGCTTGAATCATTTCTTCTTTCGACATTTCCTTGACACCTCCAGGTTTTTTTATTCCGATTCCTTTTTTTCACGTACGGCATTCACAGCGTACACCAGTTTCAAGATAATCGCGTTCAATCCAAACACCATCTTGGAAATGGGACCCTGCATGCGGTTCAGCAGCATGCCCAACAGTTCGTCGCGGGAAGGCAGCTTGGACAGTTCCACGACACCAGCTTCATCGTACAACTTCCCTTCAAACGCTCCCAGCCTGATGGAAGGCATCTTGTTTTCCTTTTGGAACTGAACCAGGGCCTTGAGTACTGCCATGGGGTCGCCCTCTTGGGAAACCGTTAAAAGCGCGTTGGTTTCATCCACCGCATCGTGGAGTTTCTCGTCCTCGTATCCTGCTTGCTTCAGGGCAATTTTTATCAAGGTGTTTTTGGCAACGCGCAGTGCTCCGCCGTTTTCGCGAAGGGCGCCCCGCAGGTTGCTGATCTTTTCCACGCTCAATCCCTTGTAATCCACCAAAAGGACGATAGAACTGTTTTTCAGGGTTTCCGCAATTTCACCCACGATTTGGACCTTTTGTTGCTTTGTCAGCATGGTGCACCTCCTTTCAAAACAAAACGGCCCCAAACGAGGCCGCACAGGACGGTGCGTACCTCGGCAGGAAACCCTCACGGGTTTTACCACAACCTGCTTTCTTCAGTACTGGAACCGTTTCAAAGTTATTTTTCGTTCGCTTGCTTACCGAGACTGTTCCATTTCATTGAAACTCAACCGGACACCGGGTCCCATCGTGGGGGCCACGGCTACTCTCCGGAACAAGCGTCCTTTCAAACCCGATGGCTTCAGCGCCAAAACTTGCTGGATGGCGGAAAGGATGTTTTCTTCGAGCATCTTGTTCTTGAACGACTTTTTTCCCACCGCAAGGTGGATGTTTCCGGTTTTGTCGTTCCGAGCTTCCATTCGACCGAGCTTAAAACCTTTTACCGCGTCGGCGATATCTTCGGTGACCGTTCCCGATTTGGGGGAAGGCATCAATCCGCGGGGCCCAAGAACTTTCCCCAGCCGACCGATCACGCGCATCATATCCGGGGTAGCAATGGCGACGTCGAAATCCAACCAACCTTCTTTCTGGATCTTCTCCGCCATATCTTCGGCCCCGACGAAATCGGCGCCAGCTTCGCTGGCTTCGGTCGCTTTGTCGCCCTTCGCAAACACCAAGATTCGAACCTCTTTTCCGGTACCGTGGGGAAGGGAGATCGTGGAACGGATCTGCTGTTCCGCTTTTCGGGGATCAATTCCCGTGGAAAGGTGCAACTCGATCGTCTCATCAAACTTGGCTGTTGCAAGCTCTTTGAGCAGGGAAACGGCTTCGGGCACCCCGTACTCTTTTTGGCGGTCAAAACTCTTCTTTAGCGTGGTAAACCGCTTGGAATGCTTCGGCATCTGCGCATCACCCCTCCACCTGGATACCCATGCTGCGGGCCGTTCCAGCGATAATCTTCATGGCTGCTTCCACATCGTTGGCGTTCAAATCTTCCATCTTGGTTTCCGCGATCTGGCGCACTTGCGCCGCGGTCACCTTGCCAACCTTGTCTTTATTGGGGATAGCAGAACCCTTCTTCAGTCCTGCAGCTTGCTTCAACAAAAAAGCGGCAGGGGGGGTTTTCTTGATGAACGTGAACGAACGATCCTCGTACACCGTAATCACAACGGGAATGATCGTTCCTGCCTGGCTGGACGTTTCCGCGTTGAACTGCTTACAAAAACCCATGATGTTCACACCATGTTGTCCCAATGCAGGACCGACCGGGGGGGCAGGATTCGCCTTACCGGCCGGAAGTTGCAACTTGATGCGGGTCAAAATCTTCTTGGCCATATCCATTCCTCCTACGTGGTACAAACGGGAATATTCCCTCCCACAAGATAAAAGGCGTTCCCGACGGGGAACTACACTTTTTCGACTTCTTCCACCCGCACCAGCACGGGTGTTTCACGCCCAAAGATGTTCACCATAACCTTGATCTCGCGTTTTTCCGGGTTGATCTCGTGAATGTTGCCCATGAAATCGGCAAAAGCTCCGGATTTGATCTTGACAACCTCTCCCGGCTGGAAATGGATCTCGATTTTTGCAGCCTTCGGTTCCTTCTTCTCGGACGCTTCCAAACCACCCAATCGCGCAATGGCCCTTCCTTCCCTGTCCTTTAAGGGAGTGGGAGCGCCACCGGAGGATACGAAATTGATCACGTTGGGAATGGAGCGGATCGCGTTCCAGGACTTGTCCGTCATGGTCATTTCCACGAAAACGTACCCGGGGAACAACCTTCGTTTCTTGATGCGCACCAGCTTCAACGTGCGCCGGGTTCCCTGGTCCACGATTTCCACGAGGCCGTCAAATTCCGCCCGCGTGGGGTACGAAGGAGCAAGATCTTGTCCTTCCTTGAAAAACGCGCCTTTCTTCACGTGGTCACTTTCGAAAATTTCCAGGGGAATGTAGTAGATGTCTTCCTTGGAAGCCTCTTCTCTTTCGATAACCACTCTTTTCACGCGTTGCGAGAGCAGAAACTGTCCATCCATTTCGCACACGTGCTCTCCATCCCGCGAAAGGGGCATCCCTTGGCGCACTTTCTGCCCCACCTTGATTCCAGACTCCACATGGCTGGTTTCGGGAATGTAGTATGTTTTCACGTACTTGTTATCCAATGTCTCGATCATGATCTTCCGGTAGTTGCGGAGTTCCTTCACCGTTCCATGGTACCGCACGTGGATAGGGTTTTCCTCGGCAAGCAGGTCTTTTTTTTGCACCTCGTCACCGGTGGAGACATGCAGCTTCGCGTTCGGGGTCAAAACATGTCGCACGGTCTGCGCATTCGACGGGTCGATCACGACTTCTTCAGGCACCAAAACATGACCGAGGAGATGGGATAAATTCAGCGTATCCCGCTTCACCTCGATCGATTCGCGGATGGAATCCTCCAACCCGGAATAGGTTTGGACCACGTACCACTTCTTCTTCAAAAAATCACCCGATGTTCAAAAGGGTGGTGATGAACTTGGTGAGAGAACTGAAAGCCAGATCCAGCACACCAAAGTAGACCCCCATCACCAGCAAAATCACGGCCACGACGCCTGTTGTCGATAATAGAACCTTCCTGGTTGGCCAGGTGGTGGCTTTGTACTCCTGGCGGACTTCCCGGAAAAACCGACCAATCCGATTCCAAATCCTCTTCCACGTTGAGGGTTTGGCGGCTACAGGTTGTTTCTTGTTCGCGGAATTTTTCCCGTTTTTGTCTACCATACACTTCCCCTTTTCCAACAAAAATTGGCAGGCCCGGAGGGACTTGAACCCCCAACACCCGATTTTGGAGACCGGTGCTCTGCCAATTGAGCTACGAGCCTGCGTTTAGTGGATCACTTTGTTTCACGATGCACGGTATGCCTCTTGCACCGCGGGCAGTACTTTTTGAGTTCCAACTTCTCTTTCACGGTTTGCTTGTTCTTGGTGGTAAAGTAATTTCGATCCTTGCATTCGGTGCATTCCAATGTTATTTTCACGCGCAATTGCCTTCACCTCAAAACAGTATTGGTGGTAAGGGAAGGATTTGAACCTTCGAAGGCATTCTGCCAGCGGATTTACAGTCCGCCCCCTTTGGCCGCTCGGGCACCTTACCACGGGTATTTTTGGAGCCAGCGGAGGGATTCGAACCCACGACCTGCTGATTACAAATCAGCCGCTCTGGCCAACTGAGCTACACTGGCTCTACTCCCTCAAGAAACCAAGGCATATTATATAGATTTGCCCTGCCTTTGTCAATAGGATGATGTAACGGTTCGAAGAACGAGGCTCTCCCGCGAAAGACTTGACAGATCACCCAAGATACGATAGAATAGGGAAGTTTTGCGGTCGTAGTTCAATTGGTAGAGCATCAGCTTCCCAAGCTGAGGGTTGCGGGTTCGAGTCCCGTCGACCGCTCCAAGCACCGCAAAAAAAAAGGGGCCTACACGGCCTCTTTTTTCGTTTCGCTATTCTTCTTGGTGGGGCTTTTTGGGGCACCCGAAGCGGGAACTTCCTCTTTCTTTGGCGCAGTAGACGATGCGGAAGCCCGGTTTTTGCTGTCGGTCACGTAGAAGCCGCTCCCCTGGAACTTCAAACCCACTCTCCCTACTTGCTTTTCCATTTTTCCTCCACAAGCGGGGCACTCCCGGGGAGGAGCAGCATGCATACTCTGCAATTTTTCGATTTCTTTTCCACACGAAGCACATCGGAACTTGTAAATGGGCATAAAAAAAAACCTCCTAAACGTTAAGAAGGTAAGTGAAAGATGGTGCCGAGGGCGGGACTTGAACCCGCACAGAGATAACCTCCACATGAACCTGAATCATGCGCGTCTGCCAATTCCGCCACCTCGGCGCCTTCCCATCTCCCAAGGGAGACAGCGCGTCAAACGAGGGTTATTGTACCTGAATTTTGTCTCTTTGTCAAGTACGCTTACAGGTACCGGTTTTTCTCCTTGTCCAACAACGCCAGGAAAAACTCGTTGCTGCTGGTCTCCCGGATTTTTCGAAGAATCAGCGAAAGTCCCTCCTCTTCGCTCATGGAAGAAAGCATTTTTCGCAGCACCCACACCTTCTTGAGGTCTTCCGGCGAAAGAAGCAACTCCTCGCGTCGGGTACCGGAGAAATTCAAGTTGATGGCGGGGAATATCCTCTTGTTGGAAATTTGGCGGGACAAAACCAGTTCCATGTTTCCCGTTCCTTTGAATTCCTCGAAGATCACCTCATCCATCTTGCTTCCGGTATCCACAAGCGCGGTCGCGATAATGGTCAGGCTCCCTCCCTCTTCGATGTTTCGAGCCGCGCCAAAGAAGTACTTCGGCCCATACAGCGCTTTGGGATCGACCCCCCCGGATAAAAGCTTCCCGGATGGCGGGACAAAATTGTTGTAGGCCCTTGCTAACCGCGTAATGCTATCGAGAAGAATCACCACGTCGTAACGGTACTCTGCCAGGCGCTTGGCCATCAAAAGGCACAACTGGGCAACCTTGATCTGCTTCTCGGGGGGCATGTCGAAAGGTGCTGCCAGTACTTGCGCGTCGACCGAGCGCATGATGTCGGTCACCTCTTCGGGACGCTCATCAATGAGGAGTACGATACGCTTGGTTTCCGGGTGGTTTGCGGCAATCCCGTTGGCAATATCTTTCAAGAGCGTCGTTTTTCCTACCTTGGGCGGGGCTACGATCAGTCCCCGTTGGCCTTTTCCAATGGGCGAGAAGAGGTCGATGATCCGCGTGCTGAAGTTCGTCGGATCGTGTTCCAACTTCAGCCTTTCGGTGGGGAAAATGGGGGTAAGGTTCTCGAAGTTGATGCGATCAAACACGAATTCCGGCGGTTTCTGGTTGATGGCTTCGATGCGTAGCAGGGCGAAGTACTTTTCTCCCTCCTTCGGGGCCCGCACTTGACCAGATACCGTGTCTCCAGCGCTCAGGTTGAACTTTCGAATCTGTGACTGGGAGACGTAAATATCGTCGTTGTTTCCCGGCAACAAGTTCGCCGTGGTGCGCAGAAAACCGTATCCCTCCGAATGAATGATATCCAAGACACCTTCGTTAAAGAAATAGCCGAAACTCTTCGCCTGGGCCTGCAGAATGGAAAACACCAATTCGTTCTTTTTCATGCGTGTATACCCGTTAAGGTTGTATTTGCGCGCCAGAACGTACAGGTCCTTGATGTTCATCGCATTGAGTTTTCGGATATCCACTTCCATTTCCCGGATGCGATCCTTTCGTTCCACCTCGCTCGGGATTTTTTCCTCTTCTTCCTCTTCGGTACCGGCAATCGAAGGGACTCCCTGTGTTTCTTCCCCCAGGTCCTCGGCGAAAGTTGGGTCGGGGCTGAGCTCCACGGGCGTCTCCTCACCGTCCAACGCGATTCCATCTGCATTGAGGTTGATGTCCTCCGCAACCGGGTACTTTTGGACGGGGTTTTTGTGAGGGGTGGAGGGGGTTTTGCTACGCGCAGGAGCATTCGAGAGCGTGGTCGAAGAATCTTCCTGTTTTTCGGAAATCGCTTTGGAAGTACGGGAAGCGGGTTTTTTCGTGGTTTTTTCGCCGGTGCTTTCGCTTTTTTTCTTGGCGGAAGTAGAAGGCCTGGTGCTGGTACTTTTGGCCCGGGAAGTCCTCTTTCGCGTGGTGCTCTTCTTCGGCTCTTCCTTGGTTATCTCGGTTTCCGGGCTGGAAGTGTTTTTCTCTTCCCCGGGTTCGCTTTTCTTTTTTCTGGGCAACCAGAATCATTCCTTTCCTAATCTTTTTTGAAGTTCGTTCCAATCCCTGTCAAAACGTTGGATCCCAATATCTGTCAGTGGATGGTGGAACAGTTTGTCCAGTACGTCAAAAGGCACGGTCCCGACATGGCACCCCATTCGCGCCACTTCCCAGACATGCCGGGGATGCCGGATGCTTGCAGCGATTAAGCGGGTTTCAAACGGGAAGGCCTGGTAAATGTCCAAAACATTGGAAACCAATTCAAAGGCATCCCAGCTAATGTCATCCACGCGCCCCAGGAAAACACTTGCGTACGTTGCACCTGCCTTTGCAGCCAGTAATGCCTGGGATGGGGAAAAAACAAGAGTCACATTGGTTTTGATCGACTCTTTCGAAAGGGTAGCAACCGCTTGAATGCCTGTTTCCGTCATGGGGATCTTCACCACGACGTGTTCACTGATGCTTGCCAATTCCCTTGCTTCGCCAAGCATGCCATCAAGGTCCTTGGAAACGACCTCCGCGCTCACCGGGCCTTTCACGATTTCACAAATCTTCCGAATATGCCCATGGAAGTCCCGAACGTTTTCCTTGGCAATCAGCGAGGGATTTGTCGTCACTCCATCGAGAATACCCCAAGCAGAAGCTTTTTCGATTTGCCCGAGGTTCGCCGTATCCACAAAAAAATCCATTTCCTTACCTCCTGACCGGCTATTCAAATTTTGGATGGTATGAAAAAAGCAATCCGCACATTGCGGGGGCGATGAATGGGAAGTGGAAAAGGGAGGGAAAAGCAAATCTAATGATTAATTATAGCACTTAAAACGAAAATGTCAAATTTTGTGCGATTGGGGGAGGAAACCCAATCCGAAAAGCGAGCGGCAAGCGAGACTACCCCTCCATCCTCTCGTGGGCCTTTTGCGCATTGGAAGCGATGCGATGCAGCAAAAACTGGTCTTCGTGAAACGCAATGAAGTACGAATCGGGAACCAACGTAATCTCGCAGCGGAGGAAAAAACTGGCCAGAGGTGTTTTGACGGGGGGATGAAATTCCACCAATCCCTGGAACACTTTCCCGGAGAGCATCCAGACGATTACTTGCACAGCAACGGCGAAACTCTTTAAAAACCCCCACGCAAAATGGAGCAGGTGGATCCAAAATGGCCTGCAGGAAAGGTTGGGTAGCAAAAAGCGGAAAAAGAGAAAAACGAAAGGCGCTACAACGACCCAGATCAGGAGATTCTGGGGGAAAAAGGACGAGGAAATGCCAAACCAGGTGATTGAGGCAAAAAAGAAGAGAAAAAGCATACGGCCTCCAAAAAAAAACGCTCGGATTCCCGAGCGCTCGTTGGCGGGGACGACGAGACTCGAACTCGCGGCCACCGGTGTGACAGACCGGCATGC
>ERZ795053.25-NODE-25-length-169089-cov-9.649627_pt1 | contig 169089 bp, 172 predicted proteins | sample MGYA00375137_ERZ795053 | MGnify/ENA primary metagenome ERZ795053 (study PRJEB30182, sample SAMN05720284) | activated sludge metagenome | isolation source: Anaerobic digester | place: Hong Kong | collected 2014-12-17 ... | reverse complement strand
CTGCGCCAAAATCACGGCCAACGCAGTGAGTATCTGCCAATAATAGTGATCCCAGACCGTAGCCTTCTTGAATCGAATTTCACAATCCGTTGGCAACTGGTTCTCAGCGATGCCTAAGCGGTGTAATTGTTGCCAGTCGGCGATGCAATGGGGCGTGGCCGGTGCCTGGATACCGATGACGGAGGGGTCTTCTCCGTTCAGCACCCTGGCGACAAGCTCACCCGCGCGTTGTCCCTGTTCGCCATAGCTCGCGATCGAGCCTGCGACAATCCCATGGCCGAGATACGTTTCGAATATGCCGAAGACGGGAGCGCGCGAGACCGCCGCGATCCGCGTCAGCACGTCACGCGGTACCAACGGTACGCCATCGCTGTCACGAAACATCGTTAAATAGAGCACTATTACGTCCGAAGGAAGCGTGCCCACCGCCGCGACCGTTTCGGCCAGCGTGAGACCGACGAGGTACTGGATCTCAAGTCTTCCCGCGTAATGCTCAAGCGATGCTTGCATGAGCGACAGGTGCCCGCTGTCTGGTTCGGCAATGCCTGCGACGATAGCGACTCGTCGCGTTGCGGGCCGTAAACGCAATGCCAGATCGAGCGTCTGTCCGAATTCGAGCCGGACCGGAACACCGATCGTGTGTGGATCGAGGCCACGTCTTTCCAGCGAGGTGACCGGCACGCTGTGAAAAACGATTGCCGCGCCCGGCCAGATTTCCGCGCGGTAGCGCTGGGCGAAATCGAGTGCGATCGACCCGGCCGCGACGACCACGTCCACCTTCAGGCCACGATATTTTTTGCGTAGCAGCGCAACTATATCTTCCGCGAGCAGCGTCTGCGGAAAACGGAACATATCGAGTGTTTCAGCATAGAATTCGGTGGGTGCTCCGTGCTCTGCGCGGGTGATGGCCTCGCGCAGGCTGCGATCCAGCGCGAGAAACGCCGGTAGATAAGGATCAGCGGCGTTCAGGATGACGACGCGACGCGCTGCGCCTTCGCTATCTCGTGCTTGGGCGAACGCCGTCATGGATACGATCGACAGCGCGATCATCATGACGAACCTTAATAACGGCTGCACTTTTAGTCCTGGCAAGCGGTATTATCATGTTCATTCAATGAGGTAAGCCTTGGTGCGGGCCGTGCCGTGAAAACGACCTACCCTGATCGAGCGAAAGGTTGCATGCGGGGAGCTTTTGAGGGAACTTGTTGGCCGCGTATCATCTAACTGTCAGCCTATGGTAACCAGCGGCATAACTCTACTTGTATCCCCGCCAGGCGTCCGAATATGATTTCTTGTCATCAGCAACAGCGCTAGTGCCATGAGCAAGGAATATTCATCGTCCTCCGATCAGGAGCGCGGTCTCGTCGTCGAACCAGCGAAGCCGGAACTCAAACAGCCACCGCTCTACAAGGTGATCCTGCTGAACGATGACTATACTCCCATGGATTTCGTCGTGAAGATTTTGGAGAATTTTTTTGGGATGAATCGGGAAAAAGCCACCCAGGTCATGTTGCATGTCCACACCCGTGGTCGGGGGGTGTGCGGGGTCTATACTTATGAGATCGCGGAGACCAAGGTGGCCCAGGTGAACGAATTTTCCCGCCGACACCAGCATCCGCTGCTATGCACCATGGAAGAAGTCTGAATTTAAACCACCCCCCAGCGCTAGAGGTGTGACTTATGTTAAGCAAGGACCTGGAATTCTCCATCAATCTTGCTTTCCGCGAGGCGCGGGATCGGCGCCATGAGTTCATGACCGTGGAACATTTGCTCCTCGCGCTGCTGGACAATCCGGCGGCGGCCGAGGTGTTGCGGGCCTGCGGTGCCCGCTTGGACAAGCTAAAACGTGATTTACAGATTTTTATCCGCGACAACACACCGGTGTTGAGCGCGGACGATCCGCGCGAAACTCAGCCGACGTTGGGATTTCAGCGAGTGCTACAACGGGCGGTGCTGCATGTGCAATCCTCCGGCAACAAGGAAGTCACTGGTGCCAATGTGCTGGTGGCCATTTTCGGCGAGCAAGAATCCCATGCGGTGTTTCTGCTGAAGCAACAGGAAGTCAGCCGGCTGGACGTGGTCAATTTCATTTCGCATGGCATTTCCAAGGTCTCCGAGGAACAGGAATCTCCCTCGTCCCAAAACGAGGAAAATACCGAAAATCAAAGTGCCAAGCCGCTGGAAAATTTCGCGTCCAACCTCAACGAACTGGCGCAGCAGGGTCGCATCGATCCGCTAATCGGCCGGCGCGAGGAAATCGAGCGAACCGTGCAGATTCTCTGTCGGCGGCGTAAGAACAACCCATTGTTCGTCGGCGAAGCGGGTGTCGGCAAGACCGCCATCGCCGAAGGTTTGGCCAAGATGATCGTGGATGGCGAGGTGCCGGACGTGCTGCGCAACGCCACGATTTACGCCCTGGACCTGGGCTCTTTGGTGGCGGGAACCAAGTATCGCGGCGATTTCGAAAAGCGGTTGAAATCGGTATTGGCGCAACTGCGCAAGGAACGAAATGCCATCCTGTTCATCGATGAGATCCATACCATCATCGGTGCGGGCGCGGCCTCTGGCGGCGTGATGGACGCCTCGAACCTGATCAAGCCCATGCTCGCCTCGGGTGACCTGAAGTGCATTGGTTCGACCACCTATCAGGAGTATCGCGGCATCTTCGAAAAGGATCGGGCACTGGCACGGCGTTTCCAAAAGATCGACGTGTCCGAACCGTCCATCGAGGAAACCTACCAGATCCTACGCGGCCTCAAGACGCGCTTTGAGGAGCATCACGACGTCAAATACGCTGATAAAGCGCTACGGGCGGCGGTGGAGCTATCGGCGCGCTACATCAATGACCGCCATCTACCTGACAAGGCCATCGACGTGATCGACGAGGCCGGCGCCAGCCAGCGGTTATTGCCGGTCGCCAAGCGCAAGAAAGTCATCAACGTCTCCGATGTCGAGACCATCATCGCCAAGATCGCGCGCATTCCGCCCAAGACGGTGTCCTCGTCGGACAAGGACGTGTTGCGCAACCTGGAACGCGACCTAAAACTGGTGGTGTTTGGCCAGGACGAGGCGATCGATATGCTGGCCAACGCCATCAAGATGGCCCGCGCCGGCTTGGGCAACGAGCAGAAACCCATCGGTTCTTTCCTGTTCGCCGGGCCAACGGGGGTGGGCAAGACCGAGGTCACCCGCCAGCTCGCCCGGATCATGGGGATCGAACTGATCCGGTTCGACATGTCCGAATACATGGAGCGGCATACCGTTTCGCGGCTGATCGGCGCGCCGCCCGGTTATGTCGGTTTCGATCAAGGCGGGCTGATGACCGATGCCATCCTGAAACACCCGCACGCGGTCCTGCTGCTGGATGAGGTCGAGAAAGCGCATCCCGACGTGTTCAATCTGCTGCTGCAAGTGATGGATCATGGAACCCTCACCGACAACAACGGCCGCAAGGCGGATTTCCGCAACGTCATCCTCGTCATGACCACCAACGCCGGCGCTGAGTTGATCGATCGACCCTCGATTGGTTTTACGATGCAAGATCACAGCACGGATGGGTTGGAGGTCATCAAGCGCCTATTCTCGCCGGAATTCCGCAACCGGTTGGACGCCATCGTCCAGTTCAAGGGGTTGACGCCGATCACTATCGCGCAGGTGGTGGACAAGTTCTTGATCGAGTTGGAAGCGCAGCTGGAATCGAAGAAAGTCACCGTCGAAGTGGATCGGGAGGGTCGGGCCTGGCTGGCTGAACGCGGCTACGATCCCAAGATGGGTGCGCGGCCGATGGCACGGATCATCCAGGAGAACATCAAGCGGAAATTGGCCGAGGAATTGCTATTCGGTCGGTTGGTGAACGGCGGCCATGTCATTGTCACCGTGCGCGATGGTGACTTGCAAGTGGAGATTGCCGAGGAAGAGGCGGTACCCTAGACCGGCGGCAGAGTCGTATGGTCGGCAGCCCGTGGGGAAGGGTTGCTGGCTATCCGGTTCGGACGGGAAAGGGTGCTGCGGTGGACGTTCAGCGCCCGCGATAGGTAATGCGCCCCTTGCTCAAGTCGTAAGGGGTCAATTCCACCTTTACTTTGTCACCGGTCAGGATACGGATATAGTGCTTGCGCATCCGGCCGGAGATGTGCGCCGTAACCACATGGCCATTTTCCAACTTAACCCTGAACATGGTGTTGGGCAAGGTGTCAACCACGGTGCCCTCCATTTCGATATGGTCTTCTTTCGACATAAGATCTCTCGCTGGTAGGCCGCTTCGGCCCTCTGAAAAGACTCGCAACCTTAGCGGAAATCCCTTGACGCGGCAAGGGGATGATCGGAAACAGGCCGGTGGATTTGCGATGTGGCCGTCGTGGGGACGCTGAATCAGGCAGAGGGCGTGGGTGATCATGGGTTTCCATGCCGATCATTGGGGGCGAGGTGAATCGTAATTGATCGACATTACAGCACTTCCAGCCGAATCCAAATCGGCTGGATTTAAAAATGCCCAGCAAGGCTCCCTCGAATTCTGGTTTGAATTTGCCAGCACCTACAGCTATCCGGCTGCGATGAGAATCGAAGCGCTGGCAAATCGGCAAGGGGTTTCCGTTGTCTGGCGGCCGTTTTTGCTGGGGCCGATTTTTCAGCGGCAAGGTTGGCACGATTCGCCGTTCAATCTCTATCCCGTGCAGGGCCGATATATGTGGCGCGATCTCGAACGCATCTGCGCGGATTTGAACATCTCGTTGCGGCGACCATCGGTTTTTCCCCGCAACAGCGTGCTGGCCGCACGGGTGGCCTGTGCTGGCGCGGCGGAACCCTGGCTTCCCGAATTCGTGCGGCAAGTCTTTCGCGCTAATTTTGCCGACGATCTGGATATCGCCACGACCGACGTTATCTCGTTGTGTCTTGAGCGTGCTGGAGTGTCGGTGAACGATAAAATCGAACGCGCCTTAGCGCCGGCCAATCAGAGTCTGCTACGGTCACAAACCGAACGGGCGGTGACCATGGGTGTCTTTGGCGCGCCGACCTTTATCGTGGGTCAAGAGCTGTTCTGGGGAAACGATCGCTTGGAACAAGCGCTTGCGTGGTGCGAATCTCCCAGCCTCGGCCGAAGTGCCTAAGTTTGCCGGCTGGCATCCCGCCGATTTCGCGGTCGTCGTCCGGGTGCCATCGTGACCGAACTGCGCAAGCACCTGCTAATCGTCTACCATACCCAGACCGGTCACACCCGAACCATGGCGAAGGCGGTAGTCCGGGGTGCTCGGCGAGTCCCGGAAGTCGAAACCCACCTGAAAATGGCCTTGCGCGCCACGCTGGACGATCTGTTGTGGGCGCACGGTCTGTTGTTGGGCACGCCGGAAAATTTCGGTTATATGTCCGGAGCGATGAAGAATTTTCTGGATCGCACCTATTACCCGGCTCAAGGCAAAATCAGCGGATTGCCCTATGCCGTGTTCATCAGCGCCGGTAACGATGGCACCGGCGCCTTGACCAGCATCGAACGCATCGCCCGCGGCTATCCGTTCAAACCCGTGTGTGATCCGATTATCGCCCGAGGCGAACTGACCGCCGCCGTGTTGCAGCAATGCGAGGAGTTGGGGGAAACGATGGCGTCTGGCGTGGCGTGGGGTATTTTTTGAGGGGACGATCGTGGATAGGGCGGTTCCGGTTCAAGGCCGCCCGGCGACCACCGGACTCGAAGCGAGGCCGATGGATCGGCATCGGGCGTGGACTGTGGACGGTGACTTGGATCTTCGTGTTGGGTTCGCTGTTGCTGGTTTTGGTGTTGCGCTGGGTGCCTGTGCCAGCTTCCAGCGTGATCGCGCAGAACTGGATCGAGACGTTATGGGTGGGCGATGGGGCGGTGGTCCGTTACGATTGGACAGCGTATCAGGCGATATCGCCAAATGCGGCGCTCGCCGTGATCGCCGGCGAGGACCAGCGATTTCCTCATCACTACGGTTTTGATTTCGTGGAAATTCGGGACGCCCTGGAGGATCAGGAAGCGGGCAAGCCGTTACGGGGTGCCAGCACCATCAGCCAGCAAGTGGCGAAAAATTTGTTTTTATGGTCTGGACGCAGCTTGATCCGCAAGGGCCTGGAAGCGTGGTTTACGGTACTGCTGGAGTTACTGTGGTCTAAGGAGCGGATCTTGGAGGTCTATCTGAATATCGCTGAATTTGGCGAGTACACCTTTGGCGTGGAAGCCGCCAGCCGGCGATTCTTCGGCAAGCCCGCCGCTAAACTGACTGCCAATGAAGCGGCGCGCTTAGCGGCCGTGTTGCCCAATCCGTTGCGCTACCGAGTGGATAAACCCTCTGGATACGTTCTCAAGCGCCAACGTTGGATCGAACGACAGATGGACCAACTGGGCGGTGTAGCGTATCTCAACAAATTGTGACCGAGGCGAACATGGAACCAAAACCGCGAGCGAGCATCACCTATTGCACACAATGCCGCTGGTTGCTGCGGGCCGCTTGGTTGGCGCAGGAGCTCTTGACTACCTTCGAGGAAGAATTGGGTGAGGTGGCGTTGCGGCCCGGCACGGGTGGCGTGTTCGAAATCCGGCTAGGCGAGGAATTGATTTGGTCGCGCAAGCAGGAAGGACGTTTTCCCGAAGCCAAGGAAATCAAGCAACGCATCCGTGACTACGTCGCGCCGGCTCGCTCGCTAGGCCACTCGGATCGTTAGATCTTCAACCTTCAAACTCGATGGAGTGTGTCATGCTGGATTCGCAAGTGATGGACGTTTCCGCCAGCGGCGGCTGGCTTACCCGTCGATCGCTCAATGTCCTGGGGTTCCTGATCTGCGCCAGCGGATTGGGTTACGCCTATTACGCGCAGTTCGTTCAGGGGTTCGAACCCTGCCCGCTGTGTATTTTCCAGCGGTTGGCGTTGGCGGCGGTCGGATTGGTATTTTTGGCAGCGGCTGTTCACCATCCGCGCGATTGGGGCGCGAAAGTCTATGGCGTATTGATCGATCTGGTGGCAACGGTCGGTGCGGTTATCGCCGCTCGACACGTCTGGCTGCAACATCTGCCGCCCGAGGAAGCACCGCGCTGTGGACCGGGTTTGGATTACATGCTGCAAACCTTTCCGCTCGGCGAGACGCTTCGGGAAGTGCTGACCGGCTCTGGAGAGTGCGCTACAGTCAATTGGAGCCTGCTGGGGTTGGGCATACCGACCTGGAATCTGCTGCTTTTTCTCGGTTTGGGCGCGATCGGCTTATTGGGCAATTGGCGATTGCGGCGTTGAATCCCGTTTCGCCAGACGAAGAGACATAAAAGCCCCTGCTGGGGCTTTTATAGTCTTTGCAAAGATGCGCTCGTCGGGCGCGCGTTTTCATCACCCAAGGCGCGTGAATACCCGTCCAGCCGCTGAGACGGTGGCCTCGATGTCTGCATCGGTATGCGCGGACGAGAGAAATCCCGCTTCGAAAGCGGACGGGGCCAGATATACGCCTTCCGCCAACATACCGTGGAAGAACGCCTTGAAGCGTTCGATGTCGCAGGCAACCGCTTGCGCGTAGGTCGTGACCGGCTCCCCCGTGAAAAAAATGCCGAACATGCCCCCGACAGAGTGAGTCGTCAACGCCACGTCAGCGTGGCGGGCGGCGGTGGCCAGTCCGTCGCAAAGACGTTGGGTCTTGGCCGCGAGTTCGGTGTGGAAGCCGGGCGTCGAGAGCAATTCCAGCGTCGCCAATCCGGCCGCCATCGCCACCGGATTGCCGGACAGCGTACCGGCCTGATAGATCGGCCCGAGCGGCGCCAGCTTTTCCATAATCGCTCGCTTACCGCCGAACGCACCGACCGGCATCCCGCCGCCGATAATCTTGCCCAGCGTGGTGAGATCCGGGGTCACGCCATACAGCTGCTGCGCGCCGCCCGGCGCGACCCGAAAGCCGGTCATCACTTCGTCGAAAATCAGCACGCTGCCAGTGCGGTCGCACAATTGGCGTAATCCCGCCAGAAAACCGGGCGCGGGCGGAATGCAGTTCATATTGCCAGCGATCGGCTCGACGATGATCCCGGCAATTTCCTCGCCGATTTCGTTGAATGCTTCGCGAGTCCGCGACAGGTCGTTGTACGGCAGCGTGACGGTATAAGCCGCCAACGCCGCTGGCACGCCCGGCGAGGTCGGCACGCCCAGTGTTAGCGCGCCGGAACCGGCCTTGATCAACAGCGAATCGGAATGGCCGTGATAACAGCCCTCAAATTTGATGATGGTGTTGCGGGAAGTGAAACCGCGGGCCAAGCGGATCGCGCTCATGGTGGCTTCGGTGCCGGAGTTACACAGCCGCACCAGCTCCATGGACGGAATCAGCTCCTGAATCTTGCGCGCCATGACGGTTTCCAGGGCGGTGGGAGCGCCAAAACTCAGGCCGTTGGCGGCAGCGTCCTGGACGGCGCGGACTACCGCCGGATGGGCATGGCCGGCGATCATCGGTCCCCAGGAGCCCACGTAATCGATGTAGCGGCGACCATCCTCGTCGTACAGATAGGCGCCCTCACCGCGCTTGAAGAAAATCGGCGTGCCGCCGACGCCGCGAAAAGCGCGGACCGGTGAGTTGACGCCACCGGGAATATAACGCTGGGCTTCGCTGAACAAGTCTTCGGAACGACTCATGGCGGTACTCCTCAATGGAACAGGGCGGCAAAGCGCCGGGCGGCGGCCTGAATGTCGGGTTGGGCGAACACTGCGCTGACCACGGCCAGCGCGTCGGCGCCAGCATTCAGCAGCGACGGCGCGTTATCGGGTGTGATCCCGCCGATGGCGACGATGGGAACCGTCAAGGTAATTTTGGCTTCCCGCAGTAAACCGAGCGGGGCTTGAATCTCGGCTGGCTTGGTCGGCGAAGGGAAAAAAGCTCCGAATGCAATGTAATCGGCTCCCGCTCGTTCCGCGTCGAGCGCCAGAGCCAGACAATCGTAGCAGGATACGCCGATCAGCGCCGTCGCCCCCAATCGGGCGCGAGCGGTTGCAAACGCCGGATCGTCCTTGCCGATGTGGACCCCCGCTGCGCCGATTTGAGCCGCCAGCTCTACGTCGTCGTTAATAATCAACGGAACGTCGTGGCGTCGACACAGCGCGTTTAGCGCCCGTGCTTGAGTGAGTCGCCGCGCGCCGTCGCTGCTTTTGTCGCGGTACTGAACCAGACGGGCGCCTCCCAATAGGGCTTGTTCGACCGCCGTCACCAAGCGGTCGTCAGGGAGCAGCGCAGCGTCGGTAATCGCATAAAGACCACGGTAAGATGGCTTATGCATGATCGATCTCGGGGGTGGTGGCCCAGAATAGACGATTGGGGAGTAACTGCCCGCTGCCCGCCCGGTAACCTGCTTGAAGAGAGCGCCAAGTATAGTTCTGGGCCCGATAGATGGCCGAGTTGGGAGAGCCCGCGTGCAGCTCGTGGCCTTGGGCGAGCAGGGCGGCGATAGCGGCGGCCAAGGTACAGCCGGATCCGTGATAAGTATTAGGCAAGCGCGGCCAGTGGAAAGTCTCTAGCAAGCGATTGTTTCCATACAATGTGTTGATGACCGCTTCGGTCGGCTCGTGTCCACCGCTGATCAGCACGTATTGGCAGCCACGCGCCAGCAAAGCCATGGCACAGGCATTCAGCGTGTCACCTTCCGGCGCCAGTTTTCGTGCTTCGACGCTGTTAGGGGTCAGGACGGTGGTCAAGGGTAACAACAGAGTTTGAATGGCGTCGATCAGGGTTTTATCGGCCAGCTCGGTGCCGCCACCGGCCGCCAGCACTGGATCGAGCACCACTGGAATCTCAGGATAGGCAGTCAGCAAAGCGTGAAGGGCCGCTGCGTTTTCGGCGCTACCGATCACCCCGATTTTGAATGCCGCCACCGGCATGTCATCCAGAATCGGGCGAGCTTGCGCTAAAACCTGTTCCGAATCGACCGGTAGCAGTGCGCGGACGTTGTGAGTGTCCTGGACGGTCAGGGCAGTAACCACCGGCGCGGGGTGGCAACCCAGGCTGGCGATGGTTCCAATATCGGCGGATATGCCCGCTCCACCGCTGGGATCGTTCCCCGCCATGATCATAACGACGGGAATACTTGAAAGGTTGACTGGGATCAAACCGGGTCTCCAATGGCGAGAGGGTATGGACGCCATCGTCCTAAAAAGTTATAGCGGTGGCGGTAAAAGGGAAAATTGTAACCGTTCGTTCCTCTCGCCCGCTTGCGGGAGAGGGGCTGGGGGTGAGGGCAGTGGTTTCAAAGGCTTACTCCTTCACCCTAACTCTCTTCCTCATGAATGGGGGAGAGAGGACTGAACGGTTAGAAAAATTCTAACAAACGCCGCAGGTTTTTCGGGAATCCCCTGCGTGGGACAATACTGCCTACAGCGATGACAACTGGGAATTACAAAAGATGAAAAGATATATGTGTTTAATTTGTGGTTTTATTTATGATGAAGAGAAAGGTTGGCCCGACGATGGCATACCGCCTGGCACCCCTTGGGAGGCAGTGCCGCCGACGTGGGCCTGTCCCGAATGTGGCGCGACCAAGGATGATTTCGAGATGGTGGAGATTTAGGTCGGAGAATCGAATATGACCCTAAACACGGATCGAATCCGAATCGTGTCAGATGACATCACCCGTTTGGATGTGGATGCCATCGTCAATGCCGCTAACCGTTCGTTGCTGGGCGGAGGAGGGGTGGACGGCGCCATTCACCGCGCCGCCGGGCCAGAACTGTTGGCCGAGTGCCGAACTTTGGGCGGTTGCAAGACCGGTCAGGCCAAGATTACCTGCGGCTATCAGTTGCCGGCGCGCCACGTCATCCATACCGTCGGCCCGATCTGGCAGGGAGGCGAGCAGGGCGAACCGGAGCTGTTGGCGGCGTGCTATCGCAATAGCCTGCAACTAGCGGCCACCAATGGCATTCGCACTATCGCCTTTCCCGCTATCAGTTGTGGAGTATACGGTTATCCACTGGATGAAGCAGCACGCATCGCCGTTCAAGAAGTCCGCCATTTTCTAGCCGCTGATGATCGGATTGAGACGGTTTATCTGGTCTGTTTCGGAGCGGAGGTATGCGAGGCTTACCAGCAGGCGTTGCAGCAAGTGTGACAAGCACAATAGCGCCAAGGAGACGGGCATCTTCTCAACAGGCAGGATTCGCGGGCGATGCCTGCTGGATTTGCTCGGCTAGAGCTGGATCAAGCGAGAGCGAGTAGAACCGCTCACGGCAGCATCGCCCTCATGGCCGTCATGTGAAAGCACTGCTCCGGGCGAGGTCGGTCGTTGCGCCGAAAAGGGATCGCGTTCGTACCGGTACATCAACGTCTGCGCTCGCGGGGTCTGTTCTAACTGGCGCTCGCGCAAGGCGTCCGCCAGCATCGCGTCGAACCAGTCTCTGGTGCGAGTTTGCCGGTCTTGAGCTACCTCGCTGGTACGGGATCCGTCCGCCGTGTTGACGTGCGGAGCGGGATAGTAAAGCACGGCTATCAACAAAACGCCCGCGACCGCGAGCAGAAAGGCGGGCAATGAATAGATGCCGAACTTCCTAAAACGGCGAATCGTGTCGCCCATGACTCACCTCTGGCAATGCCGATGGACAGGTTCCAGCCCGTGGTATGCGCTTGTGGCAGTCCCTTATCGCGCGCTAGGGGAGATCACCGTGAAATTCACCGAATCGCCCAATATCCCATACCTGCTTTATATCCTAGTTTAACGCTAGGATGATAAGGCGCAAGCCGGAATTGATCCGGCTTGCGGGAGAGGCTCAGCTATCCTGCTGTTGTTTCTTGTGCGCGGCTTGCAGTTTCTGCTGGATGTCACCGGGCACCGGATCGTAATGGCTGAGTTCGATATTGTACGAACCGTGGCCGCCGGTCATGGATTTCAGTTGCGATTCGTAGCCTTCCAGTTCCGCCAAGGGCACTTGGGCGTTGATGAGGGTCATTCCGCGCGGACCAGCGTCGGTGCCAGCGATGCGACCGCGCCGGCTGGACAGATCGCCGGTAATCGCGCCGACGCTGTCGGCTGGCGTGCGCACTTCCAGGTTGACGATCGGTTCCAGGATGAGCGGCTTGGCCTTGTTGACCGCATCCAGAAAAGCTTCCCGGCCAGCGGTGATGAACGCGATTTCCTTGGAATCGACCGGATGGTATTTGCCATCGTAGGCGATGGCCCGCACGTCCTGCATCGGATAACCAGCGATAGCGCCTTCCTGCAAGGCTTCGCGGACCCCTTTTTCCACCGCTGGCAGAAACGAGGTCGGGATGGTGCCACCTACCACTTCGCTGACGAACTCAAAACCGGCGTCGCGTGGCAAGGGTTCGATGCGCATGAACACCTCGCCAAACTGGCCGGCACCACCCGTCTGCTTCTTATGACGATGATGGCCTTCAGCGTTTTGACTAATGGTTTCCTTGTAAGCGATTTTGGGAGGCTTGGTTTCGACTTGCAGGTTGTAGCGCTGCTGCATCTTTTCCAGCGTGATGCGCAGGTGGAGATCGCTCAAACCGCGCAAGACGGTTTCCTTGGTGTGGGCGTTGTGCTCCAAAGCCAGGCAGGGATCCTCTTCCAACAGCTTGTGCACGGTGTCGGACAGCTTTTGCTCGTCGCCTCGGGTAGCGGCGCGAATGGCCAGACCAAATAACGGTGTGGGGAAGCGCGACGACCGCAGGTGGACAAGGTCTTCGTCGTGGGAGTCGTGCAGCACCACGTCGCGATGAATTTCGTCCACCTTGGCTACGGCGCAGAGATCGCCTGGGATGCCGGTCGCGACTTCAGGGTGTTCCTTACCATGCACATGGAATAGGTGGCTGACTTTAAAGGGCTTGCGGCTATCGCCGATGTACAGCTGACTGTCCTTGGTGACGGTCCCTTGGTGGATGCGGAAGATGCCGAGCTTACCGATGAACGGATCGATCAGCACTTTGAAGACATGTGCCACAGCATGCTGCTGAGGGTCGGGGATGGAATGGGATGTCTCCGTCGCTGCTTCGCCTTTCAGAAGCGGTTCGGAGTTGCCCTCGGTAGGATTGGGCAACAGCTTGACGAAGGCATCCAGCAGCTCCTTGATTCCCGCGCCAGTGCGGGCGGAAACGAAGCAGATCGGGACTAGATGACCTTCCCGCATCGCTTTTTCGAATGGCGCGTGCAGTTGCTCGGGTTGCAGATCCTCGCCCTGCTCCAGATAAAGCGCCATCAGATCCTCATCCACTTCGACCACTTGGTCGATCAGGGTGGAATGAGCGGCAGCTACGCTGGAAAAATCGCTGTCTCCGGTGGAATTGAAAAAGCAGTCGCTCACCCGAGTGGCGCCGCTGGCCGGCAAGTTGATGGGCAGGCATTCCTTGCCGAAAGCGTTCTGTATCTGATCCAACAAACCAGGAAAATCGATATTTTCGGCATCGATCTTATTGACGATGATCATCCGGCACTGTTGGCGTTCGCCCGCGCGTTCCATCATCCGTTGCGTGACCGCTTCGATGCCGGTTTGGGCATTGATCACGACAGCTGCCGTTTCCACCGCCGGCAGGACGGCGATCGCTTGACCAAGAAAATCGGGGAAACCCGGCGTGTCGATCAGGTTAATGTGAGCACCGTCATAGTCGAAATTGACCAGGGCGGAGTCCAACGAGTGTTGGTGAGCCTTTTCCTGTGGGTCGAAATCGCAGACCGTGTTTCCTTTTTCGACGGCACCCGGGGTGGGAAGCTTGCCGGCGTGATGCAAAAGAGTTTCCACCAGGGTGGTCTTTCCAGCCGCTCCGTGCCCGACCAGGGCGATATTGCGGATGGATTCGGTGGTGTAACTGACCATCATGGCCTCCTGTCGGATTCGATTTAATTATTTACGTAATTGATGAACGATGCGCTCGGGGTTTTAGCGGTGTAAAAAGTCTACAGGAACCGATGATGTTTCTCAGCCGGCTCCGTCATTTTTTTGTAAAGATTGCGGGGCTCCGGTAGACGGACGGGCGTACTGGACGTATCGGGCGTTTTGCGAAAGCATCGGATGGAATTTTGGACAAAGAGCGCTTAGGATGAGTGGAGCAATGAATCACGTCTACAGGAAGATGACTTGATGAAGTTACATCGTTACCTGATATTTTGGTTCGCCGGCACTTGCGGTGCCGTTCCGCAGGGCGTGGGCCCGGGACCGGATTGGCTCAAGCTTATCAAGGAAACACCGGCCACTCAGGCAGAGTGGGCGGCCCGTTACGAACATGGTGAGGGCGTGACCCAGGATTATGATCGCGCGATGCGATTATATTGTGCGGCGGCCCGACGGGGCCATGTCCCTGCTCAGTATCAGTTGGGCTGGATGTTCGCCAATGGGCGAGGCGTGGCGCGGGACGATGCCCAGGCGGCGGCATGGTTTCGGCTGGCAGCGGCGAAGGGTGATGAGCCTGCCAGGCGAATGTTGGCGCGAGTAGACGATCCCGTAAGAGCCAAGCGAGCGGCTTGCGTGGAGCCGGTCGACCCGACCCGCAAACCGCCACCGTTGCTGCAATTGGCTACCCGGCGTGGTCCGCCGTCTCCGGAGCGGGCGCGGGTCGAGGCACTGGTCAATCGCATGGCACCGAATTATGGTTTGCAGCCCTCCTTAGTGCTGGCGGTGATCGAAGCGGAATCTGGATTTAACAGCCAGGCCCGCTCGGTCAAGGATGCGCAGGGTTTGATGCAACTGATTCCCGAGACTGCTCAGCGGTTCGGTGTGCAGGATCCCTACGACCCTGTGCAGAACCTGCACGGTGGCATGGCGTATTTGCGGTGGTTGCTTGCGTACTTTCGAGGCGATGTGCGGTTGACCTTGGCCGGCTACAACGCCGGTGAGGGCGCGGTCGTTCGTTATGGTGGCGTGCCGCCCTATGCGGAAACCCAGGCCTACGTTGAAAAGATCACGCGCTCCTACGGGCAATTAGCTCATCCGCCGGTGGCGCCGGTTACGCCACCCGCGCCGTTGAATCGACCGCTGTCCTCTCCCGTTTTCTTGCCCACGGCCTCGGCGAAGCCGACGCTATTGCGGGTCGATACAGCGGGAAACGGTCGCTAAAAGCTGAGAATCAAACGAGTGGCCAAGTGTTGGGTCAGTGTGCAAGCGCCGGTAACCGTGCGCTAAGTTGGGAAAGAGGGATCGCGCCTGTCAGTGGTGGTTTGTAGGGTAAATGTCAAACCGGGTATGGGGGGTAGCGATCTGAAAACTGGGTTCGGGTCCGGCCAATGGCGGCGCGGTCCGTGGTCGTTTTACTACTACCCGCCGTTTAGCGCGCGTCAGGGCAATGGCAAGTAGGTCCGGTGCGTCGCCGTCGTCGCCGATCAGCTGTCGTAGCAATCGCATTTCCTTTTTTACCAGAGCCGACTTCCGCCGGTGGGGATACATCGGATCGAGATAAATCACATCGGGGTACAAGGACTCTGGAAGGAGCGACAAAAATTCCCGGCTGTCTGCTTCGACCAAGCGCAGCCGTTCGCCAACCAAGGCGCCGATTTCAGGGTCTCGCACGGCCCGAGACAATCCATCGCGCAGTAAGGCGGCAATGATCGGGGAGCGCTCTACCAACGCCACCGTGCAGCCCAGACAGGCCAACACGAAACCATCCCGGCCCAGACCGGCGGTAACGTCCACGACGGTCGGTGAAATACCGCCTTTCAAACCGACTGCCCTAGCCAGCGATTGATTGCGTCCACCGCCGAAGCGGCGCCGATGCGCGGCGCGGCCCGCAACGAAATCGACATAGAGGGGACCGGTTGTACCAGAACTCTGCTCCCGCAATTCCAGACGCTCGGTTGTCAGGTGCAGGTAGTGCGTGTAATCAGGAGTGTCAGTCTCGGTGATCGGGACTAATTTCAACCGAGTGACCAAATCGGCGGCTAATGTTGGACACACAAGAGGTTCGGCTAAAATCGCCACCCTCACTGGTGCGGAGGTGATCTCGATCGGCGAGGCTGATGCGGCTGCTGCCCCGCCGTGATCGCGGTTCACCGTCACCTTCAAGCTAAGCGGCTTTCGGCAGAATATCCGCCAGCGTCGCTTGCACGAGATTGTCCATTTCAAACTTGAAGCGAGCGGCTAAGTCGGACATCGCCTTGGTATCGATCAGCAACTTGTGCCGCATGGTTTCGACGATCTCGGATTGACGTTTGTAGAAATCCTGCAAGCTATTGAGATCGTTAATTTCGGCGGCAGCCTTCATTTGATTGAGGCCGATGTTCAGATAGGACTGCAGCACGTTCATCTGAAACACCACCATCTTTTCCAGGTTGGCGGCGAATAGCTGATTGGCTTTGATCAGCGGCTCCGACAGGATCGGGGGGGATTCCAGGGCTTTGCTGAATAGATCGATGACCATGACGAACTCCTCGGATAGGACAAACAATTGACGGGTTTGTTGCGATGCAATATAGCGAGAATATTGCTGCGATGCAACATTTTTCCTTTGTTGGGGCTTTTCTGGCGCGCGAGCGATCAGTTTGTGTTCGGGAAAGCGATTGATTGAGTGCCCGAGTTGACTGATCGCAACGGCGGCGATGGTTCGAAAGTTCAAGCGCTCGAAAAAGCTGGTGGCGATGATCTGAACACACGCTTGGGAGGGGTTCGCGCGGTCTGAAGAAAAATTGCGACAAAGCAGCGCTAAGTGGGCTATCATCATAAGTCACACTGAAAAAGTGTATTTAGAATGCTAAGATAGCAGCCGGAATGCCGCTTGCACGTCCCAAAAGTCCGGCAGGGGAAGTTTTACCTGTTCTGATTCACGACCCACTTTAGAGGTATTACCACAATGACAACGATCACCTTTAAGGATGAAGTCACTGGAAAGGCGGTGCAGATGCCGGTCCTAGAGCCGATTTACGGCCATCCAGTAGTGGATATTGGCAGGTTGGCCAAGGAATTCAATTACTTCACCTACGATCCCGGGTTCATGTCCACCGCTAGTTGCCAGAGCGCGATCACTTACCTGGATGGCGACAAGGGCGAATTGCTGTATCGCGGTTATCCGATCGAGCAACTGGCCGAGCAGTGCAATTTTCTGGAAGTCTGCTATCTGTTGCTGTACGGTGAGTTGCCCAACTCCGAGAAAAAGGAAGTTTTCGAGACCAGTATCACCCGGCACAACCGAATCCGGGAAAATCTCCGCCGGTTTTTCCACGGCTTCAACTACGATGCCCATCCCATGGCGATGATGACTGCCGTGGTCAGTTCGCTATCCGCATTCTTTCATGATCGACTGAATATTCAGGATTACGAAGATCGCATGGTCACCGCTCGTCGGTTGATCGCCAAGATGCCGACTATTGCCGCCGCCTGCTACAAACACAGTATCGGGGATCCCTCGATTTATCCCCGCGACGACCTGAGCTATACGGGCAACCTGCTTTACATGATGTTCAGCCTGCCTGGCAAACGTTACGAAGTCGATCCGGTAGCCGAGCGGGCGCTGGATGTGCTGTTCACTCTGCACGCCGACCACGAACAGAATGCGTCTACGTCCACGGTGCGGCTGGCCGGGTCTTCCGGCACGAATCCTTACGCGGCGATCGCGGCCGGTATCGCGTGTCTATGGGGTCCGGCGCACGGTGGCGCCAATGAGGCGGTGATTCGGATGTTGGATCAGATCGGCGCCGTGTCGAATATCGATGGCTTTATCGCCAAGGTCAAAGACAAGAACAGCGGCGTGCGGTTGATGGGGTTCGGGCATCGCGTCTATAAGAATTTTGATCCACGCGCCCGGATCATCAAGGAAATTTGTCACGAGGTGCTGGAAAAGCTTGGCCACGATCCGCGTCTTGATTTGGCCATGCGGTTGGAGGAAATCGCGCTTAGCGATCCCTACTTTATCGAGCGCAAACTGTATCCGAATGTGGATTTCTATTCCGGTATCATCTACAGCGCGCTGAAAATTCCAGTCGAGATGTTCACGGTGATGTTCGCCATCGCCCGTACCGCCGGCTGGATCAGCCACTGGATCGAGATGATTACCGACAAGGATCAAAAAATCGGCCGACCCCGGCAGCTTTACGTCGGCGATGCGCGCCGTGATGTGCCTGCTTTGAGCGCACGCGGCGCGTAAGCAGCCCACACAGTCCAGCTAAGAAGGCGATTCCTGATGGAATCGCCTTCTTTTTTCGCAATCGGTAGGTGATTCAAGCCGTTTTTAAATCCGTCGCTTGGTACTTTTCGGTGGAGGAAGCTTGGCAGCGGATGAATCGGCGCCAGCGATTCGGCTGGCCGGTTGCTTTTCCGGCTTGCCGGCGGCGGTCGTTGCCGGTTTGCCCGGTTTGTTGGCCTTCGCCTCTTTGGAGGAACCGGTTTTGGAGGTTGGTCTGGCTTTGGGGTCTGCCGAAGCTATTTTCGTGGTCGAAGGCGTGCGGGCAGTATCTGTTCTGCCCCGTGTCGCTGTTGGTTTCACTGGCTTTGCGGTAGCCAGCGCTGGTTTGGCCGAAATTGCCGCTTTGCCTCGGCTGCCCGCTTTGGGCGATTCCGCTACGGCTTTCGCCTTGACGCGGGTAAGCAGTTTCTTTTCCGCTATGGCAGGCTGCCTTACGGCAGGCGTGTCGAAGACGGGGGTGGTGGGCACGCGCCGAGTCTCAACCGGCTCCGGCTCGTCGTCTTCGACCGCCGATCGGGCCATAACAACCGTCCGCTCCGGATTCGGTGGCGAGACGGGCGTGCGTCGAACGATTATGGCACGGCTAGGTTCTGGCGTGGTCGCAGGTGGCGAGCTGGAATCCATTGCCGATTCCGGGGCTTCTTCTTCAGCCTCCGGCGAGACTTGGGCCATACGCACTCGGTCCGGCGTTACGACTGGCGAGCGTCGAACCAGGATGGGTTGTAGTTCGACCTCGGGTTGCAGGGGCGGCGGCGGGGCTAACCCATAATGGGTGAATCCATAATCGAGTAAGGTACGGGCGTCCTGCCATAAAGTGCCGCTGTTGGGGCTGTTCAAAATCGAGACGATCAAACGGGTACCGCCCCGATCGACCTCGCCGACAAAACAACGCCGAGCCTTAAGGGTAAAGCCAGTCTTGCCGCCACGCGCACCTTCGTAGGACGCCAGCAGCCGGTTGTGATTCAGCACTGGCACCAGCCGTGAGTCGCCATATGGCCCTTGACCAGATTCAATGCGCAGAGTGGCGCTACGGGTGCGAACGATGTCGGCGAACATCGGATAATTCATAGCGTAGCGGAAGATGATCGCTAGATCGTAAGCCGTGGAGTAATGATCCTCGTCCGGCAAGCCGTGGGGATTCATGAAATGGCTGTCGTGGGCACCAATTTGCCAGGCCTTGGCGTTCATTAGGCTGGCGAATCCGTAAATCGAACCCCCCGCCGCTTCGGCCAGGGTTTCGGCGGCGTCGTTGCCCGATTTGAGCAATAATCCATACAGCAAATCCTGTGCTGAGGCGGCATTGCCGGCACGCAGTCCAACGCGGCTCGGTGGAGCGCTGGCAGCCTGCGGGCTAACGAAGACCTGGGAATCCGGGTTGAGGCGTTCCATGGCGAGCAATGCGGTCAGCACCTTGGTAGTGCTGGCTGGTGGCAACCGCAGATGGGGTTCCTTGGCGAATAGAATTTCGCCCGTGGTGGCGTTCATCAGTACGGCGGATCGAGCGGCGACCGGGGGCGGCGAAAATGATCCCCAATTCTCCTGTGCCCGAGTGTGTTCCGTCATCAGGCAGAGGATCGTCCCCAGTAGCCAAGCACACGGCCACCAGATTCGGGATTCGCCAAAAATATTCCGTAAAACCATCGCCTTGACTCCGTTGCTGTCTGAAGTTCGAATTTCGCTACCTAGTATTATTCGCGGTAGCGAGCCGTCCGAGTTTGAAAAACGCCGCAGTCATATATTCTGGACAAAAACTTGGCTATCGGCTAGCGTCCGAAAGAAATGGGGACTTTCCGAGACCCGCTTGATCACAACGTTAGCTGTGGCATTTTTCCCTGAAGGTGTGTCGGAATTCTTTTGAATATCCCGCCGCATTCGGCCAATGGAGCCGAATACCTTGCAGGATTTGCAGGGTATTTTTCGCAAGCCTACCGACTATCTGCCGTATCGCCGTGAACGGTTACCGTGATATTACGGTGGTGGCTCATCTGGCGGTGCTCCCAAAGATAGATGCCTTGCCAGATTCCTAAGGCACAATGGCCTTGTGTGACCGGAATCGTCAAGTTGTTTTGCGTGAGGACAGTGCGAATGTGAGCCGGCATGTCGTCCGGCCCCTCGTCGTCGTGTTCAAGCCACGGCGAGCCGTCCGGTATCAAACGAACCATGAAGCCTTCCAGATCCTGGCGTACCGATGGGTCGGCATTCTCGCAGAGGATCAAAGATGCGCTGGTATGATGGATGAATACGTGAGCCAGCCCAGTATGAATTTGCGAGCTGCGCACGATATCGCGTATGCGGTCGGTGATTGCGTAAGTACCGCGTCCGTGAGTGATAATGGTAAACGTTTGCTGTGTGATCATAAAAATCTGTGAACCAAATTGAGGTCTTATTGTGTACAGGGTATGTTGGTATTTTCCGGCAAGTAGTTCGGGATAATATGCATAGTTTTTTGGTCATTAAGTGTGTCTTGTAAACAGTATTTCCCATACAGGGTGTCCCAAGCGTTTGCCACGTTGTTCGAATTTAGTGGTGGGTCTATAGGCTGGGCACTCGGCAAATCCATTATCGGCCTTAATGTTTTGGAGTTCGGGAGTCGTTCTAAGTACCTCCAAAATGGAATAAGCGTAGTTTTCGCAGTCGGTGGCGATATGGAGTAGGCCGGTGGATTTGATTTTTTTAGCCAGTAATGACACGAACATGGGTTGGATGAGACGACGCTTGTGATGGCGTGTTTTGGGCCAGGGATCGGGAAAGAAAATCTGAACGCGATCAAGGCATTCATCCGGCAAATATCGTTGAAGTACCTCCACGGCGTCTAGGCAGATGAGCCGGAGGTTGGTCAACCCGAGTTCAGCGGCCCGTAGCAACAGATGGCCAATCCCCGGACGATGCACTTCGATCCCGATAAAATCGGTGCAGGGGTTGGCTGCGCACATGGTGGCCAGTGATTCGCCATCACCAAAGCCAATTTCCAAAACCAGTGGGGCTTGCCGGCCGAACCATTGTTCAGGCTCGAAAGTTCCGCTGACTTCCAACCCAAATCGTTCCCACAGTTGAGCAAGTGCTCGTTGTTGAGCTGCAGTAATTCGGCCCTCGCGGCGTACAAAGCTTTTAATATGGCGTGGCTTGTCAACGCCGTTATCGGGGTTGTCAAAGGTAGGCTTGATTTCACAGACACTTTGCGAATGATCGGCGGAATGCATGGCGATATCGATCCGGTCAGCAATGCCATTCGAGAATGGATTTAGTCTTTTTGAATGGGGTGTGTAGTGGCTTTTTCAAATCTGAGTCCTGAAGAAACAATTGCGGAAAGAAAAAAGAATGCCCTACAATATTCCTCGTGATTTTAGTCACGGACATTCCAAAATAAACATTAACTGACGGCAAAAGCGCGACCATGAGCAATATCGAAGACATTATCAAAGCCTCCTCCATCGAGCAGCTTCAAGCCCTGATCAACAGGGCCGAGGAAGAGATCGAGTGTAAGAAGGTCGATGAAATTGAAGCCACTCGTAACGAGTGGCTCGCCAAAGCCAGCCAACTCGGGATGCAACCCGAGGAAATCCTGCAATACGCTGGGCGTAAGCGGAAATCCACCGGCAAACCTAAATATCGCAATCCAAATAATCCAGAGCAGACTTGGACTGGCCATGGTAAGAAGCCTGGTTGGCTCAAGCAAGCGATTGAAAATGGCGCAGCGCAGGAGAATTTTCTGATTCCCGGCTAATTGTTTGTCTGACCGTATTTGCCCGAGCGCTTAGGGTGTTACTCTTGCCATGACCCTGCCTTATCGGTAGGATACGAGTGCTCCTCGGTTGGTTCGACCAAGCCAGCGTGGGTTAAGCGATGCGGCGGGTGTAGTTCAATGGTAGAACCTCAGCTTCCCAAGCTGATGGCGTGGGTTCGATTCCCATCACCCGCTCCAGAGATTAGGGTTACGTCGTGGCGTAACCCTTTTTTGTTTGCCTCCCTGCAATTCGCGCAAGGGCCGTTGCTGCTTGACGGGTGCGCGAAGCCAGCCGGCCTTTCTCAAGGAGAATATCCCCGATGATTCGTGTCGCGATCGCCGGCGCCGCCGGTCGCATGGGACGCATTTTACTGGATGCTTGCAACCAAGCGGAAGGTGTTCGCTGTACGGTGGCCTTGGAACATACGGATAGCCCGTTCATCGGTGCCGATGCCGGCGAGGTGGCCGGTATCGGCCGATCGGATGTGATCATCGCGGCTGATTTGGCCCTGCTGGCGGATCGTTTCGACGTGTTGATCGATTTTACCCGGCCAGCAGCCACGTTGGCTCATCTGGCCCTCTGCCGGGCGACGGGTAAGGCGATGGTGATCGGGACGACGGGTTTTTCATCGGAACAGAAAGCTGAAATCGGTCATGCCGCCGGGCATATTCCCGTCGTGTTCGCCCCCAATATGAGCGTGGGCGTCAATCTCTGCTTTAAGCTGCTGGAGTTGGCGGCACGGGTGTTGGGCGATGGCGTCGATGTCGAGATTATCGAGGCGCACCATCGCCACAAAGTGGATGCACCCTCCGGTACCGCGCTGGCGATGGGGCAGGTCGTGGCGACGGCGTTAAACCGCGATTTGGAGCAGTGCGCGGTCTACGGGCGGCAAGGCGTCACTGGCGAGCGCGACCGTGCCACCATCGGTTTCGCTACCGTACGGGCCGGCGATATCGTCGGCGAACACACCGTTATATTCGCCGACGTGGGTGAGCGGATCGAGATCACCCATCGCGCTTCTAGTCGGATGACCTTCGCCAAGGGCGCGGTACGGGCCGCCCGCTGGCTAGCCGGTCGTTCGCCTGGCCTGTTCGACATGCGGGACGTACTCGGCTTGCGTTGAAGCAGCCAGTTCCCGGTATCGCTGCCGCACGGCTAGAGCGATCCGGCGCGATTTGGTAAACTATCGACTCAGATCGATTCACCCTTTTGCACCCTTGTTAAAGGAGCGGATTGCGCACCGCTCCTTTCTTGTGCGCGCCTGTTTTGGAGGCTCCCTTGAGGAAACCCGCGCTCCTGGTCCTGGAAGACGGTAGTCTGTTTCGGGGCGAGTCCATCGGCGCTGATGGCCACGCCCAGGGCGAAGTTGTTTTTAATACCTCGATGACCGGCTATCAGGAAATCCTGACCGATCCTTCCTATTGCCGACAGATCATCACGTTGACGTATCCGCATATCGGCAATGTCGGTACCAACCGGGGCGACGAGGAGGCGAATCAAATCCATGCCAGCGGCCTCGTGGTGCGCGATTATCCGCGCATTGCCAGCAATTGGCGTAACCAACAACCGCTGGATCAATATCTGCGCGAGCGTGGCATTGTCGCCATGGCCGGTATCGATACGCGGCGTTTGACCCGGTTGCTGCGGGAAAAGGGCGCCCAGAACGGTTGCCTGATGACCGGTGATCATCCCGATGCCGAACAGGCCTTGGAACTGGCTCGCGAGTTTCCTGGTCTCAAAGGGATGGATCTTGCGCGAGTGGTCAGCGTGACCGTGCCCTACGAGTGGGGTGAAGGCACTTGGCGATTGGCCGGTGACCGGTTTTCGGCGGCGAGCGACGCGCACTATCATGTCGTTGCCTACGACTACGGCATCAAGCGCAATATTCTGCGCATGCTCGCGGAACGGAATTGCCGCCTTACCGTGGTGCCGGCCCAAATGCCTGCTCGCGAAGTCCTGGCCCTAAATCCCGATGGGGTATTCCTATCGAACGGACCCGGTGATCCCGAACCCTGCGACTATGCCATCGCCGCTATCCGCGAGTTGCTGGACCTGGGGATACCGATTTTCGGTATTTGCCTGGGTCATCAGTTGCTTGGCTTGGCCAGTGGGGCACGGACCGTCAAGATGAAATTTGGTCATCACGGCGGCAACCATCCGGTGTTGGATCTGGAGAGCGGACGGGTGATGATCAGCAGTCAGAATCATGGTTTCGCGGTGGACGAAGCCACCTTGCCGGCTAATCTGCGCCCCACGCACCGTTCCTTGTTCGACGGTTCGTTGCAAGGCGTCGCCCGCACCGACCGACCGGCCTTTAGCTTTCAGGGCCATCCCGAGGCCAGTCCCGGCCCGCATGATGTAGCACCGCTATTCGACCGATTCATCGCGCTGTTGGAAGCGCGTGCTGCGGCCCGTTGCTAGCCCGTTCCATTTCGCTGCCCCCGGTTTATCGCCGGGCCAAGTAGAGCCATGCCCAAGCGTATCGATTTGCACAGCATCTTGATCATCGGTGCCGGTCCCATCGTGATCGGCCAGGCCTGCGAGTTCGACTACTCCGGCGCGCAGGCCTGCAAGGCGTTGCGGGAGGAGGGATACCGAGTAATCCTGGTCAACTCAAATCCCGCCACCATCATGACCGATCCCAATATGGCCGATGCCGTCTACATCGAGCCGATTCATTGGCGGACGGTATCCCACATTATCGCTCGCGAACGCCCCGATGCCCTGCTACCGACCATGGGCGGCCAGACCGCGCTGAACTGCGCGCTGGACCTGTTCCGTAACGGCGTGCTGGAGCAGTACGGCGTCGAAATGATCGGCGCTTCGCCCGATGCCATCGACATGGCCGAGGATCGGGATCGCTTCCGCAAGGCGATGGGCGAGATTGGCTTGAAAACCCCACGTTCGGTGATTGCGCACACGATGGAGGAAGCGCTGGCCCAACACGGTGAGATCGGTTTTCCGACCATCATCCGGCCTTCCTTCACCTTGGGCGGCAGCGGTGGCGGTATTGCCTACAATCGTCAGGAGCTGGTGGAGATCGTCGAGCGCGGCCTCGATCTGTCGCCGGTCAGCGAAATCTTGATCGAGGAATCGGTACTGGGCTGGAAGGAGTTCGAGATGGAGGTGGTGCGCGACCAGGCGGACAACTGCATCATCGTCTGCTCCATCGAAAATCTCGATCCGATGGGCGTGCATACCGGGGATTCCATCACCGTCGCTCCGGCCCAGACGCTCACCGACAAGGAGTATCAGATCATGCGCGATGCCTCGGTGGCAGTGTTGCGCAAGATCGGCGTGGACACCGGCGGTTCCAATGTCCAGTTCGCCATCAGTCCGGCGGACGGACGCATGGTGATCATCGAGATGAATCCGCGCGTTTCTCGCTCCTCGGCGCTGGCGTCGAAGGCCACCGGTTTTCCCATCGCCAAGGTGGCCGCCAAACTGGCGGTCGGCTACACGCTCGATGAACTCAAAAACGAAATTACTGGCGGACGTACCCCCGCCTCGTTCGAGCCGAGTATCGACTACGTCGTGACCAAAGTGCCGCGGTTCAACTTCGAGAAGTTTCCTCAGGCCGATCCCCGGCTGACGACGCAGATGAAGTCGGTCGGCGAGGTGATGGCCATCGGCCGCACCTTCCAGGAATCGGTGCAGAAGGCATTGCGGGGACTGGAAATCGGCACCGACGGTTTCAACGAAATCCTCGATCCCAGTCATCCCGATCCACATACGGTTCTCAAGAATGAGCTGGGCGTGCCCGGTCCCCAGCGGTTGTGGTTCGTCGCCGAAGCGTTTCGGCTGGGCTATTCCGTCGACACGCTGTATGAGTTGACTTGGATCGATCCCTGGTTTTTGGCGCAAATCGAGGAGCTGGTCCAGATCGCCGGCGAAATCCGTGCCTCTGGCCCGATGGCCTTGCGGGAGCGGGAACGACTGTATTTCCTCAAGCGCAAGGGCTTTTCCGACAGCCGGCTGGCGGCGTTGGCCGGTGTTGCCGAAGCCGATGTCCGGCGGCTGCGCGAGAATCTGGATGTGCATCCGGTCTACAAGCGGGTGGATTCCTGCGCCGCCGAATTCGCCACCAGCACCGCGTATCTTTATTCCACCTACGAAGAGGAATGCGAGGCCGAGCCGAGCGATCGCCCCAAGATTATGGTGCTGGGCGGCGGACCTAACCGGATCGGCCAAGGTATCGAGTTCGATTACTGCTGTGTCCATGCCGCGCTGGCGCTCCGGGAAGACGGCTACGAGACCATCATGGTCAACTGCAATCCGGAGACCGTATCCACCGATTTCGACACCTCCGACCGGCTGTATTTCGAGCCGCTGACCCTGGAGGACGTATTGGAGATTGTGCGCAAGGAGCGGCCTAAAGGGGTGATCGTCCAGTACGGTGGTCAGACGCCGCTAAAATTGGCCCGGCCGCTGGAAGCCAACGGCGTGCCGATCATCGGTACCAGCCCGGATGCCATCGACCGTGCCGAGGATCGGGAGCGCTTCCAGCAGATGATCGACCGGCTCGGTTTGCTACAACCGCCCAATCGCACTGCCCGCGAGCCAGAGGAGGCGGTGCGATTGGCTCGGGAAATCGGCTATCCGCTGGTGGTGCGACCCTCTTACGTGCTGGGTGGTCGGGCGATGGAGATCGTTCACGAGGAGGACGATCTGCGTCGCTACATGCGCGAGGCAGTGCAGGTTTCCAACGATTCGCCGGTGCTGCTGGATCGCTTTCTCAACGATGCGGTCGAGGTGGACGTGGACGCCCTCAGCGACGGCTCGGAGGTGATCATCGGCGGCATCATGGAGCACATCGAAGAAGCTGGGGTCCATTCCGGCGATTCAGCTTGCTCGCTGCCGCCATATTCACTGGGCCCCGCGACTCAAGACCGGTTGCGTACCCAAGTCAGGGCAATGGCGCTGGAATTGGGCGTGATCGGCTTGATGAATACCCAGTTCGCTATCCAGGGGGACGATGTTTATGTGCTAGAAGTGAATCCGCGTGCGTCTCGCACCGTGCCTTACGTCTCCAAGGCTACCGGCCGGGCACTGGCCAAGATCGCCGCCCGTTGCATGGTCGGGCAAAGCCTGCACCGGCAAGGGGTGTTCGGCGAGGTGATTCCCACCTATTATTCGGTTAAGGAAGCGGTGTTTCCCTTCGCCAAATTCCCCGGCGTCGATCCGTTGTTGGGGCCGGAGATGAAATCCACCGGCGAGGTCATGGGCGTGGGACGCACTTTTGGCGAGGCCTTCGCCAAGGCACAACTGGCGGCGGGCGATCAACTGCCACTCGGCGGCATGGCCTTCATCAGCGTGCGGGACGCCGACAAGCCCAAGGTAGTGGACGTGGCCCGCGAACTGGCGCGGCTCGGTTTCGTGCTGATCGCGACCAAGGGTACGGCGAACGCCTTGCATGCCCGTGGCCTCGACTGCGAAACCGTGCACAAAGTGGGCGAGGGCCGACCGCACATTGTCGACATGATCAAAAACGACCAAATTCACCTGATCGTTAACACCACCGAAGGCAAGCGAGCAATCGCCGATTCCTTTTCCATCCGTCGCGAGGCGTTGATGCACAAGGTGAGCTATACCACCACCATCGCCGCTGCGCGGGCGACTTGCCAAGCCTTGCGCGAACTCGACAACGGAAACGTGAATTGCCTCCAGGATCTGCACCGGGAATTGCAAACATGACTACCAGGGTACCGATGACGACTACCGGCGCCGCTAAGCTGCGTGCGGAATTGCAAGAATTGAAGACCGTGGCGCGACCGCGCATTGTTGCCGCCATCGCCGAGGCACGTGCCCACGGCGATTTAAAGGAAAACGCCGAATATCATGCCGCTCGCGAGCAGCAGAGCTTTACGGAAGGACGCATCGCCGAAATCGAGACCAAGCTGGCCAACGCCCAGATCATCGACGTGACCGCGTTATCGCCTTCGGAAAAAGTCGTGTTCGGCTCGACGGTACTGTTGACCGAGGAAGACAGTGAGGAGGAAAAACGCTATCAGATCGTCGGGGAGGATGAGGCCGATATCAAGGAAGGTAAGATTTCCTTCGGTTCACCCATCGCCCGCGCCCTGATTGGCAAGTTCGTCGGCGATGTCGTCGATGTTCAGACGCCTGGCGGTCTCAAAAGCTATGAAATTGTGGGCGTGCAGTACAGTTAGCCCCTTTGGAGGGGACGAACCGCAATTCAGGTTTCCTCGCCGTCTAGCATGGCTGGCGGCGATGCTGTTCACGATCCTGCCGGTATTGTCGATCTGGGCGGCCGATCTGGCGGATACTGTCAGCAAGGTCAAGGCCAGCGTGGTCGCGGTCGGAACGGTACAACCCGCCCGCCAGCCGCCCGCAGAGTTCCTAGCTACCGGCTTTGTGATCGCCCAAGGTCAGCATGTCGTCACCAACGCTCACGTCCTGCCGGCTATGCTCGACCCGCAAGGCAAGGAAACGCTGGCGATCTTCATTGGTCATGGCCAGCAGGTCGAGTCGCGCAAGGCCATCAAGGTCGCCATCGATCCGATCCACGACCTGGCCTTGTTGAAATTTGAGGGTGCGCCGCTGCCGCCGCTGCGACTCGGTGAATCCCGATCGCTGCGGGAGGGTCATGCCGTGGCCTTCACCGGCTTTCCGCTGGGGGTCGTCTTGGGTCTGTTTCCGGTCACACACACAGGGATCGTGTCGGCTATTAGTCCGATCGCGATACCGGCGGCGGTCGCTGCCCAGTTGGACGGACCCACTCTCAAGCGCTTGCGGGAGGAACCGTACGAAGTGTTGCAGTTGGACGCTATCGCCTATCCGGGCAACAGTGGCAGTCCCCTATACGAGCCATACACCGGGCGGGTAGTCGGCGTCGTCAACAAAGTGTTCGTCCAGGAAAGCAAGGAAGCCGCTCTGGAAAGACCCAGTGGCATCAGTTATGCCATTCCAGTCCGCCACGTACAGGCACTCCTCAAACGCGCTGGAGTGCCTAGCGGTTGAACCGCGTCGCAATCGGCATCTCTGGGGAGATGCTTTTGGAGTCAAAGCTCAAGACAACTTATACTTGCGGCGGAAGCGATCCACGCGACCTGCGGTATCTACGATCTTCTGCTTCCCGGTATAGAAGGGATGGGAATGGCTAGAAACCTCTACTTTGACCAAAGGGTATTCCTTGCCGTCGGTCCAAGTGATTTTTTCCTTGGCGCTGATCGTGGATCGTGTGACAAAAGCGAAATCGGTGGAGATGTCCTGAAACACGACTTCGCGGTACTCAGGGTGAATACCTTTTTTCATGGCTGCCAAAACCTTCGCTGCAATATGCTGTGGACCGGTCCGTGACGTGCCGTTGCCGGCGCGCGGGGATGGGTGCCTGATAGGCTACCGAACTTCGCAATATACTCAGTTTCAGGACCGGCCCACAAGACTAAATTGACTTGGATTGAAAAATCGATCTAATTTTATCCGTCGAGAGGCCATTGCACCTTAGGCGGTGATGTGTGGGATTTCCGGTGAATCAAGAACCCAAGATTGGTTTTGTCAGCCTCGGTTGCCCGAAGGCGCTGGTGGATTCCGAACAAATCCTGACCCGGCTACGGGCCGAGGGGTATGGCGTGGCGCCGACCTATCAGGCGGCGGATTTGGTAGTGGTCAACACATGTGGTTTCATCGACGCGGCAGTGACCGAGTCGTTGGACACGATTAGCGAGGCGCTGGCCGAGAACGGCAAGGTGATCGTTACCGGCTGTCTGGGGGCGAAGGGGAACATAGTACGTGACCTACACCCGAGCGTGCTGGCGGTCACCGGACCGCATGCTTGCGAAGCGGTATTAGCGGCGATCCATACCCATTTGCCTCGGCCACACGATCCGTTCCTGGATTTAGTGCCGCCGCAAGGCGTCAAACTGACGCCCCGCCATTACGCCTATCTCAAGATTTCCGAAGGTTGTAACCATCGCTGCACATTCTGCATCATCCCGCAATTGCGTGGCGATCTGGTCAGCCGGCCGATCGGCGAGGTGCTGCAGGAGGCAGAAACCCTGGTTCGGAGTGGTGTCAGGGAATTGCTGATCATTTCCCAGGATACCAGCGCCTATGGGGTGGACGTACGCTACCGAACCGGGTTTTGGAACGGCCGGCCACTCAAGACTCATTTGACCGCACTGGCGGCCGCGCTGGGTTCGCTCGGCGTATGGGTACGGTTGCATTACGTTTACCCCTATCCCCATGTCGATGAAGTGGTGCCGCTGATGGCAGAAGGCCGGCTGGTCCCCTATCTGGACGTACCGCTCCAGCATGCCAGTCCACGCATTTTGAAGGCCATGAAGCGGCCAGCCAATACCGGCGATACCTTGGAACGAATTCATCGCTGGCGAAAAACCTGCCCGGATTTGACCCTGCGCAGCACATTCATCGTCGGATTTCCCGGCGAGACAGAAGAGGATTTCAAACGATTGCTGGAGTTTCTTGCAGCTGCGGAACTGGATCGGGTCGGTTGTTTTACCTACTCACCGGTCGAGGGTGCTCCGGCCAATCGATTGTCCGATCCGATTCCAGAGGAGGTTAAACAGGAGCGACAGGCTCGGTTGATGGAATTGCAGGCGACGATCAGCGCCAGCCGTTTGCGCCGTAAGATCGGCCAAATACTCACGGTGTTGGTCGACGCCATCGACGAGGAAGGGATCGCTATCGCCCGCTCTACTGCCGACGCCCCGGAAATCGATGGGGTCGTATACATCGAGAACGGTGTCGATCTCGCGGTTGGCGAGTTTGTCGAGGCGCGGGTCGTCGATGCCGACGAGCATGATTTGTACGCCGAACTCAGATAGCTTTTGTAGCTTTTAGTGTTCAACGCGAAAACTTTATCGTTTTGTTGCGGAAGATCTTGCCATGACCTTGACTCTGACCTCGCCCGCTTTCTCCCATAACGGCCTGATGCCGGCCCGATTCACCTGTGATGGCCACGATTTATCGCCAGAACTGCATTGGTCGGGTTTGCCACCCCAGACCCAAAGTCTGGCCCTGATCGTGGACGATCCCGATGCGCCCGATCCGGCCGCGCCGCGCATGACCTGGGTTCACTGGGTGCTGTATAACCTGCCACCCGCGACAGTGCATCTGCCGGAAGGCGTGGCAACTGGTGATTTGCCGCCCGGAACGCGAGAAGGCAAGAATGACTGGGGCCGGACCGGTTACGGTGGACCTTGCCCGCCCGTTGGTCGGCACCGCTACTTTCACAAGCTGTACGCTCTGGACACGGTGCTGCCAGATTTAGGTAAGCCCACCAAGGCGGCCTTGGAACAGGCTATGGCTGGACATGTGCTGGCTAGCACCGAATTAGTGGGAACCTATCAACGCTCACGTTAGGGTATTGAACTTTTTTGGATCGTCCCCATCTGAGAGAGTAAGCGTAAGCCCTTACGCCTGTCCGCTTCCCTCCCTGAGCGGGCTATATCCGGTTAGCGAAACCGGATATCACATTCGCCCCGGTTTCACTCCCCCTTGTAACCGGGGCTTCTTTTTGCCCGCGATGGGCCGGGCGCTTCACCGGCAATCCCGAGCGGTTTTATCGTGTACAATCCCGTGCAAAAATTACGAGGCACTTTATGGATTCCATGCATGGCACCACGGTCTTAGCCGTGCGCCGCAATGGCCGGGTCGTAATCGGCGGCGATGGCCAGGTGACATTGGGCAATACCGTGATGAAAGGCAACGCCCGCAAGGTGCGGCGCTTGTATCAGAACAAGGTGATCGCCGGTTTCGCGGGTGGCACCGCCGACGCCTTCACCCTGTTTGAGCGCTTCGAGGGCAAGCTGGAGAAACATGGCGGTAATCTGACCCGTGCCGCCGTGGAATTGGCCAAGGATTGGCGGACCGACCGACTGCTGCGGCGGCTGGAGGCGCTGTTGATCGTCGCCGATCTCGGTACCACCCTCATTCTGTCCGGCAACGGTGACGTGATCGAGCCGGAACGTGAGCTGGCAGCGATCGGATCGGGTGGGAGTTATGCCCAGGCCGCCGCCCAAGCGTTATTGGAGCACACCGCGCTCGACGCGCGAACCATCGTCGAACAAGCCTTGAAAATTGCTGCCGGCATCTGCATATACACCAACGAGAATCTAACTTTTGAAGAACTGGCGGGCGCGTAATTCGATCTTGACGACCGAAGCGGCCGTCGTCCCGTTTTCGCCTTTTGCACTGACGGTAGCCTCGCCATGTCGGAGATGACCCCCCGAGAGATCGCCCAGGAACTGGACAAACACATCATCGGCCAGGATGCCGCCAAGCGTGCCGTTGCCATCGCGCTGCGCAACCGCTGGCGGCGGATGCGAGTGGAGCCGGAACTGCGTAACGAAATCACGCCAAAGAATATTTTGATGATTGGGCCAACGGGCGTGGGCAAGACCGAAATCGCCCGGCGACTGGCTAAGCTGGCCAACGCCCCCTTTATCAAGGTCGAAGCCACCAAGTTCACCGAGGTGGGCTATGTCGGCCGCGACGTGGAGTCGATCATCCGCGACCTCATGGATGGAGCGATCAAGATGGTGCGCGAGGAGGAAATGCAGAAAGTCCGTCACCGCGCCGAGGAAGCCGCCCAGGAACGGGTGCTGGACACTCTGTTACCGCGTCCGCGCAGCGTCGGGTTTGCCAACGAGCCGCCCGCGCCGGATCATTCCGTCACCCGTCAGAAAATGCGCGAGCGCCTGCTCAAAGGCGATCTGGACGACCGCGAGATCGAAATCGAAGTTTCGGTCCGGCCGGTTGGAGTGGAGATCATGGCCCCGCCCGGCATGGAAGAAATGACCAGCCAGTTGCAGAGTCTTTTCCAGAATATGACCAGCAATCGGACCCGCAGCCGCAAGCTCAAGATCAAGGATGCCCTCAAGCTGCTTCAGGAAGAGGAGGCCGCCAAGATGATCAACGAGGAAGAACTCAAGCTCAAGGCGCTGGCATCGGTCGAGCAGAATGGCATTGTCTTCATCGACGAGATCGATAAGGTGGCCAAGCGCGGCGAATACGGTGGCCCCGATGTCTCGCGCGAAGGTGTACAGCGCGATTTGTTACCGTTGGTCGAAGGTTGCACCGTCTCCACCAAATACGGCATGGTGCGCAGCGACCATATCCTGTTCATCGCCTCCGGAGCGTTTCATCTTGCCAAACCGTCTGACCTGATTCCGGAATTGCAGGGCCGGCTGCCGATCCGGGTAGAACTGAACGCTCTCAGCACCGAGGATTTCGTGCGGATTTTGACCGAACCCGATGCCTCGTTGACCGAGCAGTACGCTTCGTTATTGGAAACCGAGGAGGTTCAGTTGGAATTCGCCGAGGATGGGGTGCAACGCATCGCCGAGGTCGCCTGCCAAGTGAACGAGCGGACTGAAAACATCGGTGCCCGGCGGTTGCATACCGTCATGGAACGCCTGCTGGAGACCATTTCGTTCGAGGCGCCCGACCGCGCTGGCCAAACCGTGATCGTGAATCGTGCTTACGTGGACGCCCACTTGGGCGAGCTGATCAAGGATGAAGACCTGACCCGCTATATCCTATAAGGCCGGCCCCATGAGCATCCATCCAACCGAAATTAAACTCCATCAGAACTCCCGGCTGCTCGAAGTCGCCTTCGAGGATGGCACCCATTTCCAACTGCCCTGCGAATATCTGCGCGTGTTTTCACCATCGGCCGAAGTGCGGGGTCACGGTCCTGGCACGGGGACGCTGGTGACGGGCAAGGAGGGAGTGAACATTACCACCATCGAACCGGTCGGCAACTACGCGGTGCGGTTGGTCTTCGACGACGGACACTCGACTGGCCTGTATTCCTGGAACGTGCTGTACGAGTTGGGTACGGACCAGCAAAGCAATTGGCAGGATTATCTACGCCGGTTGAGCGAAGCCGGCTATCAGCGGCAAATTTGATTATCTTCTCGATGTGAGTGGCCCGAACCATGGAACAACCCGAGACCACGCATTTCGGTTACCAGAAGGTCGCCGCGGACGAAAAAGCCCGTAAGGTGGCCGGCGTATTCGATTCGGTTGCCGGCAAGTACGATCTGATGAACGATCTGATGTCGTTGGGCGTGCATCGTTTGTGGAAGCGCTTCGCCGTCAGCCTCGGCGGTGTGCGGCCCGGAGAACGAGTGTTGGATCTAGCCGGGGGCACCGGCGATCTGACCAGCCGGATATTGCCGTTGGTGGGTCCGACGGGATGGGTTGTGCTGTCGGATATCAATGCCAACATGCTGGCGGAAGGTCGGCGGCGGTTGGTTGACGAAGGTGTGGTCGGCAATGTCGCCTACGCCCAAATCGACGCCGAGCAACTGCCCTTTCCCGATAATACCTTCGATTGCATCATCATCGCCTTCGGGCTGCGGAACGTGACCTATAAGGACCGAGCGTTGGTGGCCATGCATGCCGCGCTTAAGCCGGGGGGGCGAGCGGTGATTCTAGAGTTTTCTCATCCGATCGCGCCCGGCCTTAAGCCGATGTATGACCTGTACTCGTTTTCGGTGTTGCCGGTGCTGGGCAAGCTGGTGGCTAACGACGCTGCTAGCTACCGTTATCTGGCCGAGTCGATTCGTGTGCATCCCGATCAAGGGACATTGCTGCGGATGATGGAGGAAGCCGGATTCGATCGCTGCCAGTATTTCAATCTGACCGGCGGTATCGTCGCGGTGCATCGTGGTTACAAATTCTGACTCCCGTATAGGTGCCCTGCGAGCAGCGAATCGGGTGAGGGCCGCCATCTTGGGAGTTTTTCCGTGATTCCCGCCGCCTTCGTCGCTGGATTGGAAGTTGCGTTTAACCGCTATTTACAGCTCGATCCCGATATTCCACCACGACTGGCTGCGTTGGATGGCGAAGTGATCGCTGTCGAGCTGGATGGTTTGAACCAGGCTTTTTATCTGTTGCCCGGAATCGATGGCGTGCGAGTGATGGATCGTCATGAAGGCACACCGTCGGTATGGATCCAGGGCACGCCGTTGGCGCTGCTCCGGCAATGGCGAAGTGGTCCCGCAGTGGATGGAGATGTCACCATCGAAGGCGACGTTACCGTAGGCCGGGAGTTTCAGGCGATCCTGATGCGGATGGACATCGACTGGGAAGAGCAGCTTTCCAAAGCAGTCGGCGATGTTGCTGCCCATCAACTGGGCAATCTCTGGCGCGGTCTGCGCGGCTGGGGTCGACGCAGCGCCGATACCCTCGTCCGCGATGGGGTCGAGTATCTCCAGCAGGAATTGCACGCCTTGCCACCACGCCCTGTGGTCGAGCAATTTCTCAGCGCGGTGGACACCCTGCGCGAGGACGCCGACCGACTGACGGCGCGGATCGAGCGCCTGCGCCGACGCACCGCAGCCGGCGATCCAGTGTAGACCCATCTTTCCACGAGGCACGCCGTCAGCATGTTCGGTCCCGCCCAGCTGTTGAGGCTGATGCACATCAACCGCGTGTTGGTGCGTCACGGTCTGGACGATATCATCCTCGCTACTCATCTGTTCCGACCGGTCGGCTTCCTTCGCCATTTGCTGCCCTGGAACTGGTTGCCTCGCCCGCAATCCGAGCTGCCGCGTGGCGCCCGCATCCGCTTGACGCTGGAAGACTTAGGGCCGATCTTCGTCAAATTCGGCCAGATGCTGTCCACCCGGCGTGACTTGTTACCGGATGACATCGCCCTGGAACTGGCCAAGCTACAGGATCGTGTGCCGCCTTTTCCCGGCGAACAGGCGCGCGTCATTATCGAAAGAGCTTATGGTCAGCCGCTGGAAACGGTTTTCGATGACTTCGGTTTCGTGCCGCTGGCTTCGGCGTCCATCGCCCAGGTACACACGGCTCGACTGCGTAGCGGACGCGAGGTCGTGGTCAAGGTGCTCCGGCCTGGCATTGAGAAGGTCATCCGCCGCGATGTGGAGCTGCTCTACATCATCGCCAGCCTGGCGCAACGCTATTGGAAGGAAGGTCGCCGGCTGCGGCCGATCGAGGTGGTCGCGGAGTACGAGAAGACCATCTTCGATGAGCTGGATCTAGTCCGAGAAGCGGCCAACGCCAGTCAATTGCGCCACAATTTCCAAGATTCCCCGATCCTGTACGTGCCCGAAATCTTCTGGCCGGAAACCCGCCGCAACGTGCTGGTCATGGAACGGATTTACGGGATTCCAGTGGGCGATATCGCCGAGTTGCGTCGGCGGGGCGTCGATATGAGGAAACTATCGGAACGGGGGGTAATCGTTTTCTTCACCCAAGTGTTCCGTGACAGTTTTTTTCACGCCGACATGCATCCAGGCAACATTTTTGTTGATGCCGCCGATCCGGTCGATCCTCGCTACATTGCAGTGGATTTCGGCATCATCGGCACGCTAAGCCCCACCGACCAGCATTATTTGGCGGAAAATTTTCTGGCCTTCTTTCACCGGGACTACCGACGGGTAGCGGAACTACATATCGAGTCGGGCTGGGTACCGGCCGAGACGCGGGTAGATGAATTCGAATCGGCCATCCGTACTGTATCGGAACCGATTTTCGACCGGCCGCTCAAGGATATCTCCTTCGGTGGGTTTTTGCTGACTCTGTTTCAGACTGCCCGCCGGTTCAATATGGAAGTACAGCCGCAATTGGTGCTGTTGCAAAAGACCTTGCTGAATATCGAAGGGTTGGGTCGGCAGCTCGATCCCGAACTGGATTTATGGAAAACCGCCAAGCCGTTTCTGGAAAATTGGATGAAGGATCGAGTCGGGCCACGGTCGGTCATCAACCGTATCAAGCACTTTATTCCGCGATGGGCCGATCAGGCGCCGGATTTGCCGAACCTGGTTTACCGCCTGCTCCGCAAGGCTAGCGCTGGGGAGATCGCGGTGCAACTGCACAAGCAGGAGATGGAGCAATTGCGCCGGGACTTGCGCCGGGCCAATCGACGCCATTTCCATGCGGTGGTGGGCGCCGCGCTGATCATCAGCGCGGCGGTACTGCTCGGTTTCGACACTCCCCGTCCGGAGAGTCCTTGGCAGGTGCCCCTGTTGACGTGGTTGTTGGGTGGAATCGGCGTTGGTCTGTTGCTCGGCGCTTGGCCGACGGATGCCTGAATCGTCCTGCCGCAATCAGGTAGCGGCGGCTTCAAGACCGCTGCAAAGCGGCTTCTACTTCATCGCGCGTGCTGCGACCGGACAGGATCTCGATTAGGGTCAGGGTGAAATCCATAGCCGTGCCGGGGCCGCGCGAGGTGATGAAGGTGCCGTCGCGTACCACGGCCGCGCTGCTCAGGCGGATCTCGGTGCGACCGTCGAGAATACCCGGATAGGCAGTGGCTTCCCGGTAGTTCAGCAGGCCAGCGCTGGCCAGCACCCGGGGCGCGGCGCAAATGGCGGCGACATAGCGGCCCTGCTCGGTTTGCCGCCGCAACAGAGCCGCGATGCGCTGATCGGCTTCCAAGCGTTGGGCACCGCCGAGGCCGCCCGGCAACACTACCAAATCGAAATCCCGATCCAGCACCGAGTCGAGCGTGACCTCGGGAAGCAGGATGACCCCGCGCGAAGCGGTTACAGGTCCATCTTCCAACCCCGCCACCACGACCGCGATGTTCGCGCGGCGCAACAGATCGATGATAGTGACAGCCTCCAGTTCTTCGCAGCCTTGAGCGAGCGGGACGAGGACAGTAGCCATGAGCGATTTCTCCTGTTTGGATGGGCTGACGGGCTTGGAAAATCCGGTCAATCAGCCGTTATTGCGATTTTGCGACAGGGTCATGCCTTTCAAAAGGTTTAGAGCTTCGTACAACTGATAGTCATTTTGGACTAGGTTGCCATCGGCAGGGGCAACAAGTTTGGTGGAATCAGGGAGGTGATCCGGCGGCGTGTTATCGATCTGATCGGCGCGGTCGTTGCGCAGGTGACCGGTCAGATCGGACTCTTTGATAAAGTCTGATTCAGAGCCGTTATCGGCCTCTACCTTCAGGGGCTTAAGTTTGATATCGGGGTCGATGCCGGCGGCCTGGATCGATCGGCCGCTGGGGGTGTAGTACCGGGCGGTAGTCAGTTTGACCGCTGTGCCATTCCCCAGCGGCAGGATGGTTTGCACCGAACCTTTGCCGAAGGTCCGCTCGCCTAGAATCAACGCCCGGTGGTGATCCTGCAAGGCACCAGCGACGATTTCAGAAGCAGAGGCGGACCCGCCGTTGACCAATACCACCATGGACGCGTTTTTCAGCAGATCGCCTGGCGTGGCCTTATAACTTTGGTCGGAACCATTGCCGCGCCCCTTGGTTTCGACGATGACACCGTCTTCCAGAAAATCGTCGGCCACGTCCACGGCGCCGTTCAGTACGCCACCCGGGTTGTTGCGCAGATCCAGCACCAGGCCCTTCAGCGGCGCTTTGTTTTGCTGTTCGAGAGTTTGTAGCTCCTGCTGCAGACTTTGGGCGGTTTTGGCCTGAAACTGGGTGATCCGCACGTAGGCAAAGCCCGGTTCCAACAGGCGACTCTTGACGCTCTTGACTTGGATGACTTCACGAACAAGCTTGATTTTTAACGGTTTTCGAACCCCTTCTCGCACGATGGTCAGGGTGATCGGCGTATTCGGCTTGCCACGCATCCGCTGGATTGCGTCCGATAGCGCCATCCCTTTGACCGAGGTATCGTCAAGCCGAATGATCAGGTCACCGGCGCGAATACCCGCACGCTGAGCTGGCGTATCGTCGATCGGGGCGATCACCTTGATAAAGCCGTCTTCCTGCCCGACCTCGATGCCCAAGCCGCCAAACTCGCCGGACGTGCCGACCTGTAAGTCTTGAAACGCTTCAGCGTCCAGAAAAGCGGAGTGGGGGTCGAGATTGCTTAACATGCCACGTATGGCGTTTTCCAGCAGATCCTTATCCTTAACCGGTTCCACATAATCTTCCTTGACAGCGTCAAGCACGCCGGTGAATGTGCGGAGTTCGTCCAGTGGCAGTTTGTTGTCCGTAGCGATATCCCTTTCGGCCCAGACACTGTGAACGGCTGTCAACGAGACGCCCGCGAGAAAACTCGCGGCTAGCGCCAAACCGTGTCGAGTTGCAACGCTCATCTTCACTCCATACTTTCTTCGATTACGGCGAGGGGAACGATAAAAAACTTTAGAGGCTTGCCAGATTAAGACAATGTAACGAAGCCCAAATCGCTGGGCCGGATAAATTTCGTGAGGCGGCTTGCTTGAAGGCGGACGGACCCGGCGCCGAGCTTTGCGGTCGCGGGGTCCGTCGCAGGGTGGGAGCGCTGCTACGAATGCTTACTTAGCCTTGCCCTGGTTGGCGACGGCATCCATCAGCTTCTTGAGTTCCTCTGGATCAGCGAGGTAGTAGTTTTTGATCGGCCGCAAGTTAGCATCGAGTTCGTAGACCAGCGGCACGGCAGTCGGGATGTTGGTGGCGATGATCGCCTCGTCCGACATATCGTCCAGATACTTGACCAGCGCACGCAAGCTGTTGCCATGCGCGGCGATCAAGACCCGCTTGCCCGAGCGGATGGTCGGAACGATAGTGTCGTGCCAGAATGGGAGCACCCGGTCGATAGTGGTCTTGAGGCTTTCAGTGGCGGGTAGCACACGCGGGTCGAGCCCGGTGTAGCGCGGATCCTTGGCTGGATGGCCCGGATCACTCGGGTCCAGGGCCGGCGGTGGGATATCGAAACTACGCCGCCAGATCTTGACTTGCTCCTCGCCGTGTTTTGCGGCGGTTTCGGACTTGTTCAGGCCAGCCAGGGCACCGTAATGGCGCTCGTTGAGCCGCCAACTCCGCTGCACCGGAATCCAGGCCAGATCCAGTTCGTCTAACACGATCCATAAGGTGTGAATGGCGCGTTTGAGTACAGACGTGAACGCCACATCAAAGGCAAAGCCTTCCTTCTTGAGGGCCTGACCGCCTTTTTTGGCTTCCTCGCGACCTTTTTCGGAGAGATCTACGTCAACCCAGCCGGTAAAGCGGTTTTCCAGGTTCCACTGGCTTTCGCCGTGGCGGACGAGCACGATTTTGTACATTTGCAGCATGCCTCCTCTAGATTTGAAGCAGTTTTTGTCGTTATCAAGTTGGGAGCGATGGATGACAACGCGCCGATACGGTTAAATCTTATGGAATTTCCTTTGAACGATGATACGCTTGGCCGACCAATTTCGCCAGTCGAAGCGTTCGAGCTTCTGGATATCGTTATATTAAATTATGCTAATATGCGAATCGTCGATGCGAGGTTCGGTAGCAGATCATGCGCGGCGAGTGCACGAGGGCGGCCACGGTTGGCGCCAATGATGGCCATATTTCATTGAATTCCCTGATTACCCGCGATGAAGATATCGAGCGAGCCTCTCGTTCGCTCAAGGCTATGTCGCACCCGCTGCGGCTCAAGATTCTCTGCATCCTGGGCGATCAGGAAGTCAGCGTTCAGGAAATCGTCGAGTGTGTCGGAACGTCCCAGAGCAATATTTCCCAGCATTTGGCTATTCTTCGCGATAAGGGTATTTTGACCTGCCGCAAGGATGCCAACCGGGTCTACTATCGGGTGGGAGACGCGCGCACCCTGCGTTTGATCGGCATGATGCGAGATGTGTTCTGCGCCTGAGGTTGAAGTCCGCGCCTTCGGCCCGGATGAAGCCCGTGCTCTCCGAATTACTTTATCATCCTGAATTCGATCAAAGGTTGACCGTGAACAGCGAAAGAATTATCCGGATCATGGCCGGTTCCTTTATTGTATTATCGTTGCTGTTGGGAGCGCCGGCCAGCCCGCTCTATCACAGCAGCTATTGGCTTTGGTTCACTGCTTTCGTCGGGTTGAATCTGTTCCAGAGTGGCTTTACCCAATTCTGCCCGGCGGAGATGATCCTGTGGAAGCTGGGCGTAAAAAAGGCGGGTGATCCAACTCGCAGCCCGTAATTTATTGAATAATCCGCTGATTTTAAGAAACTCCCATGAGCGATTTCACCGAATTCTTCGGGCATAACTGGTTATTATTCCTGGCACTGTTCGCCATTTTGGGCATGTTGGTGGGGAGCGAGGTCCTGCGTAAGGTTCGTGGAATCACCACCCTCAATGCTGTCGAGGCGCTGCGCCTGATCAACGACCAAGAGGCCTCGGTCATCGATATCCGCGATGCGAGCGAATACAAGGAAGGCCATATTCCACAGGCTCGCCATATCCCGTTTGCTTCGCTAGGGGAGCGGTTGAGCGAATTTAGTAAGATCGGTGAAAAACCGATCATTGTTTACTGTCGGGCTGGGAACACTTCGCAGTCGGCTTGCGCCTTGCTCAAGAAAAACGGGATTGCCAGCGTTTATAGCTTGAAGGGTGGGTTGGCTGCTTGGATGGATGCCCATTTACCGGTCAGCCGCAAGAAGTAATCGTTTGATACCGATTCCGCCCGGTCCATTCCGCCGAGCATCGTCATCAGTCCTGTCGGGGGTGGGATGGTTGGTTGGGCGGGAGCGGCGCGGCGAGTGGGAACCCACCGTGGCCGGGGAGATAGATTCCAGGTTCCTTGCTTCGCACCCTTCACGATCCTCCATCCAAGGTACTTTGCATGAGCGAGCAACAGCAAGTTTCTCAGCATTTCGACATACAGAAGATCTATATCAAGGACGTATCGCTCGAGACGCCGAATTCTCCCGGAATTTTTACCGAGCAGTGGCAACCCCAGACCGAAGTACGCCTGGAAACCGGCGCCACGCCTCTGACCCAGGATTTGTTCGAGGTGGTGCTAACCGTGACTATCACCGCCAAGCTCGGTGACCGTACGGCGTATCTAGCCGAGGTCCAACAAGCGGGCATATTCACTCTAAAGGGATTCGAGGACGCGCAAATGGGCCAGATGTTGCACGCATTCTGCCCGAATGTTCTGTTTCCCTTCGCTCGCGAGGAGCTGGCCTCGCTAATCGGCAAGGGTGGATTCCCGGCGCTGCTCCTCAATCCGATTAATTTCGATGCTCTTTATCTGCAGCGACTGCAACAGCAGCAGGCTGCGGCGGCAGGCGCTTCTCCTGCGGCGCATTGATGGTATGACCGCCACCGCGACGGTTGCGGTCCTCGGTGTGGGGTCGTGGGGTACCGCGTTGGGGTTGTTGTTAGCCCGCAATGGCCATGTGGTCCGGCTGTGGGGCCATGACCCCGATGAAGTGGCTCCCTTGGTTCGGGACCGGGAAAACCGTCGCTACCTATCGGGTGTACCGTTTCCATCGGAGTTGAGCGCGGGTGTCGATCTAGCCGATGCCTTGGCCGAGGTGGATCTGGCTTTGGTGGCGGTGCCCAGCCACGCTTACGGTGCGACGCTAGCCCAGTTGCGGCCGCATTTACCACCCTGTGCCGGTTTTGCTTGGGCGACAAAAGGATTGGAGCACGGCGGCCGATTTTTGCACGAAGTGACAGCGGAGATGCTTGGCCAGGACTGGCCGGCAGCGGCGATCTCCGGTCCCAGTTTCGCCCGTGAGGTGGCGCTAGGGTTGCCGACCGCGGTGACCGTCGCTGCGCTGGACGTGGCACACGCACGCCGGGTGGCGGCGTTGTTGCATGGTTCCAATCTACGCGCCTACACCAGCACCGACGTGATCGGTGTCGAATTGGGTGGGGCGATCAAGAACGTGCTGGCTATCGCCGCTGGGATCGCTGACGGTCTTGGTTTTGGAGCCAATGCTCGTGCGGCGCTGATCACGCGGGGACTGGCGGAGATGGTGCGGCTCGGCTTGGCGGTGGGCGGCCAGCGCGAAACTTTTATGGGGCTGGCCGGCATCGGCGATCTAGTACTGACCTGCACCGATGATCAATCACGCAACCGGCGGTTCGGCTTGGCCATCGGCCGTGGCGAGACCGCTGAGGCGGCGTTCGCGGCCATCGGACAGGTGGTGGAGGGCGCGGCCACGGCGCGGGAAGCACTGCGGCTGGCACGACAGCATCGGGTTGAGATGCCGATCACCGAACAGGTGGACCGCGTGTTGCACCACGGCCAAAATCCTCGGCAGGCAGTTGAAAGCCTGCTGGCGCGCGATCCGAAACCGGAGGCGTTGTGAATCGGGCGGAGATGCGACTGGGGCCGGTTTAAGTGATGCAGTCGTCCAATAGCGGCTGAGTTTTAGAATCCAAATCCCTATCCGAGCCGGTATAGGCTCGCGGCCAACGCTTTTTCACTACCGAGCTGTCGCTGGCTAAGGCATGGCAGGTGTTCAATACTGACGGCGGTGATCGATCCTCGGGCGCTTTGGCGTCGTCCTCGTCGTAGTGCTTGCCATATACCGCTTGCAGCATGGTGGTGGCGACCGGACCTAGCAGTTCGGTCATGTGAGTGCAGCCGTTTATCCCACTGAACAGCTCCCTAAGCTTGAGCGACCACCCCGGCCCGATGCGTGCGCCGATCAGTTTTTGGTAACGCTCGGTGATCGCAGGGCAGAGGCCGAACGGTGAACCATCGGTGCGCGCTTCGACATTGTGAATGCGAAACTGATCATCCACGGTCAGGCGAATCCACATATCGTGCAGGGGGTCACCCGGTTGGATGGCTCCCCCGCGATCCTCGTTGGGAAAAGCGTAGGTTTTGGTGTCGACCATCCGGCCCTCGATATCCCAGAGACCATCTTCGCGCTGGTAACCCCAGCATTGGACGGTACGATTATGGAGCAACCGACGAGGAACAGGAACCGAGAGCGGCATGAGATTTCTCCAGCGGAATGCGATAGTCGACCGAACGGTCAGTCGAAGTACGTACCGTCCATAAGGCGCGCTAAACGGCTTTCCAATTCGCTCAGTACTGCTTGTTTTTGGGCGGGATTGTAATCCCACCAGGCAGCGATCTCGTCCAGCGTACGAAGGCAGCCGTCGCACAGTTGGGTTTGTGGGTTCATGACGCAAATTCCGACGCAAGGGGAGGGCGGATCGTTTGGCAAGTAAGGGTTGTCAGCGGCCATGACCAGATTGTGGTGGCATTCGTTGAAAGCTCCAAGCACGCAATGATACGCGGGGAAACCGGGCGAATCCATTGATGGTTTGGTCGCCGGTGCGATTGTTGGCGTGGTCTCCAGGATCGGAGTTTGAATAAGCACATTTTCAATGCGGATTGTTCTTGTATGGATGGGCAGCCAGGTTTAACCTTGTGTTTAATTTACCAACCGAGAGCAATGGCGCCAGTGGCGCGTCTCCTTGGGTAAATGGCCGTAATCCATCATGACTCAAGAGGAGGGAACACCATGTTGACGTATGAAGATTGCGTGGAACTGAGTGATCTGACCGAAGAGGAAATCGAGGCTATCGCCCAACACGAACATTTACCAGAGATGGCGGCTTTGGAAATGGGCAGCTATCTTGTCCATACCACCGAAGGCATCCCGATGATCAAGCGCATTATCTTGGATGACATCGAGGAAGCGCGGCGGCATGGACACCCTGATAAAGCGTTGAAGCTGAAATTAGTATTGAAGCATTTCGTGGATACCCATCCCAGTAGTACGGCTAAAGCCTGAGTGAAACCGGGTAGAGGCAAACAGCGTTGGTCGGTTCGCCTGCATCCGCGAGTGGGAAACTCACCGCTCGCGGTTTGCGCTTGGTGGGGAGAGAGCAGGGGCGGGCTGGAAGGAAGCGGCGAGCCCTAGTTCACTCAGGAGCATGCGGAGGTCGGATCGGAGTTTAACAAGGTCCGTACTTCGACAAGGCCGGCCCGTCGCAGGGGCCGGCCGTCGACTGGACTGCGAGGCGCCTCCCGTTCGCCTAGCGGGCCAAAAACTGTTAGTTCGATAAAAGTGTCGCCTGCTTGAAAACGGAAGACCGGCAGGGAAATAAGATCGCCATTATTCAATTTAAGGCGGCGTTCGGAGGTTTCAAGAGGAATGTGGTGCTCCATCAGAAATATCAAAACATCCTTTGATGTATCGGCGAATAGGTGGAGTTGAACGTCAGCATGGGGGCCTGCGGTACCATTTAGCACCGACCCAACCAACTTTGGCCGAAAGCTTGCTAGGAAGCGCATGACTTCCAAGGCGGTTTCGCGTAAACCGCGTAAGCGGACCGCTTGATGCTCCCCATGGAACAACCGCTGATGGTCGATCAGCGCCTGTTGGATTTCGGTATTGTCGGGTAAGACGGCTTTATCGGTGATTGCTAGCCGAAGGGCGGCCTTGCGCTTGGCGGTTCGAAAGTCCTTGATTCCTTCGTCGGCCATGAGCCGGGCGCATTCTTGGGCCAGCAAGGCTTTAAGTCGATAATGGTCGCGATAGCGGCGGGCCATGGACAACTCCGGCGGGGTGTGGGCGAATCGGTGGGGGGCACGGTGGCGACCGGGTGGCCAAATCGACCGCAGGCAGGCCAACCGCGTCCGGGTAATGGCGCCGTCAACAATTATCACCGGATGGCGTGCAACTTCCCAGCGTTTTAGTCTCCGTTGTTTGCTATATTCACCAGGTGCGTTTGATTCGTCCAATCTGAATCAGTCGAGGAAGCAAAAATTGGCTCTGTTCAAGCGTAATGAGCCCATGCTGGGCATTGATATCAGTCCTTCAGCAGTCAAGCTGATCGAACTGAGCCGCTCCGGGCCACGGTTTCGGGTCGAGGCTTTCGCCATCGAATCGTTGGGTGAGGGCGTGATGGAAGATCGCAATATTACCGATCCCGGTGAGGTTGGTGAGGCGATCAAGCGGGCTTGGCGTAAATCCGGTACGCGATTGCGCCGTGCCGCGGTCGCCGTGCCGACTTCCAGTGTGATCACGCGTGCCGTGCCGATGCCGGTGGAGTTCAAAGAGAGCGACATCGAAGTCAACATGCCCATTGAGGCGTCCCAATATATTCCCTATCCCATCGAAGAGGTTTACCTGGATTTTGAGGTGAAGGGACCTTCTCTGACCAACAGAGAAATGCAGGATGTCATGTTGGTGGCTTCCCGTCGGGAAAACGTGGATACGCGGGAAGCCGCCCTGAGGGAGGCTGGATTGATTCCAGTGGTCGTGGACGTGGAAGTCTACGCGCTGGAAAACATGTTTCGGTTGATGGTGGACAGTCTCCCTAAAGCGGGTGTCGAGAGCGGTCGCGTCAGTTTGGACAAGGCGCAAGAGAGCTTAACGGCGCTCGTGGACATTGGTGCCAACATGACCAATCTGTACGTCCTGCAGCAGGATCACGTCATTTTTACTCGCGAACAAGGTTTCGGCGCCGATCAATTGACCATCCGGATTGCCGAGTCCCAAGGTTTGCCCCGGGAGCAGGCTGAACAGGTGAAGCGTTCTGGGCAAGTGACCGATGATTTTGCCGCGACGATTCTGGAACCTTTTAAGCAAATGCTGGCCGAGCAGATCGGGCATGGGTTGCAGTTCTTTTTTTCCTCCGACCAGTTTGTTTCAGGCCACTATAATTTAGATACAATTGTCTTAATAGGCGGTGGCGCCATGATCGTGGGTTTAGACCGAGTGGTTGCTGATCTGTTGCGGATTACCACAGTCGTCGCTAGTCCGTTCAAGAACATGGGCAGCGCCACGAGAGTGAACAGCAGTGCTTTACTGCGCGATGCGCCGCTGCTGGCGGTTGCTGGAGGATTAGCTCTAAGGAGCTTCGACTGACATGACCCGCATCAACCTGTTACCTTGGCGAGAGGCGCGTCGTGCCCAGAGGCGGCGCGTGCTGGTCTCGATGTTGGTCGCCGCAGCCTTGGCTGCGATGGGAATCATATTTCTGGTGTATATGGAAATCAACAATCGCATCGAATATCAGCAAGAACGCAACAACTACCTGCGCGGCGAGATCGCCCGGCTCAAGAAAGCGGCAGAAGAATTGCAGGAGTTGCAAAAGACCAAGAGCCGGTTGGTGGACCGTCTCAACGTTATCCAAAAACTGCAAACGAGCCGTCCCGGCATGGTGCAGATGTTGGATCAATTGGTCCGACTGGTACCGCAGGATATCTATCTAACGGAATTTAAAACCACCAGTACTCAGGTGACTCTCCGGGGTATCGCCAAGTCCGACAATGTGATTTCCGATTTCATGCGCGCGATTCGGGATGCCAAGCTGTTCGGCGAACCCGCGCTGCAAGTGATTGAAACCCGAAATGTGAACAGTGTGCAGGCACGGGTGTTTGACCTGATCGTTCCGCTTAAACTAGAGGGTGAGCAGCAGACAGGCGCGGGAGGTAAGGCATGAATCTGTCCGAGATCAACCTCAGCGATTTCGATTTGCGGGAGGCAGGCGATTGGCCGCTGGCAGGCCAACTGGTGCTGGTCGTCTTGGTCATGTTGGCCGCGCTAGGAGCCGGATACTATTTTTTCACCAACGATCAACTCGCACAGTTGGAACGGGTGACCCAGGAAGAACAGCAACTGCGGCAGGATTTCATCGAAAAACAACGGGTAGCCGCTAATCTTGAATCATTTCGGATGCAACTTAAGCAGATGGAGGCAGATCTGCAAGTGATGTTGCGGCAACTGCCGACGGGAACCGAAATGCCCGAGTTGCTCGAAAACGTATCTGACACGGGTAAAAGGAACGGGTTGGAATTTGATTTATTCAAACCCGAGGCCGAACAGCCCCGAGATTTTTATGCCGCTAAGCCGATCACGATCAAGGCGCGCGGGACTTACCATCAATTCGGCGCCTTTGTCAGTGGGGTGGCCGCCTTGCCGCGCATTGTGACCCTCGAAAATGCCACGCTGGCCGGTGTTGATACTGCCAAAGGGGCGAAAACTGAGAAAACGCAAAATTCGGGGCAACTGATCATCCAAGCCACCTTGCAGACCTATCGCTATATGGAGGAAGGCGGTGCGCCGGCGAAGGGCGCGCAGCCGCAGGGGAAAGCGCAAGGTAAGGGAGCTGCTCAAAAATGAAAGCGCGTTTTCGTCCAGGTTTCAGCATCGTGCGCAGCGTTTTGCTGCTGGGTGTTGCTGTGGTCGCATTGGCGGGATGTGCGCGGCAAGATCTATCGGATTTACAGCGCTTCGTGGAGAAAACCAAGCGCGAGACCCCGATTAAGAAACCCGATCCGCCACCGGAAACCAAGCCGTATACGCCGTTTACCTATACCGCTCAAGGTGTCAAGGACCCCTTTCTAGTGGCGCCTTTTGCTCAAGAGGAAGAACTGGAGATGACCCGGGAGGTAATGGCGCGGAGTGGCGGTTACTCTGGAGTTCGGCCCGATCCAAATCGGGTGCGCGAGGAACTCGAAAAATATTCACTGGGCTCTCTTAAGATGAAGGGTACCTTTCGGGTGGGCGGCGGAAATGAGTTGTGGGCGCTGGTTCTGGCTCCGGACGGCGTCGTGCACCGGGTTCAAAAAAACAACTACTTGGGTACCAACCACGGCAAGATTCTCAATATTACAGAGCAGCGGGTCGATCTGAAGGAGATCGTTCCGGATGGGCCCGGACGCTGGCAGGAACGGGATGCGTTCTTGTCGCTTACCCAATGATTAAGGGGGAAGTGTCATGACGAGCAGGTTCATGAGCGAAGGCCAACATGACCGGCGGTCGGAGGGTGGGTGGCTGTCATGGTGGTTGGCGATGGTGATGCCGGTTTTGGGTTTGATCCTAATCGGGGGGGGAAACCTACCAGCGAGGGCTGCCGAGGCCACCGATCCTCAACCGGTGTTGCAAGCGGTGGATATCAGCCCATTGGCTGGCAATCGCTTGCAAATTCGATTCCAACTAACAGGATCCCTCAAGGGACCTCCGAGCAGTTTCACCATTAACGAGCCCGCTCGGATCGTGTTGGATTTTTTGAATACACGCAATGGATTGAGTACCCGCCAGCAAAAGATCAATATCGGAGTTGCCGATAAGATCAGTGTGTTGGAAGGTTCCGATCGGACCCGAGCCTCGCTAAATCTAGCGCGGCTGGTGCCTTACAATGTGCAAGTTCAAGGGAATACGGTGTTGCTAACCCTGGAGAGTGCGGGAACTGCGGCTGCCAAAACCCCGGCGGCGACCCCCGCTGCATCAGTCGCGGCTGCTGCCGCGACGCGGCGGACCGAGGCTCCTCCAGTCGTGACACCACGGAACATCGGGGACGTCAGCTTCCGGCGTGGTCCCGCTGGTCAGGGGGTGGTAACGGTCAAATTGTCTAATTCCAGCATTCCGGTGGATGTCCGACAAGAGGGGAACCAGATCATCGCCGATTTTCAAGGCGCGACATTGCCGCGCGGTCAGCAGAGACGATTGGATGTGACGGATTTCGCCACACCGGTGACAACCGTGGAGGCGCTGAATCGTGGGAATAACGCCCGACTGAGCATCCAGCCTAATCCTCCGTTTGAGTACTTGGCCTATCAAGCCAATGATCTTTATGTGATCGAGATTCGCCCACCGCAGAAAACCCCGGAGGAAGAAGCAAAAGAAACGATGTTCGATCCGTCTAAAAAGAAATACAAAGGCGATCTGCTGTCATTGAATTTCCAGGATATTGAAGTGCGGGCGATCCTACAGATCCTGGCTGATTTTACCGGTCTCAACATCGTGGTCAGCGACAGTGTGAAGGGTAACCTGACTTTGCGCTTGCAGAACGTACCCTGGGATCAGGCGCTCGACATTATCCTGCGCACCAAGGGACTCGCGATGCGGCAAAATGGTAACGTGATCTTTATCGCGCCGACCGAAGAGGTTGCCGCGCGCGAAAAGCTTGATCTGGAATCCCACAAGACGGTGCAGGAACTGATTCCGTTACGCACCGAAATCATCCAAGTTAATTACGCCAAGGCCAAAGAGATCGCGGAGCTTTTGAAAAAGAAGAGTGGCGAAAAGGGCGCGGAGCAAAGCATTTTATCGCCGCGAGGCGATGTGGTGGCGGATGAGCGAACCAACAGCCTGATCGTCAAGGACGTACCCGATAAGTTGGCTGAAATTCGCGATCTGGTGACGAAGCTCGACATGCCCGCCCGGCAGGTGCTGATTGATTCCCGCGTGGTGATCGCCAGCAACGATTTCAGCCGAGAGTTGGGAGCGAAGTTTGGGGTGACCGGCGTCAAGGAAGCCGGTGATGGCATCAACGCGGTCAGTGGTACCACGACTGCTACCAATACCATCGTAAACAGTGCTATCAGTAACTTGACCAGCACCGGGCAGCCATTTCCGGTAACGGTTCCGAATCTCGATAGCCGGCTTGGCGTCAACTTGCCGGCGGGGGGTACCAGCTTGGCCTTTGCAATCCTAAGATCGGATTATCTGGTCGATTTGGAACTGTCGGCTTTGCAGGCGGAAGGTCAGGGCGAGGTGATCTCGAATCCGAAAGTGGTGACGGCGGACCTGAAGAAGGCCACCATTTTGCAAGGTCGGCAGATTCCTTATGCGACGGTCAGCCAGGAAGGAACCAAGGTGGAATTCAAGGATGCTTTCTTGAAGTTGGAGGTGACACCTCAAATTACCCCCGATGATCGCATCAGGATGGATCTGAAAGTTTCCAAAGATGAGCAAGGCGTCAATGTTGCAACTTCGACGGGTACTCAACCGACTATCGACAAACGCGAGGTTGAAACCCAAGTCATGGTGAACAATGGTGAAACCGTTGTCTTGGGCGGCGTTTTTGAGCAAAACAAGAACAATAGCGTTAGCAAAGTACCCTTGTTGGGAGATGTGCCATTGTTGGGATATCTTTTTAGGACTACTAAAAAAGAGGATACCAAGCGCGAGCTATTGATCTTTGTAACGCCACAGATTTTGAAGAACGGTACGGTTGCCGAACGCTGAGCGAATCGGGTAACTATCGTGGGGGAGTGAAAATACCATGCGAATGTTTTATTCAGGTACTCTGAAAAAGTTTTTCCGGTTGCTTTTGCTGGCGGTTATCGTGCTAATCGATCACGGGATGAACGAGGCCGTTGCCGGTGGATTTTTCGGTGCCAATTCAACGGTGACCGTTGAAATCAGCGCTGATAAAACCACTTTGCCGGTTAATATCCTCAATGTCTCGCCAGCAATCGGTAGTCCTTATACCAATACCGTTAGCGTCATAGTCAAGAAAAATGGCAGCGTATTTGCCGCAACGAATGTCGCGATCAGTATCGCCTCAGGACTTAGTAGCGGCGCACTGTACTATTTGGATGGAGATTCGGCGCACGAACAATGCCCGACAGGAGCGACTTGCCCTCCGACTGCCACGGTGCCTAAGGCATTTCGCAGTTTGACGTTCGAGAATACCACGGGCGTCGTCTCAGCTCATTTGCATGCCAGTAGCATACCTGGAACCGTGGTGTTGACGGCCACGGCGCAAGATCCAGATACCGAGGAGACAATTAGTGCCAGCTTGGCTATTGATGTGGTCGGTGGCGGTGGCAGTGTCACCGGTGGCGCACCTGCGACGGTCAAATTTGTCATGGATGCGGCGCCGATTTATATCCAGGATAATCCCTTCGGCACGACTACCGTGACCCAGAACACATCCAAGCTGTTCCAGATTTTTGTATTCGATGATTTGGGCCAGCCGATCAATTCAGGCAGCGGACATACCCTGCGGGTTGAAATGTTGCCGAATCGACCGAACGGCGGGGAGTGGTTCAGTACCACCGATGCCGAAGGGAATCCGCAACAAGGCACCAGTGTTTTGACCAACTTGGTTGGCGGTGCGGCGACATTGGCCTTGCACAGTGGCACGCTACCTGGCACCGTGTTGATCTCAGCCACGGCCGACCGCAGCGATAACAATGTCGATAACGGTATCCAGATGGCTATTACCAATTACGCCTCGGTATCGATCGGGACGGCTCAGATTGCATCGTTGACCTTCACCGGACCCTTTGCGGACGCTGTGTTTGCCAGCCAGAACAATCTCGTCGCTATCACCGGTAGTACTTGCGGGGCTACAGCATGCGACACGGTATGGAATGGTATTTATAGCCGCGTCATTTCAGTTGTCGCTAGCGATCCCTTTGGCAATCCACCGCCGGCGGGAACGCCAATCACGTTCCGTCTAATGGATTCGCCGCTGGACATGCTTCAAAACCGTTATCCCGATCAAGGGCACGGCCAATTTGCCATCACCGGCACCACGGGCGATCCGAGGGAAGGCAGTGATGAGTTCGTTGCTCCCAACCGTGTTACCAAGCGAATTGCTTCGGATACGCTGAATCCGTTTGTGGTGCCGAATGGTGTGTCATTTGCGATTGCCAATCCACTTTGTTTGTTGATGTTGCAGGATCCGGAAACTATCAACCCGAATTCCAGCACAATTAATAGCCTGCCTTCGGAGGGTCGCCTGGAATATCATGTGGGTAGCAGAGTGATTCTCGGACGGACGGGTAATACGCTGATCGTCAATTCGCCCTTCAACCAAGTCAGCCAGAATGTCGGCGCCAATGTCTGGTACACGGTTGGATGCCCGCCTTATAAGGGCAATGTGGCAAACTTCGATAGTAACGAGATCACCATTTCCACCGACGCCAACGGTGCCGCTAGCACGACGATGAGCTATCCTGCTAGCCAAGTCGGTCGACGGTTCATGATGGCAGCCGAAGCCGATGGTGGTAAAGTCGGTGCGGTGCTCACTCACTGGTATCTGGGTACGCCGGATGGCAGCATCCTGACCCTCGTCAAGCCTGCTGAGCTGGCCGCGCAAATCACGACGCCGATTGATGCAGAGTGGCCGACAACGCCGGTCACGGTCACGCAAAACGTGGATCCTGGCACAGCGCTCCAGTTGCCGATCACCCTGCAGTTATTGGATGGAGGTGTTCTGTCCGGTGGCAAGCTGGTTCGCACTGGACTTCCGGCTGTCCCGATCAATGTGGATGTCGTGATCAATGATCCGGCGGAAGCGGCGGCGATTGCTGCGGAGGAAACGTTGGCAAAGGCGCAAGCGTCTTTCGATGCCTTTACCACTACGAATCCGGGGGTCTGCGATTTAATTACGGATCCAGCGGACTCAACAGCCACGGTGGAGCGAGATCCAACGAAATGCGCGACGCAGAAGGAATTGTCGGCCGCTGTCGATGCTGCGAAGACTGCCGCCGTTGAAGCGCGCACGGTTGCCAATCTGCATACTCCGACTGCGTCAGTTGTCCCAACCACCCTAGCCAGTGGCTCGGGCGGTTATGTGGTGGCAGTCCTGCAAGTCAGCGACTTGCCGACAGATGGCAGCGTGGACTTTTCCTTCTCCACGATTGGTCCCGACGTTCGTAGCGAAGTGCTCCAGATTAAGGTGCAGCCGACGCCGGTAGCCGATACGGGCGGATGATCGCAACCTCACAAGGGTTGTCATTCCCTTGTTGGCAAAATGAACCGGCGGTGTCCCCGCCGGTTTTTGCTTTTTAATTGAATGAGCGGAGCCAGCGATGGAATCGGTCCCGGTTGTGGAAGGCTTGTATTTCGAGTAGGCAACCAGGGCGGTTATGGAGGTTGCCGAGCGGATTTCCGCTTTGTTAGCATCAGTGCTGTTTCCTTATGATCTCCGGAGATCCCGCCATGCCGATAGCCCAGCAACCTGCAGTGACTGTCTCCATCGACCAACGGAACGCCTGGATCGCTGAGGCAGCGTACTACCTTGCTAAACGCCGGGAATTTCAGGGCGGTTGCCCACTCGAAGACTGGTTGTGGGCGGAACGCCTGTTTGACCAGCAAGATGTTCAATCTCTGCCGTCCCCTCGTATAGCCCTGGTGTTCTTGGATCGCCATCCGGCGAATGATGGATAAGCTGAGAATTGGAGATGGAGGTACGCTACGGTTTGCAATGATTGAGGCGGAGATGGGTGGTCATCCGAGCAAGCCCTTCAAAGCAGTGCGGGTCCGGCAAAGCGTCGTTTCCCGCAGGGCGGATGATGAGTCGGCAACGGGTGGACAATAAGCGATAAAAAAAACGGGTTAGATGAAAGTCTAACCCGTTTTTGACTGGTGGGCCCTGTAGGATTCGAACCTACAACCAAGGGATTATGAGTCCCGAAAAATTCCTTGAAACACCTTGATTCATTTGATATTTTCTCAATAAGTTTAATATGTTGTATAAACTGCGACAAGTGGCGACTATCAGAAATAACGCCATTATTCGTGGTTAAGTGGACAACCAGTGGACAACAGCGCGTCTATCATATCTAGGGGCGGCCCTGTCTATCCCTGCTAAGCGGACCCGGCAACCCTCCTATCTATCCCGAAATTTCGATAGTTTTTATTTGCCGGAACAGTGTTCAATAGGATGTGGATTTGTACCGATGGACTTTTAGTGGACAATTGGCAGGATTATAATTTTTAAGACAATATAAAATAACGATTTTTTTCATAAAATCATGGGATAGTAAATCCCTTGTTGTTATTTATCGCCGATTATCGTAGACTTTCGCCATGGTTTGAACCTTGAAGGAACGGCAATGGCGAGCGTCAACAAGCACACGGCGAACGATGGCAGGGTGACTTATCGTGTCCGGGTTCGGATGAAGGGCTATCCGGTGCAGACCGCCAGTTTCGACCGGCTCACGGATGCGCGGCGCTGGGGGCAACAGACGGAAGCGGCCATCAAGGAAGGGCGGCACTTCAAGACTTCGGAAGCCAAGCGGCACACCTTGGCGGAACTAATCGACCGCTACGCTAAAGACGTACTTCCCCGCAAGCGGGACGCCATCCACACGGAACGCCAACTGAGGTGGTGGAAAGGCCAGCTTGGCGTTCGCGCCCTGTCCGACCTGACCCCTCCGCTGATTGCCGAATATCGGGACAAGCTGGCGGCCGGTCATCCTGGCGATACGCCCCGCGCCCCCGCAACGGTGGTGCGGTATCTGGCGGCCCTGTCCCATTGCCTGACGATAGGCGTCAAGGAATACCAGTGGCTTGACGATTCGCCCATGCGGAAAGTCGCCAAGCCCAGCGAACCGCGCGGCCGCGTTCGGTTCCTGTCCGAACAGGAACGGGCGGCCCTGCTATCCGCTTGCGAAGCCAGCGCGAATCCCTACCTGTTCCCCGTGGTGGTGCTGGCGCTGTCCACCGGGATGCGGGCAGGCGAAATCATGGCACTGGAATGGCGGGACGTAGATTTGGCGCGCGGCTGGCTCACCTTGCGGGAGACGAAGAACGGCGAACGGCGCGGCGTTCCGCTGGCGGGTAAGGCGTTCGAACTGCTGAAGGAACACGCCCGCATCCGGCGCCGCGTGGATACCCCGCTGCTGTGGCCCGGTGTTCGTCCCGACCGGCCGATGGACTTGCGCCAGCCGTGGGAAAAAGCCCTGAAACAGGCGGGCATCGAAGATTTCCGCTTTCACGACTTGCGCCATTCGGCGGCGTCCTATCTCGCCATGAACGGCGCCAGCCTGAACGAAATCGCGGATGTGCTGGGACACAAAACCCTTTCGATGGTGAAGCGATACGCCCACCTGTCCGAGTCGCACAAGGCCGGCGTGGTGGAGCGGATGAACGCGGCCATCTTCGGCCAATCCTTGCGGGAGGGAGCATGAACCTGCATCGGCAAGATTTTCACGCTTGGACCCGCCAGCAAGCGGACCTGATGAAATCGGGGCGGCTAGGCGAACTGGATACCGTCAACCTGATTGATGAGATTGAAGATATGGGCGCCAGCCGGGAACGGGAGTTGGAAAGCCGGCTGGGGGTGTTGTTGGCGCACCTGTTGAAGTGGCGCTATCAACCCGACCATCGAACCCGGAGTTGGCGATTGACCATCGCCGAACAGCGGCGGCGTATCGCCCGCTTGCTTGCGCGCAACCCCAGCCTCAAGCCGCTACTGCTTCAGGCTTTGGCGGATGCGTATGGCGATGCCGTACTGGTGGCGGCCCGCGAAACCGACCTGGATGAATCCACCTTTCCGGCCGCTTGCCCCTTCGCCTTGGAAAACATCATGGAAGATGGATGGACGGAGTGAGGCGCGACGCGATTTGGCCAATCCTTGTGGGAACCCGATTTCAAGAGGAAACGGCCATGAAATGCGTGATTTGCAAGACTGGCGACCTGCAACCGCAATCGGTAGCGGTGACAGTGAACCGGCAGGGCGCGTTGCTGGTGGTGGAAGGCGTTCCCGCCCTGGTGTGCGACAACTGCGGAGAGCGGTACTTCGACGATGCGGTATCCGCGCGGTTGCTGGAGTTGACCGAACAGACCTTGCAACCGGGCGTGCGCCTAGACGTTCGCCAATACCAGCGGCAAGCCGCTTGAGGATGGCAATATTCGGCCCGTAGACGGCCTACAAGGCGCGCGGCTGCGAGGTGAGGCAAGGAAAGTAGGGACGGAGTGAAAACGGCGTAGAAACGAGTTTTGGGGCGGCCCTGGTGGAACAGGAACCGCCCCTTGTCATATCGGCCTTGGAGATAGCTTGATGACAAGCGAGCAGGATACCGGCAATCCGGCAGGGTTGCTACTGGCGGAACGGGCGCGGCTGGGACTACTGGCTGATGAATCGGAATTATGGTTAGGGGAAATCATGCAATTGGAATTTCCTGCTTTCACCAGTTACGAGGACCGGCAACGTCCTGATTATTTCGGTTGGGGCAAGTCCGTTGAAGCGGCAATTCAATACGGGTTGTTAGGCGACAGCCCCCGGCGTGTTGAGACGGTTAAATCGGAAACTCACCGTTTCCTAGATACTCGTCGGGCCTATCTTTCAGGGCCGCGAGAGAGAACCATCCACGTTGTCGGCTGTAGCGACCGGCGCGTACCGCGCGAACCTTACCGGACCTGTCGAGCAACCCAACCCAATGCCCCGACTGGTTCCCTCATTCACTTGTGGCTGTCGCCACCCCCCAAAAGCGAACCGGATAAGCCCGAACAGGGCGCGGCCCCTGCTTTATCGGATAAGGAAATTAAGGCATTGCGCGAAAATGGCCTGTCTGTAGATGTCATTCATGAACAGTATGGGATTCCAAGAGACCGTATAAAACGAGTCAACCGTCGTTATGACATTAGCCCGCTGCCTCGCGGCCCAAAACCAAAAACATCGGATTGAATTTCGGCGATAGTTTCGGCGATTCAAAAAACATCGCCGAAATTCAAAACACAACCCCGCGAAACTGCGGGGTTTTTTATTGCTCGATGGAATTAGTTCGCCGGAACTATCGCCGGATTTATTCCCATGAATGGCGATTTGTTGTCTCCTAGCGCTGCCGAATTCATGGCATTCACTAGGAAAAACTCTAATGATTTCTCAGTTGTTAACAGTTAAGCAAATGGCCGAAAGCTGCCCCGCTTATTCCGAAGCAGCGCTCAGAGCGTTAATTTTCTCTGCGGATGAATATGGCCTAGAGGATGTTTTTGTCCGGGTTGGCCGGAAAGTTTTAGTCAACGCGCCCTTATTCTCCGAACGCATTTCAAAGGGAATCGTTCGCAAGCCCAAAGCCATGTCAAAACGGAGCGGCTGACATGGCGCGAATTAACCAGGGTCAGTGGATTCGACGAAAACTATTAGCCGGTGGGCGATTAAATCATCTTGACTTGATTCAAGAGTGTAAAGGGCGCGGCGGATGGAGAACGGCGGCCTATGTGCATCAATTACGAAAAGAGGGCTGGCCAGTTCTTTCAGTTGTGCTACCGACCAGCAATGAAAATGGGTTTGGTGCCCCAGTTGCTTATTACCTGAAACCAGGCTGGCGGCCCGATGGTTCGACGCAACTGGAATTAACACTATGACCCGCCGGTCTGGCGCGCCACTTGCGAGGCGCGCGACATCGCCCTATCCGGTCCGGCCCATCATCGGCTACGCCTTCGGTGCTGGCGCTGGTGCCGGCTGGGGGTGGAGCCGCGGGCGGCCGCGCGCTGGTTCAAGAGAGAGCAGCCATGATGCAACTTGCCTGTCGCCAAACGTTGTCCTATGCTGATTCTTGGCGCCTGAGAAACGCCAACAACGCGGCCCCGCACTCCGTCAACGTGCTTTTTTCATACCCGAAATCCGCCTGGATTCCGGTAGCCAGTCTCCCCCAATGTCGGGACTGGCGGGATGCGCTACCCGTGAGGGCGCGCGCCGCTCGTTGTTGCGGTTCTCAGACCCCGCCAGTTCCCGGCGCCAAGCCGGTTCAACCCCGAACTGTTGGAGACTGCATCATGACCAGTAATGTCCTTCCCGCCGAATACGCCTTTTCCGCCGCGCTGACCCGCAAGCAAGTCATGGAGAGCTGTTCCGCCACCGCCCCCCATGCCGTTATCAGTCGCTCCCTCATCGGTAGCTTGATTCTCAATAGCGACCAGATGATGCGCGGGTGGAATGAAAATCCTGAACCTTTTGCGGAGCTTGTTGAATACGCTCCCGCCGCAATCGATAAAGCCAAGGCCACCGTGGAGCTGATGGAGGCTGCCTATGCACGCCTGCTACTGACCGGAGACATTGCACTGAACGGTGTTGATGAGGAGAAGGATTAAGCCATGCCTCGCCTTTCTGCCGACACCCTCAAAGCGGCAATCGACCCCGAGGACTATTACCGCCAGACGCTCCCGGCCCTTCGAGGCAAACCCAATTCGAAAGGCTGGATTCTGGCAGTATGTCCCCTACACGGTGATACCGACCCATCGCTTTCCGTCAACCTCAAAAGCGGTGGCTTTCACTGTTTCGGGTGTGGTGAGAAAGGCGATTTGATTTCATTTCACGCCAAGCTAAATCACTTCTCGTTTCGAGAGGCGATGAACGACTTGGCGCGGCGCTATCTGCTGACCTGAATTGGAGAATCGACTGTGAACACCGAACAACTCAACCAACAGTTTGAACCGATTTACCGGGCGAATCCCGATGCGGTTAAGTCCTATATGGAAATCATCGCCGATTCAGTGTGCGTGGCGATAAAGGGGCAAACCGGAGTATTTACCGAGGAAACGCTGTTTAAACAGATACGCCAATTCATACCGGACGCGGCGGATTTGGGCATTTGTTCGACGCTGGCGGATGGCATTACGCGAAAGATAATCGCTCAATCTGTCGAGATTCTTTCCGGTCCGGGTTCAGATGCCGACACCGAGTTAAGAATGCTGGGTGAGATTGCAAAAACGATGGAAAAGCGCGGGCTTGAAACGCCTGGCGAAGCTATCGCGTATCTGCACAGACAACAAATCAACTGAGGAAATTAGCTCATGCTGGCAACCGCGATTCACGGCCGGCCCCGTGGCTTCATCGAATGGAACCCGCAAGCTAAAACACGGGTGCTTATCGCTCAAGTTCAAACCGTCTTGGAGGAATACCAAAACCATTTGCCGTTGACTCTACGGCAAATGTTTTATCGGCTGGTGGGTGCCCATCAATTCCCGAAAACCGAGAAGGATTACGAGCGGCTTTGCGAGACGATGAACAAGGCGAGACGGGCGCGGTTGATTTCGTTTGGCGCCATTCGGGACGATGGTTTTCATAACGCCCGCTGGCCAGGTTGGCAAAGCCTTGACGGGGCAAAGCGGTCTTTGATTTCAACGGCGGAAGGATATCGAATCGACCGCCAGCGTGGGCAACCGGTACAACTGGCGGTGTGGTGCGAAGCGGCCGGCATGGCGCCGCAACTAGAACGGGTGTGCGGCCCGTACTCCATCCCCGTCTACAGTTCGGGCGGATTCGATTCCGTGACCGTGAAGCACGACATGGCGCAAGCCTTTTCTCGAATCGGCCGCGTGCGAATCCTGCACATCGGCGACCACGACCCCAGCGGCGTTCACATCTTCGGTTCGCTGGATGAAGATGTTCGCGCCTTCATCGGCGAATTCGGCGGCGATGCGGAATTTATCCGCCTTGCCGTGACTCCCGACCACATCGCCCGCTACGACCTGCCGACCGCGCCCCCCAAGGAAACCGACCGGCGCGCTTTCACAGGCGAAACCGTGCAGGCCGAAGCCCTCCCCCCGGATGTGCTCGCCCGCATCCTGCAAGACGCCATCGGTGATTACCTGGACATGGACATTTACCGCCAAGCCGTCGAAATCGAACGGGAGGAACGGCGGGCGTTGATGGCGTGGCTCAAAGAAAAACCCGCTACCGATGACGCGACCTAAAAACTTCACCGGGAGCGGGCGGAATTCCTACGGAACCACTAGGGATTTTATCCGGTTCCCGGTTCTCTTGGAACCTATCATGAACGACTCGACTTCAAGACCCTCCTTCGTCCCCGAACGCTGGAAAGACCGAACCGGCGCGTTCTACGACTTCAAAACGTGCTGGTGGTATCGCGACGCAGTCGGCAAACCACTAGGTGTGGTGGCTCGCTTCGACAGTCCCCAGGGGAAGCAAGTCATTCCGTACTTCAAGCCCCACAACGGCCACGCATTCAAGGCGGGTGGCCCCTCCCTTCCCGTACTGTTCGGCCTGGACACCTTGCAGGGCAACGCGGCCCCGGCGTTCGTGGTGGAAGGGGAAAAATCAGCGGCGGCGCTGCATTCGCTGGGGCTGGCGGCGGTATCCGCCCAGGGCGGCGCGAACAAGGCGACCGGCGGCGCGTGGGAGGCCCTGGCGAGTGTGGCCCTGGTCTACCTGCTTCCCGACCACGACAAGCCCGGCGAAGGGTACGCGCGGGCGGTGTGCCAAGCCCTGGCGGCGCTTCCTTCCGCTCCCGAGATTCGGGTTATCCGCTTGCCTGAACTCCCCGAGAAAGGCGATGTTGTGGACTGGCTTCAAGCACGCCTTCCAGGATGGAACGGCTTCGACCCGATACCGGAAGACCAGCGCGCGGATTTGGCGGTGGAACTGCTAACCATCGCTGAACAGGGCGAACTGCCCCCGGCCGATTGGCTGGCGGATGACGCCAAGCCAGAATCTTCCCAAGGCAAACCCGGCCGGTTGATGGTTCGCGAGAAAAGAGGCGGGACCGTTGAAATCGTCGCCAACCTGCATAACGCGGTTTACCTGCTGAGCGAAACCCCGGAATGGCGCGGGGTCATCGGCTACAACCAGTTCCGGCAACGTATCGAAAAGCGGACCCCGACCGTTTATGGTGGGCCGGCCGGCCCTTGGCAAGATGTGGACACGGCCGAAAGCATTCTATGGCTCTCCCGCGTCCACAATGTGAACCTGTCGCGGGATACCGTGGATTTCGCGGCGCTGGCGGTAGCAAACCGCAACGCCTTCAACCCCGCGCAAAACCGATTGCGTGCTTTGGCCGAACAGTGGGACAGCATTCCCCGACTAGCCTACTGGCTGGAAGAAACCTTGGGCGCCAAGGTGGAAGAAAACCGCGAGTATCTAGCGGCTATCGGTGCGGCCTGGCTTAAAGGCGTTTGTGCCCGCGTGCTGTGCCCTGGCTGCAAGCGGGACGATGTGTTGGTCATCCGCAGTCCGCAAGGCTGGCGAAAATCGACCGCCGCGCAAGCCATCGCCGATTGCATCCATCCCGATTCGTTCACCGATTCGGTTGACCTTGGCAACCTGGCGGAAGCCAAGATTCAAATCCGTGGCGTCATCATCGCCGAACTGTCCGAGCTGGCGGGATTGCATCGCGGCGAAGTGGACGCCATCAAGGCGTTCGTTTCCACGAAGTCCGACCATTTCCGGGAAAAGTTCGGACGCCACGCCCAGGATTTCCCCCGCACCTGTTCGTTCATCGGCACCACGAACGACCCGGTATTTCTGAAAGACCCGACCGGTAACCGGCGCTGGTGGCCCGTCACCCTAGACGAACCTATTGACCTTCCCCGCCTGGAGGCGGCATTACCCCAGCTACTCGGGGAAGCGGCCCGCGCGGTCTTGGCCGGCGAACCCTGGCATGTGACCGGCAAGGCGGCGCTAACCGAAGCGGAACGGGTCCGGGAAGCGCACTACGACGAAGATGTCTGGACCGATGAAGTCCTGACCATCGTCGGCCTGATGGATGGAGCCGAGTCAACTGTGACCATCCCCGACATCCTCGACCGGATGGACATCCCGCGCGCCCAGCAAAACGCGGGAACCCAGCGACGCCTCGCCGCGATTCTCAAGGTGAACGGTTACGAGGAATCCCGGAAGTGGACGGAGGGGAAAAAGCGGCGTTTACGGCTATGGAAAAAAATCTCTACTACATAACGTGAAGTGGTCCCATATGGTCACCCGGTCCCCACCAGTCAAATAGCGGCCTTTCGTGGGGACCGCATGGGGACCACATCAAGGCTCTATATGGTCCCCTATCGCTGAAGGGACCGCATAAAGCCGGTATCCGGTCCCCATGTGGGCCCCGGTTTTAGCCAGTCAAATAGCGGCGGGGACCACATGGACCACATGGACCACATGCCTATATATACCCCCAGAGAATTTTCATGTTTGCATTCGATTTCGGACAAAGGGAGCGCAAGCCATGAAGCTTTGCGCATCCTGCCACGCCCCGTTCCACCCCGACGAAGATTGGAAAACGCTCTGCCTCGCGTGCTTCAAGCGAAGCAAGGCCACGCCGATACAACGGGCTTGTGCGGACTGTGGCGAGACGTTCACCGCCAAGGCGACTTGGCAAACGCTGTGTCGAGACTGCTATCTCGACAGGAAACACGATGAGCGACAGCAATTGGAAGCCGAGCGAGACGCCGCGCTTGATTTGGTGGCGATACTGCGGCGCGAACTGGACGCCAAACAGCTTGAACTCTCGATACGGCCGATAGAGCGGGCGGTTCCGCTCGAACAATGGCGCCGTCTGGTGCAGCTCTGCCACCCGGACCGGCACGGTAACAGCGAGGCGGCCAACCAGGCCACGCGCTGGTTGATGGAAGTTAGGCCGGAATGCTGAAAACTGCGGACCCGCTGGGTGAAATCCGGGAAATCGAACTATTGAAGCGATGCCCGTTACTGTCCCGAAAAGGCCGCCTGACTATTGCGGACAGTCGCGGTTGCTTGCTGGCGAGTGGACAACCAGTGGACGATCGCCAAAGAGAAAGGGGCTAGACTTTCGTCTAACTCCTTGTTTTATCTGGTGGGCCCTGTAGGATTCGAACCTACAACCAAGGGATTATGAGTCCCCTGCTCTGACCGTTGAGCTAAGGGCCCCAACGAATCGAGAATTTTATCCGCTGTTTAGTTTTCATGCCAGTGAACATCATTCCAAATCAAGAAAGCTACGCAGTTGTTCCGAACGGTTCGGGTGTCGCAGTTTGCGCAGCGCCTTAGCTTCGATCTGCCGGATACGCTCGCGGGTCACGTCGAACTGTTTGCCGACTTCCTCCAAGGTATGATCGGTGGACATGTCGATCCCGAACCGCATCCGCAGTACCTTGGCTTCGCGCGGGGTGAGCGTTGCCAGTACTTCGCGGGTCGCTTCGCGCAGCCCTTCAACGGTCGCTGCCTCCACCGGTGACAGTACGCTGAGATCCTCGATGAAATCGCCCAAATGCGAATCTTCGTCATCGCCGATCGGTGTTTCCATCGATATCGGCTCCTTAGCGATTTTCAGCACCTTCCTGACCTTGTCTTCCGGCATTTCCATGCGCTTGGCCAGCTCGTCCGGGGTCGGCTCACGGCCCATCTCCTGCAACATCTGCCGGGAAATCCGGTTGAGCTTGTTGATGGTTTCGATCATGTGTACCGGAATGCGAATGGTTCGAGCCTGATCCGCTATGGAGCGAGTGATGGCTTGGCGAATCCACCAGGTGGCGTAGGTGGAGAACTTGTAACCGCGTCGATATTCAAATTTGTCCACCGCCTTCATCAGGCCGATGTTGCCCTCCTGAATTAAGTCCAGGAACTGCAAGCCGCGGTTGGTATATTTCTTCGCAATGGAAATTACCAATCGTAGATTGGCTTCGACCATCTCCTTTTTGGCGCGGCGGGCTTTGGCTTCCCCGATGGACATGTGGCGGTTGATGTCCTTGATTTCGTGGATCGACAGCCGCGCTTCCGCCTCAATGGCTTGGAGTCGCCGCTGTGCTTCCAGAATCTCCTCTCCGTAATCGGACAGTACCGCCGAGTATTTTTTACCGGCCTGAATTTGTTCGTTCACCCAATCCAGTCGAGTTTCATTCTGCGGGAAGGAGGTGATGAAGGTCTTGCGCGGCATTTGCGCTTTATTGACGCAGACGAACATGATCTCTTTTTCCTGGGCACGGATGCGCTCGGCGATTTCATGTAGGCTGATGATCAATTGGTCTAGCGCCTTGGGAACCAGTCGGAACTGGAGAAAGCGTTCTCCAAGCTGCTGGCGTAGCGCTTGGACATCGGCGTTCCATAGGCCAAATTCATCCACGCTGGCCAACGTTTGTTCATACAAGGCGCGCAAGTCCGCGAAGCGCTGAGCGGTTTCCTCAGGGTCGGGGCCGGTTTCGACCACGCCCTGCGCCCCGTCTTCGTCCTCATCGTCGGAGACAACCACTTCGTCTTCGCCGACGACTGCGTCAGGATCGTCGGCAGCCAGCAACAATTCCACATCCGGCAGTGGTGGCGTGGTCTCCTCGATATCCTTGAAACCGCTGATGACATCGGCGAGCCGGGTACCGTTCTCACTGATCGAGTCGTAAATCCGCAGCAATGCGCCGATCGTGAGAGGATAGCTAGCCAGCGCCGACAGCACTTGAGTCATCCCTTCCTCGATGCGCTTGGCGATCTGGATTTCGCCTTCACGAGTGAGCAGCTCGACCGTGCCCATCTCGCGCATGTACATCCGCACTGGGTCCGTGGTGCGGCCAAATTCGCTGTCCACCGCCGCCAGCGCTGCCGCCGCTTCCTCGGCGACTACATCGTCGTCGGCGCTGACTGGATTTTCGTTGAGCAGCAAGGTTTCGGTGTCGGGCACGAATTCGTGGACTTCGATGCCCATATCGTTGATCATGGCGATGATGTCTTCGATCTGCTCGGGATCGACGATGTCATCGGGCAAATGATCGTTTACCTCGGCATAAGTGAGAAATCCTTTTTCCTTGCCGCGGGCGATCAACTTCTTCAATTGCGATTGTTGCTGCTCGCTCATGATCTGTTCACATACTGAATGTAGAGAAAAATCCAAACGTTCGAATATATCATAAAATTTTGCGTTTATTAATGCAGACGAGTAAGGTCAAGGCTTTTTCCCCTTCCCCAAGCTGCGCAGGGCTTCGCGTTCCTCGGCGCTGAGCGCGCGCGGCGTCCCACGCTGCAATAACATATCCGGTAGGTGTTCCCGCAAGCCATCGCGGTGCTCCAGAGAGCGGAGAATATCGTTGAATTCCTGCTCGAACTGATAATCTTGCTCTGGCACTCCCGGTTCCCAAGCTGCCAATTGCTCCAGAATCGTCCCCTCGCGCGTATCGCGGTAGCGTTCCAGCAGCGCAGCGGTGGTCAGTTCGGGGTTGGAACGCAATAAGGTGAGCAGGTTCATCAACAGTTTCACCCCTGGCTCGCCGTTATTCGATAGCGCGGGAGTGTCGTCCGTTGCCTGTTGCGCCAATTCCGGCCGGTATAGCAGCAAAGCGATGGCCTTGCGCAACCGGGTTCGAGTCAGACGCAGGTTGCGGTCGATCGGATTGACGACGGTCGGAGAGGGGGGGCGCAGCCGGCTGCTAATCAATTGAGCCTCCTGCCGCAGTCGCTCCTCCATCAGGTCACGAAAATGCCCGTCCGGCAATTTTTCCAGCAGCGGCCGCGCCGATGCGGCCAGCCGGGCCCGTCCGGCCAGCGTGCTGGGATCGACTTGAGTACGCAATTCGGTGAACAGATAATCGGCTAATGGCGTCGCTTGCTCCAGCCGTCGCTCAAATGCCGTTCGCCCTTCGCTCCGGACCAGGGTATCGGGATCTTCGCCTTCGGGCAGAAATAAAAAACTGCCTTGACGACCGTCCCGCAAGAATGGCAGCGTTGCATCCAGTGCTCGCCACGCGGCGGCGCGGCCCGCTCGGTCGCCGTCGAAGCAAAACACCAGATCGGTGACCGTTCGGAACAGCCTTTCGATGTGCTCGGCTGTTGTGGCGGTGCCTAGCGTGGCGACCGCATATGGAATGTCATGTTGGGCCAAGGCGACCACATCCATGTACCCTTCAACCACCAGGAGTCGTTTCAATTGCGGGTTATGGGCACGCGCTTCGTAAAGGCCGTACAGTTCGGAACCCTTGTGAAACAGCGGCGTTTCCGGCGAATTGAGGTATTTAGGCGTGGTATCGCCGTCCAGCGCTCGTCCGCCGAAGGCGATGACTCGCCCACGGCGGTCGCGAATCGGAAAGATGATGCGGTCACGGAAGCGATCGCGAGGACGGTTCTGCTCATCCCGGCTGGCCAGGCCGGCGGCGATGAGATCTGCAATGCTGGCGCCGATTTCGCACAGCGCCTTTGTGAGAATTTCCCAGCCTGGCGGGGCGTAACCGATGCCGAACGTGCTGGCAATCTGACCGGTCAGACCGCGTTGGCGCAAGTAATCCACCGCGCGTTGCCGGTGGGGATGTTCGCGCAATTGCCGGCGAAAAAAGCGATCGGCTTGGGCGATCCACTCCAGCAGCGGCTTGATCGAAGCGCTGCTCTCGCTGCTGGAGGTTTGGGGGAGGTCCAAACCGACCAGCCGAGCCAATTCCTCGACTGCGTCGAGAAAATCCAAACGTTCGTAAGCCATCAAAAAGCCAATGGCATTACCATGAGCGCCGCAGCCGAAGCAGTGGTAAAACTGCTTGTGAGGACTGACTGAGAAGGACGGCGTTTTTTCGGCGTGAAATGGGCAGCAAGCCGTAAATTCGCGACCCGCACGACGCAGTGGCACGCGGGTATGAATGATCTCGACGAGATCCGCCCGGACGAGCAACTGATCGAGAAACTCTTGGGGTATACGGCCAGCCATAACCCAAAAGCCTAGCGGATAAGCGCCCAACCGTCAGCGGTCGAATAGAAGAACAAACGGGGTGCTGGCGCAAATATCGATGGCGACTATTGCGAAACAGTGGCCAGTCAACCGCCGAGGTGGGTTTTGACCCGAGCGCCCACTGTTGCCATGTCCACCCGGCCCTGCGCCTGATCCTTGATCAGCGCCATCACCTTACCCATATCGCGCACGGATTGCGCGCCGGTCGCGGCGATGGCATCGGCGATCAGGGCATCTATGTCAGCCTCGCCAAGTGGCGCAGGCAGATAAGACTGGATCAACTCGATCTCGAAAGCTTCTTGGGCAGCGAGGTCTTCTCGGCCAGCGCTTTGGTACTGCGCCAGCGACTCCCGGCGCTGCTTGATCATTTTCTCCAGCACACTGAGCGTTTGAGTATCGTTCAACTCGATGCGCTCGTCTACCTCACGCTGTTTGATGGCAGCCAGGATTAGGCGGATAGCCCCGAGGCGTTCCTTATCCTTGGCGCGCATGGCAGTTTTCATGTCATCCTGAACGCGATTTTTGATGGACATGGCGGTAAGGACTCGGGCTGAAAGGACGGAGAGGCTGGATTCAATACATGCGGGTGCGGCGCGAGACTTCCCGGGAAAGCTTTTTCAAATGACGCTTGACGGCGGCGGCGCGCTTGCGTTTGCGTTCCTGGGTCGGTTTCTCGTAAAACTCGCGACGGCGGACTTCGGACAGCACGCCGGCTTTCTCGCAGGAACGCTTGAAGCGGCGCAGCGCCACGTCAAACGGCTCATTCTCTTTGACTTTCACGGAAGGCATTAAATCGTCACCTCGATTCAGGGCTGTAGGACTGGAGAAAATGTTGGACAATCTGAAAATAGGAAATTGTAATCGCGGTGGTCGACAAATGCAAAACCAGGAAGCGGCATGTTGATTTTAGGTATTGAAACGTCTTGCGATGAAACCGGCGTGGCACTCTACGACAGCGGGCGCGGCTTGTTGGCTCACGCCCTGCACAGCCAGATCGTGCTGCACGCCGAATACGGCGGTGTGGTGCCGGAACTGGCCTCACGCGATCATGTCCGTAAAACTTTACCTCTGGTGCGCGAGATTTGCCGGCAAGCCGGGATAACGCCGCGCCAAGTGGAAGGGGTGGCGTACACGCGTGGGCCGGGTTTGATCGGTGCGTTGCTGGTGGGTGCGGCCATCGGGCGCAGTTTGGCTTGGACTTGGCAGGTGCCGGCCATCGGCGTCCATCATATGGAAGGTCATTTGTTAGCGCCGATGCTGGAACCGGACCCGCCTACGTTTCCATTCGTGGCGCTGCTGGTGTCCGGCGGGCATTCGCTGCTGGTGGAGGTGGACGGTGTGGGCCGGTACCGGATTTTGGGCGAGTCGGTGGACGATGCGGCCGGGGAGGCGTTCGATAAAACAGCCAAGCTGTTGGGATTACCGTATCCCGGCGGACCAGCGTTGGCGAAACTGGCCGAGCAGGGCGATCCTCGGCGCTTTACCTTTCCTCGGCCGATGACCGATCGTCCCGGTTGTGATTTCAGTTTCAGCGGCCTCAAGACCGCTGCTATCAGTACCTGGCGGACACTGGAGCCGACGCCAGAGAATCAGGCCGATGTGGCGCGGGCTTTCGAGGAAGCCGTGGTGGAGACACTGGTGATCAAATGTCGGAGGGCGTTGCAGGCAACCCGGCTGAATCGATTGGTGGTTGCGGGCGGAGTAGGGGCCAACCGGCGCTTGCGAGAACGGTTGCGGCAGTTGAGTACTGAGCTGGGCGGACAAGTTTTTTATCCGCGACTGGAGTTCTGTACCGACAACGGCGCGATGATTGCCTATGCCGGCTGGCGGCGATTAGCGGCAGGCCAGCGCGAGGGTACGATGATCGAAGTCGCACCGCGCTGGCCGTTGGATAGTTTGACGGCGGTGGATTGATGGGGCGCAGTTGCCGTTGTTGTGGTTCGCCGTGATGCTGCGCTGATTAAAACGGGTGGATGGCGCGAGGTTTTTCTTTACGGTTACCCCAGTTCCAGTGTGTCGCCGTTGCCGATGAACAGATTGGTTTGCGAGCCGTTGCGAGCCGTTCCGCGTACCACTGGCAAGCCCCGTTCCAACATTTTCTCGACGGCGGTGCGGCCGGTGCAGTGGTTGCACGCCACCTTGGCGATCCCGTACTCGCTCAGGGCATTGACGACCTGCTCCCGCGTGTCGTCCCAATCTTCCAGGGGTGAGATGTGAAGCCCTCCGTAGATCGCGTGAATGCGCTCGCCGCCTTGGAACGTCCGGCGGGCGTAGTCCAGCAGGTTGAGCACGCCGCCGTGACCGCAGCCGGTCACCATCGTCAGTCCTCGATCTTGGAGATTGGCGTACAAGACATTTTCACCATCGACTTTTAACAGGGTATGCATGGGGAAACCGACCAGCGCCAGCCCAGGGAACAGTACCAGCGGCTGATCGGTCGGAACGGTGACCACTTCGCCGGTATGTCCTTGCTGTTTGATGTGCGCAAACCCCGCCGGATGGAAACCTTCTGGGATGTAAATCCTGATGCCGGGACAATGTTTGAGCGTCGAGCCGATCCCCCAGAAGTGATCGAAATGCTCGTGGCTGATGATCAACGCCTCGACTTGGTTTTGCCGCAACAGCTCGTCGATACCCTCCTCGGCGAAACGGCGGTCTATCCAGGCCGGATTCCAGCCGGTATCGAACAGCAGCCGGCGCACGGTCCCATCGGTTGCCTCAGCTTCCAGTAGTGCTGAAAAGCCAGCGGCGTTGTCCGCGTGCAGCGTACCGAATGGTGGCCAAGGAATGGCGTATTGATCGATTTCGGCGCCGCCGGCATCCTTGATGTCGCCGAACACGGTGGCGGTGTCGAACCAGCCGGTTTCGGAAATGCAGCGAATCGTCAATCGCCGTAAGGCACCGATATCGAGAGGTTGAACGGTCGTTGACATGGCGATAAACCTCCTTCGGACGGACTCATTTCTGGACCGGAAACCGGCGAGCGCGCCGTCGTTCGCGCTATGGCCGGGTCGCGACCGCCAGAAACAGCGGATATTCCCTCATTCCTTGGTCAGTCGCTTTTTTCATCGTATAGCAGGTCGAAAAATCCACGTCGCCGAATCCCGCGCGCAGCAGTTGCACCCGCAACGCGGTTCGATCGAAACCGTTGTGGCCGGCAAAACCGGGACCGTGAAACGAGCCGTCTTCCTGGTCCAGATCGGCGATGCACAGCCAGCTACTCGGCCGCAATAGATCGTGAAAGGCCCGCAGCAAACGGTCGACATCGGCGACGTGATGCAAGGTCATCAAGGTGTAAATGAGATCGTAGCGCTCGGCGGGGAGCGGGTCGGTCACCAAATCGAGCGCGAGTGGATGCAGATGGGAAAACCCAGTAGCGGCGATCTTGTCCTCCAATACCGCCAGCATCCCCGGCGAGCTGTCGGCCAGCGCGATTCGGCCCAATTCGGCGTGCAAGGCGAAACTTAGCAGTCCCGTTCCACAGCCGTATTCGAGCGCGCGCCAATCCTGCGCTAACGGTACGCGTTGCCGGATCGCGGCGGCGACGGCAAAGGCCCGCTCCCGCTTGATCGGATCGGAATCCCAGGTTTTGGCTTTGTCGTCGAAGTTCATCGCGATGCTCGGTGCGGCGAGACCCGTCGTTAGCCGGGTCGGGGTTTTATGGATCGTTCAATCTTAACTTACCACGTCAGCGTCTTGGTGTTGTCCTTGAATAAGGCGCCGCCGGTGAGTTCGGGATTCCCGACTTTCAGTCCGGGCAACAAGTCGGCCTCTTTCACGCCGTAATGCTTCATACACATCGGGCAGACCAAAATGACGGCGCCTTTGCTCGCCAGTTCGCCGAGCATTTTCTGATGGTCAGCGAATTTTGTGGCATTTTCCTTGGAGCCGATGAGGACGCCTTTATCGTTGAGGAAAATCGTCAAAGGATGTCCGCGTTCCAGTTGGTTTTTGCCAAAAGAGATTCCCATATTGGCGCGATGCGCATCGTCCGTAGTGAGATTTACGAAAAGCGGGTCACCGTTTCCCGCGAAAGTCGGGTTGATGGCGCCGCCAGCAATCAGGGTCAAGGCGAATAACACTCGCAAGAAAAACTGCATGGATCGCTCCTTTCGGATGAGGTTGGGGAGGGTGATGAGAGTAAGGGTTACGGGTGCTCGTCTTCCCCGTGAGCGTGCGGTTTCGGCGATCCGACCGCCAGCGATCCATCCAGATAGGCGACGACCGCCCGATCAGGATCGGTTTCCGAAGTGGTCAAGGCGGCGATGCCCTTGACGGCAAGACGATGGTTTAAGCCGGACCCCATGCTCCCGGCGATCAGTACCTGCACAGCGTCCAGCGGGTGCGGTTCGTGCGGCGAGCTCTCGTGAAAAGACTGCTCGATGGGCAGTTCCAGCAAGGTCTTGCCCGCGACTTGGTTCTCTTCAATATCGTAAATCCAGAACTTGCGGCATTTGCCGGCATGTTCGGTAATCGTCCGTCGATTCTGGCTGGTGACGGCAATTTTCATGTGGATGTCTCCCTCACGAATTTTCGCGAAACCTTCGAAGCTCTACAGCGCTCCTAATTTGGATCAGCTACTGTTTCTTGAAACAAGACCGTTGCGCGCAAACGCGGATGACCTCATGAAATCCATTTCATCGCCGACGATTGGATCGGATGAAAGCAAGTGCCTCCATTGTGCGATTCGCGACTCGGTGCTGTTCGCCGGGCTGGAAGAGCTGGATTTTCGCCATATCCATCAGCCCATCGAGACAGTGACTTTGGCTCCCCGGAACGTGCTGTACCGCATGCACGAGCGGCGCGAGACCCTGTTCACTCTACGAAGTGGCGCGATGAAATTGGTGCAATACTTGCCCGACGGTAGCCAGCGCATCGTGCGCCTGTTGCGGGACAGCGATGCTCTCGGCTTGGAAACGCTGGTTCGTCAACCTTACCAGCACGACGCCATTGCTCTCACCGACTGCGATATCTGCGCGATCCCGGTCGAGGTGATCGAAAAACTGGGCCGCGAGCAACCGCGCCTGTATCAGGCGTTGATGGCACGCTGGCAGCAGGCGCTCAACGAAGCCGATGCTTGGCTGACCCAATTCACGACCGGCACCGCTCGCCAGCGGGTAGCGCGGTTGTTGCTGCGACTGGCCTGTCCGGCTTCCGATGATCACCTGCGGCTTTTCGGACGCGAGGATATGGCGGCGATGGTGGGTCTGACCACCGAAACCGTCAGCCGCACCATCGCCGAACTGCGGCGGCAAGGGTTGCTGCGCGAGCAAGATGCCCATCTCCAGGATTGCGACCAAGCCACCTTGCGCCGTATCGCCGATGGCGAGCAATGATCTTCCCGTTCCGCACCAAGGATGACCGATCGCTTGGCGTTCATTGGCTGAACAGCAGCAGGATCAGCCATAAAGCCTTATAATTATCAGGGTAGAGACCCGTAACGTACCGGGAATTCTGATGCGATGCCGCTCTTTCTGTCCCAACTCACCATTTGGCCTTCTGGTTTGTTAGTTTGCCATCGGGTTGATTTTGGATTCATTGCGAATTCTCAATGTTCGAACCGGCTTTTTCACATCGGACGGATTTTTCCCGCTCCGTATCGAGCCGACGACGAACAATAGCTGTCCATGCGAGCCGGGATAGCCGTTCATCGCACAACCCCGGCACAACTCCAACGCTCGGAAAGCGATCATGCAACCATCAACCCCCGTGCAACCCCCTTGGCACGCGCTGCCCGTCGAACAGGTCTTGCGCGAACTGGATACCGCAGCCGGCGGGTTGAGCGCCTCGGCAGCCACCGAACGGCTCGCCATTCACGGCCCCAACCGGCTGCGTCCCCCCACGCAGCAGGGACCGGTGGTTCGCTTCCTGCTCCAGTTCCACAACGTGCTGATCTACGTGTTGCTGGTCTCGGCCGTCACTACCGCCCTGCTGGGCCACGCCGTCGATACCGGCGTGATTCTGGGCGTGGTCGTCATCAACGCCATCGTCGGTTTCGTGCAGGAAGGCAAGGCGGAATCCGCGCTGGCCGCTATTCGCAAGATGCTATCGTTGCGTGCCCTAGTGCTGCGCGATGGTCAACGCCGGGAAATTCCCGCCGAAGATTTGGTACCGGGCGACTGGGTGCTGCTGCAATCCGGCGACAAAGTGCCCGCCGATCTGCGGCTGATCGAAACCAAGAACCTGCGCATCCAGGAAGCCGTGCTGACCGGCGAGGCGGAAGCGGTCGAAAAAACCGCTGCTCCGGTAGCGGCCGAAGCGGCCATCGGCGATCGGACCGACATGGCCTATTCCGGTACCTTGGTCAGCTATGGGCAGGGCGTGGGCGTGGTGGTGGCGACCGGCGAATACACCGAGATTGGCCGCATCAGCATGCTGCTGGAACAGGTGGAAAGCATGACCACCCCGCTGCTGCGACAGATGGCGCAATTCGGCCGCTGGTTGAGCGCAGCCATCGTGCTGGCGGCGGCGGCGACCTTCCTTTTTGGCGTGTTCTGGCGCAACCAGCCGGCCGACGATATGTTCATGGCGGCGGTCGCGCTGGCGGTGGCGGCCATTCCCGAAGGGTTGCCAGCGATCATGACCATCATCCTGGCTATCGGCGTCCAGCGCATGGCCCGACGCAACGCCATCGTGCGCCGGTTGCCGGCGGTGGAAACGCTCGGTGCCGTGAACGTGATCTGTTCCGACAAGACCGGCACGCTGACCCGCAACGAAATGACCGTACAGCGGGTGGTTACCGCCGAACAGGTGTTCCAGGTCAGCGGCGTCGGTTACGCGCCCATCGGGGGTTTCAGCGTGAACGATGCGCCGATCCTGGCCGAAGAAGCAGCGGATTTACAAACCATCGCCCGCGCCGCGCGCTTGTGCAACGATGCCGTGCTGCGCGACGAGGGTGGCGAATGGCGGATGGAAGGCGATCCCACCGAAGGCGCCTTGTTGACCTTGGCCTGCAAGGCCGGCCTCGATCCAGTCGCCGAACAGGAACGGTTTCACCGCATGGACAGCATTCCCTTCGAATCCGAACATCGCTTCATGGCCACCCTGCATCACGACCACTACGGTCACGGCATCATTTATGTTAAGGGAGCGCCGGAACGCGTCTTGGCGATGTGTGCCGATGAGCAATATTCCGCTGGACTGCGCCCCCTGCGGCAGGATTATTGGCACGAGCGCATCGAGGATCTGGCGGCAGCCGGCCAGCGAGTCCTGGCGGTGGCGTTCCGATACGCGCCCAAGACCCAACGCACGCTCAATTTCGCCGAGATCGAGGTCGGGTTGACTCTGTTGGGGCTGCTAGGCATCAGCGATCCGCCGCGCGAGGAAGCGATCCGAGCCGTCCGGCAAACTCGCCAAGCCGGCATCCGGGTCAAGATGATCACTGGCGATCACGGCGCCACGGCGCAGGCCATTGCCGCCCAACTCGGCATCGGCGACGGCCGCACGGTATTGACCGGCCCGGAACTGGAAGCGCTGGACGACGGGGCGCTACGCAAGGTGGTCCTGGAAACCGACGTTTACGCCCGTGCCAGCCCGGAGCACAAGCTGCGCCTGGTCGCGGCCTTGCAAGCCAACCACCAGATCGTCGCCATGACCGGCGATGGCGTCAACGACGCGCCGGCCCTGAAACGCGCCGACGTCGGCGTCGCGATGGGCATGAAAGGCACCGAAGCGGCTAAGGAAGCGTCGGAAATCGTGTTGGCCGACGACAATTTCGCCTCCATCGCCCACGCGGTGGAAGAAGGCCGCACGGTTTACGACAATTTGCGCAAGGCGTTGTTGTTCACCTTGCCGACCAACGGCGCCGAAGCGTTGGTGATCGTGGCCGCCATCCTGTTCGGCGTCACGCTACCCATTACGCCGGTGCAAGTGCTATGGGTCAACATGGTCACGGCGGTGACCTTATCCCTGGCCCTGGCATTCGAGCCGGCCGAGGCCAATATCATGCAACGGCCGCCCCGCGACGCCAGCGAACCCTTGTTATCGAAATTCATGCTTTGGCGGATCAGTGCGGTATCGGTGTTACTGGTCATCGCACCGCTGGGGCTGTTTTTGTGGGAGGTGGAGCGCCACATGCCTTTGGAAGAGGCGCGCACGATGGCGGTCAACGCGCTGGTGGTCGGCGAGATTTTCTTTCTGTTTAACAGCCGATACATTTACAGTTCCTCACTGTCGCGAGAAGGGTTGTTGGGCAGTCGTCCCGTGCTCACCACCATCAGTATCCTGCTGGTGCTGCAACTGGCTTTTACTTACTTCCCGCCGATGCATCGATTGTTGGGGACGGCGCCGATAAGCGCGAGGAGCTGGATGATCGTCACCCTGGCCGGTGTCGCGGTGCTGTTGGTGGTGGAATTGGAAAAAGCGATTTGGCGCGGGCGGCGAAATACCGCACTGAAATCGAAACCGTAAGGCTGATTCCACCGCTCATCTCGGTAACTGGGATGACAAGGCCATGCTGGTAGACTGGGAAAAAGGGCAGTACAGTTCGGTAGCGTACGGTAAAGATCGTGTCGATCATGACCTGGACCCGGCGGCGGTGAACGAGGTGCATCGCGGATGGGTAGCGGATAATCTGCTGCCGGATTTGTAGACATTCCCCCTCGTTCCATGATGCGAGAAAGCTTTGAAACATACGAACGGGCGAATCGTGGGAGAACGTATCATGCGGGTAACGACATTTAATGTCCTGCATGCGATAGAGCGAATGCTCGTGGCGCTGGTACTGCTGGGGATCGCCGGTGGTACAGGCGCGGCCGAATCCTCCTGGGAGGAAATCGAGAAAGCGGCACGTGGCCAAACCGTGTACTGGAATAGCTGGGGTGGTGACGAAAAAGTCAACGCCTACATCGCCTGGGTGGGCGAGCAGGTCGGCAATCGCTATGGAATCACGCTCCACCACGTCAAAGTGACCGATATCGCCGAAACCGTGTCACGGATTCTGGCCGAAAAATACGCGGGCCGGGACCAAAACGGCACGGTGGATCTGATGTGGATCAACGGCGAAAACTTCCGCACCATGAAGGAAAGCGGCTTGCTGTTCGGGCCGTTCGCCGAGCGACTACCCAATTACCGATACGTCGATACCCAAGGCAAGCCGACCACTACCCTGGACTTCACCATTCCGATCGAGGGTATGGAAGTACCGTGGGGCATGGCGCAGATCGTGTTCATATACGACACGGCACGATTGCAAAATCCGCCGAAATCCATGAGCGAATTGCTTGCCTACGCCAAAGCGCATCCGGGTCGCTTCACCTATCCAGAACCACCCGATTTTCTCGGCTCGACCTTCCTCAAGCAAGCACTCCTGGAATTGACCGACCAGCGTGAGGCCCTGCAAAAGCCGGCCACGGATACTAACTTTGGGCCGGTGACCGCGCCGCTGTGGGTTTGGCTGGACGAAATCCGTCCTCATCTCTGGCGACAGGGGCTCGCTTATCCCCAAAGCATGCCGGCACTGCGGCAACTGCTGGCAGACGGGGAGATCGACATCGCCTTCAGCTTCAACCCTAACGATGCCTCGGCCGAAATCGAAAGGGGCAATCTGCGGGACACGGTCCGAACCTACGTGCTAGCCGGCGGGACCATCGGCAACACCCACTTCGTCGCGATTCCCTATAACGCCAGCGCCAAGGAAGGAGCCCAGGTCATTGCCAATTTTCTGCTATCCCCTAAAGCCCAAGCCCACAAGCAGGATCTCGCCGTCTGGGGGGATTCGACGGTGTTGGCGCCCGACAAATTGAGTCCTACCGACCGCGCGTGGTTCGAGAAACTCAAGCGCGGCGTCGCTACCCTTAGCCTGGCCGAGCTGGGTACACCGTTGCCCGAACCTCATCCGAGCTGGATGGAGCGACTAGAAGCCGCCTGGCGCGCTCGCTACAGCCGCTAATCGCGAGACCTGGGCCGTGATGGCGGAGGGCCACCGGGAGCGAGGACCGTTCCACCTGGCACCGGCCCTGACGCTGTTCTTGCTGCTCGTACCCATCGTGGCCGGGCTGGTCGGTACCTTGTTACCCGCATTGGGCTATTTTCCGGTGGTGGGCGCTCACGATTTTTCGCTGGAACCCTGGCGGATTTTGCTGGCGGAACCGGGCTTGTGCCGGTCGCTGATGCTGACGCTGTGGACCGGCTTTGCCAGCACGACGCTGTCTTTGTCTTTAGCGCTGGCCTTGCTCGCCACCTGCTACCACATCGTCTGGCTGCAACGTATCCGCCAATCGCTGGCTCCGTTGCTGGCCATCCCGCATGCGGCGCTGGCTTTTGGACTGGTGTTCCTAATCGCCCCGAGCGGCTGGCTGGTACGCTGGCTGTCGCCGTGGGCGACTGGTTGGGAGCAGCCCCCGGATTTCGCCGCCTTCGGGCCACAAGATCCTTGGGGATTGAGTCTGATTCTGGCGCTGACTCTCAAAGAAACGCCTTATCTGCTGTTCATGAGCATCGCTGGTTTGGGGCAATTGCCGGTCGAATCCTGGTCGACTATGGCCCGTTCGCTCGGTTATGGTCCGGTCACGGCGTTTTTGAAAGTCGTGTTACCTGAACTCTATCCGCTGTTGCGCCTGCCGGTATTTGCCGCGCTGGCTTTTGCGTTGACCGTGGTGGACGTGGCCTTGATCATCGGTCCTAGCACCCCGCCGACCCTGGCGGTGCAGGCGCTGCGCTGGTTTAATCATCCCGAGCTCAGTTGGCGATTGCCGGCGGCGGCGATGGCCCTCCTGCTGATCGTGCTGACCGGATTTTCGCTGGTGGCCTGGGAAGGCATCGGAAGATTGCTGGCCCGGTGCAGCCGGCCTTGGCTGACCGGCGGCAGGCGCGGCGGGCGAGGTCGTGGGTCGCGATGGGTAGCGCTCGGTAGCGGCGGACTGGCGCTGACGCTGGCCATCCCGAGCGTGCTGGCGATGCTGTTGTGGTCGTTTGCCCAGCGCTGGAATTTTCCGCTAGCGTGGCCCGAGCGCTGGACCTTGGAAAACTGGAGCGGTCAGGCCGACAATTTGCTGAGCATGACTTGGAATACGCTGGCCATCGGTGCGGCGGCGACTGGGTTGGCGCTGGTACTGTCGATCGCTTGCCTGGAGCACGAGGTCCATCATCGCTCGGCCTTTGCCGAGCGAAGCCTGTGGTTACTGTACATTCCGCTGGTAGTCCCACAGGTTGGATTTCTGTTTGGCGTACAGGTGCTCTTGGTTTGGAGCGGCTTGGGCGGTGGCTGGCTTGCCCTGGTTTGGACGCATTTGCTGTTCGTGTTGCCTTATGTGTTTTTGTCGCTGGCCGATCCCTGGCGGGCGTTCGACCATCGCTACGAACAGATCGCGCTGGCCTTGGGCGCCAGCCCTGGCCGGACCTTTTGGCGCGTCAAACTGCCCATGTTGTGGGGACCCGTCGCGGCAGCGGCGGCGGTGGGTTTCGCGGTCAGCGTCGCTCAGTATTTGCCGACGCTGTTCGCCGGCGCGGGCCGCTACGCGACGATCACCACCGAGGCCGTCACGCTCGCGACTGGTGCCAATCGCCGGATCATCGGAGTGTATGCAGTGGTACAGGCGGCATTGCCATTGCTAGGATTCGCTGCGGCGTTATGGATCGCGCGGCGGCGAGGAGCATAAATGCAGGTCGGTGATCTTCAAACTTTGCAACTGATAAAAGTACGCATCAGTCTGCAAGGCCGTTCCCTGTTCGCGTCGTTGAGCCTGACGGTCCATCCCGGCGAAGTGGTCACGGTCATGGGGCCGAGCGGCTGCGGCAAATCCACCTTACTCGGCTATATTTGCGGCACCTTGGCCCCAGCGTTCCAGGCCGAGGGGTCGGTGTGGCTCGGCGAGCGCGAATTGGTGGGGCTGCCTTTGGAAAGGCGGCGGGTCGGTATCCTATTTCAGGACGCTCTCCTGTTCCCACACCTTAGCGTGGCCGAGAACCTGGCTTTCGGCCTACCGCCTGGGCAGTCCCGCCACAAGCGACGCTTTCGGGTGGAAACCGCATTACTGGATGCCGGCCTGGAGGGATTGGGTGAACGCGATCCGGCCACCCTGTCAGGGGGACAGCGGGCGCGCGCCGCCCTGATGCGCACCCTGCTGGCAGAGCCGGCGGCCCTGCTGTTGGACGAGCCATTTTCAAAACTGGACGCCGATTTGCGGACGCGGATGCGGACCTTCGTGTTCGAGCACGCGCGGCAGCGGGGTTTGCCCACCCTGCTGGTGACCCACGATCCGGCCGATGCTGAAGCAGCCCAAGGGCCGGTGGTCGCGCTCGGGGCCAACCCGGCGAATTAATGCCGTGCTCCCGGCGGCGCGGGCGGCAAATGCCGATAATCGGGAAACGGCTCCCCGTCCTGCTCCGACCGCCCCGTACCCCCCATGATTTCTTCCGCCAACCGGGCGAAATCGGCGGGCTCGTCGGACAGCAAATTCTCGTACAGGGTTGGATCCCAGCATTCGATGCGCTGAGCATAGGCCAATAGGATCACGGCATCGCGGATGCTGGCGTAGTCCAGCAGCCGCCGAGGCAATAGCAGCCGACCGCTCCCGTCCAGTTCCAATTCTGTCGCGCCCCGATGGAAATAGCGGATGAAATCCCGATTTTTCTTAACGTAAGGGTTGAGACGGTCCAGTTCGGCGGTGACGCGTCGCCACTCGGTGAAGGGATAGAGCACCAGGTGTTGCTCGAAGCCACGGTTGACCACGAAACGGCCCTCTGCCTCGACGGGAAGCTGTTTCCTCAGCGCAGCCGGCAGCGCGATCCGCGTCTTGGAATCGAGCTTGCACTCAAATTCGCCGAGAAAGTTCGTCATGACAAGAGATTAGCACGTTGCGGATCAAGGTGGAGAATCTCACTCCACTCGCGCTTCCAGATCCTCCCAACGTTGGTAGGCGGCTTCCAGCTCGACTTCCAAGACTCGCAACTCCTCCAACCGCCGGGCGACAATCGCGGGTTCCTGCTTGTAGAATTCCGGGTCGGCAGTCTCGGCGTGTAACTCTCGCTGACGTTGCTCCAATTCCTCGATGCGTGCCGGTAGCCGCTCCAATTCGCGCCGTTCGTTGTAGCTCAGCTTGCCCGGCGCGGCGGGTTTTGGCGGTTTTGGTGCGGGCGGGGTGGCAGGCTTGGGCTTGACAGCAGGAGCCGGTTCCGGTGTGGGTCGCTGCCGCAGCCAGTCGGTGTAACCGCCGACGTATTCGCGGATGCCGCCGTCAGGCTCGAACACCAAGCAACTGGTGACCACGTTGTCCAGAAACACCCGGTCGTGGCTGACCAGTAGTAAGGTTCCGGTGTAGTCCAGCAACAGTTCTTCCAACAGTTCCAGCGTTTCCAGATCGAGATCGTTGGTCGGTTCGTCCATGACCAGTAAGTTAGCCGGTTTGGTGAACAGCCGCGCCAGTAACAACCGGTTGCGTTCGCCACCGGACAGGGATTTGACCGGGGAGCGCGCCCGCTGGGCGGTGAACAGGAAATCGCCCAGATAGCCGATGATATGGCGGCGTTGGCCGTTGATCTCGATGGTTTCCCGCCCACCCGCGACGCTGTCCAGCACGGTTTGCTCGGGGTCCAGTTGCTCGCGCAGTTGATCGAAATAGGCAATTTCCAGCTTGGTCCCATGCTGCACTTGGCCGGCGCCGGGCTGAAGATTTCCTAACAGCAGATTCAACAAGGTGCTCTTACCGGAACCGTTGGGACCGATGAGACCGATGCGGTCGCCGCGCAGGATTCGCACCGAAAAATCGCGGATCAGTGGTTCGTCTTGCCAGGCATAGCGAATATTTTTCGCTTCGATCACCACTTTGCCGGACAGCTCCGCCTGTTCCAGCGCAAAATTGGCTTTGCCAAGTTGCTCGCGGCGCTGGCGGCGTTCTTCGCGTAACGCCAGCAAAGCCCGGACTCGACCCTCGTTGCGGGTACGCCGGGCTTTGATGCCTTGGCGAATCCAGGCTTCCTCCTGGGCCAAATTCTTGTCGAACTTGGCGTTGTGCCGGGCTTCGACTTCCAGCAGGGCGGCCTTTTTTTCCAGGAACGCTGCGTAGTCGCCCGGCCAGGAAGTCAGCATGCCGCGATCCAATTCCAGCAAGCGGGTCGCCAGCCGCTGCAACAGGGCGCGGTCGTGGGTGACGAACAGCAGCCCGCCGCGAAATTCCAGCAGTTCGTCTTCCAACCACTGGATGGTTTCCAGATCGAGATGGTTGGTCGGCTCGTCCAGCAGCAACACGTCCGGGTCGCAGACTAATGCCCGACCCAACAATACCCGTCGTCGCCAGCCGCCGGACAATTCCGCCAGCGGCGTATCGGCCGGCAATTGCAGGCGGCTGATGACCGTTTCGACCCGTTGCTGCCAACGCCAGCCGTCGCGGGCCTCCAGTTCGTGTTGCAATTGATCCATGCGCCGTAGATTCTCAGGCGTGGACGCACGGGCGAGTTGGTGGGCGGCTTCGTGATATTCGGCCAGCAGTGCCCCGAGCCCTTCCAGCCCGCCAGCGACGATCTCGAACGCGGTGATCGCAGTATCCGCCGGTAGTTCCTGTGCCAGCGTGGTGACGCGCAAACCGGGCTGACGCCAGATATCGCCGCTGTCGGGCTGGATTTCGCCAGCCAGCAGGCGCAACAGGGTGGTTTTGCCCGCGCCGTTGCGACCGATCAGGCAAACCCGTTCGCCGGCGTCCAACTGAAAACTGGCGCCATCGAGCAGCTTTTCGGCGCCGAAGGCGATGGAGAGGTTGTCGATGCTCAATAGGGGCATACAGAGTTTCCGTCCGTGGCCAATTCTAAGAGAACGGATTGAGCAAACGCGCTCCAGAGCGCTCTGCATCACGGGTATCGCGGGTAACCAAAGTCAGGTCATGGACCAATGCGGTGGCAGCAAGCAAACCATCGGCAACCGGAATAGGGTCTGGAACACCGAGCCGGCCCCAACAGTCGGCAATTTCTTCCGTGACTGGCAACAACCGATCACCTAGCGAACCCCGGAGACGGTGCAACCAAGCCTCCAGGCTTTCTGCCGCCACTTTGTCCCGGCGGCGCAGCAACTCCACTCCTCGGCGAATCTCACCTAAGACAATGACAGAAATATAAATTTCGGATTCTTCGATCCCGCTATACCAGTGAAGAACACCGGGATTACCGCGTTCCCTTTTGCGTAGTTCAGCCAAAATGTTTGTGTCGATCAGGAATCCCATGTCACATCCTGCCTTCCAAAATCTCGCGAGCGGGAAAAATCAGCGTCATCACCGACATCCGGCATATCGGCCAAAAGAGATTTTAGGGGGGGTGGTGACACTGTTTCTTCTTCCACAATAAGCAACACTTCGAGTCGGCGATGACGGAAAGCTTCAGGAACGGGAATAGCGTCAGGTGCATCTTCGTAAATCTGGCGAATGGCTTGCATGACTTAATCTCGCTTTGCAAATCAAATTCAACTCAATACTGTGCCATGTTTTCCACGCGAAAGGCTTGATCTTCCTCAACACGATTCCTGCTTGCGATGTAGCGCACGATCCAAAAGCTCCCGTCGTCGCGCCGGGTGAGCATCAGCGGCGAACCATAGATTTTGTGCGTGGCGACGACTTTCTCCAAGGTCTCATCGCTGTTCAGAAGATATCCGCCCTTGGTTTCTAGCAGCAGCAGCACGCCACCGCCGCGTGTCCGGTCTTTCACACCCACGGCGAAATCGGGGAAATAACGGTCGCCGTCGGGTAGCACGATGCCGATGGACCACGGCTTGCACGGCTCGTTGCGATACCACCACAGCATCGTTCCCGTGGTGTCGGCATCGAGCAATTCAGCGAATCTTCGCTCATTTTCGTTCGATGGCCTATTTCATCGCGCTCTCACACCAAGCCGAATTTGGGCTTGCGGTCGCGTTCGCGCAGCAGGCGGATCAATTCCTCGCGGGTGTAATCGTCGTAGTGGTCGGCCATGAGTTTCCTGTTTGACGCGATTTTAAGCGCGGCCTATGCTTTGGCCTATGCAGTCAATAGGAGATGCTATCATGCCCGCGCCCGGTCAAACTACCGAACGCCGTGCCCGTCTATTCCGCAATGGCCGCAATCAAGCCGTGCGCATTCCGCGCGAATTTGAGTTGCCGGGCGACGAAGTCATCCTCTACAAGGACGGTGAGCGCCTGATCGTGGAACCGGTGAAGAAACAGACTCATCTACTGGAACTGCTCGCAACGCTGGAACCCATCGAAGATGCCTTCCCCGATGTGGATGCAGGACTGCCCGCGTTGGACGACATCCGGCTATGACTGGCCCACGCTATCTGTTGGACACCCACATCGTATCCAACCTTGTCCGGCATCCTGGCGGACGGGTGATGCAGCGCATTGCGGCGGTTGGGGTCGAACAAATCGGTGTCAGCATCATCGTCGCCTGCGAAATGCGCTTCGGCGCGATCAAAAGCGGGTCGCAGCGCCTGATGCGGCAGGTCAGCCTAGTGCTCGATCAGATCGTGACGTTCCCGCTGGAATCCCCGGTCGAAGCACACTACGCCGAGATTCGCGATACGCTGGAGCGGGCCGGCACGCCTATCGGCCCAAACGACTTGCTGATCGCTGCCCACGCCCGATCATTGGGGCTAACGCTGGTCACCGACAATATGCATGAATTTTCCCGCGTACCGGGACTTTTGGTCGAAAACTGGCTGACGAACACCGCCTGAAAGGCATTTTTGGCTGGCCGTTGGCGAGCCAACCGATTGAAAAATCACCTTCGCCCTTACCCCTCTCCCTCTGGAAGAAGGGTCGTCGGTGTCAGGCCGCCCGCCGCCGGCGATGCCGCAGCAGCACTAGCGAGCGGCCTTGCGTCGGATAAGGTTCTTCCGCCGGATGCTGGTTGCCGGTGGTGGGCTGACCGCGCGGTAACGCGGTATCCACCAATACCTCGAAAATAGCCTCGCCCCGCACGATGGGCAGCACGAAGGCGATTTCCTCATGATGGGCGTTGAACAGCAGCAGAAAATCGTCGTCCTCCAGCGCGTGGCCGCGCTCGTCCCAGTCGCCCAAACCATCGCCCGGCAGATACAGGCCCAGACAGCGAGCGTAGTCGTGGCTCCACTCGTCGTCGTCGATTTCCCGGCCGTCCGGGTTGAACCAGAGGATATCGCGCACCCCACTGCCGTGAATCCCCCGGAAAAAATGGCGGCGGCGGAAGGTCGGATGCTCGCGGCGCAAATGCACCAGCCGTTGGGTAAACATCAGCAGCTCACTGTTCTCGGGCAACCACGCCAGATCCCAGTTCAGCCAACTGATTTCGTTGTCCTGGCAATAGGCGTTGTTGTTGCCGCGCTGGGTGCGGCCCACTTCGTCGCCGGCCAACAGCATCGGCACGCCCTGCGACAGCAGCAGGGTCGCTAAAAAATTGCGCCGCTGGCGCAAGCGATGCGCCAGCACTTGCGGATCGCTGGAATCGCCTTCGGCTCCGCAGTTCCAACTGCGGTTATGCGATTCGCCGTCCTGGTTGTTCTCCAGATTGGCCTCGTTGTGCCGTTCGTTGTAGCTGACCAGATCGTAGAGCGTGAAACCGTCGTGGGCGGTAATGAAGTTGATACTGGCATGAGGCCGGCGGCCGTTGTGCTCATACAGGTCAGCGGAGCCGGTCAGCCGATAGGCCAGATCGCCGATTAGCCCGCCTTCGCCGCGCCAGTAGTCGCGCACCACGTCGCGATACTTGCCGTTCCACTCGCTCCAGCCGACCGGGAATTTGCCGACCTGATAGCCGCCTTCCCCGGTGTCCCACGGCTCGGCGATCAGTTTGACCTGCGCCAGCACCGGATCCTGGTGCACGACATCCATGAACGCGCCCGCCTGATCTACCTCGCCGTCCGTTTCCCGCGCCAGCGCGGCGGCCAGATCAAAGCGGAAGCCATCGACATGCATCTCCTGCACCCAGTAGCGCAAGCTGTCCATGACCAGTTGCAGCACGCGTGGATGGGCGGTGTTCAGGGTATTGCCGCAGCCGGTATAGTCCATGGTGTAGCGCGGATGCTCCGGCGACAGCCGGTAATAGACTGCGTTGTCCAGTCCGCGAAAACACAGAGTTGGGCCGAGATGGTTACCCTCGGCGGTATGGTTGTAGACCACATCGAGCAGCACTTCGATACCGGCCGAGTGCAGGCTCTTGACCATGCTCTTGAACTCGCTCACCGGATTGTCGGTGGCGGCATAGCGCGGATCAGGCGCGAAATAACCGGCGGGGCTATAACCCCAGTAATTGCGGAGTCCCTTATCGAGTAGATGACGCTCGTCCACGAAATACTGGATCGGCAGCAACTCCACCGCCGTGACCCCAAGCGCCTTCAGATAGTCGATGATCGGCCCGCAGGCCAAGCCGGCGTAGGTGCCGCGCAGATGGGCCGGCACGTCGGGATGGCGCATGGTGAAGCCGCGTACATGCAGCTCGTAGATCAGGGTGTCGTGCCAGGGCGTGCGCGGTGGCCGGTCATCGCCCCAGACGAAGGCAGCATCCACCACCTGGCACTTGGACATCCCCACCGCGCTGTTACGGGTGCTGAAGCTGAAATCCTCGTTGCGGCTGCCGAGCCGATAACCGAATTGGGCATCGCTCCACTGAATCTGGCCGATGATGCTCTTGGCGTAAGGGTCGAGCAGCAGCTTGTGAGCGTTGAAACGGTAACCTTCTTCCGGCTGATAGGGACCGTGTACCCGATAGCCATACAGCAAACCGGGACGGGCCTCCGGCAAGTAGCCGTGCCAGACGCCGCCCGTCTGCTCGCGCAACCGGATCTGCTCGATCTCGTGCTTGCCCTTGGCATCGAACAAGCAGAGCACAACTTGTTCGGCATGCTGGGCGAACAAGGCGAAGTTAACGCCCTCGCCGTCCCAGGTTGCGCCCAACGGATACGGCCGACCCGGCCAGACGATGGTGGTCGTTTCGTTCATAGTGCTGATGCCATCCTCACGCCCCCCGCTTGCGGCGAGGGGCAACCCATCACGTCGGCTTCACTCGCTAAACGCGCGCATGGCCGAAGTAACCTCACGCGGCCCAACCACCGTGATACCGCCCTGAGTGACCTGATACAACTGTCGATCCTGTTCGATATCGTAGCCGATGCGGGTACCCGCCTCGATCACGTTGTAACCACCGATGATAGCACGCCGTAGCCGCGCACCGCGCTTGATGTGGACGTAATCCTGGATCAGGCAGTCCTCGATCTCCACATCGTCCTCGATAGTGACTTCGCGGCGAATGATGGTATTGACGATGGTGGCTTGACGCACCATCGAGCCGGCGGCGATCACGCTGTTGTACACCTTGGCATCCATCAAGCGCGCCACTGGTCCCTGATAATTGCTGGAAAAGATCCGCCACTGCGGATTGAACATGTCGAAGCGCGGCATCTCACCCAGCAGATCTTGATGGGCATTGAAGTAAGCATCTCGCGTACCGACATCGCGCCAGTAGGCCGGCTCTTCATAGGGCTTGGTCCCCGGCACCTTGTTGGTGGCGAAGTCGTAGGCGAACACCCGATGGGTATCCTTCAGTTTCGGCAGCACATTGTGGCCAAAATCGTGTTCGCCGCGATCATTGGCCTCCTGGAGCGCCTGCACCAATATCTTGGCGTTAAACAGGTAGTTACCCATCGAGGCATAGGCGCGGGTGGGATCGGAGGGCATGGGCGGCGGATCGGCCGGCTTCTCCCGAAAGTCATTGACCCGGCCCGCGTGGTCGGCGTCGATGATGCCAAACGAACTGGCTTCGGCAATCGGCACCGGCAAGGCGGCGACGGTGGCGTCAGCCTCTCGCTCGAGGTGGAAATCCACCATCTGCTGAATATCCATCCGGTATATGTGATCAGCGCCGAACACCACCACCAGATCGGGATTGTGCAACTGAATCAGATTGAGATTCTGGTACACCGCGTCGGCGGTGCCCTGGAACCAATCGCCACCGCGCATCATTTGCGGCGGCACTATGGTCACGAATTCCTCGTTGCGCATCGGCGACACCACCCACGCCTTGCGCACATGCTCGATCAAGGACTGGGACTTGTATTGCACCAGCATGTAAATCGACTGAATCCCCGAGTTGAGCAAATTGCTCAGCACGAAATCCACAATGCGGTAGCGACTGCCGAACGGTAGCGATGGTTTAGAGTTATACGCCGTTAAAGGACTCAAGCGGGCACCTTCGCCGCCCGCCATGACAAAGGCCAGGATTTTGGGTTGTTTCATCGCGGTATTTCCTTGGTTTCTAGCGGTAGGACTTCACACAAATCCCCGAGCGGGATAGCGATCCAACCGGGGCGGTTATCCGATGGGCCGCGCGCTGGGCAAGCCTCCCGTCCGATGCCCATCGGCATCGGCCCCAGCGGTGGCGCCCCCCTCGGCGCGGCGCGCGGCGGCGGGTCTGGCCACCATGCGGCCCTGCTCGGCCGCGTCGCGGCCCTCTGCGGACCCACGTTTTCCTCGTCAACCGGCAAAGGTGTCGAAATCGCGTTCCGTGTGAAGATGGTGGTGCAGGCGGAATACATGCGCCGGCATCCGATGAGGGTTCAGCTCCACGTAGTTGCGTGGCCCGTTCCACATATAGTGCGCGCCGGTCAGCAGATCGTGGACCTGGAAGGGTTGGTGTGGATCGACGCCCAGCGCCTCCAGATTCAGTTGCGTCCAACCGGCCTGGGTGTAGTTGGGATCCAGATTCACCACGACCAGAATGACGTTGGTGCAATTGGCGGTGGCCTTGCTGTAGCAGATGATCTGCTCGTTATCGACCTGATGAAACCGCAGGTTCCAGTCGGTCTGCAAAGCCGGATTGCGCTTACGGATGCGGTTCACCAGGGCGACGAAATCGCGCAAGCTGTTGGGACCGTCCAACTCCTGGAAGCCGCGATAGCGCAACTGGTACTTCTCGGAGTCGAGATATTCCTCGCTGCCGTGCTTGACCGCGATGTGCTCCATCATTTCGTAGGCCGGTCCGTAGATGCCGTAATTGGCGGTCATGGTCGCCGCCAGCACCAGCCGCGACACGAAGGCCGGCCGGCCGCCGAATTGCAGATACTCGGTCAGAATATCGGGAGTGTTCGGCCAGAAGTTGGGCCGGAAATACTCGCGACCCGGCCCTTGGGTCAGCTCGGTCAGATATTCAGTCAGCTCCCACTTGGTGTTGCGCCAGGCGTAATAGGTGTAGGACTGGCTATAACCCAGCTTGGCCAATCGATGCATCACTTTGGGCCGGGTGAAGGCTTCGGCCAGGAAGATGGCATTCGGCGTGGTCTTCTTGATGTCGGTGATCAGCCATTCCCACATCGCGAACGGTTTGGTGTGGGGGTTGTCGACCCGGAAGATGCGCACGCCCTGGGCAATCCAGAACTCGAAGATGCTTTTGATTTCCGTCCACAACGCCTGCCAGTCGTCGGTTTCGAAGTTGAACGGATAGATGTCCTGGTATTTTTTGGGCGGGTTCTCGGCGTACTGCACCGTGCCGTCCGGCCGCCAGCGGAACCAGTCGGGATGCTGCTTGACGTAGGGATGATCGGGCGCGCATTGCAGGGCGATGTCCAGGGCGATCTCGATGCCGTGCTCCTTGGCTTTTTGTACCAGCCGGCGGAAATCCTCCAGCGTGCCCAGGGCCGACAGGATGTCCTTGTGGCCGCCTTCCGCGGCGCCGATGGCCCACGGGCTGCCGACGTCGTCGGAGCCGGGTGTCAGGGTGTTGTTCTTGCCCTTGCGGTTGATGCGACCAATGGGGTGGATCGGCGGGAAGTACAGCACGTCGAAACCCAACGCGGCGAGGCGTGGCAGCCAGGTTTCGCAATCCTTGAAGGTACCGTGCTTGCCGGGCGCAGCGCTGCACGAGCGGGGGAACATTTCGTACCAGGTGCTGAAGCGGGCGCGCTCGTCGTCGACGGTAACGACCAGATTAGCGCTATAGCTCAGCGCCAGCTGACGATCAGCGTAGCGGTCCATGAGCTTGGCCAGCTCCTCGTCCATGCCCAGTTGGCGGCGGTAGTCCAACACCTGATCCCCGACCAGCGTCTTGGCGCGCTGGGCCAACCACTTGGCATCCTCTCCACTGGCGCGCTGGCTGGCTTTCGCCACCAGTTGCTCGCCCACCCGCAGGGCGATGGCGATGTCCTCGACCTGTACCCAGCGGCTCAAATCGTGCCGCCAGGATTTGAACGGATCGACCCAGGCTGTGACCGTGTATTCGTAGGAACCGAGTTCCAGCACCTGAAACTCGCCTTGCCAGCGATCGTTGACCAAGAAACGCATGGCGGTTTCCCGCCAGTGGGTTTCCCCGACCTTGCGGTATTGCAGAACAGACGATAGCGCGTCATGGCCGTCGGTGAACACGTCCGCTTCCACCACCACCATGTCCCCGATCGTGCGTTTGATGGGAAACCGGCCGCCCTCGATTTCCGGGGTCATGTTTTCGACGACCACTCGCTTCTGGCCATCGGTCATGCTTGATGCTGGAGATTCGACCGCCAAGACCGGCGCGGCTACCGCCTGCCCACCCTGATCCGCTGGTGGCGCGGCGTTTGAATTCGGTGCCGGCCCGGCGGCCATCGTCTTGGTCGGGTTAGGCACCAGTCCGGCGGTCGTTCGCTTTTTATCATCCGCCACGGTCTTTTTGGTCATACCGGTTATCCTCGTTCGTGCTGGCAGGGTTTCTCGTTATATATGCCAATCATCGCGATCCGGGCGGCCAGCCTACTGCCGTACGAAGGCTGAGATGCTAAAGTTACCGCCTGGGTCCGATTTGTCGGCGCGGCGATCGGCCAGTCTTTTCCCCCTTATTATGACGGTTTTTCGCGGCCGTGCCTAAGCCTTAAATTGGGTTGGGACCGGCCCTGCACCGAGGATGTTGCCTGATGATTGAATTGCAGCGGATTATTGACGATGCCTTCGAGCATCGCGGCGAAATCGGTCCCACCAATGCACCGGCGGAACTGCGCGAAGCGGTGGAAGAAGCCCTGGGTTTGCTGGAGTTAGGCAAGGTTCGAGTCGCTGAACCACGCGATGGTACTTGGGCGGTCAACACCTGGTTGAAAAAGGCGGTCTTGCTGAGCTTCCGCTTGAACGAGAGCGTGATCATTCGCGACGGCTATACCAACTATTTCGACAAGGTTCCGCCGAAATACGCCGAATACGGCGAGAACGATTTTCTAGCCGCCGGGGTGCGGGTGGTGCCGCCCGCCGCTGCCCGCCGCGGTTCTTACATCGCCCCCGGCGTGGTGTTGATGCCTTCTTTCGTCAACATCGGAGCCCACATCGATTCCGGCACCATGGTCGACACCTGGGCCACGGTCGGTTCCTGCGCGCAGATCGGCAAGAACGTCCACCTGTCCGGCGGAGTTGGCATTGGCGGCGTATTGGAGCCGTTACAGGCCAGTCCTACCATCATCGAGGATGATTGTTTCATCGGTGCCCGCTCCGAAGTGGTCGAAGGCGTGATCGTCGAGCGCGGCTCGGTCATCTCGATGGGCGTGTATATTGGTCAAAGTACCAAGATTTATAACCGGATGACCGGAGAAGTAAGCTACGGGCGCATCCCGGCCGGATCAGTGGTCGTGCCAGGCGCGCTGCCGGCTCCCGACGGCCGTTACAGCCTGTACTGCGCGATTATCATCAAGCAAGTGGATGAAAAAACCCGTGGTCGGGTCAGCCTCAACGAGCTGTTGCGAGATTGAAGCTTAATGTCGGACCGAGCGACCTACCCTCGCCGGAACAGTCACCAGGATCTGTCATTCATGTCAAACACCCTGGACCTCGCCCTTGAGCTGTTGCGCCGACCCTCGGTCACGCCAGCCGATGCCGGCTGTCAAGAAATCCTGATCGCCCGGTTGCAAGCGCTCGGTTTTCAAATCGAGCGACTGCGATTTGGCGATACCGACAACCTTTGGGCACGGTTTGGCGATGGGGGGCCGTTATTCGCCTTCGCCGGACATACCGACGTGGTGCCATCGGGTCCGCCGGATCAGTGGCGATCACCGCCGTTCGTGCCGACTCTCCGCGACGGTTGTCTGTACGGACGCGGTGCGGCGGATATGAAGGGCAGCCTGGCGGCGATGATTACCGCGTGCGAGCGGTTCCTCGCCGCTCACCCTCGACCGCTGGGTTCCATCGGTTTCCTGATCACCAGCGACGAGGAAGGTACGGCGGTCGATGGCACGATTAAGGTCGTGGAACGACTGGAGGCGCGCGGCGAAAAGATGCGCTGGTGTTTGGTCGGCGAACCGTCCTGTGTCAGCCGACTCGGCGATACGATCAAAAACGGTCGGCGCGGCTCGCTTAACGGCCGGCTGATCTTGCGCGGGACGCAAGGACATGTCGCCTACCCGCATCTGGCCCAAAATCCCATCCATGCGATTGGGGCCATGATCAACTCTCTGGTCGATGAAATCTGGGATCAAGGCCACGCGTTTTTTCCGCCGACCTCGTTTCAGATTTCTAATCTTCGCTCCGGGACCGGCGCGGATAATGTCATTCCCGGCGAGCTGGAGATATTGTTTAACTTTCGCTTTTCGCCGGCGGTCACGGTCGATCAACTTCAGGAGCGGGTTCGTCTGATCGTCGAAACCGCCCTGCTCAACGAGGAAGTCAAAACCGGCCAGGTATTCCAGTACCGGCTGGAATGGCGGTTATCGGGCCCGCCATTTTTCACCCCGCCCGGCGATTTGGTGGCTGCCGCCCGCGCCGCGATTCACGCTGAAACCGGGTCGGAACCGGAATTATCCACCAGCGGCGGCACCTCGGACGGCCGCTTTATCGCCCCTACCGGCGCGCAGGTCATCGAATTCGGGCCGCTCAACGCGACGATCCACAAAATCGATGAATGTGTGTCGATCGATGACCTCGACCGGTTGAGTCGGATTTATGAGGGCATATTGGTCCGGTTGCTCGGTTGAACTCCTGATGCCGGATAGCGGCCTGATATCAAATCGATCCCTTGATTCGTTTGACGGGTAGACAAAACTCAGGCGGTGGGCAAGCTCACCGCGATTTGAAATCCCTTCTTACCCACTCGCAATCCACGGGAGAATGAAGCCATGCAACAGCGCGAACTCGACAGCAGCGGATTGCACTTCGCGGCGATCGGCTTGGGCGCCATGCCACTCTCGATCAGCGGACGGCCAGACGAGGCACAGGCGTTCGCTGTCATCGAAGCCTTCGTCGAAGGGGGCGGCAACTTCATCGATACCGCCAATGTGTACTGTCTGGATGACGACGACATCGGCCACAACGAGCGGCTGATCCGGGCGGCTTTGAGTCAATTTGGCTTGACCGATCGGGTGTTCGTCGCCACCAAGGGCGGGCTGCGCCGCCCCCGCGGCGCCTGGATCGTCGATGGCGATCCAGGCTGGTTGCGAACGTCTTGCGAGCGTAGCCTGCAAGCGCTACGCACCGATTGTATCGGCCTTTACCAGTTGCACGCTGTCGATCCCAAGACCGACTTCAACCGTTCGCTGGAAGCCCTGATCAAATTGCAGGAAGAAGGCAAAATCCGCCAGATCGGCCTGTCAAATGTCAGTTCCGCGCAATTGGAACAGGCCCTGAGCCTGACGCTGATCGCATCGGTGCAAAATCACTGCAACGTATTCGACAAGCGGGATTTTCACAACGGTCTGATCGATTTTTGCCAGGCGCGGCAGATCACCTATATTCCCTATAGCCCGGTCGGTGGTCACAACGGCCACTCTCGCTTGAGCAGGGAACCGTTGCTGCTGCAATTGGCCGCCAAGTACGAAGCGACCCCGCACCGTGTCGCCCTGGCTTGGCTACTCCACAAGGGCCAACACATCTTGCCGATACCCGGTGCCAGCAAAATCGCCAGCATCCGCGACAGCCTGCAAGCGGTAAATTTGAGCCTGAGTGCCGAAGATATCGCCGCTCTCGACCGGCTGCCTGATCGATGATGGCGGGTTCGATCCAGTTATCGACGGGGCCAAGTTATCGATATCGTCGAGTCCTGATTGGATGCCGGACGCAACGGGTCGATCAGGCGGTCATCGTTCGCGCTGGCGTCTGATCTCTCCGCTCCGATACGATTCACCGTGGACCCGTTCACCGTTCTGCTGCTGGGCATCGCCGCCCTGCTGGCCGGTTTCATCGACGCCATCGCGGGTGGCGGCGGGATGCTGGTGATGCCGGCCTTGCTCGGCACCGGGATGCCGCCGCATCTGGTGGTGGGCACCAACAAATTGATTGGCACCTTCGGTACGTTTAGCGCGTCCTTGACCTTTGTTCGAAAGGGTTTATTCAAGCCCGAGTTGTGGTGGGCGATGAGCGCTGGCACCTTTGTCGGCGCGTTGATCGGTGCGGTGTTGGTCTATCTGATGAGCGCGGGTGCGCTGAAAAAATTGCTGCCGCTCGCGATTTTGGTGGCGGCGGCCTATTTGGCGTGGCCGCGTCGTTCCACATCGGCCGCGCCGGGTTCGGAACCCGTGGACGCGTGTTCGATCCAGCCCAGCGTCAAGTTGCTGACCGGCGGCGTGATCGGCTTTTACGACGGCTTCATCGGCCCCGGCACCGGCGCATTCTGGATGGCGGCGGCCGTGAAGCTGTTCCGGTTGGATTTGGTCGCGGCAGCGGGCGTGGCGCGGTTTATGAATTTCATCAGCAACGTCACCGCCCTGCTGACCTTCATGGTCCTGGGCAACATCGATTACCCCATCGGCCTGATCATGGGCGCGATGCTGATGGCCGGCGCCTTGGTCGGGGCACATAGCGCCATCCGCTACGGTGCACCGTTCATCCGCCCGGTGTTCCTCATCGTGGTGTTGCTCATGGCCGGACGCTTACTGGTGGCAGGATAGGGGCGGTTACGACGCCACATAATTCGCGTGACCATCGCGCATCGCGGAGAATCCGTCACCGCCACCAAAAAACTGTCGAAAAATTCATGAATTAGACTATCTACGAGCCAGCGGTCGCCTGCCAGCGCCGGGCAAGTTGCGCGATTCGCTGCCCGAATATGTTGGCGGTCTCCAAATCACCCGGCGGCGGACCTTCTTCCGGTGAGGAATCCGAGGGGGATTGCGCCATCAGCCCGGCAAATGACCCCAGATAGTTGAGATCGTTGCGTTGCGCCGCCTTGCTATTGCTAGGCAACATGCCGGTGCCGGCCCAGATCATGGAATGCTGCATGGCCAAGGTGAACAGATAGTGCAAGGTCGACAGCTTGTCGCCGTTCATGGAGGCGGAATTGGTAAAGCCCGCTGCCAGCTTGTCCTTCCAGACCTGACCAAACCACGATTTGCTGGAGGCATCGGCGAATTTCTTGAACTGCCAGGACACGGAACCCATATAGGTCGGCGCTCCAAACACCACACAATCTGCCGTTGCCAGGACATCCCAACCCTCGGCGGGCAATTCGCCTTCGGCGTTGATGGGCAGGAGTTCGGCCCGAATCTCCGGGACCAGTGCCATCCCCGCGTGGATCGCTTCCGCCTGTTTCTTCGTATGGCCGTAACCGCTGTGGTAAACAATGATGATCTCGGTCATGTCCAAGCCTCTCGCAAATTCAATCGATTGATGATCCGGACTCACCCCGTTTATCAGGGATGATTGCATCCGATGAACATGGACGCTAGGATAGCTTCTGCATCAATACCCATGAAGCCGATATTTTGCGTTTCTCAATTGGCAAAAATGCACATCATTGAGTATGGAATGGGATGATTACCGCCATTTCCTGGCGATAGAACAAGCGGGATCGGTTTTGGGGGCGGCCAAGCAGTTGGGCGTGAACCACACCACTGTGCTGCGCCGAATCGCCAGCCTGGAGCGACGGTTGGGCGTGCGGCTGTTCGAGCGCCTGCGTACCGGCTACACCCCCACGCCTGCCGGCGAGGAACTGCGTAACGTGATCTTGGGCGTGCGACAAGTATTGCTTGACGTCGAGCACCGCTTGTCTGGAAAAGATTTGCAACTGTCGGGAGTCGTCCGGATCGCCACCACGGATACCTTGTCCCATGGTTTGTTGCTACCGCATCTCCGGGCCTTTCGGCAACTGCACCCGCACATCCAGCTGCAAATCATCGGTTCCAACCAAATCGTCAGCCTGACCCGGCGCGAGGCCGACATCGCGATCCGTGCCACCAATCAGCCACCGGATAATATGCTGGGTCGCAAGATCGGCTTGGCGCGCTCGGCGATCTACGGAGCCCTGAGCTATCTGGACGAGCGAGGTCACGATCTTGCCTCCGACCGGCATGACTGGATCGGTCTGGACGAAACTCTGGCCCATCTGCCCGAATACCGCTGGTTGGAGCGGCGCATCCCTCCCGAACGGATCGTGCTGCGGCTCAATAACCTGCTACACAAAATCGCCGTGGTCAAAGCCGGCCATGGTATCGCGCCGTTGCTGTGCTTCTTGGCCGAGCGCGAGCCGGATTTGATCCGCCTGACCGAACCGGAGCCGCTGTTCGATACCGATATCTGGTTGCTCAGCCATCCCGACCTGCGACGGGTAGCGCGCGTTCGCGCCTTTATGGAATTCATCACGCAATGCGCCAAGACCGACCGGCTGCTGCAAGGCGAGCTCGTCAAACACCAGGGCTTGGCCCGCCCGGCCGTTTCCGCTGTGAATCCTTAGTGGGCTATGCGTTCGAGCAGCAAAATTAAAGAGGCTATACTTAAATTTTGGCCAAACTCGCTTGACTCTAACTGCCAGGTCTAAATACAACGACGATTAGACACTACTAAACGGCGCCTGAAAGGGCGCCTTGCAGCGTCAATCCCTTGCCAACAGGCTTCAACAACTTCAACAAGCATTACACCGAGGAGCTGAAGTGATGGAGATAGTCCAAACAGATATTGCAATCATCGGCGCGGGAGGGGCGGGGTTACGTGCCGCCATCGCGCTCGCGGAGGCTGACCCCAAGCTTCGGATCGCCCTGATCTCGAAGGTCTACCCGATGCGCAGCCATACCTGCGCGGCCGAAGGCGGCGCCGCCGGCGTCATTAAGTCCGATGATAGCCTTGATTACCATTTCAACGACACCGTGGGCGGTGGCGACTGGCTGTGCGATCAGGACGCGGTCGAATACTTCATTAACGAAGCGCCCAAGGAACTGGTCCAACTGGAGCACTGGGGCTGTCCGTGGAGTCGCGAGCCGGACGGCGCGGTGGCGGTGCGGCCGTTCGGCGGCATGAAGATCAAGCGCACTTGGTTCGCCGCCGACAAATCCGGCTTCCACATTCTCCATACCCTGTTTCAGACCTCGCTCAAGTACCCGACTATCCAGCGCTTCGACGAGTACTATGCTCTCGATCTGCTGGAGGACGACGGCCGCTGTCAAGGGTTGACCGCCCTCGAAATGCGCAGCGGACAGATCAAGCAGTTCCAGGCTGGGGCGGTGATCATCGCCGCCGGTGGGGCAGGGCGCATGTTCCCGTTCACCACCAACGGTGCCATTAAAACTGGCGATGGCATGGCCTTGGCCTATCGGGTCGGCGCGCCGCTCAAAGACATGGAATTCGTCCAGTATCACCCCACCGGCTTGCCCAACACCGGCATTTTGTTGACCGAGGGCTGTCGCGGCGAGGGTGGCATTTTGGTCAACAAGGACGGTCGCCGCTATTTGCAGGACTACGGTATGGGCCCCGAAACCCCGGTTGGCCAGCCGGTGCTGAAAACCATGGAACTCGGCCCGCGTGACCGCCTGAGCCAGGCCTTCTGGCACGAACAACAAAAAGGCAACACCGTCTCCACCAAGTGGGGCGATTGCGTACTGTTGGACATGCGCCATCTGGGCGAGAAGAAGATCAACGAGCGGTTGCCGTTTGTGCGCGACTTGTCCATCAGCTATCTCGGCATGGATCCGGTCAAGGAGCCGATCCCGATCCGGCCGGTGGTTCATTACTGCATGGGCGGTATCCACACCAATATCGAGGCTGCTACCCCGCTACCCGGCTTGTTCGCGGCGGGCGAATGCGCTTGCGTCAGTATCAACGGCGCCAATCGGCTCGGCTCCAACTCACTGACTGAGTTGCTGGTATTCGGGCGACGGGCGGCCATGAGCGCCATCGCCCATCTCCAGTCGGTACCGAAATCGGGCAACAGCGCCGCGTTGACTGCTAAGGCTGACGCGTCGCAGGCACGGATTCGCGCCCTGTTCGAGCGCAGCAAGGGCGACGAGACCATTTCCGGAATCCGTGGCGAAATGATGCACACCTTGGAGGAAGGCGCGGGGATTTATCGCACTGGCGATAGCCTGGCCAAGACTTGCGATAAAATCGCCGAACTGCGCCAGCGCTACGCGAACATCTCGCTGAACGACAAGACCAGCGTCTATAACACCGATCTCCTACAAGCCTTGGAACTGGGCTCGATGTTGGACTGTGCCGAGGCGGTCGCTGTCGGTGGTCGGGACCGCAAGGAATCGCGCGGCGCGCATCAGCGGCTTGATTTTACCGCGCGGGATGACGTTAACTTCCTCAAGCACACGTTGACCTACTACCATCCCAAGGAGCCGCCGCGCATCGAGTATCTCGACGTGGTCATCACCAAATCCCAGCCCGGTGTGCGCGATTACTCAGGAGCCAAGAAATGAGCGAACGCCAGATCCAACTGGAAGTGCTCCGCTACAACCCGGAGACCGATACCGAGCCCCGGCTTCAGACCTACACCGTGCCCTGCTTGAACGAATGGGTCGTGCTGGATGCCTTGAACTACGTCAAGGACAATCTGGATACCACTCTGAGTTATCGGTGGTCGTGCCACATGGCGGTCTGCGGTAGTTGCGGGATGATGATCAACGGCGAGCCGAAGCTGGCCTGCAAGGCGTTCATCCACGAGTATCCTGACAAGATCCGGGTCGAGCCCCTGATGCATTTCCCCATCGAGCGCGATTTGGTCACCGTGGTCGAGGACTTCATCGCCAAATTCGCCAGCATCAAGCCGTACCTGATCCCCAAGGAAGATAAGCCCGTCAGCGCCGGAGAGTACAAGCAATCGCCGGCCGAGCTGCTCAAGTTCAAGCAATACACCCTGTGCATCAACTGCATGTTGTGTTACGCGGCCTGTCCGCAGTACGGCTTGGTTCCCGAGTTCCTCGGTCCGGCGGCAATCTCCATGGCACACCGCTACAATCAGGATTCGCGGGACGGTGGCCGGGACCAGCGCCAGGAAGTCATCGCGTCCCACGAGGGGGTATGGGAGTGCTCGTTCGTCGGTGCTTGCTCGGAAGTCTGCCCCAAGCATGTGGACCCGGCCGGTGCGCTCCAGCAGGTCAAGGTCGCCAGCACCGTTGACTGGTATAAGGAACACTTGATGCCGTGGGTGAAGAAATGAGCCGCAAACCCTATATCCGCGAAGTCCCCAAAACGAGCTGGTTTTTTCGCCAGCCGCGCTACATGCGCTACATGGCGCGCGAGGTGACCTCCTTTTTCATCGGCGCCTACACCCTGCTGCTGGTCGTGGCGCTCAAGCGCTTGGCGCAAGGGCCGGATGCTTTCCTGGATTTCCTGAACGCGTTGCACAGTCCGCTCGGCGTGTTGTTCAACTTAGCGGCACTGGTGGCCGCGGTGTATCACAGTACCTCCTGGTTCAACGTGACGCCGCAGGCCATGCCGATCCAACGAGGTGAGGAATTTGTGCCGGGGCACATCATCGTCGGAGCGCACTATGCGGTTTGGGCGGTGGTTTCGTTGGTCGTCCTGATCTGGGGAGTGTGAGCATGGCTAAATCCAACAAACCAATCGTGTGGGGCTTGTTCGCCGCCGGTGGAACGGTCACGGCGTTCATCACGCCGGTGCTGGTATTGCTGACGCTGTTCGCCGCGATGCGGTTCTCGCCAGGGATGTTCACCTACGAACACCTGCACGCTCTTGCCGCCAACTGGCTCGGCAAATTGATCATCTTCGGCATCGTCACGCTGTCGCTGTGGCACGCCGCGCACCGGTTGCGCGTCACCGTCCACGATTTCGGCGTTCGCAGTGATTTGGTGGTCGCCACGATCGTCTACATGATCGCGGCTATCGGCACTGTTTCGACGATTTTCTCGTTGCTGTCGATCCATTGACCCAGCAGCGGGACATCCGATCCACCCAAAATCGCCGTTGTCCTCGACTATAAATCGCAACCCCGTTCCCCGTTCGCGCGGGGAACGGGTTTTTTGGTTGGATGTAATGATCTTCGCCGAAGGCCTGGACGGTCGTCCTCCGATGAGGCTTTGCTTCAATCGAGGCCAACCGCCAGCACCCCACCAGGACCAAGTGGAACCTTGGCCCTGACAAACGCTGATCATAGGCAAAACGCCTCGTCAATTAAGGAAGCCATTGATAATGAGTTCTCAATCCGTTCAATGTACGGCCACATTGCCTCAACCGCACTCGCTAGCAGATAGCCCCGACTCCCAATCGGTGATCGGCGGTCAGGAGCAAGAGGTTAATCTCGACGAATCCGGCCAACAGCCAGAGTTCCCGACTCACGTACCGCTTCCGGCCTATTTGCAGCAAACCTACTGGTGGGCTTATCTCCACCCCATGGCGGTTCGCATATTCGAGCGGCAGTGGTTGGTCAACCTGATCTTGTGGGGCAACTTCGCCCGGTTGCGCGATCTCGCTTTGGACGAGTTGGGTTCGTCCATTCAGGGTAATATTCTTCAAGTCGCTTGCGTGTACGGAAATTTTACCGAGCGACTCACCGAGCGGTTGGCCCAGACGGCAAAATTGGATGTAGTGGACGTGGCGCAGGTCCAACTGGAAAACCTGAAGGCCAAGATCAATGCGGCTCCGCGCATCGCGTTGCATCACCAGGACTCAACCAACTTGAGTTTTCCCGATGCCAGCTACGATTGCGTCGTGCTATTTTTTCTGCTGCATGAACAACCGGAAAGTGTCCGCGTCAAAACCATCGCCCAGGCGCTCCGGGTGGTCAAACCGGGCGGCAAGGTGATTTTCGTCGATTATCACCGACCGAGCGCATTCAATCCCTTCCGATATGTCATGCTACCTATCCTCACTACCCTGGAACCCTTCGCTCTTGACCTGTGGCGCCGGGAAATCACGGACTGGTTGCCCGAGCCGATGCGCGGTGTTGCGAAAATCGACAAACAAACGTTCTTTGGGGGACTCTATCAAAAGGTCGTGATCTCGGTTTGAGGCCCTCCCGCCCAGCAGAATGATCAACAGCTTGGGCGGACGACCCCTGACGTCAGCGGAGCGGAAGGGATTTGGCGGCGGATTCCAGCCTTCGTGCCCGGGTTGCGAAAGCATTGACCATCATGGCCGCCATTTGCAACACTAAAGCGTCACCAATCGGTTTGAGCCAAAGCGAGCGGACCTCACAGTCGAGGGCAAACTCGGTGTGGCAGAACCCTTCTGGGGTTGGTGCAAATGCCCAACGGATATCGAAGCGGCGAAAATTCGGATCGGCCGATGTCACGACGATAGTGTGCGGTCGATCGAGTTCGGTGCGGGTAAAAAGCCGGTACGACAGCAACCCTAGCGCCAAGATCTGCTCAGTCTCATAAACGTTAGCGTGACGGCGAACGACGGTCGCGCCCCGCATCAACGGCAGGAACTCGGGATAACGCTCGACATCGGCGACGAGGTCGAACATGCGCTCGACGGAAGTAGCCACCACCCGGCTTTCACGATGAGATTTATGGAACATCTGGGCCGAATCACCTTTTTTTGTTGAGCTGGCGACTGGAACAAATTCTCGACGTTTCCCTCTTAAGCATAGCCGGAAAACCCGTAAACTACCCTTGAACTTTCCCCATCGCTCGCTTTCCCATCAAGTTGATGAAGATCGCAACCTTAAGTCTTGACTGCATCGCGTCCGTGGCTCTGCTCTCAAAAAGATTCCCTGGGATGCCTCGCTGAAAACAGGTCGTGCCAATCCCTTACCCTATGCCTATTGACAAACAGAACCCCCGTTTGCTGGAATCAAGCCGACGGTCGGAAACCGGGAAGCAGTGAAGAGTTAACACCTTGAAATCAAAAATCCTGTCCTCCATTCCCTGCTCGCAGGCGGGTGTAGGGAGCGAACGATTGCGGTCCGTGGCGAAACCGACTCGCCTCCCTCAGTCACAGAAAGTACCTTAAAATGGCCGTCTACGCCATTGGCGACGTTCAAGGTTGTTACGATCCCTTGCGGCGCTTGCTCGACCTGCTGCGATTCGACCCCGCCACCGACGTGCTGTGGCTTGTGGGTGATCTGATCAATCGTGGACCTCATTCGGCGGAAGTCCTGCGGTTGCTGTACGGATTGAGCGAATGCGTGGTGGCGGTATTGGGTAATCACGACCTGACCCTGCTGGCGGTCGCCGCCGGTCAGGTAAAACCTAAGCGCAAAGACACTTTTCATTCCATTCTTGAAGCATCCGATCGCGACGAGCTACTAGGCTGGCTGCGCCAGCGCCCATTGTTGCATCACGACGCGATGCTCGGCTTCACCATGGTCCATGCCGGTTTGCCGCCTCAATGGGATTTGCGGCAGGCGCTCCGCTATGCTGCTGAAGTGGAGGCAGCCCTGCGTGGAGTCGACTACAAGAGGTTTCTCGCGCAGATGTTCGGCGATAAGCCGCGCCGCTGGCGGGACGACTTGATCGGCTATGATCGGTTACGCGTCATCACCAATGCGCTGACCCGTATGCGCTTCTGCACGGTGGATGGGGCCTTGTCTTTTGCCGAAAAGGAAGCGCCCGGTAGTCAAGGGTCGAGTTTGCTACCCTGGTTCGATGTGCCCGATCGTCGCAGCGCCGATCTCAATGTGGTGTTTGGTCATTGGGCGGCACTCGGCTATTATCGCCGGCCGGGCATTTTCGCGCTCGACAGCGGTTGCGTCTGGGGCAACCGGCTAACCGCCATCCAGTTGGACGATCCTATCGTTCCCGCTTGGAGCGTTCCCGCCATCGACTTGGCGTCCGCATCCGCATGACGCCGCGACTGGCGCTGATCGCGGCGCTGGCGCGCAACCGAGTCATCGGCCGCGACAATCACTTGCCTTGGCATTTGCCAGCCGATTTGCGTTTTTTCAAGCAAATGACGATGGGCAAGCCGCTGCTGGTGGGGCGGCGCACCTGGGAATCGATCGGCCGGCCACTGCCGGGTCGTCAAATGATCGTCTTAAGCCGCGATCCTGCTTACCGGGCTTGCGGCTGCACGGTGGCGCATTCGCTGGAAAAGGCGCTGGCAATTGCAGGACCGGTTTCCGAAATCATGGTGATCGGTGGCGCAGCCCTGTACCAACAAACCCTACCACTGGCTGAACAGCTGTATTTGACATTGGTGGAAGCCGAGGTGCTTGGTGATGCCCGGTTTCCAGTCTGGAATCCGCAAGAATGGCGACTGGCCTGGGAGGAAGCGCATTCGGCCGATGCCGACCATGCCTGGCCGTATCGGTTTCAGAGGTGGGAACGTTCCAGCACGTCGGCGTTGGAGCGCCCCCACGCGGACAGATGATTCAAATACTTTAATCAACTACTTTTTTATCAACAAATTGTAAGAGATTATATTCAGATCGAGAGTCATCTCAAACGTGACCGTTTTATCCGAAAGATGAGGTTTTAGGTTCGTTTTCAACGGGATAGCCAGCGCACACATTTGACCCCTTCCTCTCGCCCAGTGGGAGAATACGGCGAGCGGATTGGATTACGGCGGAGGGGAGCCTTTGGCATTGCGGCTTCCACCTTCCAACCGGGCTCCCAAGCGAGTCAAGAAAAGAACGGTCACACCGGCGGTTTCTCATAGTATTGGCTTTCAGGTGCTCACGCATTATGCATGCTGAACTGGAACGACGATTGGGTTTTTGCGGCAACCTGCCGAGTTTGCCAGCTGTGGCCCTGAGGATCATCGAACTCGCCAACAACCCGGACGTTGACCTAGACGATCTGGCACAGGTGATCGCGATGGATCCGGCCTTGGTAACCAAGCTGTTTCGGGCCGCGAATTCACCGCTGTACGGTTTGCGCCGCAAGGCGACCAACCTGCGGCAGGCCTTGAATCTGCTAGGGTTGCAGGGCACTTTAACTCTGGCGCTCGGCTTTTCTCTTATCGCCAGCTCGGACAGCACAAGCGGCGCTCCGCTGAACACGGAACAATTCTGGCGGCGCTCGCTGTTGGCGGCGACCGCCTGCCGGGTTTTGGGCCAGCGGCTGGCGTTGAAAAATCTGGAAGAACTGTTCCTGGCGGGACTACTGCACGGAATCGGCATCCTGGCACTCGCGATCATGATGCCTGACCAGTACGCCGTTTTGCTGGATGAGGCCGGCGATCATCAGCCAGATGGAACGACCGCACTGGATTGCGAGCGGCTGGCTACACTGGAGCGAGATCGGCTGGAAGTGGACCATGCCGAAGTCGGCGCCTGGTTACTCCACCGTTGGGGGTTGCCAGACTATCTGTGTCAAGCGGTATCGGGCAGTCTCGACCCGGATAACTCGGCGGTTGCGGAACCTTATCGTAAGCTGGTCGAGTGCGTGGCGCTATCGATCCATCTCGCCGACATCTGGGTTCGTCCTGGCTATTGGCAACACTCACCACAAATAGGGGAATTGGCCCAACACTGGTTTAATCTTACGGCGGACGATTATGTCGAGATCATGAAAGCCGTAGGCGAGAAATTTCCCGAAATCGCCGATTTATTTCACATCAAGATGCTTGATCCCGCCGAGGTCACGGGCATCCTCGATCAGGCTCGGGAGATCCTGACGATCCACAACGTGCGCAACATTCCTCTCACGCTAGGCAGGCGCCCGAGCAAGGATGCCGTAGCGCGATTCGCCCTCGACGCGCCGCTAAATTCGCTGCCGGTCACCGCGACTGGTCCCGCCAAGAGTGCTACTCCGCATGCAACGCCTGCACTCCGACGGCAGGACAAATATGCGTTCGACGCGCTGACCGGGCTGTTCAACCGCCAACAAATGGAAGAAATCCTATGCCGGAAACTGGCAAGCGCCAAAAGCCAGCATTGGCCTTTAAGTGTGGCGCTACTGGCTTGCGATGACTGGAGCCGGATCAGCGGAACGTACAAGCGAACTGTTGGTGACCAAGTGCTGATTGCGTTGGGGCAGTTATTCGGCAATAACATCCGGCGTGATGATGTGGTTGCACGCTACAGTAACGAGACGTTCGCACTTTTGCTACCGGCCAGCGGAATCGAATCAACCCGCCGCCTGTTGGAGCGGCTGCAAAAACTGATCCGCCAATGGAAACCCATACTGGAAGGAGAAAGAAGTTTCCAGGTGAGCGTTTCGGCTGGGTTGGCCACTTATCCTGATGCCGGTTTGACGAGCGATACATCTGTCGAGGAGCTGCTGCAGGCCGCCGAGGGCGCGCTTCGCGCCGCCCAACAGGCTGGCGGGGATCGATTGGCCGTGTGTAACGAATAGGGCAAGCGCTCTCAGAATGGTCGCGGCTGTTGGGCTAGAAATTCGGCGCAGCGATCAGCCGGTAGCGGACGGCTAAAGTAATAGCCTTGGGCTGCGTCGCAGCCTTGCTCGCGGAGAAAACCGAATTGGTCGATCGTTTCGACTCCCTCGGCGATCACGGTCAGGCGTAGGCTCTTGCCCATTTGGATGATCGCGGTGGCGATGGCCGCGTCGTCGGGATCGGCCGGGATATCCCGCACGAAGGACTGGTCGATCTTGAGCCGGTTGACAGGAAATCGTTTGAGATAGCTCAGGCTAGAATAGCCGATTCCGAAATCATCCACGGCGAACTGCACGCCGCGCTCTCGTAGCCGGCGCATAATGGGGACCATCTTGTCGGTATCGCGCATCAGCAGGCTCTCGGTGATTTCCAGTTCCAGCAGGTGCGGCGCTAATCGGCTGTTTTCCAGGGTAGTGATGACCTGTTGCTCAATGTGCGGTTGCAGCCATTGCTGAGCGGATAAATTGACAGCGATCGGTACCGGCGGCAGACCGGCGTCCTGCCAGCAGCGGCTTTGTGCGCAGGCAGTCTGCAACGTCCACTCGCCGATGGCGCCGATCAGACCGGTTTCCTCGGCGACCGGAATGAACTTGATCGGTGAAACCAGTCCTCTCAAAGGATGTTGCCAGCGAATCAGGGCTTCGAGGCCCATGATCTGGCCGGTGGCGATCTCGATTTGCGGCTGGTAGTGGAGCACGAATTCCTCCCGTTCCAGTGCTTGCCGCAGCTCGTTGCTCAGTACGAAAAGTTCCGACACCCGAACGTTGAGTTCGGAGGTAAAAAAAACGTAATCGGCACGGCCAGCTACCTTAGCATGATACATGGCGCTGTCGGCGAAACGGACCAGCGTCATCGGATCCTGGCTATCCATCGGATAGACGCTGATGCCGATGCTGGCATTGACGTGGATGACGTGATCATCCAGGTGAATCGGCGCGCGCAGCGTTTTTAGCAGATGTTCCGCCACTCGGCCGGCGGCGGCAGGCTCGGCGATATCCGGCAATACCAGAATGAATTCGTCACCCCCTTGGCGGGCTAGGGTATCTTCTTGCCGAATGGACTGTCGCAGTCGATCGGTGACCGCGCGCAGTAGTCGGTCGCCGACGTCGTGGCCGAGCGAATCGTTGACGGTCTTGAAGTGGTCGAGATCCAGGAACAAGATACCAACACAACGCTGTTTGCGCCGAGCGCTGTGAATGGCCTGAGTGAGGCGGTCCAGTAGCAAAGTGCGGTTGGGCAATCCGGTGAGCGGATCGTGCGTGGCAAGGTGGCGAATGTGTTGGGCTGCGACTTGGCGCTGGGTTTCGCGCTCGAACAGATCCAGCGCGAAAGAGATTTCACCGGCTAAGCTGGTGAGCAAATTGGTGATGTCTTCCTCGAAAAAATCCCGTTCCGCCGCGTAGGTGCTTAGGCAACCGACCACCGTGTTGTTTCGACGCAGCGGAAAAGCGGCTGCCGCGCCGATGCCCGATTCCTGAGCCCATTCGTACCATGGCTGGTTGTTGATGTCGCCAAGGAAGTCGTTGCTGACGACCGGATGCCCCATGCGAAATCCTATGCCGCAGGGCCCCCAACCTTCCGGCAGGCTAAGGTCGATGGAAAGAAGCGGCAGGGTCGGCGGGCTCGGATGATCGAGCGTCGCGCTGGCATGCGCGGCGGATTCTAGCCAACCGCTCGCAGGATCGACGAAATTGATGGAAACTAGGACGACCTGTTCGAGTTCGGCCACAATCTGGCAAATTTGCTGGAACAAGTCCTGGGGTTTGGTATGGCGTATGATCGCGGCGCTGGTTCGGCTCAACGCGGCGTATAGATCGCTCAGACGGACGATTTTTCGCTCCGCGATCTTTTGTGGCGTCATGTCGCGGATGGCGGCGACCGTGATGGTGTGGCCCTTGTAGCTAAAATGCCGGACCCAGATGTCCACCGGGAAAACTGTCCCATTCTTGCTGCGGTGCGATCGATCGGTCAGTCGCCGTGACTCGGTACGCGGCAATTCGGCGTCAATTGTGGGTGAAGCGGCCAAATCGATATCCTTCAATGCCAGTAATTCTTTCCGAGAATAGCCATAGAGCTTACAGGCGGCTGGATTAACGGTCAGAATCCGCCCGTCACGATTGTCGATCAGAAATAAGGCATCGCCGATGGTCGCGAACACATTGCGGTATTTCAATTCGCTGGCATGCAGCGCGGCTTCGATCCTCTTGCGATGCGTGATATCTTCTTTGATAGCGACAAAGTGAGTAATGATGCCCGCTTCGTCGCGAAGAGGCGCGATGGAGGTCGATTCCCAAAACAGTGTGCCATCCTTGCGGCGGTTGTGAAGTTCGCCGCGCCATTCGCCGCCGGCGGTGATGGTTCGCCACAGATGTTCGTAGTGTTCCCGTGGTGTTCGGCCGGACCTGAGAATGCGGGGATTGGCACCGATCACCTCGGCTTCGGTATAACCGGTGACTTGGACAAATTTGGGATTGACGTACTCAATGGTGCCTTTTTGATCGGTGATCATTACCAGGTTGGCGCTTTGTTCGATGGCGCTCGAAAAAAGCCGCAACTGCCGTTCGGTTTGTCGCCGTTCTTGGATCTCGGCGTTCAGATGTTGCCGTTGCTGGTAAAAATCATCAATCAACCGGGCTAGCTCGCCGAACTCGGTTGGTTCGCTGGCCAGTGAGTCGAGGATGCGTGGATCCTGTTCGTGCAATCCCCGCGAAATCAGGTGCAGCGGTCTGCTCACCGAATGGAACAGACCAGCGAACAATATGATCGCGATCAGCAGGCCGATGGCCAAAAGCCTTTGGAGTCCAACATCTTCCGAGCTGGCGATTCCCGCAGCGAAAAGGATGGCGGTCAGAATCGGCAATCCGAGAATGCCGAACTGGATTCTCCTGATGGGTTGCTTCATGGCGGTGTCCGTTGGCTCCGCACCGGAAAAGCCGCACCGACCCAAACCCCGCGCCGGCGCTGGTGAAGCCAGGCATCGGCGGTGTAAAGCACCAAGGCCAGCCAGATGCAGCCGAAGGCTGCCAGATGAATGGCTGTAAAGTCCTCGCGGTAAACGACCACAGCCAACAGGAATTGTAAGGTCGGAGTGAGATACTGGATCAAACCGACCGTGGACAGGGGCAGCCTGCGGCCAGCTTCCAGAAACATCAGCAGCGGGATGACGGTGATCAGGCCAGCCGCCACCAGCAGCAGATCGGCTGTTTCATCTCGCGTACCGAACGCACCGCTGCCCTGTGCCGCGAGCGCGAGCAGGAATAACAAGGCGACGGGGGCCATCAACCCGGTCTCCACGCACAAGCCTAACATGGCGGCATGTCCATCCTTTTTGCGCAACAACCCATAATTACCAAAGCTTAATGCCAAAGCCAAGGAAATCCAGGGAAAAACACCATGGCCCATGAGGAGAATCAGCACACCGACCGCTGCGATGGCGACCGCGCTCCATCGATATGGATTCAATCGCTCACGCAGAAACAGCACGCCTAGAACCACGTTGACCAGTGGATTATGTAATAACCGAGGCTGGCCTCTAGAATTCGGTCGTTTTGCACCGCCCAGATGTAAAGCAGCCAATTGACCGAAATCAGCAGGGTAGTACCCAGGTAAAACCGAAGACGGCGCGGGTCACGGATCGCGGTCAGAAGTGCTTGCCCCTGGCCTTGCCACAGGATCAGCGCCAGCAACACCGCCACGGACCAGACAATGCGATGCGCCAAGACTTCGAGGGCGGAGACTTGATGCAGGATCTTGAAGTAGATCGGGAACAATCCCCAAATGCTGAAACAGCCCAGCGCGTTCAGGACGCCTACGAGCGCCGTTCGGTCGAAAGCCGATCTTGACGAAAGTGGCATGGGCCGATGGGGCAACGGCCGCCGTTCAGGCGGACAGCGTTGCGAAAGTCCGCCAGCCGGCAACCGCCGCCAGCGTTAAAAACAACCCGCCGCTGATTCGATGCAAAACGTGGAGCGGCAGGCGGCGCAGCACGGTTTGTCCGGCCCATACTCCTAGCGCCGAAGTTAACGATAGAGCCAGCGTTCCGCCTATCCACACCGGTAGGGCAGCATGTGTGCCGGCTAATCCGGCCACTGCCAACTGAGTTTTATCTCCCAATTCCGCCATAAAAATCAGCACGAAGGTCGATAGAAATACGCTCCGGCCACTGCGCTCGCGGACATCGACCGTTTCCTCGCCGGCTTCCCGCAGTGCGCGCAGGCCGAAAACCGCGAATAATATCGCCACGACAGCGGCCACCAGCCATTCTGGGAGCCAAGCGGCGGTGGCGGCACCAAACAATACTGCCAGTAGATTCAACCCAATAAAGGCGACAATCGCACCAAGTAAAACTGGCAGGGGCGGGTGGCGGGCGGCGAGTGTCATGCAGACAAGCTGGGTCTTATCGCCGAGTTCGGCTAACGCCACCACCCCTAATGTCGTGGCGGCGGTCGCGAAAAAATTGCTCATGACGAAAAATTGCTCATGACGAAAGTTTTGTTGGGCAACAAGCCGGCAAATGACGGAGCGGACGGTCACCCCGTTGTCAATACGGCTAGCACCTGCCGGGGTTCTAGTTTACCCTTGAAGAAGATGACTGGGCCGGGAATGTCGCGAAAATCATCCGTGCCCGCGTTCAACCGCTCCGAGACCGCGACGATCAGATCTGGCATCGCAGCACGACGGAGCTTTTCCAGCTTACGACGTAAATAGTCAGGATGCCAGAAACCCATGATCTCGATGTGCGCCAATCGGCCATCGGGATGGCGCAGGGCGAAATCCGGGACGAATACCGTACCTTTCAAATCGACGATTTCGACCTCCCGCTCCAATGTCCACGGCGTACCCAGCTTGTCCCAGCGACGCGCGAAGGTTTCTTCCAATAAGCTGTCGTAAGCCGGTGGCGTAGCGCCTAGCGGTTTGAGTGGCGATTGTGAGTCGAGCTGGTAACTCAGCTCAGCTCCATCCCGTTGTAACACCGCTTCCATTTCCCAGCGACTGACCCGCAGCAGCGCCGGTAGGAACATTGCCATTTGCAAGCCGTACTTGCGGGTCTGCTTGAACAGGCTGGCGGGACCGTCCACGTAAATCTGATAGCCGTCGTCGAGATTGCCCTCGACGGCGTACATCAGGCCATGGAACTTGAGATGCTGAAACAGCCGCCGATATTCGCCCGGCACGTTGCGGTGGGCGGTGAGGCGCAGATAGAGCGCCGAATACAGCAATCCCTGGGCCTGGGCGAGATTGTAGCGGTCCACTAGCCGGTCAGGCGTGAAATCGGGCAGCGCGGTCAGCAGATGGTTTTCCAGTAAGTCGGCGTAGAGCGATTCCCGCAGTGTTTCCGCCTCCAGCCGGTAGCGCGGCGCGACGGCTTCCAATACCGCCCGCGCTTGGCTTTCACCGTAACCGCCGCGCGCCGCCGCCAGCGCGAACACTTCATGCCGCAACGCTTCCGGTTCCAAGTCTCCGGTCGCCAGGGTAAATTCGGCAGCGTTTAGGGCCAGATGGGCGAAGCCGCGCACGATCCGGTAATCCGGCGAATCACCCTCCAGCGCCCGCAAGGCTGCCTGCAACTCGCCGCGTGGGCGATGCTGGTGCTCGTGGATAAGGTTTAGAACCCGTTCGGCCCAAACGTGTTGCTCCCGTCGCAGAAACCGAGGACAGATCTGGGCGCCGCGCTTGAAGGAAAACAGCAGTTCGGAGGGAAGCATGGGGTCGGGCTAGCGCGCCGGGCCGTTGCGGCCCTCACTCTCCGCTGGGTTCTCGGTGGACGAGAGGGCCGCCGGATCGAATAGCGCCAGCGTGGCCTCGATCCGTTCCGCTTTCCGGCCCGCATCAGGCAGGGTACGGCGGCGATCAGCGACCCGTTCCTCACGGGTTTCGCGGGCGACGACCTCGTACAGCACCGCTTGTTTGCCGTCACCGCGGCGGAGGATGCGACCCAAGCGCTGTACGAACTCCCGCGCCGAGGCGCTGCCGGACAAGATGACGCCGATCGAGGCATCCGGCACGTCCACGCCCTCATTGAGCACGTTACTGGTCACGATGGCGGCGTAGGTGCCGGCCTTGAAGCCGTCCAAAAACGTTTGCCGTTCCTTAATAGCGGTCTGATGGGTCAAACAGGGGATCAGAAATCGCTGCGAGACTTCATAGGCGGTAGCGTTGTCTTCGGTGAAGACCACCGTTTTGGCGCCGGGATGGTTAGCGAAAATCATTCCTAGAGCCCGCAATTTTCCTGGAGTGGCATGGGCGATGCGGCGGGCGTCGCGATGGGCGCGCATGGCCCGGCGACCCTCGACGCTACGGGCCGACAGCATGACAAAACGGTTCCAGCCCTCCAAGCTGCTTAAGGATAGCCGGTTCGCCTGCAAAAAGGCGTTGCGCTCGTCCAACGCCTGCTGATAGGCGTTGCGCTCGGCTGGGGAAAGATCGACATATACTGGTCGCACCTGGAAATCCGCCAGCACCTCACCGGCCAGTTGTTCCGGACGCTTGCGGTAGACAATCGGGCCGACTAGGGCCGGCAGGTCGGCGTCGCGGCCATCGCCGCGCTCGGGGGTAGCAGTCAAACCCAATCGATAGGGGGCCAATGAAAATTCGGCAATGACCCGATAAAATTCCGATGGTAAGTGATGCACTTCGTCAAAGATCAGCAAGCCGAAGCGGTCGCCCAGCCGTTCGACGTGGCGTGCGGCGGAATCGTAGGTAGCGATGGTCAGCGGTTGCGGTTCGTGATAACCGCCGCCGATCAGACCGATTTCATGATCGGGGAACGCTGCTCGCAGCAGCGCATACCATTGCTGCATGAGATCCAGCGTCGGGACCATGATCAGACCATCCCGCCGCGCCCAGCACAACGCTAATAGCCCAACCAGGGTTTTGCCGGCTCCGGTCGGCAACACCACCACGCCGCGCCCCTTTGCGGTCTGCCAAGCCGCAAGGGCTTCCCGCTGGTGGGGGTAGGGCGTCATCTCTAACGCGCAAATCAGCTCGCGACGCTGATAGCGTGGGGCTTTATTACGGGCTAGCTCGCTTTTCAGGGGGCCGATGATATCGCTGTAGCAATTGGCGGGAGCACGGTAGGCATCCACGCGGGGATCGTAGCAAAACCAAGCGTCTAGCCCGGTCGGCAGCTCGGTGACGCCTTCTAGTAGCAGTGTTCCTCGGTCGAAACGTAGCTGGCGTTCCGCGTCGTCGCGGCTGGTACGGTAAAGGCCAGCGGTATCCTTGGTACGGTGGGTCATGCCTGACCCCGATATTTCCAATGATCGATCCGATTTACGTCGATCTGTAGTGATGATCTAAATTTTTTTGGAATATTTTTGAAGATCCGCATGGCCATGGCGATCTAACAACAACATTGTTATACCACCGTAACGCTTTCACGGACGATGATCAAGAATTTGTTGCAGATAGAATCCCTGAGGGGGGGTTGACGGGGTGGTTTCTTCCTACAGTCAGGAGGCGCGGAATCCTCGTGTGACGCGGAGATCCCGATGCAGCGTGTAGACCCCACCACTGACCCGGCGCCACTCTACGTTCGGGTCAGCGTGAATCTACGTTCGGGCTTCCGTTCGCGCTTCTTGACGTCTCCGAAGCAGCAAGCGTGAAATGAAGATGCCGACCTCGAACAAAAACCACATCGGCAGCGCCAGCAGGGTTTGCGAAATGACGTCCGGCATCAAAAACATGCCGATGATGAACGCACCAACGATGACGTAGGATCGTTTCGATGCCAGCGCATCGGGCGTGAGGATACCGGCCAAGACCAAAATCACGGTGGCAACGGGTACCTCGAACGCCACCCCGAACGCGAAGAACATCATCATCACAAAATCGAGATAGCGGTTGATATCGGTCATCACCGCCACCCCCTCGGGGGCGGTGCTGGTAATGAACGCGAAAAAGATGGGCATGATCACAAAGTACGCGAAAATCATGCCGCAATAGAACAGCGTCGTACTGGAAAACAGGATCGGCAACACCAGCCGCTTCTCGCGCTGGTATAGCCCTGGCGCGACAAAGGCCCAGACTTGATAGAGCGTCCACGGCACGGTGATAAAAAGCGCCAGTACTAGCGTGAACTTGAGTGGGGTCAGAAACGGCGACAGCACGTCGATGGCAATCATGCTGCTCTGGGCCGGCATGTGTCGGGTCAGAGGGCCAGCCAGTGCCGTATAGATCGGATTGGAAAACGGCGATAAGCCGATAAACACCAGCAATATTCCCATCACGATACGCAACAGGCGAGTGCGCAACTCGATCAAGTGGCTGACGAGCGGTTGCTCGCGGTCGAGGTCGGTCACGGGGCTCGGTCTGACGGTGGGCGTGGCGGAACCGGCGGCGGAACCAGTTCGGTAGCCGCATTGGTTGGTTCTGTCTCGGTCTTGGCCAATCGGACCGGTGCGGCCGCCGCAACGGCCGGCGCGGCGGGCGGAGAATCGGGATCGGCGTAGGGCGGCGGCGTTCCCGTTGGCATTCCCGGTCGCCAGCCCGGCGGTGGCCCTGGATCGTCGAATTCGGCTTGAATATCTTCTTGCAGTGATTTCATCTGCTCGGACAAGCCATTCTCGGTCTTGGCCAATCGGACCGGTGCGGCCGCCGCAACGGCCGGCGCGGCGGGCGGAGAATCGGGATCGGCGTAGGGCGGCGGCGTTCCCGTTGGCATTCCCGGTCGCCAGCCCGGCGGTGGCCCTGGATCGTCGAATTCGGCTTGAATATTTTCTTGCAGTGACTTCATCTGCTCGGGCAAGCCATTCAAATCGCCCAAATTCGCTTGCTGGTGGAACGACCGCTTGAGCTCCTCCAGATGCAGCTCCCGATCGACCTCCGCCTTGACATCAGCGATCATTCGTCGTGCCTTGCCCACCCACAAACCGGCAGTGCGCGCCAAGCCGGGCAACTTCTCGGGACCGACCACGATCAGCGCGACCACGCCGACCACGATCAATTCTCCGAAACCAATTTCAAACATATCGGCGCGACCTTGTGGAGCCTCAGACCTTTTCCCGATCCTTGGTCAGCGGATCGCCCGCCGTGACCCCAGCGCCCTGTTCCCGAACGGTCGGTTGTTCAAGCTTCTTGGGGTCTTCCTCGAACACCGCGTCCGGCTTGGCGCCTTCTTTCATGGCATCGCGGAAACCGCGAATCGCCGAGCCCAGATCGGACCCTAGATTGCGCAGCCGGCTGCCACCGAACAGTACCAGGACGATGACCAAAATAAGGAGTAATTCCCAAATATTGAAATGCATGACGATGAGCCTCGCGTGACGGGGAACCGGCGGAAGCGATTCAGCCGGCGGTGCGGGTGGCCTTTTCGACTAGGCCGGAGATACCAAAGCGGCGGCGTAATTCGTCCAGTACCGCGTCGGGACCTAGCTCCAGATGGGCCAGCATGACCAGGGTATGAAACCACAAATCGGCGGTTTCGCGCACCAGATGTTCAGGGTCGCCGTTCTTGGCGGCCAAAAGGGTTTCGACCGCTTCCTCGCCGACTTTCTTGAGGATGGCGTCCAGTCCCTTGGCGTACAGGCGCGCGACGTAGGAACTGTCGGGATCGGCTTGCTTGCGCGCTTCCAGGGTCGCGGCCAGCTCACGCAGAACCTCGTCGCTCATGAACCGTACATCTCGCGTGGATCCTTTAGGACAGGGTCGGTGACGGTCCATTCGCCATCGCGCAACTCCTCGAAAAAGCAGCTTTGCCGGCCAGTGTGGCAGGCGATGCCGCCGATCTGTTCGATCTCCAGCAACAGCACATCGTGGTCACAATCCAACCGGATGGTTTTCACTTTTTGAGTATGACCGGACGTTTCGCCCTTGTGCCAGAGCTGCTTGCGAGAGCGCGACCAATAGACCGCCTCGCCGCATTCCACGGTGCGCCGTAAGGATTCCCGGTTCATCCAGGCCATCATCAATATCCGGCCGCTGCCGGCATCCTGCGCGATGGCGGGAACCAAACCGTCCGCCGTCCATTTGATACGATCCAGCCAATTGTCAGTCATGAATATCCTCAGCTCAGCCCTTTCCCGAGAGAGAGGGCGAGTATCTAAAGCCTTACCTCGATGCCGCGCGCCTGCATGTGGCGCTTGGCCTGCTCGATGGTGTATTCGGCGAAGTGAAAAATGCTGGCCGCCAGCACGGCGTCCGCCTTGCCCAGCAAAACGCCATCCGCGAGATGATCGAGCGTGCCGACCCCGCCGGATGCGATCACGGGGATGCTGATCGCCTCGCTAATGGCGCGAGTCAATTCCAAGTCGAAACCGCGTTTAGTGCCGTCGCGATCCATGCTGGTCAACAAAATTTCCCCGGCACCATAGGCGGTCATCCGTTGTGCCCAGCTAATGGCGTCGATGCCGGTCGGCCGGCGCCCGCCGTGGGTGAAGATTTCCCAGCGCGGCGGCTCGTCCGCTCGATGCACCGCCTTGGCGTCGATGGCCACCACGATACACTGGTTGCCAAACCGCTCGGCGGCTTCCCGCACGAAATCGGGATTGGCGATGGCGGCAGTATTGATGGACACTTTGTCGGCTCCGGCGTTCAACATCCGCCGTACATCGGCCAAAGTCCGAATCCCACCACCCACGGTCAGGGGAATGAAAACCTGGCTGGCCACCTGCTCGACGACATGGACCATGGTCTCGCGGTCGTCGGAACTGGCGGTGATGTCGAGAAAGGTGATTTCGTCGGCGCCCTGCTCGTCGTAGCGACGGGCGATCTCCACCGGGTCACCGGCATCGCGGATTTCGACAAATTTGACGCCCTTGACCACCCGGCCCCGATCCACGTCCAGACAGGGAATAATGCGTTTCGCCAGTCCCATCAGCCATTCTCCTCGGCAGCGTCGGCGATTGCTTGGGCAGCGGTGAGATCGATGGCGCCATCGTACAGCGCTCGCCCAATGATCGCGCCCATGATGCCTTCCCGTTCCACCGCGCGCAGTGCCCGCACATCGTCCAGGGTACTGACCCCACCGGAGGCGATGACCGGAATGGTGATGGCCTGCGCCAAGCGAACCGTGGCCTCGACATTCACACCTTGCATCATGCCATCGCGGCTGATGTCGGTGTAGACGATGGCCTCCACCCCATAGCGCTCAAAAATCTGTGCCAGATCGATCACGTCGTGCTTGGATAGCTTGGACCAGCCGTTGACCGCGACCCGCCCGTCTTTGGCGTCCAGTCCCACGATGACATGGCTGGGAAATTCCAAGCATAGGTTGCTGACGAAATGCGGATCCTGTACGGCTTTGGTGCCGATAATGACGAATCGGACGCCAGCGTCCAGATAAGCCTCCACGGTTTGCTCGTCACGGATACCGCCGCCGACCTGGATCGGCAGGTCGGGAAACGCTTCGGCAATGCGGCGGATGACCTGGGCGTTGACCGGTTGGCCGGCAAAGGCCCCGTTCAGGTCCACCAGATGCAGCCGGCGGGCGCCAGCCTCCACCCAGCGCGCGGCCATCGCCAGCGGATCGTCCGAAAAGACCGTCGAGTCTTCCATCCGTCCCTGGCGCAAGCGCACGCATTTACCGTCCTTCAAATCAATCGCGGGTATCAGCAACATGGCAAGGGATCTTCCAGCAACAACACATCGATCGGGTTCGGGTTCTCAGGGGTTCCAATCCACGAAATTGGCGAGCAGCCGCAGTCCGGCCTGGGCGCTCTTTTCCGGGTGGAATTGCACGGCAAAAATATTGCCTCGCGTGATCGCCGAGGCGAAACCGAAACCGTAATCGGTCCGGCCCGCTACCAAGGTGGCATCGGCGGGTCGCAGATAATAACTGTGGACGAAATAGAAGCGGCTATCTTGGGGAATGCCGCGCCAAAGCGGGTGATCGCCTTGCTGGTGGACTTGGTTCCAGCCCATGTGCGGTACCTTGAGCCGCTCGCCGGTGGCGGGATCATGCAGATCGCCGAACCAGACCACCCGGCCGGGCAGTACATTCAGGCACTCGACCCCGCCGTTTTCCTCGCTGAACTCCAGCAACGCCTGCGGCCCCAGGCACAGGCCGAGAAACGGCTTGCCGAGTGCCGCCTCGCGCACCACATCCATCAAATCCCAGTGGGCAAGTTCTCTCATGCAATCGCGGATCGATCCCTGACCGGGAAACACCACCCGGTCAGCTTGCAGGATATCTTGGCGATTTTGGGTGACGGCCACCCGTGCATGGGGAGCGACGTGTTCGAGCGCCTTGGCGACGGAGCGCAAATTGCCCATGCCGTAGTCGATGATCGCGATGCTGGTCATTCGGGAGACTCGCGAAAGCGGAAGAGAAGGGGTGGTGCGTTACAGGATGCCCTTGGTGGACGGCACACCGACGGCGCGGGGATCGGGTTCGACCGCCATGCGCAGCGCGCGTCCGAACGCCTTGAACACGGTCTCGGCGATGTGATGGGCGTTACGGCCGCGCAAAGCGTCCACATGCAGGGTGACCAGCGCATGGTTGACGAAACCTTGGAAAAACTCGCGGAACAAATCCACGTCGAACTCGCCGATCCGAGCGCGGGGAAATTCGACGAAATATTCCAAGCCGGGCCGCCCAGAACAATCGAGCACCACCCGCGACAACGCCTCGTCCAGCGGCACGTAGGCATGGCCGTAACGGCGGATACCGCGCTTGTCGCCCAAGGCCCGCCCGACCGCTTGGCCCAGGGTGATGCCGATGTCCTCGACGGTATGATGAGCGTCGATGTGGAGATCGCCCTGCGCTTCGATATCCAGGTCGATCAATCCGTGACGCGCGATCTGGTCGAGCATGTGATCAAGGAAGGGTAGACCGCTAGCGAGCTTGGCGCTTCCGGCGCCATCCAAATTGACTCGTATCTGAATCTGGGTTTCCAGGGTATCGCGCTGGACCGTTGCGATGCGTGCCGACATGCGAGTTCCGCTTGCGCTGATAAAGAGTGACAGACGCAATTCTACATAAAAACTGAAGATAGCCTAGTGGGGTTACCACAGAAGTGCTACCCAGCAGCGGCGAACATTCCCTATCCAGGCCGAGTAGGTAATACCTCTAACCCACAACCGGTTGTGAGGTGATAAAGATCACGCTCCTCGATCACGGAGCCACGCACCTAGTCACAGAAGGCAATCACCCGATCGCGTGGGGTCTTGATCGTTTGACCACGCATAGGGTTTGGTTTCTGTCGTGCGGCACAAGGCAAAAAAGCGGGCTGGCCACCGATGAGTACGGAAATAGTACGGATTTGGCCAGCGCACCGCAACAACAGCGTGTAATCACAATGTAAGGATCGAGATCGGCTGAGGAAGCATCCGATGGCAAGGAGTCGCTGATGGTGGGGTGTGAAGGAACTGGTGGCTGCTCGCAACCCTCGTAGCAATGGAGCGCCTTAACAAACAGGTCGCCGACAGATTGCACATCAGCAAGTGGACGGTTTCCACCCACCTCAGGCGTATCTTTGCGAAACTGGGCGTGCGCAGCCGCGCCGCGATGGTATATCGCTGCGCGCCGCTGATCGAATCATTATGAATCGCCGCGTGGCGCTCGCTGCGCCGCCGGCAGAAATGTCATGACCCGATTCGGTGGTGATCTCAAGCCGCCGCGGGCGTGGGGCACGCACCACAACCGCCCGCGCCATCGCACGCACCGCTCGACTTGCTTTCCTTGGGCGGCGCATCATCTTTAGCGACATTCTTCTGGCTGCCGCTCTTCTTAAAATCGGTTTCGTACCAGCCGCTACCCTTGAGGCGGAAGCCAACCGCTGAAATCAGCTTCTTGAGTTCCGACTTGCCGCAGGCCGGGCAGTCGCTCAATTCGGGATCGCTGAGTTTTTGCATCACCTCCAGCTCGTGATTGCAGGACTGACAACGGTACTCGTAAATCGGCATGGCACACCTCGCAAGCTGACGAAGACGGTTGAGAATCTCAGTGTGATTTTATGGGGACAACAGGGTACGTTTGCAAGTCCTTCGTCCAACGTTGGCGTGATTGCGGTTACACTTCACGTCATGTCGCCATTACTCCGCCTGTTGCTCGTCATCCTACTCGTACTGTTGTCCGGATGCTATTCCGCTACCGACCAGACGGTGACCGTGGAGTTCTGGGCGATGGGTCAGGAAGGCGAACAGGTGCAAGCATTGTTGCCGGAATTCGAGCGTCGCCACCCCGATATCCGCGTGCGGGTACAGCAGGTTCCCTGGAGCGCGGCGCATGAAAAACTGTTGACTGCCTATGCCGGGGACGCCATGCCGGACGTGTTTCAACTCGGTAACACGTGGATTCCGGAGTTCGTGGCCTTGCGCGCCATCGAGCCGTTGGACGAGCGATTGAAAGCTTGGCCGGAAGCAGCGCTTGACGATTATTTTCCCGGCATTCTCGCCACTAATCGGTTGGACGGGCGTACCTATGCCCTGCCGTGGTACGTCGATACCCGGTTGTTCTTCTACCGCACCGATCTCCTCGCCGCTGCCGGTTTCGCCGAGCCGCCGACCACTTGGGCGGATTGGTTGCGCGCGATGAACGCGCTCAAGGGCGCGGCGGGTTCGGAGCGCTACGCTATCTTGTTGCCGATCAATGAATGGCAGTTGCCGGTCATTCTGGCCTTGCAGCGCGGTGCGACGCTGCTGCGCGATCATGATCAGTACGGCAACTTCCAGGAACCGAGTTTTCGAGAAGCGTTCGCATTCTATCTGAGCTTATTCACGCAAGGTTTGGCGCCTCCAGTGAGCAATGCGCAGATGGCCAATCTTTATCAGGAATTCGCCAACGGCAAGTTCGCGATTTACGTCAGTGGTCCCTGGAACATCGGCGAGTTCGGGCGGCGGTTGCCGGCGGCGGTGCAGCCGCACTGGGACACTGCGCCATTGCCGGCGTTTGCTAGCGCAGCGGGCGTATCGCTGGCTGGCGGCGCCAGTCTGGCTCTCAGCCGCACCTCGTCCCGCCAGGAAGCGGCCTGGGCATTGCTGGCGTTTTTGGCCGAACCGACGCAGCAAGCGCGCTTCTATCAGCTGACTGGCGACCTCCCAGCTCGGCAGTCGGCTTGGCGCGATCCGGCGTTGGCTGGCAACCGTCATGCCCAAGCGTTCTGGCGTCAGTTGCAGAATCTGCGAGCGACCCCGCCGATACCGGAATGGGAACGCATCGCCAACCGCATCGCCTATTACGCCGAATTGGCGGTTCGCCAGGACTTGAGTCTCGACGACGCCTTGGCCGCGCTGGATCGGGACGTCGATCGGATTTTGGAAAAGCGGCGTTGGTTGCTGAGCCGAGGAGTGACGCCGTGAGCGGTCCCGAACGGCATGCCGCGTTGACCGCCTGGGTTTTTCTGGCCCCAGCTCTATTGCTGATCACCGTATTTTTCTTCCTGCCGGTTTTTGCGGCGTTGCTGTTGAGCTTTACCGATTTCGATATCTACGCGCTGGGTGATCTCGACCGGTTGCGCTTCGTGGGGTTCAGCAATTATCTGCAACTGTTGCAAAGTCCGCTGTTTTGGACGGCGCTCGGCAATACTTTTTATTTCGTGGTGGTGGGCGGCCCGTTATCGGTGGCGGTGTCCTTGGGCGCGGCGCTGCTGGTGAATTCGCGCCTGACCCGTTTTCCGGGATTTTTCCGCGCCGCTTTCTTTTTACCAGTGGTGACGACGCTGGTGGCGGTGGCGGTGGTGTGGCGCTATCTCTACCATCCCCATTACGGCGTGCTGAATTACGGATTGCATTTGCTTGGCATCGCCCCGATCGATTGGCTCGGCGATCCGGTCTGGGCAATGCCGGCCATTATTCTGTTGGCGGTGTGGAAGAATTTCGGCTTCAACATGATCATTTTCATCGCCGGTTTGCAAAATATCCCGCCGCAGCTTTACGAGGCGGCGCGCATCGATGGGGCCAGTGCCTGGCGGCAGTTTCGCTACCTCACCCTGCCTTTGCTGGGTCCAACCTTCCTGTTCGTCGCCTTGATGACCATGATCGGTTATTTTCAGGTCTTCGCGGAACCGTATGTGATGACGCAGGGTGGTCCGGCCAACCGCACGCTCAGCGTGGTGTTGCTGATGTATGAGGAAGGCTTCCGCTGGTGGAATATGGGCTATGCTTCGGCAACAGCCTTCGTCCTGTTCGCGTTGATCCTGGCGGCGACCCTGTTGCAATTGAAACTGCGGCGGTGAAATGCCCTGGAGCGCTGATGCTTCGAGATCGATCGAACGCATTGGCCGCCGGCAGTTTTGCCTGAACCGCCGAGAAGGGAAGCGTTCGCGTAGCGAGCGGGTTGAATGCAGGTTTTAACGGTCTAAAAATGCCAAACTTGATGAATCGAAGGGGGAAATCACCATGTTCGAGCGCCTATCCGCACTGCTCTGTGCCAGTCTATTGCCGCTAGCCGTGCAAGCGGCCAGTTACGATTGCACTCGCGCCGAAACGGCCGCTGAAATCGCCGTGTGCAGCAATCCCGGTCTCAATCGCATGGATGAAGATCTGGCGGTCGAGTATCGTTCTTTGTTAAACCAGCTACCGCCCCGCCGGGCTGAGTTAGTGCGACAGGATCAACGTTCCTGGCTGAATGCGCGCGACAGTTGCGGAGCGGATGTCCAGTGTCTTCGCGCCCGCTATCAGGAGCGTAGCGCGCGGTTGAACCAGTATTGAAAATGGGTTTTGAACGTTCATCCATCGAACGGTCATAAAATCGCTTTTCTTCGCTGACCGAGAGGGAAAACGCAGCTCTCTCTGAAATTCTTACCTCCTGAAAAGGAGGATGCGGTATTCAAGACCAATAAGAAACCGTCGTCGTCTTCGCAAAGAATGCCTGACGCATTACCCGCCTCGCCGCATTCGTCCACCTGTTGTTTCAACCCATCCAGAACCGGAACATGCCATGGCCGATCTGATCGTTTATTTCAAAAAACCCACCGACTGGGCCAATACCTTACACATCCATTTTTGGGACACTCGACCGCCAGTGACACTGATCGACTGGCCAGGTATGCCGATGAGTGCTACCGAAAACGATTGGTTCGTCTATCGGTTTAGTGGGGTCAGTACGTCGCGTCTGTTGTTTCACGACGGTCAAGGGCGGCAAACGATCGATTTACAGCGGGATCATCTCGGTTGGTATACCCTTGAAGGTGGTTGGTTCAACGACAATCCCGATGCTTTGTCGCCTCCGGGCGAATCCGGCGCGGGGGGTGGCGGCCCTTCTGGCGACAAGCTCACCGTCAAGACGCAGAATCCACAACCGGCGGTTCTGACCGGCAAGGATTTTCGGGAAGAAACCATCTATTTCCTGTTGACCGCCCGTTTTTATGAAGGCGATCCCAGTACCAGTTTCTTCTGCCGTGATCGGATCAAATTCAATCGCGAAACCGGCCAACCCGAAGATCCACACTGGCGCGGCGATTTCAAGGGATTGATTCAACGGCTCGATTACATTCGCGATCTCGGCTTTACCGCCATCTGGATCACCCCGCCGGTGGAAAATCGCAGCGGCCTCGATTATCACGGCTACCATGCCTACGACTGGACGCGGATCGATCCCCGACTGGAATCGCCGGATGCCACCTATCAGGATTTGATCGACGAGGCCCACAAACGCGGCATCAAGATTATCCAGGACGTGGTGGTCAACCATTCTTGCCAATACGGCATTCGCGACAAGGTGCATATCGACCACCTGCCGATCAAATACTACGTGCCGCAAGGTTCGGAACAGGGTCGGGTCAACCACGGACCGTATCAGGGTAGCCTCGGCAATTACGCCTGGCCGAACCGTGACGACATCGACAACCCCGTCGCGCCGGAGTGGTATCGGGAGCGGCACGCTATGGACCCGGAAGGTAAGGTTCCGCTGGTCGATCCTAAAACCGGCGAGACCGTACCCAAGCCCGGTTACAATCCCGGCCGCTTCTTCGGCATCGACGCCAACAATCTCGACCCCGAATGGTACATGCAGCACGGCTTCATCTGCGGCGGCGACTGGGAAAGCGCGGCGGTGCAGTTGAAACACATCGCCGGCGATTGCATCAACCTGGCCACCGACCGCCAGAACGTCAAGGACTATCTGATCGGTTCCATCAATCATTATCTCGACATGGGTGTGGACGCCTTGCGCATCGATACGGTGAAGCATGTGCCGCGCGATAACCTGCTGGAGTACGTCAACGCTTGGAAAGCCCACAAACCGGGCTTGTTCGTGTTCGGCGAAAATCTGGTGAAAGGCTATGGCTTTGGCGATCTGGGCGGTGGCGACAATGGTCCATCCTTCATCCGTCCGTGGTGGTACACGCGGCTGGGCCACGATCCGCGCGATCCCAATTCCGGCGGCGACTCCGGCTTTGCGGTGCTGGATTTTGGTCTGTTCTCCACCTTCCGCGACAATCTCAGCCGGGGCAGTTTCGGTGGCGTGAAGGCCGTGCTGGACATGGATTGGATTTTCGGCAACCCCTCGACCCTGGTCACTTTTCTGCAAAACCACGATGTTGGACCCGACAACGATTTCCGTTTCCGCTTCAAGGGTGACCAGTGGATGGCGGCGTCGGCCTATAATCTGCTGTGGACGGTACGCGGTATTCCCTGCCTGTATTACGGCGAGGAAATCGAGTTCATGAAGGGCGCGCCGCAGGACGTAATCGGCAACGACGATACGCTGGATCAAACCGGCCGCGCCTATTTCGGCGATCATCTGACCGATGAACGGATCGGCCAGACCCAAAATCATCCCCTCTACCAGCACATCAAGCGGCTGAATCAAATTCGCCGCGCTATCCCCGCGTTGCAAAAAGGGCCGATGAGCCACGTCAACGAGTGGGGCAGCGGCCTCAGCTTCGTCCGCGACCACAACGACGGCGAGAGTTATGTCGTGGTCGGGCTGGCCATTGGCGGCGATCAAGGGGTCAGCGTCGGCGGCGTCCGCAACGGTGTTTATCGCGATGCGGTAACCGGCAACGAAATCCATGTGGGCAATGGCCACCTTTCCTTCCATGTGCGCGGTAACTCCGCCGGAATCTATGTGCTGAATGGACCTGGCAAGATCGGCGTGGATGGGGTTTATTTGCGTTAGGGGATGTTGCGACTTTTTTGTAAAGTAGTCGTGACAATTATACGGTTGTTGGCATATGAAGTGTGCGCTAAATACAATCTATATTGTTGCGACTATTTAATTTTTATAACCATATTGATAATGTTTAAATAAAATGATACTATGTCTAAATAATTCAACTATTTGTAGGTGAAAATTTTCGAAAATCAGGATACGGCAACAATAAAATTTAAGTTCTAAAAGATCGGATCAAACCATTATGAGTAATGAAACAATGGACAAGCAAAAAATGACCACTACTAGTCTTGCAAGTCGTTTTCGCAGATCGATCATTTGGCTTTATATTGCTACCGTGATCGTGGCTATTCCAATTACTTATTTTCTTACAAAATATCAAATTTATGCAGAAGCGAACAAGGAGCTTTCGCTGTTAGTTGATATGGTGGCTTCTGTTCGAGAATATATCGCCAAGGATGTCCGTCAGGATTTATTAGACGCAAAATTGTTTCAATCGCCCGCTATTTCTGGTACGGTCACAACCAGCTTTGTTGCCAATCATTTTCTAAAAAAACAACCTGAGTATTATATCAAGATCGTTTCTGATAATCCCCTAAACAAAATGAACCTGCCTGAACCTCTCGAAACGGAGTTTTTAACGCAATATCGCGCTGACAAAGAACTAAAGCAAATAACCCAGGTAGGGGAAATAAAAGGCAAAGATTTTTTAATGTCCTCCCGTCCTGCCATTGCGCATCAAGAATGCATGATGTGTCATGGCGAACCTACAGAAGCTCCAGCGCCGATAACGGATAAATACGGTACGACTAGCGGCTATCATTACAAGCTTAATAGTGTCGTTGGTACCATTGGCGTTGGCGTGCCTTTGGCTGATATTAATACCTTGGCAGTACGGCACGGTATGATCGCGGTGGGCTTTATTACCCTCATTTTTGGCCTAATCTTTGTCATCATCAATGCATTGGTTAAGAAGAGTATTCTTGAGCCGATCACGGACATTACGCAAGCTGCAGTCGCCTTAAGCAAAGGCAACCTCGACCAGGAAATCAATATCAAACAAGATGGAAGTGAAATAGGCGAACTCGCGAAATCCTTCGAGTTGCTAAGACGCAGCCTAAAGTGGACGATGAACAGGCTAAAGAGTAATAAGCTATAGCGAGCCGAAAGTGACGGTGGTCGTGTGCGATCATGCGCTAGGATAGGTTGAACTGTCCTTGTCGAGATGAAACTCAGAGAATCATTATGCAAACCCAGTTTATCGTCGCGATCTTTTCGGGTCTTTTGGTGATTTCGAATTCAGTGATGGCTGAAGAGTGCGGTAGTCGATCAGGGGATTCTGTTTATGTCATGGATTGCATTGCAGAGCGTTATAGATCGGCAGATCAAGAATTAAATGAAATCTATAGCGAGGCGCTGAAATCGCTTTCAGACGAAGGAAAGAAAAAACTCGAAGACGCTCAGAAAGCATGGTTTCGATATCGCGATGCCAGCCTTGCCTTCATCACGGAAGTCAATCGAAAAACCGGGTCCACCGGTAATGTGATCATCGAAGATTACAGAGTCACGCTAACGAGAAAACGAGTTGCGGAACTGAGATATGTGCTGAAAGGCCCCGAGGCAGGTCCAGCCGAATGGTAGCCGGTATCGGTTTATCCTCGTCGGGGAATCGCTGATCCGTCCCACTGCCGGGCGAGCGACCCGAGTGTAATGGACATCGAACCCGGCGACATATAGCCTTCCATTTTCATTTGTGGAAAACAAACTATAATGGTAACAAACAAATTCGTTTTTATTGATGGTTAGCCCATGTTAAAACTCGAAGAGATGATCGATGTCCCGGAAGGCCGAGAAATCAAGAGAGCGATAGCGGTCAAAATGATCATTCTCGGCTTCAAAACCTAAGACATTTGCGATGTACTCGATGTGTCCGACTCGTTTGTGAGCAAATGGAAAACGATTTACGAAAACGAGGGTGCCGGTGGGCTGCGGTTGCGCTATAAAGGCACCCGATTCAGGGCAATCGCGCTATGCGGGGGGGTTGACAGGAGGTGGACTGCCGGGGTAATGGGGACGCGATTGATCGGATGGATAAACCAGATGCTGCCCCAGCGACTCGACCCGCGCCCGTATTCTGCCAATCGGCCCGACCCGCGCCGCGAGACGCGGAACAAGCTCCACAAACTCCATGATATTCTGATGATTGTCCTCTGTGCGGTGTTGAGCGGGGTGGAGGACTGGGTGGGGATGGAAGCGTTTGCCGAGGAGAAGGAAGCCTGGTTGCGGGGGTTTTTGGAACTGCCCCCCAGCATGACGCGGTGACCGGCAATGAAACCACCGTCGATTACGGCAGCATTTTTCCATGTGCGTGCCTAGTCTGCCGGGCTCTATGCGCCGAGCAAACTAGGCAAGATCGTTTGGACGAGGTTTGCTCGATCACGCAGCCCGTGAAGTTATGCCAACCGAATCCAGCAGCATTCGACCGCGCATAACCTGGCATCCAAGGACTTCAAAAATGACCAACTCACTCATTATAATGAGCATTTATCCGATGGTTCCGCCCTGAGAGGTATAAAAAACTTAATTCCCATCATGGTCGTTACCATTGTCGTTCTTGTCCGCCACAAGCGATACGGGCAGGCGGATGCGCAGAAACTCGGTGTCGTCCGAAGCCAGTTCTCGACCACCGCCATAAGGGAAATTATTATCGTTGGCCACCAGCAGCGTGCGCGGATCGAGTATTAACACATTCTCGATAGTGACATAGGGGAAGGTGAAAACTTGGCTGCCATCGCCGTCAAGGTCGAATGGATCAGCGAGGTTCATCAAGTCGACCAACTCCATCTTGCGCGCCACGCCACCGTCGGCGACGTCCTCGATGTCGATCAGATAGACCTTCTTAAAGGGAGTTGGGATCGGGGCAGTGGCGGTGCTGCCGTTACGCTCCAGCACGACGAAGCGTTGATCGTCAACCGCAACCATGTCACCGATATTAGTCCCGTTGGCGTCCAGCTTGTAAATGAATTGCCGGCCGGTGTATTGCTCGCTGGAAATATCGAATTCGTCGATGCGTAGGGTTTTGTCTGGATCGCCGGTCACGGTGCCTTCGAGTAGTGTGTAGAGTTTGGTGCCGCTCTTATTGATCGCCATTCCTTCGAATCCGCGCGAGCTACCGAGGTTGGCGACTGCTTTTCCGGCCAGAACGTCCTTGTTCTGCGGCGCATAAACACCCGGTAGCGGAATCTCGCTACGCAAGACGGTGCCATTAGCATCGGTTTTGATCAAGTAGGGCCCGAATTCGTCGCCGAACCAGTAATTGCTCCAACGATCGCGCCGGAAGGATTCAATGTCGAAATCCGCGCCGGTCAGTAGACGACCCGCGCGGATTCTCGCATCGACTGGAGGATTGGCGGGATTGTTGTAGTAATTGGCATAGTCGGCCTGAATGGGTACGGTGAGTTTATGGCGCGTATCATTGAGTTCCAGTCGGGTACGGGCGTTGAATGTTGATCGTTCCCTGCCGCTGTTCCAGTCCGCCGGATTGATGGTGCCCGTACCGCCCTCTTGAGTATGCCAATTGATCTTCAGCGTGTAAGCACGAAGCATGGCATCTGCCGAATTGTTTTGAGCACCAAAACCGTTGTCGACCAGAAAATGGAAGACATCTTCGTGTGGTCCCGCAAGTACGCCCGAGAAGCCCTGTACCGGTTGGCGATTCACGAAAGGCGGCGTGTTGGTGCCGTAGGGGTTGGGTGCAGCGAACTGGCCCGAAGTAGGACCATCTGCAAAAGTGGCGGCCGGCATCCGTGCCCAGCCTGTCAACATCTGGGCATGGGTGGTGTCTGTGAAGAGCAGAAGCGAAGCAGCCAACGGAGCTAAGGTACAGGATAGGGACGGCATGGTGCGCATGGTTTTCCTCTTAACGGTTATCCAATCGCGGTATTTCTGTCTAGGCAACGCGCTGTGAGCGTTTGAGCCGATACCGGCAATCTACAAAAAGGCTATACGACCGATCCCCCGATGTTCCTTACAGATGACCGATGGATTTCGACTAGCTTTTGCTGAGGATTGTGCCGATGGACCGTTACAGAACCGTTGCAGGAAAACGCGACAGCATTGTCGAGGATGATCCGGAAGATGGAGAGAAAGGCCGCGATCGTTGAATGAGCTGGAAACTCGTCTGGGAGCACGATCTAGTTCGATTGAACGAGAGCGGATCTTGATTCGAGGGAATGTCGGTTGGTCCGCATAAAAGGCCAGAGGAGTCGGTCAATAGCATTTTATGCCGGCAACCTCACTCACTATTTACGGCAACACATCCTCACTACGCAGATGCGATTCCGGTAGCTGTGGCCCTGGTGCGCCAAGCGGCTCATTGACAAACAGCGGACACGGCCGCTCGCTGGCCTGCCAGCAGTCGATGAATTCGCCCCAATGCGGGTTTTGCTCCCGGCCTGCTGCGAGGTAATCCAATAGATTTTGCACGCTGGCGTTGTGGCCGCGCGGGCTGAGGCGTGTGTTCAGATGTGCCCAGCGCAGATAAAGCACATAGGTATTCAGCACGTCGCCTTCGCAGTAACGGTCGATCGCGGTGTAATCGCCGGCGGCGACCAAATCCGCCACCTCATCGCCGTGGCCGTTCCATTTTCCTGGTAGGCCCAAGGCTCGCGCCGCTTCATCCAGGCCCAAGCGCGGCGACGCGCCGTAATCGCAAAGCGTATCCATCAAATCGCAGTGCCAATGGGTTTGAAAGCGGTAGTCGTAACCGAAACGGGGGTCGGTGCGATGCCAGTTGTAAGCGGCCAAACCGTGCACCAGCGAGCGCTGTTTGAGCACGGCGACATCGAAACCACGCCCGTTCCAGGTCACCAAACGCGGCTTGTTCCGATCCACCATCCGCCAAAACCCGGCCAGAATGTTTCGCTCGCCCCGGTCGGCGATGCTGGCCGAACCTACCTTGCGAATGACATAGCGCTCGCTTTCGCCATCGTGCTCGATCCGCGCCAACAGAAATCCGAGCGTGATGATTTCGTGCTGGATCGGTTTGGGAAATGCCTCCGGGTCGCGGTCCGCTGGCAGGAGTTCCACATCGGGACGGGTTTCGAGATCGATGACGAGGAGATGGAGAGGAATAGCCATGCTGGTTTACTGGCGTCGCTGTTCGATGGTGGAGATAAACCGAGTTATTCGTAGTCCTCGACATGGGCAGTCTGGAGATTCTCCCGATAGAACTGCTCCAGTTCCGATTCGAAGAAAAATTCATTTTCGCCGAAGGCCGGCTTGAGTTCGCTCAGCCAGGTCGCCTGTGCGTCATATTCGGCGAAGAACGGCCGATGTATCCAGTCCGGGTTACGGCCCTGGATGAAGCGCAGCACGATCACCTGTTTCCCTTGCGCCTCGCTCACCCCCAGTACCTGTATCTTACCCGGGTTGGCGGACATACTGGGTCCGCGCACCGTGCGGCATAGGCCGCTCACCCGTTGGTAGGCCTCGCGGAAGATTTCCCAGGCGCGGACCAAGGGTACGGCGAAGTAATGTTGGGCGCCGGTGTCCCGGGCGACGAACATGTAATAAGGGATACAACCCAGATCGACCTGGGTATTCCACATCTCGGTCCACAGAACCGGATCGTCGTTGATATGGGCCAGCAAGGGTGACTGAGTGCGAATGATGGCGCCCGTCTCCCTGATCCGGGCAATGGCTTGGCGCACCGGCTCGGGTTCTAGCTCTCGCGGGTGGTTGAAATGAGCCATGATGGCCAGGTGTTTGCCGCAGTCGCCGATCTTGCGGAACAAGGCGAGCAGATCCTCTGCCTCACCGTCGGCGAGAAACTTGTAGGGCCAGTATGAAAGCGCCTTCGTGCCGATGCGGATATGCCGCAAATTGGGCAGATCGGCTGTGAGTAGAGGTTCGATATATTCCGCCAAATGATGGACGGACATGATCAGCGGGTCGCCGCCCGTGAACAGCACGTCGGTCACTTGGGGATTAGCCTGTAGATAGGCCACCAGCCGATCGGCTTCGCGGCTCGCGAACCTAAATTCGGACAGGCCCACGAATTGGGGCCAGCGGAAGCAGAAACTGCAGTAAGCATGGCAGGTCTGGCCCTGGCGAGGAAAAAACAGCACCGTCTCCCGATACTTGTGTTGCATGCCGTCCAGGGTTTCGCCCTCCAGGGTCGGGAGATTATGGCTGATCTGGCCGGCTGGATGCGGATTGAGTTCCATGCGGATGCGGTTGGCCGTCTCTCGGATGGTGGCGTTGTCGGCGCCACCTTTCATCAGCCTGGCGATGTCCTCGTAATGGTGAGGCAGCAACATCTCGCGCTGGGGAAAAGTGAGAATGAACAAGGGATCATCTGGCGCCCGATCCCAATCGATTAGATGGTCGACGATAAAATTGTTAGTTTTGAAGGGCAGGACTTGGCCTACTACTTCGATGTCGAATTTCAGCTCCTCGGACAGACGCGCCATCTGGGGGATACTGCGAAAGTTGCCGAGCGCGTAGGCCTTGTATGGGTTGGTGTCGGTCATGGGTTCGCTTTCTCATACGGCTTGTCGTTGGTAAGGCGGTGCTGATACGCTGGTTAGGCAGAAGTGTGTTCCAGCGTGGCAAGACAGAGCAATCTTACGGCATCCTACGAGGTGCACAATGGCACGGCGTCATTCTCTCTCCCCCAACGTTCACCTGAACCTCAACGTCAGGGGGCTGAAGCAATCCGCTACCTTGGCCATCAACGAGAAAAGTACCCAGCTTATCAAAGAAGGACGACAAGTCTATCGACTGGGCCTGGGGCAATCCCCTTTTCCCGTTCCCCAGCCGGTAGTGGACGAGCTGCGGGCTAATGCTCATCAGAAAAACTATCTGGCAGTACGTGGGTTGGCTGGCCTGCGCGAGGCGGTAGCGGCCTATCATCGGCGCATGCATGGTATCGAGCGTGACACTGATGATGTGCTGGTCGGGCCAGGCTCCAAGGAGCTCATGTTCATTCTGCAATTGGTCTATTACGGTGATTTGGTCATCCCTACCCCCAGCTGGGTATCCTATGCTCCCCAGGCTAAAATTGTCGGCCGGCAGATTCGCTGGGTGCCTACCTTACCAGAGAATGACTGGCGGCTCATGCCCGATGAGCTGGACCGGCTCTGCCACGAAGACCCCAGCCGGCCTCGCATCGTCATGCTCAACTACCCTTCCAACCCGACCGGCGACAGCTACACTCTGGAGGAACTCAAGGCTCTGGCGAGAGTGGCGCGGAAATATAAGGTGATTCTGGTCTCAGACGAGATTTATGGCGAACTGCATCATCGCGGTCAACATGTCTCCATCGCGCGCTTCTATCCCGAGGGTACCCTCATCAGCGGGGGGTTATCCAAGTGGTGTGGAGCAGGGGGTTGGCGGCTGGGCACGTTCACCTTTCCGCATGCCCTGCGCTGGTTGCTGGAAACCATGGCGATTGTGGCTAGCGAAACTTACACCTCCACCAGCGCGCCGATTCAGTATGCCGCCATCCGCGCCTTCGAGGGGGGAATGGAGATCGAGCAATATCTAGCTCAATCCCGCCGGGTATTGCGCCACCTCGGGCGCCATGTTTGGCGTCGTCTTCAGGCGTGCGGAGCCAGAGTGTCCGAGCCGGTGGGCGCCTTTTATCTTTTTCCTGACTTCAGCGCGCTGCGGGGCAAGCTGGCGGAACGGGGTATCCGCGATAGTGCCAAACTGTGCACAACCTTGCTGGAGGAAACAGGGGTAGCCACCCTGCCGGGAGTGGATTTCGGCCGTCCCCTCGACGAATTGACCTTGCGCCTCGCCTATGTGGATTTTGACGGTGCCCGGGCCTTGGTCGCCGCCCAACAGCTCCCGCCCGGCAAGGAGCTGGATAAAGCGTTCCTGGAGCTTTACTGCCCCAACGTGGTTCATGCCATGGAAGCCCTCAGCCGCTGGATGCAGCAATAGATTGGACCGTTTTGCGCGTCGCGTCGCCCATCCAGTGAGAGAGCATCCAGTAGCGGGAGGCAAATGCTCAATCCGCCAACCGCCAGCGCACAGTTTCCCCGGCCCGCAGGGGAATCAACGTATCCGTACCGAACGGAAAGCGATCGGGAACTGACGTTGGTTGGCGGAGCAGGGTGAGGATTTTGGTGTTGCGCGGCAAGCCATAGAAGTCCGGGCCGTGGAAGCTGGCAAAGGCTTCCAGCTTATCCAGAGCGCCGGCCGATTCAAACGCTTCGGTGTATAGCTCCAGTGCGGCGTGGGCGGTGTAGCAACCGGCGCAGCCGCAGGCGGTTTCCTTGCCTTGACGGGGATGCGGCGCGCTGTCAGTGCCAAGAAAGTATTTTGGGTCACCGCTGGTGGCGGCTCGAATTAAGGCTTGGCGGTGATGTTCGCGCTTGAGGATTGGTAGGCAGTAATAATGCGGCTGGATGCCGCCTTGGAAAATGGCGTTGCGATTGTAAAGCAGGTGATGGGCGGTGATCGTGGCCGCGATCGTGGCCGGTGCCGCGCGCACGTACTCCACCGCGTCTTGGGTGGTGATGTGCTCCAACACGACCTTTAAAGCGGGGAAGTCGCGAATTGTTGGCATCAAAACCCGTTCGATGAAAACCGCTTCACGATCAAAGACATCCACTTCCGGGTCGGTAACCTCGCCGTGAACCAGCAGCGGCAATCCGTGCGCCTGCATCATCTCCAGCACCGAATAGATGTTGCGAACGTCGGTTACACCGGAATCGGAATTGGTCGTCGCGCCGGCCGGATAGAGCTTGCAAGCGACAACCTGATTCGAGTCCTTGGCACGGACGATTTCGGTGGGTGATGTGTTATCGGTCAAATATAACGTCATCAACGGTTGGAATGTCGATCCAGCCGGTATCGCGTCTAGAATCCGCGCCCGATAAGCTAAGGCCTGTTCGGTCGTGGTCACCGGCGGCCGCAGGTTGGGCATGATGATGGCGCGGGCGAATTGGCGGGCGCTGTGCGGGAGCACCGCACGCATCGCATCGCCATCTCGCAGGTGCAGATGCCAATCGTCGGGGTGGGTCAGGGTCAAGGTGTCCATGGCGGATTTCATTGAGTTTGCAGGGATGAAGCTGCGCGGAATTATACGCTCGCCACGCCTTGACGCCTGAAGGCAAAACCTTAAGCTAGCGGCTTGCGGTGGCTTGGGCCGATGATGGTTCGAGCCGCTCTTGTCGGCTCGCCCGCCTGATCGGTGGGGGTGGATTGAAACATGAGGAGCGTTATGTCCGATATCAAGAAAGTCGTGCTGGCCTATTCGGGCGGGCTGGATACTTCGGTGATCCTGAAATGGTTGCAGGATGTCTATCAGTGCGAAATCGTAACCTTTACCGCCGATTTGGGGCAAAACGAGGAATTGGAACCTGCGCGGGAAAAAGCGCTGAAATTCGGCATCAAGCCGGAAAATATTTTTATCGATGACCTGCGCGAGGAATTCGTACGTGATTTCGTGTTTCCCATGTTCCGGGCAAACGCGATTTACGAGGGCGAGTATCTGCTGGGCACTTCGATCGCCCGGCCGTTGATCGCCCAGCGGCAGATCGAAATCGCGGTGCAAACCGGCGCCGATGCCATCTCTCATGGCGCCACCGGCAAGGGCAACGATCAAGTGCGCTTCGAGCTGGGCGCCTATGCCCTGAAGCCCGATATCAAGATCATCGCTCCCTGGCGGGAATGGGATCTGTTGTCGCGTGAGAAGATGCTGGCCTACGCTGAGCAGCATGGCATTCCGGTGGAAATGAAACGCGGGACCAAATCGCCGTATTCGATGGATGCCAACCTGCTGCATATTTCCTACGAGGGGGGCGTGCTGGAGGATCCGTGGAGCGAGCCGGACGAGGCGATGTGGCGCTGGTCGGTGTCGCCGGAAAGAGCGCCCGATCAGCCGCGCTATGTCGAACTGGAGTTCCGCAACGGTGACATCGTGGCCCTCGACGGCGAAGCCCTGACGCCGGCTGCGGTACTAGCCAAGTTAAATCAAGTGGGCGGCGAGCACGGTATTGGCCGGCTGGATCTGGTCGAAAACCGCTATGTCGGCATGAAGTCGCGTGGCTGCTACGAGACCCCCGGTGGCACCATCATCCTCAAGGCGCACCGAGCGATGGAATCGCTGACCCTGGATCGGGAAGTGGCGCATCTCAAGGATGATCTCATGCCGCGCTACGCCAGCCTGGTCTACAACGGCTACTGGTGGAGCCCGGAGCGGAAAATGTTGCAGACCATGATCGATGCCTCGCAGGCGACGGTGAATGGCACGGTGCGGGTCAAGCTATACAAGGGTAATGTGATCATGGCCGGTCGCAAGTCGGACGACAGCCTGTTCGATATGAACATCGCGACCTTCGAGGACGACGCCGGTGCCTACGATCAGAAAGACGCTGGCGGATTTATCAAACTCAATGCCCTGCGGATGCGGATCGCGGCGCTGAAGGGGCGGCGGTAGTGGCAAGGCCTGCGGGTTCCGAAAGGGGCCCGCCGGTTTCGTTCGCGATCCGGTGACGGGAGAAATGTCATGCGTATTCTGCATACCATGTTGAGAACGGGTGATCTGGACCGTTCGATCCAGTTTTACACCGAAGTATTGGGAATGAAGTTGCTGCGCCGAAAGGATTATCCGGCGGGTGAGTTTACCTTGGCTTTCCTGGGCTATGGCGACGAATCGGACCATACGGTCATCGAACTCACCTACAATTGGGGTGTGGATCGTTACGAGATGGGAACCGCTTACGGCCATATCGCCATTGAGGTCGACGATGTTTATCGAGCCACCGAGGAAGTCAAGAATCGTGGTGGCAAGATTTTGCGCGAAGCCGGTCCAATGAATGCCGGAACCACGATCATTTCGTTTATCGAAGATCCGGATGGTTATCCAATCGAGTTAATTGGGGCGAAGTAGCATTACCCTACTCGCGCCGGCCTCGCTGGCGATTGGCAAGGGGGCTATGAGCGATGATCAGCAAGGCATTCAACAAGATTCAAATCAGCACGACCGGCGCCGCCATTTTTATGGAACATGGTGGCTCCGGTCGTCCTGTGCTGTTTTTGCACGGCTATCCGCAAACTCATGCGATGTGGCATCGGGTCGCGCCGCAGTTGACAAGCGAGTTTCGGGTGATCTGTCCGGACTTGCGTGGTTACGGCGATAGCTCCAAACCGAAAAGTACCGCCGATCACGGCGCTTACTCCAAGCGGGCGATGGCGCGGGACATGGTTGAAGTGATGGAGTATTTCGGCTATCGGGAGTTTATGGTGGTTGGCCATGATCGGGGGGCGAGGGTCGCGCACCGCATGGCGCTCGATTATCCGGATCGCGTCAAAAAAGCCTGCGTGATGGACATCGCGCCGACCTATCACATGTTCAAGCATACCGATCAGGCGTTCGCCACCGGCTACTATCACTGGTTTTTTCTGATCCAGCCCAATGGCTTGCCCGAACGGATGATCGGAGCCGATCCGGCTTACTATCTCACCGAAAAATTAAAGCGCTGGAGTGCACCGGAAGCCCGGTTCGCGCCGGAAGCGATATCCGAATACATTCGCTGTTTTAGCAATCCGGAAACGATTCGGGCATCCTGCGAGGATTATCGAGCAGCGGCCAGTATCGATTTACAGCACGATGAGGCGAGTCTCGGTCAAAAAATCCGTTGTCCGCTCTTGGTCCTGTGGGGAGCGAAAGGCTTTGTCCACCGCACCTATGACATGCTGGCAGTTTGGCGGGAATATGCCGAGCAGGTAGAAGGTAGGACATTGGATTGCGGCCATTTTCTGCCGGAAGAACAGCCGGATGAGGTGGTGGCGGTGTTGCGTGAATTTTTCGGAAAGGAATAGCGGACATGGGTCAGAATAAATTGTTAGAGTTTCGAAAACGTCGTGGATAAAGAACAGTTAGAAAAATACTTGAAAGAAGCGGAGGAAAACGCTCCCCCGATGTTTCATCCCGTTTTTGAACGGAATGAAGGCGCATGGTTTCCTGGCAATGAAGTTGGAAGCATAGCAAGTATTATTTCGCATGCATGGGAAGATGTTCTTTGTCTAATTGACATCAGAAAGGACAGAAGTTCAGATTATGAACGCAGACTTCTATTCAAGTATATAATTATTGAACTGCGTTCTATCATAGAGCAACTGGAAAAGCTACAAGGCATTATTTTTACATTTGTTCGAGGCAATCCAGAGAAAAGTATACGCAGCGGTCAAATCACAAATCAAGAAGCTGAAGAGATCAGGTCGCTTTTCAAAAAGTACCATTCAATCAAAAAAACGGTAGAAAACGATATCATCAAGATTAGAAATGGTATTGGAGCACATCGTGGCAATCAACCATGGAAAGATATTATGGAACAATGGGACAAGCTAGATCCAGAGGCATTTCGCCCGCTATTTGAAGTAATCCCAGAGTTATTTGAGCGCATAATTAGCCTGGATATTTATGACTGGACACGAATCCCCGAAGAGGGTGTAATTGAGATATGTTGCAGCGGACTAAAACAGCCCTAACAAAAGGTTCAAGGCGACCCCAAACCGCGCTTCTAGCTTGGGGTTTGTTTCAGGCCTCGGTGAAAGGGTTTGGGTCGCCCTTAGCCTTACGTTAAGGAGCGCAAATCGGGTTCGCGGCCGGGATTAGTGATTTGTGGCGCGGTTTCCACGGGCTAGTCGCTTCTCGGAAATCCCGGCATCGAGCTGTCAGGTTGTGGGATAGAGTTCTGGCAATGCTGATCCCTTCGATCCATTTTTCACTTGTTCTGGATCGGCCTCTTTTAGCGGGCCCGAAATCGTTCGATAAAAGTCCTCGCCGTTCCAAGGATGCCCACCGCCTTGATACAGGCAGTGATCGAGCTTTTCCAAGGCATCGCGCGTCTCTTGATGGTCAATTTGCTTGGCCACACCGAGCACCGATCGTGGCGGATGGTCCGGCCACTGTACCTTTGCCCAGTGTAAAAGCGCCTTTTTCGTCCACTCCGCGTCATTAGCCTGACATGCGCGCTTCAGCTCGCGCCATGCTTCGCGTTGGGATAGAGAACGCTTCTCTTGTTCGCCCATCGATTGCGCGATGACTCGCGCCTGGCTGATGCGCGTCCGCCACCAGAGCAGCAATGTTGCGATCCAGGCGATCAACAGTGTCAGGGCGACCCAAGGCCAATAGGAAGCCTGGTCGGACACACTCGCTAGAGATTGTGACGGAGGCGCCTTGGTCGCCGGGGCTGGCGATTTTGGAGGTTCAGGCTTGGCAATCGTGTTCGGCTCCGAGAAATCAGCCGGCGTTTTGGTCGCTTGCTGTGCGGGAAGCGACGGCTGGACAGGTGTCGATGAAGCCGCCGGAGCGCCGGTGACGGTGATCTTGCGGGCGGGGATAATCGCCTCGCGTGGCGTGTCGGCTTGGGTATCCCACCAGGGAATATGAATCTCCGGCAGTAGGAAAGTACCGGCGCGTGTGGGGACGATGGCGATTTTCTGTTCGCGCTGACCCAACACGACCCCCGTATCGGATTTGGTTTCGGTCGTCGATTGATCCGGGTAGAGTTTTAAATCCGCTTGGGTGGGTAGCGACAACTCTGGGAGCTGGGCACCGGTCAATCCGCGAGTTTTGATCACCCAGGTGCGGGTGACCGGTTCACCAACCCGGAAGGTCGGCGGATCAGGCGACCAGGACTCCGTCACCGTCAAATTGTCCGCCGGCAACCAGGCCCCCGTGTTGGATTGCGGCGGACGCGCCTTAACCGTGACCTGGGCTGATTGGCCGCGTACCTGTACCGGGCGAGTGGCCTGGAATAAGGAGTTGAAAGCATTGGAGCCAAATGGGTTACCGCCCGGACCGAAGAAATCGTTATCGACCGATTGCCGGTTGGTGTCCGGAACCTGTGCGGAGAAAATCGGCGATTCGATAGTCAGTGCGCCGCTGCTCTGAGGAAAGATCGCATAATGCTGTTCGATGACTCCATAACGCCGGCCATTGCGCTGAGTCACATATTGCCGAGTATCGCCTAAGCGCTCGATGAGTGAATTCCCCGCCTTGGGATCGGTGAGCTGGGGTTGGCGTGGTGTCACCGCATAATAAATCCGCACCACATCAGTCACCTGTTGCTGCACATAGGCGGAATTCGGTTTGATTTCCGACTCGATGAAAATATCGGGTGGCGCCCCTCCCGCGTGGGCCGTGCCTGCTTTGGTGACCTTGATGATGATCGGTTGGGTGTGCTGATTGCCCACCGTCAACGCCGGAATGGTGAGTGATCCGGTTTTTTGCGGGGCCAGCGTCAAGGTCCAGCGGGTCTTGGCCTCTACGGTGCCATTGATGATATTGACCTGATTGGCCTTGGCTGTCCCTAGAATCTGGAAATCCGGGGACAGTGGTGATAGATCGGGTTCGCTGGAACTACGCGCCGATACCTCGATGACCAGGTGCATGGTTTCACCTTCGGCAACCGTGTCGCGATCCACGAACGCATTGGTCTCCTGGGCCCAGGCAGGAAAAACCCCTAAACCCTGAACCAGTCCCAGCAACAAGATACAAAGCCAGCGCTTCATCATCATTCTCCTCTCCGCGCTGCCTGTTGTTGACGACGCAAATGTTCCACCCAGAATTTTCGGCGCAGTAACCCACCCGGATCATCCGGTATGCGCTGTAACCACTGATTCATCGCTTGCTGGCTCTCCGATTGTGGCGGTGGCTCCTTGGAACCGGCAGCGGCGGTTTGTCGATCGGAGTCTTGCGGCGGTTGCGACGCCGTCGGATTGGTTTCGGCCGGATGTTGATCTTGGTCGTGATCGGGTTTCGGTTGTCCCGAATGGGCAGTGGAAGATTCAGGGTGATGATCTTCGGCTTTCGGTTGTTCCGGAGTGGATGCTGTGGAATCCGATGGTTTTTCTTGCTGTTCTTGCTGGTTCTGTCCTGATGGTTGATCAGCAACCTGATTGGTTGATGCATTTTGGCCTGCGGATTTCCCGTTTTCCGGGTGTTCCGGCTGATTGCCCTGTTGGTTTTTTTTCTGGGATTCCTGGTTATTTTTTGGGTCGGCCGGCGATTGCTTGGATTGATCGGTAGATGGATTTTTCGGCGATTGCTGGCCTTGATCGCCACTTTGACTGTGCTGATCCTTTGGGTTTTTCTCGGATTGTTGTTGTTGTTGTTGTTCGAGCAATTTTTCCACCAGGGCTTTGTTATGGCGCGCATCGGCGTTGGTCGGGTTCTGCTTCAACGCTTCGTCGTAAGCAGCGACCGCTTCTTGCAGTCGGCCCAGATAAGCCAAGGCATTCCCACGGTTGTAAAGGGCATCGGCGCCATCCAGCTGGCTAAAACTCTCCAGGGCTTTTTCGTAGTCACCGGCCCGATACCGCGCCGAGCCCTTCCAAGCGGGATCTTGAAACAGCTCGGCTGCTTGTTTCCCTTCACCGGCTTGCAGAGCCTGCATCCCCTGCTGATCGGGACGTGCCCACCAATCCTGCCAACCCGAGGCCGCCGCCGGGTCCGGCACCGTCAACACGCCGAGTAGCAACACGACTAGCCAACCACGTCGAAAGGCGAGGGCCGCCAACGGCAACATGATCAGCACCAGCCACGGCCCTTCTTCCCGCCAACGATCCATCGACTGCCGAGAAGAGGAGTCGGGTCGAACTTCGCGAGCTTGGGCCGTCGTATCGGATGACAGGGCATCGATGTCTTTATCGTCCGCGCTGAGAGGCACGAAACGGCCACCGCCCTGATGCGCCAGTTCACCCAGCGTCGCCGGGTTAAGTCGTGGTACGACGATGGCTCCGGTAGCGTCTTTCAGGAAACCGCCATCGGCGAGGGGAATCGGTGCCCCTTCCGTCGTACCGACTCCTAATACGGAGATTCGCCGCCGGTGGGCGCGTAAGTCGCTCACTGCTTCCAAGGTTGCTGCCGGATCGTCATAACCATCGGTGACTAAGACGATCTCTCCATGATCCTGAATCCCGGCCTGACGCAGTAATTCGTCAGCCATCCGCAATGCCGTGTGTGCGTGATCGCCGGGGGCCGGCATGAGTTCGGGGCTGAGCGTCGGCACCAGAGCGGCGATGGTTTTGGTGTCGTCGGTCAGGGGCGATACGACAAACGGTTCACCGGCAAATACCACCAGCGCGGTTTGTCCTTCCCGATAGCGTGCCAACAGATCCAATACCTTGAAACGGGCACGAGCGATGCGCGATGGACGCAGATCGGTCGCCTCCATGGATGGCGAGAGATCCAGGACGATGACGTGAGCGGCCTGAGTCCTGTAGACCGGTTGGGGCAGTTTTTGCCAAACCGGACCGGCTAACGCGACGACCGCCAAGGTCCAGCCGATCATCAATAAAATGAGCGGCAAGCGATGATGCGGGGCACGGCGGATCAACAATTCCGCCAACAGATGAGGGTCGCACTGTTTCTCCCAGGCGGACGCTCGACCTGTCTGATGCAGCAAGCGCCAAGCGATGACGGCCAACGGCAACAGCGCCCACAGCCACTCCGGCCGTAGCCAGTGAAATTCGGACAACGCGTTCATTGGCTGACTCCGCTCCGAGTGGGGCTTGCTGCAATGTCGTTGACGCGTACCTGTGGCCACCAAGATAAACGGCGGGCGGCGAGGAGGATGGAAATCACTAACGCGAGGCTGAGCGGCCAGATGAATAAGGATTGATGCGGTCGAAAATACTCGGTATCGCGGGTGGTGGGTTCCAAACGATCCAATTCTTGATAGATCGATTCCAGGGATTCGGTGTCGGTAGCGCGAAAGTAGCGGCCACCGGTGATTTCAGCGATGGCTTTCAGGGTCGCTTCGTCTAAATCAGCCGAGGGGTTAATGACCTGGGGGCCGAAAAAGGTATCGCGGCGCATCGGTTTGGCACCGAGCCCAATAGTGTAGATGCGCAAACCTTCCTTGGCCGCCAGTTCAGCGGCTTGGCGCGGCGCTACTTCCCCAGCGGTATTCGCGCCATCGGTCAATAGAATCAAGACCCGGTCCTTGGTGCCGGCTGCTCGCAAGCGCTTCAGCGCTAGCCCGATGGCATCGCCGATGGCGGTTTTCTCTCCCGCCAGCCCGATCACCGCTTCGTTTAATAGGGTGGCCACAGTATTGCGATCGAAGGTCAACGGAGTTTGTCGGTACGCTTGTGAACCAAACAGAATCAGACCCAGTCGGTCGCTCGCGCGCCGCTCGATGAAAGTTCTGGCGGCTGCCTTGACGACTTGCAGACGATTGGCCGCATGTCCGTCGAGCATGAAATCTTCCGATGCCATACTGCCCGAGATATCGACCGCCATCAGCAAATCGCGCCCACTGACCGGCAAGGCAACCGGTTCGCCGAGCCACTGGGGTTGCGTCGCCGCGAACACCAAGAGCAACCACGCCAGCCACGGCGCCATTTTCAGCCAGCGGCGTTGCAAGGATTTCCGTTGGCTGGGTTCGTTGCCAAGCGCTAGAACCTCCTCCAGGAAGGGAACACGCAGTGCTGGGCCGTCGTTAACGGGAGCAGGCGGCAACCCACGCATCACCAACCAGGGTAAGGGTAGGGCGAGTAAGGCCCAAGGCCATGCGAGATGAATCATGAGGTGGTCGCTCTTTGCTTGCCGACACCTTTGATCCAAGCTTCGGCGACGTTCAGTAATGCCGCGATCTCCAATGTTTCGGCGGGCCGATAAGGTGCTCGGATCAACGTGCGTCCGGGTCCTGCGCTGAACTGCTGGTTGCCACCGGTGCGATCCAGAAATTGCAGCCATGCGTCGCCGACCAGACCGGCCACCTGGTTCCGGGGAAAGTAGGCCAAGGCCAAGCGACGTAACAACGCGGAAATTCCTGCCGCGACTGCGGTTCCATCGCCATTACGTTGAAAATCGACTCGAAGCCGCGCCAATTCGGCGAGTGCTGCCCGTCGAGGTGTCTGCCGCTGGCGATAACGCCATAACCCAAACAATCCGGCAACGACGATGAGCGATAACAGGGCTAACAGCCACCAGCCTGGCGCGGGTGGCCACCAGGAAACCGGTTCGGGGAGATGAATATCCCGCAGGTTCGCTAAGGGGTCTGCCGTGGGCATGGGACTATGGCCGAGTCACGCGGGCGCCGGGACGTCGATGATGAACCAATAATCCACGACGCAAGGTTTCAGGTACCGGCTGGTTGGTCGCCAAGGTTAGGAAATGGCCACCGTGGCGATGGCACAATGCACGCACCGCATTGCGTCGGGATGCGAATTGATTGCGGTACCCCTCGGCCACCGTTGGATCGCCGGTATCCAAGACGGCAAAGCGTTGGCCGTTACCGAGTGGGTAACGATTGGCGGGCGGCGCGGCGGCTTCGATGGGATCGAAGACTAAAATGGAGATCACGTCGTTGTGAGCGGCAAGACGGGCGAACGATTGCTCGGCCTGCTTAGGTAATCCATGAAAGTCACTCAGGAGATAGATCAGACTGCCGGGGCGGATGGTACTGCTCAACCGCCGCAGAATGTCTATCCAGTAACCGTTCCCTGTCTCCGTCGGCATGCCGCTGGTGGGTTGCATATCGACCAGCGCCTTGAAAAAAGGCAATAGACCCCGTTCCCGCCCTGCGGGCCGCAGTTCCCGATGTTGCTTTCCGGCAAACACGATTCCACCGACGCGGTCACTGTTGTCGCGGGCGGCCCAGGCCAGTAACGCGGCGGCGCGAGCGGCTACCACCGACTTGAAGGCCACCCGAGTACCAAACGCCATGCTTGGGCCTAAATCCACCAGGAACAGCACTGGCCGTTCGCGTTCTTCTCGGAACAGTTTGGTATGCGGCCGACCGGTGCGCGCGGTTACTCGCCAGTCCATATTGCGGATGTCGTCACCGGGTTGATAGGCACGCACTTCCTCAAATTCCATGCCTCGACCTCGATAGGGCGAAACGTAACCACCCACCTGAGTCGATAACACCCGGTGCTGCGGAGAGAGACCGAGTCCCGCCGCTTGGTTACGTAATCGCAGCAACTCTTCGATGGAAACGGTGAGTCCTTGGGTGCCAGTCGGTGCGGGTGGAATAGGGGATTGCAAAGCGGGCGAACCGCTCGCGATGAAACCTTGCTGGATGCGTTTGCGGATTTCTTTCAACATCGGAAGTAACCGGAGACGGAAAGAGCGGCACGGTCGCGATCTCGGTTTTCGGCGTTCACGCTGCTCACGGCACGGGAACGCGATCCAGTAATTCGGCGATGAAACGTTCGGTATCGATACCGTCCGCTTCCGCTTCGAAGGTCAGCAACACGCGGTGACGCAGCACATCAGGAGCGATGGCCTGAATGTCCTCGGGACTGACGTAATCGCGGCCTTGCAGCCAAGCATGGGCGCGAGAACAGCGATCCAGCGCGATGGTTGCTCGCGGGCTGGCGCCATACCGAACCCAACCGGAGAGTTCCGCGCCATAAGGAGTTGGATTTCGAGTGGCCATCACCAGGGCGACGATGTACGACTCTAGCGCCGGTGCCAGATTCAGCGCCAATACCTCGCGCCGTGCCGCAAACACAGCCTGTTGGGAAACGCGAACCGTGTTTTCGATGGCCGCCTGGCCATTTTGTCGCGCCTGTTCGCGCGCGAGTCGCAGGATGGCGTGCTCGGTTTGCGAATCGGGATAATCGACGCGCACATACAGTAAAAAGCGATCCAGTTGCGCTTCGGGTAGGGGGTAGGTGCCTTCTTGTTCGATGGGATTTTGCGTGGCCATCACCAGGAATAATTCGGGCAAGGGATAACTGGTGCGGCCTACGGTCACCTGGCGCTCGGCCATGGCTTCCAGGAGAGCGGATTGTACTTTGGCGGGCGCCCGATTGATTTCGTCGGCCAACAACAGGTTATGAAAGATGGGTCCTTGCTGAAACTGAAAGGACGCCTCTTGAGGCCGGTAGATCTCGGTGCCGGTCAAATCCGCTGGCAACAAATCCGGCGTGAACTGGACACGATGAAAATCCCCTTCCAGTCCGGCGGCCAGGGTTTTGATCGCCGTCGTTTTAGCCAATCCGGGCGCGCCCTCGACCAGCAGATGCCCATCGGCCAATAAGGTGATCAACAGCCGCGTATTCAGCGCTTCCTGGCCGAGAATGCGTCGGTTCAGATGGTCGAGCAAACCTCTGATATCCGAGAGAACCGAAGAACTCGTCGAAATTTGTGTCAGTGAAACGGTATTCATGGCGTCCTTCACATTTCTTTAGCTCGCGGAAAAACCGATGCTCGGCGGGGCCCGCCAGCAGCGATTTCAATCTTTCTTCCGCTCGACAAATGCTTTCATCAATGCTTCATCGGCGGGTGGCGCGGCGATTCATCCGCGCGAATTCACTAGATTTGATCGGTTATGAATAATAAGGTGTTTAACTTAAGGGAGCCTTAAGGTGCTGGTGCATTGACTTTTTCGGGTGGCGCTACAAGGGTGGTCTCGTGACGACGAGCGGCTGGCGATGGACAATAACAAACAGGATACTCGGGCGGCGCTGACATAAAAAAGCCGGCTTGCGCCGGCTTTTTCGTCTCTGCCTTTGAGAAACGCGACCCTGACAGGCCGCGCTTCCAACCAGGAAGTTAGGCGACCACCTTCCAGACTTCGGGAGCTTTTTCAACCCGCTGTCCGAATTCCTGACGCTGACTCTCCAGCTCGGACGGCAGCGTCTGGCCAAATTTGTCGAAGAAGCCTTTGATTTCCTCGACTTCACTGGCCGCTTCAGCGCGGCTGATGCTGGTGATGGTCCCGAATTGCTCCTTGGAGAAATCCAGTCCCTGGAAGTCCATGTCCTCATAGCGCGGCATGTAGCCGAACGGGCTCTCGGCGGCGCCAACCTGGTCGTTGACCCGCTTCACGATCCATTCCAGCACCCGCATGTTCTGACCATAGCCCGGCCAAACGAATTTGCCGTTGGCGTCCTTACGGAACCAGTTGGTGCGGAAGATCTTGGGCAGCTTGAGACCGGCCTTCTTGCCCATGTTGATCCAGTGCCCCCAATACGACGCCATGTTGTAGCCGCAGAAGGGCAGCATGGCGAAGGGATCGCGCCGGATGCCGGTCACGCCGATAGCCGCCGCAGTGGCTTCCGAACCCATGGTCGCGGCCATGAACACGCCATGGTTCCAATCGTAGGCTTGGTAAACCAGCGGGAAGGTCTTGGATAGACGACCGCCGAAGATGAAGGCGGAAATCGGCACGCCGGCGGGATCTTCCCAAGCCGGGTCGATGGTCGGGCACTGGCCGGCGGGCGCGGTGAAACGCGAGTTGGGATGCGCGCCTGGCTTGCCGGAATCCGGCGTCCAGTCGTTGCCCTGCCAGTCGATGCCGTGCGCCGGGGGTTCCACACCCATGCCTTCCCACCACACGTCGCCGTCGTCGGTCAGCACCACGTTGGTGAAGATGGTATTGGCCTTGACCGATTCCATCGCCATCGGATTGGAATCGTAGGATGTGCCAGGAGCGACGCCGAAGAAACCGGCTTCGGGATTGATCGCACGCAGGGTGCCATCCGGACGGGGCTTGATCCAGGCGATGTCATCGCCCACGGTCAACGCCTTCCAATTACCGAAGCCCTTGGGCGGCACGATCATGGCCAGATTGGTCTTGCCGCAGGCACTGGGGAAGGCCGCCGCGACATAGGTCTTCTCGCCGGCGGGCGATTCCAGACCGAGAATCAGCATGTGTTCGGCCAGCCAGCCTTCGTCGCGCGCCATCACCGAGGCGATGCGCAGCGCCAGGCATTTCTTGCCGAGCAACGCGTTGCCGCCATAGCCCGAGCCATAGGACCAGATTTCGCGGGTTTCGGGATAATGCACGATGGCCTTGCGGCTGATGTCCGGCTCGCACGGCCAAGGTACGTCTTTCTGACCGGGGGCCAGCGGCGCGCCGACCGAATGAACGCACGGGATGAAGAAGCCGTCGCTGCCCAGCGTGTCGAGCACCTTTTGACCCATGCGGGTCATGATCCGCATGTTAGTGACGACGTAAGCCGAGTCGGTGATTTCGATACCGATCTGAGCGATCGGGCTGCCGATCGGGCCCATGCTGAACGGAATGACGTACATGGTACGGCCGCGCATGCAACCCTTGAACTGTTCCTTGAGCTGTGCGCGCATTTCGGCCGGTGGCGCCCAGTTGTTGGTTGGGCCGGCGTCTTCTTTCTTTTCCGAGCAGATGAAGGTGCGGTCTTCAACGCGCGCCACATCGGACGGATGGGAGCGGGCGAGATAGGAATTCGGGCGTTTCTCCGGATTCAGTCGGGTGAAGGTACCACCTTGCACCATCTCTTCGCACAACCGGTCGTATTCTTCCTCCGAACCGTCGCACCAGTAAATGCGGTCGGGCTGGGTTAAGGCAGCTATTTCATCCACCCAATTCAATAATTTGGCGTTGCTGGTCCGGTTTTTGCCATCATGAGCGATTGCCATCGATTAAATCCCCTCTAAATGTTCAATGCGTTGGGGTTGGGAAGCTATCAAGCGGGACGCTTCACTATCGTCCACACTGGATTTCGACCGGGCGCGACCCTTCCAGGGTCGGTTACATTACAAGGTGTTAAGGTTATCATTAAGCGGGTTTGGATGTCACCAATCCCACTGGATACTCCGCGATGTCGCACTCGAAATTTCCCTGGCGTGCGTGCCTAAAAATTTTGAGTTCACTGAGAGCCTTGGAAAGGTGAAAGGTTTTTTTGTAACCACCGCTATCCAGTCATCGGAAGTGATCCCGCTTATTTTGGGATGAAGCGGTTTGTCCCGGCATGGGAAAGCAAACCCTCTGTTCCACAATTAATGTCGCCTGATGGTATTTGTTTTCCATCCCTGATTAGGAAGGCGCTCCATGAACATGAAAAGCAGCTTGCGCTTGCGCCATAGTACTTTCGACGGTGTGCGGGAGATCGGGGGATTTGGTCAGCCGTTGCATGCCCTGTATCCCCAAATTCGGGCCGTGCTCGCTAAAGAGTTTGGCGTCGATGGGGAGTCGTTGCTGGCCGAACCGGTGGTGGATCGCGACAAAAACCGTATTGATTGGTACGCAGAGAGCGATCCCGATGAAAAACCAGCGTTGTTGGTGGATCTGCCCGATAAGGAACGTCGGCTAATTCTCGATCAATTTCGTGACTTGCTCGGTCGTGCCCAGGAGCTGGCGGAGCGCTACGCCGCCTCCGACGATGGGCGCCAGGCGCAACTGGGGGCGATTTTGCGTGCGGTGCTGACCATGCCCGCCGAATCCGAGATATTTGTCGTCGAGGGGAAACCGGTGATTACCGGATGGGGTTTTGCCTCGGACTCGCCTTGGGATGCGCCGGGTGGTTTATCGCGGCGCCTGCCATTGCCCGCCGAACCGGTTGAACCCACGCGCGATGTCGTGGTGCCGGAGGTTGCGATCCCCGAACTGGCCGCCGCGCCCGAACCCACTTCGCCAGCCCCGCTTCCCGTCGATGCCGAGCCACGACCGAGTGAACCCTCGTCTCCTCCGGAACCAGAGCCAGCGCCGAAACTTTTTGAACCATCGCCCTCTTCCCCGGATGCGAGCATGCTGGAAGCAACGCCACGGCCAGTTGATTCTCGGCCGCCAGCCGAGTCCGTATCGGAACCGATTGCCGACACGGCCGAACAGCCCGTTGCCAAATCATCAACATCTTGCCGTTATGTCGTAGTCGGCTCGCGATATTTTTGGACTGTGACGATTATCGCCTTGTTATTGGTACTGCTGGCCGCGTATTGGGCACTAGGAAGAGCAAGGTTGCCACGTCCTATGATGGGCGAAGCGACGCTTTCGACAGCAGCTGGAAAACTCGATAGCGCCCTGAGTCAAGCCCGACAAGATGAGGCCGGATTGAGAGTTCGGCTTGAACAGTTGTTGGTGCAATTGGCCGAGCGACACGGTCAATGTCGTGTGTCCGACCAATCGGCTGTTACGGCCGTCGTGCCGGCACCCAAAAAGGCCGATATGCCGGATCAGGCGCTTCCGTCAGCCGATCGCGACAGATTGACCTCCTCGTCTGACGGGGTCGGTGCCAAGGGCGGGTTGCCAAACCGGTCTGCCGATCATGAGCGCGCGCCGCCGACTCTTGGTGGCGCCGATGGCAAGGACGGGACGCCAAGCCTGTCCCGTCAAGACCGTTCGCTGTCCGGTCCGGCTTCGAATTCCGATGATCAACGAGGATCAGCTGCGCGAGATCTCCCAGTCGATCCAGCAGTCCTGGGAACCTCCCCGCAGGGTCAGGCAGCCGGTGCCATGCCTACCGAGGCACCGACAACGGTGCCATTGGCCTCTGGATCAGCCGCCCCGTCTTCTGCAACTCGGCCGTCGGTGGGAGGGACCGTCAATTCCTCGAAGGCCAACGGTTCGCAAAGTGAGTCCCCTTCTCCCGCCTCGTCGGGCGTGGCGGTACCGGAGCGAACCTTGGAAGAAGTCCTGAGCGGACGCGATTCCGAGTCGACCACGCCGGCACGGCCGCAATCGCCAGCCGAACCCCCGGTCAAGGCCGAGCCCACGCCAGAGGAGCGTCGGGAGTTCGTCGATCGCATGTCGGCCACCGGTGCCACGACGGGTGAAATTACCGCGACTTTGCTGTGGAACGGCCGGGGTGATCTCGATTTAGTGGTACGCTGCCCGTCTGGACGGCAATTGGATTATCGCAGCCCCACCGAATGCGGTGGCACCTTGGATGTGGATGCCAATGCGACTCGCGGCGGTTTGAGCGACCGGCCAGTGGAAAATGCCTTTTGGCCGGCTGGCAAGGCCGGACCGGGTGTGTATGAGGTCGTGGTTCGCTATACCCCCCGCAAGGATGAGGAACGTCCACGCCAGATGCCGTTTCAGGTGCGCTTGAGTCGGGGCGGTCAGGAGTCGGTTTTCAAGGGCACGATCCGACCTAACGCGGTGGTGCCGGTCACGACCTTCACGGTACAGCGCTGAGGCAAAACCCCATGACCCAACAGCAGCACACGCAATTCACGGTTTATGTGGATGAGGCAGCCGTTCCCCGCTACCAACGGGCTTGGGTTTGGGGCGTGGCCGCCCTGGCGATTCTGGCATGTGGTCTCGTTGCCGGTTGGCTATTCGGCGGCGGGGGCAGGGTTGTGAGCCGCGATCCGGGAGTGGCTATAAGTTCTACGGATGAGCAGGCGTTACTGATCCGGCAAGAGGCTGTCAACGAACAGTTGCGGGAACGGATCGCCCGATTGGAGCGCGCGTTAGCCAGCGATGCCTGCGGGCCAGCAGCTTTGGAAGCCTTGCTGCAAGACACTGGTAAACGTTGAGTTTCGTCTTTTGACCTGAATTGAGGAGGTGCGCGTATGTCAACCTATTCGATCGAGCTCGCCTGGCAGCGTACGACGCCGGATTTCGACCACAAGACCTTCGACCGTGGCCACATCTGGTATCTGGCCGGTGGTCAGACGGTGCTCGGCTCGGCGGCGCCAGAGTTCTCCGGCGACCCTGCTAAGAGCAACCCCGAGGAGGCTTTGCTGGCGGCGTTATCAAGCTGTCATATGCTGACGTTTCTCACGATCGCCGCACTCAAGAAGCTCGTGGTGGAAAGTTACGAGGACGAGCCGTTGGCCGAGCTGGGCAAGAACGACAAGGGTAAAATGATGGTGTCACGTCTGACCTTGAGGCCCAGGGCGGTTTTCAGTGGCGAAACGATTCCCGATCCCGATGCGGTATGGGAACTGCACCGTAAGGCTAAGGAAAACTGCTTTATCGGCAATTCCCTGCTCAGCTCGGTGATTCTCGAACCGCGATTTTGAAGGTGGTCCGGAGCGAACGCATGCGAACCGCCCGACTTGCGGAGTCGGGTGACACCGGAGCCTTGCATCACTGGGGGTGCTGTTTTATAAAATTAGCCCCGAAAAAAACGGGAAACCGTTGTTATCGTTCGACCGGCCATCCGATACACCCGAATGAAGAATCGAGCCGGAATCGAGAACGGGGTGATTGCAAAAACGGAAAGGGGTTTGATGATCGATATGCGGAATTTCAGCGCGCGAACGATTTTTATCGGGGGATTGGCCTGGCTGGTCTGCGCTTGCGCACCGAATAGCATCGAACCGACGACGGGGCTCCCGCCGGCCGGATACGGCGGAGCGCCGCGCGAGCCTTGGCTGCTTGTGGACACGCGGAAGGATATGCTGCTCGTCATGCAAGGGGACCAGCAGCTCAAGGCATTTCCGCAGGTTGCGTTCGGTAGCAGTGGCGTCGGTGTCAAATCCAGACGTGGCGACAATAAGACCCCTCTCGGTGTATTTCGGGTAGGCTGGATCAACGACCACAGTCGTTTCAAGACGTTCATCGGACTCGATTACCCGAACCTCGATTATGCGCAACGCGCCTTGCGGGAACGAAAGATCGACGCTCTAACCTACGAGCGGATCCGTGCAGCCTGGACGAATGGACGCACGCCACCGCAGGACACGCTACTTGGCGGGCAGATCGGCATTCATGGAGTAGGTTATGGAGACCCGACGATACACAAGGCTGGTATCAACTGGACTAGCGGTTGCGTGGCGTTAGATAACCAGCAGATCGCTACTCTGAGACCTTGGGTCAAGGTCGGTATGCGGGTCGAAATTCGCTAAATCCAGCGATTTGAATTGTCTCCAGTTCATATTTGCGTTATATAATTGCGTTTGTTGTGCTGGAGCAATAAGGTTGTGCTGTGGCAACATGCGTATTAGTGCGACACCCGAACTTTTGTTTTTTTGATACTTAGGAGCTGAAAATGTTGAAGACTTTGACCAAGGTTTCCGCGCTGGCCCTGATCGCTGGACTGACCGTTGGCTGTGCCAGCACCAGCGATGTTCAGAAGGCGCAGAACGATGCCAACGAAGCCAAGGCGATGGCTCGTCAGGCGCTGGACGCCGCCAATGCCTCCGCCGCTTGCTGCCAGGCGAACGAAGAAAAGTTAAACCGCGTGTTCAAAAAGTCGATGTACAAATAACATCGCGTTTTCGGTACGCAAAAAACCCCGCGTGGCGAAACGCGGGGTTTTTTATTGCCTGTTCACAACCGATTTGCGGGAGGCAGTTCCTTCAACCCGTCAGCCGAGGTATTGCCGGCCGAAGGTGGAACCATAGGCGTGACAGGTTTGGGATAGGGCACGGGACTACCAGGTGGTACGGGTCGATAAGCTGGGGGTGTGGCGGGTGATGCCGCTGCTGCCGTTGCGGGTCGACTAAGGGGAGGCGGTTCCTCGTAGTGGGCGGCACCCGGACTGCGAGCATTCTGTGACGGAATAGGCGCTGAGCGATAGGCCGGTGTTTCGACCGGCAACGAGGTCGGAGCCGAGCGATAGGCCGGTGTGTCCACGGGCGCTGCTGTATTGGAAGCGGGCCGATAAGTATAGGCTGGTGTGTCGACAGGGCGTGGGGCAGCGGGCGGTGCCGGCCGGTAGGGCGGCTCTTCGCGGTCGGTTGCCACGCTAGCGTAAGGTGCGCGAGACGGTGCGGCCGGAGCCGGCCGATAAGCCGTCGGCGGCATTGAAGAGTTGGTGTAAGGAGCCGGATAGGCGCTTGAGGGTTGGTTAGCGGTCGGATGAGTCGAGGTGGAGCCAGTCGACGCGGTCGACGCGGTCGAGGCTGGAAGGTCGCGCTGTTCGGGTCGGTTGGCCGGATAAGCAGAAGGCGTCCGATTGGCGGTCGGATAGTTGGGGACGGGGGGCGGCGCGGTGGGTTGACCGATGGGGAGACTGGTGGAAGATCCCGGTTCCATCGAAATTGAAACGGGCATTCCGCTAACCTGTTCCACTGCTGCTCGCAAGGCAGCCTGATCGACACCGGCCATGTCCGGACCGACCTTGGCGATGACCGCTTTTTCCGCCTGTTCCAGCGTGACCTTCATCGGCAGCTCATCTTCTTCCAGCGGCTCGTGCGATTCGACCAGCAGTTCGCCGTTCAGTCGGCCAACCTTGACCGGTTGGTCGAGCAGGCGCACGGGTGTGCCTACGGGCACGATCCCGAACAGTTGCTCGATGTCCTCCGGGTACAGTCGGACACATCCGTGGGTCACCCGCATCCCGATTCCATGTGGCTTGTTAGTGCCATGAATGAGATAGCTGCCCGCTACACCCAACCGCATCGCGAAGCGACCCAAGGGATTATCCGGCCCGCCAGGCACCACGTCGGGTAGTATATCGCCTTCGGCGGCGTGTTCGGCCTTGATCGAAGCCGGTGGCCGCCACGGTGGATCAACCTCTTTGCCGACGACCTTGGTCAATCCCATCGGTGTTTTCCAGTCCATCCTGCCGATGCTGACCGGATAGGTGTGAACCACTCGCTCCCCGCTGGCACTCGGCGGAGGATAGTAGTACAACCGCATTTCCGCGATGTTGAGTACGATCCCTTCGCGCGGCGTGTCAGGCAGGATGAAGCGGGTCGGGAGTACGATAGGGGTTCCCTCGCCTGGTGCCCAGCGGTCTATCCCCAGGTTGGCGTGGACGATTTCGTCATAGCCGAGGTCGTGATCGCGCGCAATATCGAGCAGCGTTTCCTCCTTGCGGGCGTAAATCACCTTGATTTCTCCGATGACATCCGTATCGGGAGGAGGTAAGGGATAAACGGTGGCTTGCGCGATATTGGTGATCGTTCCTCCCAGCAATAACCAGCGGAGGCGTTTCAAGAATAGGCTCAGCATAGAAAGCGTCTCGTCTCTAAAAAGATTCATGATGTAGATTCTGCCTGCTATTTCCCGTTATATCCAGAGTCGATGCTGGTCGCAAACCCATGGAGATTTGGGCCGCTAAGAACACGAATTCCGTCGTGGGGTTCTCCAGTTAGTTCGCCATGTCAGGCAGCGGTTCCCGACGGGCCCGAACGACTCGAAATCCGACGCCTTCCCTCGGTAAATGGGAGCGAATCGCCCGGTTGCGCTGGGTAGCGTCGCGACAAGACGGAGCACGATCCTATATCACGTCCGAACTTTCTGATAAGGTTATTAAAAACCAGATGACTCCGATGGAACCCGCCCCCATGACTTGTGATTTCCTCGCCTTGGCCGCTCCTGGCGTGCGCGCCTTGCAACCCTATCAACCCGGCATGCCTGAAAGCGAGCTGCGCCGGAAATACGGTCTGACCGACATTATTAAACTGGCTTCCAACGAGAATCCGCTCGGTCCCAGCCCCAGGGCATTGGCCGCTGTGCGAGAGGCGTTGGGCGATCTGGCCCGTTATCCCGACGGCAACGGGTTCGAGCTGAAAACGGCGTTGGCGTCTCGGCTCGGCGTCTCGATGACGGCGCTGACCTTGGGCAACGGCTCCAACGATGTGTTGGAGCTGGTGGCGCGAGCGTTTCTTACGCCAGAGCACGATGCGGTATTCTCCGAGCACGCCTTCGCCGTCTATCCCATCGTCACCCAAGCCATCGGTGCCACGGCCCGCGTTGCCAAAGCGAATCCGCCCGACCACCCGATGCCTTACGGTCACGATCTGGCCGCGATGCGATCGCTGGTCAGTGACCGGACCCGGGTGGTGTTCATCGCCAATCCCAACAATCCTACCGGAACTTGGCTGAAGACGGCAGAATTGCAAAGTTTTCTGGAATCGATGCCGGAACAGGTCATCGTCGTGATCGACGAGGCGTATTTCGAATACGTCGAGGCCGAGATGGATTGCCCCGATGCTCTATGCTGGCTTCGCGATTTCCCGAATCTAGTCGTGACCCGCACATTTTCCAAAGCCTACGGATTAGCCGGACTGCGGGTCGGCTATGCCGTGTCCCATCCCGAGGTCGCCGACCTGTTGAACCGGGTTCGCGAACCGTTCAATGTCAACAGCCTGGCCTTGATTGGAGCAGCGGCGGCACTGGACGATTTCGAACATTTGGCGCGCGGCAAAGTGGTCAATCGCGCGGGTATGCAACAATTGCGGGAGGCTTGTCGGAAACTGCATTTGACGTGCTTACCCACGGCCGGCAATTTCCTATGTATCGATGTCGGTCGATCTGGGCGGGAGGTGTTCCTGGCGCTGCTGGAACGAGGTGTCATCACCCGGCCGGTGGACAATTACGGCTTGCCGCGCCATCTGCGGATCAGCGTCGGTACCGAAGTGGAAAACGCCCGGCTGATCGAGGCGCTGACCGAGGCATTGAAAAACTAACATGACAGCGCAACCTTTGATCCGACGCCTGTGCGTGATCGGAGTTGGTCTGATCGGCGGCTCGCTGGCCCGCGCATTGCGCGAGCGGGGCGAGGTGGCCGAGGTGGTCGGCGCCGGTCGTCACGAGGAGAACCTGCGCGCGGCCGTTCGGTTGGGCGTGGTGGATCGCTATGATACCGATCCCGCCCGCGCGGTCATCGGAGCGGACATGGTAGTGGTCGCCGTGCCGTTGGGCGCTATCGAAGCGGTGTTGCGAGCCATTGTCCCCCGACTATCCTCCGACGCGGTAGTGACCGACGTGGGGAGTGCCAAGGGCAGCGTGGTGGCCGATGTCGAGCGGGTTTACGGCCAGATACCTCCCAATTTCGTGCCTGGCCATCCGATCGCCGGTACCGAAAAGAGCGGGGTGGAAGCATCGTTTTCGACCCTGTTCCAGCGGAGGCGGGTGATCCTGACGCCGTTGGCGGAGACGGCTGCCTTCGCCCATCAACTGGTCAAGCGAATGTGGGAACTCACCGGGGCCGAAGTGGTGGACATGGGCGTGCGCCATCACGACGCGGTGTTAGCCGCGACCAGTCATCTGCCACACATGCTGGCCTATACTTTGGTCGATACCTTGGCGCGGCTGGACGACCGGGCGGAAATCTTCCGCTACGCCGCCGGCGGGTTCCGGGATTTTACCCGCATCGCCTCCAGCGATCCGACGATGTGGCACGACATCTGCGCCGCCAATCGTGAGCAATTGTTGGAAATGATTGCACTGTTCGGTGCCGATCTGGAGCGGCTGGCCGAGGCGATCCGCAACGATGACCGCGATGCGGTCCTGGCCATCTTCGAGCGCGCCAAGCGCGCTCGCGATAATCTCTATCTTGATTGATTCCGTCATGACCCATTTGACTTTCGTTGTCGAACCGGGCGGCGCTTTGCGCGGCCGATTGCGAGTTCCCGGCGACAAATCGATTTCGCACCGTGCCATCATGCTGGGCTCGCTGGCCGAAGGCACCACCATCATCAGCGGTTTTCTAGAAGGCGAAGATTGTTTGGCCACGCTACGAGCGTTTCGCGCCATGGGGGTACGGATTGATGGGCCGGATCAGGGGCGGGTGACCGTACACGGCATGGGTTTGCGCGGCTTGCGCGCACCGGCCGATCCGCTCAACATGGGCAACTCCGGAACCTCGATGCGGCTGATGGCGGGCATTTTGGCCGGGCAAGACTTCGATTCGATGCTGGTCGGGGACGCTTCGCTGACCCGCCGCCCGATGCGCCGGGTAACGGCGCCACTGGCCCAAATGGGTGCGCGGATCGAGAGCGCTGACTCCGGCACTGCTCCCTTGCGGATTCGCGGCGGCCAACGCTTGACCGGCATCGATTACCCTTTACCGGTCGCCAGCGCCCAAGTTAAATCCTGCCTGCTGCTGGCCGGTCTCTACGCCGAGGGTGTCACCCACATTACTGAACCGGCTCCGACCCGGGATCATACCGAACGGATGCTGGAAGGGTTGGGTTATCCACTGGTCCGCGAAAACGAGCGCAGCGTGGCCTTGACGGGGGGTGGGCGCTTGACCGGGACCGACATGGATTTACCGGCCGATATCTCCTCGGCGGCATTTTTCCTGGTCGGGGCTAGCATCGCCCCGGGCTCGGATTTGGTGCTGGAGCATGTCGGGGTCAATCCGACCCGCGACGGCGTGATCGAGATTCTGCGATTAATGGGTGCGGACATCGAGCGACTGAATCCACACTTGGCCGGCGGCGAGCCGGTGGCCGATTTGCGGGTACGCTATGCGCCCTTGCATGGCATTCGTATTCCCGAGGCGCTTGTGCCGCTCGCTATCGATGAATTTCCGGCTTTGTTCATTGCCGCAGCCTGCGCTCAAGGGAAAACCATCCTGACCGGAGCCGAGGAGTTGCGCGTCAAGGAGAGCGATCGGATTCAAGTCATGGCCGAGGGACTGAGCGCCCTTGGCGTTGTCGCTGACCCGATGCCGGATGGTATCGTGATCCAAGGTGGCCCGCTGTCCGGCGGTAGCACGGACAGTTATGGCGATCATCGGATCGCCATGAGTTTTGCCATGGCCGCGCTCCGTGCCGGGGGCGCGATCCGGATCGAGGATTGCGCTAACGTCGATACTTCATTTCCGAGGTTCGCGAGCCTGGCTCGCGATGTAGGCTTGGCGATTCAGGAGCAGGGACGACGATGAGCGCAGCAACGATCCGGGTGCCTGCTCCGGTGATTGCCGTGGATGGCCCGAGTGGGGTCGGCAAGGGTACGCTGTGCCAGTGGCTGGCTGCTCGGTTGGGTTGGTCTCTGCTCGATAGTGGTGCTTTGTACCGCCTGACGGCGTTGGCGGCGCTGCGGCGGAATCTCTCGTTGGAGGACGAGGTCCGCCTGGCGGTAGTGGCCGCCGGATTGGATGTGGAATTTCAAGCCTGTCCCGCTGGCGCGCCGCGCATCGTGCTGGATGGGGTCGAGGTCGGCGTCGAACTCCGTAGTGAAAGCTGCGGCGACGCCGCTTCTCGCGTGGCGGCCTTGCCGGCGGTACGGGCGGCGCTGCTCCACCGGCAGCGGGATTTTCGTCGCGCGCCGGGTTTGGTCGCGGATGGTCGGGATATGGGTACGGTGGTGTTTCCGGATGCCGAACTCAAACTGTTTCTGACCGCTAGCAGCGAGGAACGCGCCCGACGCCGATATAAGCAGTTGAGAGAAAACGGATTGAATGTTAACCTTAAAAATCTGGTCGAAGAAATCGATGCGCGTGACCGTCGGGATGCTCAACGAGCGGTGGCGCCACTCGAGCCTGCTCCGGACGCGGAGATCCTGGATACCACGCGAATGAGTATCGAGGACGTTTGCGATTGGGCTTTGACGCGTGCTGCTGAACGATTTGTCGTACCGGAAAACCGCTAGGCACCAAACTTTACGCCAGCGATGTCCGTGACTACGCTTATTCTTCGAACCGAGCGCCGAGACTGGGCGCTCTGGGTGCAAGCCTTGGATGTTCCCGTCGTAATGGGAGCGCAGTGGTCCGAAAGCCGGTTCGGGGATGCGGTACCGAACCTTACATACTCCAACTAACCTGTGGCGGCCCGTTCCGTCATTTTCGAGTTATACCCATGAGTGAAAGCTTTGCCGAACTGTTTGAACAGAGCTTGGCCGACAAGCAAATGCAGCCTGGCGCGATCGTCCAAGGATTGGTGGTGGAAATCCGGCAGGATGCCGTGGTTGTCAACGCCGGCTTGAAGTCGGAAGGGCTAATTCCGCTCGAACAGTTTTACAACGAGGAAGGCGTTCTCGACGTAAAAGTGGGAGATCAGGTTGAGGTCGCCCTGGATGCGTTGGAGGACGGCTTCGGGGAAACCCGGCTATCCCGCGATAAAGCCAAGCGTGCCCGGATCTGGAGTGCGCTGGAGCAGGCCTTCGAAAAGGAAGAAATCGTCAAGGGTCTGATCAGTGGCAAGGTGAAGGGCGGCTTCACGGTGGATATCGGCGAGATCCGCGCTTTCTTGCCCGGCTCGCTGGTGGACGTGCGGCCGGTACGCGATGCTGGTTATCTGGAAGGCAAGGAACAGGAGTTCAAGGTCATCAAGCTCGATCGGCGGCGCAACAACGTGGTGGTGTCCCGGCGGGCTGTGGTGGAGCAGGAGTACAGCGCAGAGCGCGAGGCATTGCTGCAAAACCTTCAGGAAGGCCAGATCGTGGACGGCATGGTCAAGAATCTCACCGACTATGGCGCGTTCCTGGATTTGGGGGGCATCGATGGCCTGCTGCATATTACCGATATGGCGTGGCGACGGGTCAAGCACCCTTCCGAGGTGGTGGCCGTCGGCGATACTATCAAGGTCAAGGTGCTCAAATTCGACCGGGACCGCAACCGGGTGTCACTAGGGCTCAAGCAGTTGGGCGATGATCCCTGGATCGCGCTGGCCCGCCGCTATCCGGTCGGAACCCGAGTCTTTGGCAAGGTGACCAATATTGCCGATTACGGTTGCTTCGTGGAAATCGAAGAGGGCGTCGAGGGCTTGGTCCACGTTTCCGAGATGGACTGGACCAACAAGAACGTCAACCCGAACAAGGTCGTGGCGTTGGGCGATGAAGTTGAGGTCATGGTGTTGGACATCGACGAGGATCGTCGTCGCATCTCCCTCGGCATGAAGCAATGCCAGCAGAATCCTTGGGAAGAGTTCGATCAGAACTACGGCAAGGGCGACCGCGTCTCCGGCAAGATCAAATCGATCACCGACTTTGGGATTTTCATCGGATTGGACGGCGGGATTGATGGACTGGTCCATCTGTCCGACATTTCCTGGAACATGCCTGGCGAGGAAGTGGTGCGCCAGTATAAGAAAGGCCAGGAAGTCGAGGCGGTGGTGTTGGCGGTGGATCCTGAGCGCGAGCGCATCTCGCTTGGGATCAAGCAGCTCGACAAGGATCCCTTCTCCAACTTCGTCGCCGATCATCCCAAGGGCAGCGTGGTTAAGGGCAGAGTCGTTTCGGTGGATGCCAAAGGCGCCATGATCGATTTGGGTCACGGCATCGAGGGTACACTGCGCGCTTCCGAGTTGACCCGAGAGCGCATCGAGGACGCACGCTCGGTATTGAAAGAGGGTGAGGAAGTCGAGGCCAAGTTTATCGGCGTTGACCGCAAGAACCGCACCATCACGCTCTCCATTAAGGCCAAGGACATGGCCGAGGAAGCGGAGGTGTTGCAGGACTACAGCCGCAAATCCAGCACTGGCGCGACCTTGGGGGACATCTTCAAGGAGCAGATGGGCGCGCAGGACGACTGAGGTTCATGCGTTTGGCGGGTTTACCGTCGTATCTTGGCTGCCGCGATCCGTTGGGATCGCGGCGAAATTTCCCCGAATTTCGAAGATTGGCGGCGCCGACAGCGGTGGGTCGCCAGCGGTATAGGGAGATATGATGACGAAGTCAGAATTGATCGAAATTCTCGCGCGCAAGCGGAGCGATATCCCCTATCGGGATGTCGAGCAAGCGGTCAAGGCATTGCTGGAACAGATGAGCGAGTCGTTGTCCAGCGGCGAGCGGATCGAAATCCGGGGGTTTGGTAGTTTTTCGCTGCATTTCCGACCGCCGCGAGTCGGGCGTAACCCCAAGACGGGTGATGCTGTGTCCCTGACCGGTAAGTATGTGCCTCACTTCAAGCCTGGCAAGGAACTCCGCGAGCGAGTGAACGAGCATCGTGGAGTGGCCGATGATTTGTTGTGAGGCTCGAATTTTTCCGGCAGGCGGGCCGTTGTCGTATTCTGTTCAAGAACCCACGGTATAAAGTGGGTTTTTTGGTTGGAAAACGGGAAGGATATGACGAAATCGCCGGGTAGCCCTTCAGTGAGGTTGTCTTATTTCCTTTCCCAGGTAACGAGAGGAGTGGGAATCGTCGGGAAGGCTCGAAGCGGCGATTCCGCTGTATCGGGCGGGATCGGCGTGTTTTGTGCGATCACCGTTTCTTGAACGCTCGTTGTTCGGGTTTGTTGCTGACTTCAGATCGTTCGGGTAGGGGAAGCCGATGTTTTGGATCAAATTCATTCTGATCGCTGCGATTCTGTTAGTCGTTCTGTTACTGGGATTGGAGTTTTCCACCTTGAACACCAATGCCGTCACGGTTCGCTATTTGTTGGGTACGACCACGCAACCGCTATCACTGGTGGTGATTTGCGCCTTTTCGGTCGGAGTGTTCGTGACGGCTTTGGTGGGTGCTTTCGTTGTACTGCCGCTGCGCTGGCAGGTTGCCCGACTGCGGCAAGCCGTGTCGAGCAAAGATCAGGAGATCAGCTTGCTGGCTAAGAAAGCGGGGCGGTAAGTTCCGTTGACGCGACCGGGCGCCGCCGCTGGATTATGATGGAGCTATTGTGGCTGCTATTGCCGGTCGCTGCCGCTTCCGGTTGGTGGGCAGCGCGACGAGAGATCGCGAAGCCGAATAGAGCCGCCGTCCGTAGCGCCGATTATTTCAAGGGATTGAATTACCTGATCGACGACAAGCCCGATCAGGCGATTGAAGTATTGACCCGCATGGCCGACGTAGATCGGGACACGGCCGAAATCCACCTGGCGTTGGGCAACCTCTTCCGTCGTCGTGGTGAAGTCGACCGGGCGATTCACATTCACGGTAGTCTGATCGCCAGAACCAATCTGACCGCTGACCAGCGGCGGCAGGCCGTGATGGAGCTCGGCGAGGACTACTTGCGAGCGGGCCTGTTTGATCGGGCGGAGGCATTGTTTCGGGAATTGATGGAGCAACCCGATCACATGGAAGTCGCCATATCCCGGCTGATCTACATTTTTCAGCAGGAGAAGGATTGGCGCCAAGCAATCGAGTACTGTGATCGTTTGGAACAGATCGGCGGAGGGTCCAAAAGAAAGGAAACCGCGCATTTTTGCTGCGAACTGGCTGAGGTGGCGAGTTCGCGACCGAAAGACGCGGAGGCCAAGGCATGGCTGTTGGATGCGCTGGGGCGTGATCCCGATTGCACGCGAGCCAGTCTATTGCTAGGGCGTTTTGCCATGCGGATCGGAGATCATCAAGCGGCGATCGAAGCCTTTCAAGCTGTCGAGCGGCAGGATCGAGGATATTTTCCGGAAGTCATCGCGCCTTTGGCTCAGTGTTTCAGCACGCTGGACCGTCTCGATGACTGGGTGCGTTATTTGAGGGAAGTTCAAGAACGAGACCATAGCGGCCGCGTCACAGATGCCCTAGCGGAATGGTTGCTGAAACGGGAAGGCGAGGAGGCGGCACTTCAGTTTTTGGAGTGCGAACTGCGCGATTATCCCACCTTGCTGGGGTTGCGCCGGCTGGTTGAAATCAAGCTCGAACGGGGCGAGGGCGCGGAATACGCGGATTTGCGAGCGTTGCACTGCATCAGCACGCAGATGCTCAACAGCGCCGCGCGCTATCGCTGCGTCAACTGCGGATTCGTGGTGAAATCCCTGCATTGGTGCTGTCCGAGTTGCCAGCAGTGGAACGCCATCAAACCGATGCCTGACTTGGTGATCAAGACGACAGCCGGTTGAGAGCCCCTCTGTTTTCTGGTTCCGCCACTGAGCGTTTGATTTGTCAAGAATAGCGCTTGCATTATGACCGGTCGGCTCTTATGGTTCACGGTGCTGACAGATGGCTCCTGCTAGCGCACGATACCCGAACTAAGGAGACAAAAGATGAAGAAACGCTTCCATTTATTGCTTGGCCTGATTTTGATTCTATTTTCTGCCGTGACCTTCGCCCAAATGGTCGATATCAATACCGCGACCGCCGATCAGTTGGAAAAAGGCTTAAAAGGAATCGGCCCTTCGAAAGCTGCCGCGATCGTCAAATACCGGCAGGAACATGGTCGCTTTAATTCCGTGGAAGAGTTGACCAACGTGCCGGGTATCGGTGACAAGACCTTGGCCGGCATCAAAGATTCGGTGACTGTAGGCAGCGGAACTCCGTCGATCCCTGCGACTCCGGGTAAATCGACCCTACCGGCGAAGCCCACCGCGCCGGCTGTTCCCGCCGCGCCGGCTGTTCCCGCCGCCCCAACCAAGCCTACGCTTCCAGCCGCGCCGCCCAAGCAGTAAAAGCCCACGCTTTTCGGATTCCGCGACGGATCGTGATTGGCCGCCCTCCGGGCGGCCAACGCTTTATAATGGCGCGCTTTTCGGTAACCGGCATTATCGCCAATCGGGTTCGTGCTCATGTTTCGTCCCTTGGAGTTGTTTATCGGCTTGCGCTACACCCGCGCCAAGCGTCGCAACCACTTTATCTCATTCATTTCACTGAGTTCGATGTTGGGCATCGCCTTGGGCATTACCGCCCTAATCACGGTGATATCGGTCATGAACGGTTTTCAGGAGGAAGTGCGCGGCCGGATTTTGGCCATGACGCCGCATGCCACCATCAATCGCTGGAACGGGGTGCTGGATGACTGGCGCGTGGTGCGGGATTGGGCACTGGAGGATCATCGAGTGGTCGGTGGTGCGCCTTACATTCGCGGCGAGGCGATGCTGAACCATGCTTCGCTGGTCAGCGGTGCATTGATTCAGGGCATCCTACCGGCCGAGGAGCAAAAAGTGTCCGACATCAGCAGCAAGATGGTTCAGGGAACACTAGATGATCTCCAGCCTGGTGAGTTTGGCATCATTCTCGGCCAAGCGCTGGCCAACGTACTCGGGGTCACGGTCGGTGATAAGGTGACGGTGATTACTCCACAGGCCAGCGTGACCCCGGCGGGCATCCTGCCTCGCTTGAAGCGCTTCAAGGTGGTGGGTCTGTTCAAGGCCGGCATGTACGAATACGACCGGGGCTTGGCGCTGATTCATGTCGATGACGCGGCCAAGCTGTTTCAGTATCCCGATGGTGCGGTCAACGGCGTCCGATTGCGGTTGCGCGACTTATTCATGGCACCGCGATTTGCGCGCGAGTTTGCCAATAAGTTGCCGGAAACCTTCGTGGCACGCGACTGGACCCAGGACCATGCGACCTATTTTCGCGCAGTGCAGATCGAAAAAACCGCGATGTTCGTGATTCTAACCCTGATCGTAGCGGTCGCCGCCTTCAACATCGTCTCGATGCTGGTAATGGTCGTGACCGACAAGCAGGCCGATATCGCCATCTTGCGCACCTTGGGCGCGACTCCGCTGGCCGTCATGGGTATTTTCATCGTGCAGGGGGTCACCATCGGCCTGATCGGTACGCTGTTGGGGCTGATCGGCGGCGTATCGCTGGCGACCCACATCGATGTGGTGGTGCCCTTCATCGAGCACTTGTTCGGTATCAAGATTCTGGCTCCGGATATTTACCTGATCAGCGATATTCCCTCGAAAGTGCAATGGGGGGATGTGACGACCATTGGGCTGGTCGCGTTCGGGCTGGCGACGCTGGCGACGCTCTATCCAGCGTGGCGGGCGGCGCGAACGCAACCGGCCGAGGCGCTCCGCTATGAATGAGGCGATGCCGGCGATGGAGACGACGGTGGTATTGGAGTGCCGCCAACTGGCCAAGACATTTCGGCAAGGCGACGAACGTCTGGAAGTGTTACGGGATATCACCTTTCCGGTCCAGCGCGGCGAGCGATTAGCGGTGATCGGCAGTTCGGGCTCGGGCAAAAGCACCCTGTTGCATTTGCTCGGCGGACTGGATACGCCGACTGCGGGTTCAGTGTGGGTGGCCGGCCAGGAGTTAAGTCGGATGAGCGATGCGCGTCGGGGTCGGTTGCGCAATCGCTGGCTGGGATTCGTGTACCAGTTCCATCACCTGTTGCCCGAATTCTCGGCGCTGGAAAACGTGGCGATGCCACTGCTGATCCGTGGCAATGCGCCGAAGCAGGCTAAAGATCAAGCAGCGGCCTTGTTGGAGCGGGTTGGGTTGGGCCAACGGCTGAAACATCGGCCAGGCGAATTATCGGGCGGCGAGCGGCAGCGAGCAGCGGTGGCGCGGGCGCTGATCACCGAGCCGGCTTGCGTACTGGCTGATGAACCGACTGGCAATCTGGATCGACATAGCGCCGAACAGGTATTCGATCTGATGTTGGAGTTGAATCACGATCTGGGAACCAGCTTCGTGATCGTCACTCACGACCTGGTGTTGGCAGCCCGTTTGGAAGCGATGTGGCGGTTGACGGATGGGGTGTTGGTTCGGGAACGCTGAGCGATCGGCGACTGCCTATGCGCCTTGGGGCCATCGTCTTTCTGGTCGGGATTTTGCTCCTGCACACGTTGCCGGAATTGCCGACTCGAAGTTGGACGCTGGCCTTAGCGGTGATAGGGCTGGCCGCGATGTGCGTTCCCCGCTTGCGATTACTGGCTTGGGGGGTGGCCGGTTTCGGGTGGGCCTTGTGGTGGGCCTTACCGTTGGCGGTACTGCCGGCAGAGTTGGAAGGAACCGATCTGTGGCTCGAAGGCTGGATCGCCTCCATCCCCGACCGCGAATACCGCAGCGTCCGTTTCGAGTTTTCAGTGGATCGGGTCATCCACAACGGCCAGCCGGTCACGTCGCTGGCCAGGCAGCGGTTGCGTTTGTCGTGGTGGGACGATGCCGAGGGCGATGACGCCGCTATACCCGAGTCGCGACCCGAGTTGCGAGTTGGTGATCGCTGGGGCTTCGCCGTGCGGTTGAAACGGCCGCGCGGGCTGTCGAATCCAGGCGGCTTCGATTACGAGCGCTGGCTGTATGCGAAGGGCATTGTCGCCACCGGCAGCATCCGCGCCCAACCGCCCCCCCGTCTGCTCGCTCAGGCGGAGCGTTATCCGATTGATCGCTACCGCCAGCGAGTTACCGAACATTTCGTCCAGCAGCTTCCCGGCAATCCCTTTAACGGCGTTCTGATCGCATTGGCGGTCGGAGAAGAGAGCGGCATCGCGCCCCACCAATGGGACGTATTCAACCGCACGGGAGTCGGCCATCTGATGTCGATTTCCGGTTCGCATGTCGGTTTGATCGCCGGTATGACGTTCGCGTTGATCTGGGGGGTGTGGAGCCGGGTTCCGAGGCTGGTACTGTGGTGGCCCGCCACCCGGGCAGCGGCGCTCGCGGCGTTGTTGGGGGCGAGCGGCTACACGTTAATATCCGGTCTGTCAGTACCGGCCCAACGTTCGTTTTTGATGCTGGCGGTGGCCATGCTGGCGCTCATCGCCCAGCGACCTGCCGCACCCAGCCGGATTCTAGCCCTTGCCTTGCTGGTGGTGCTCCTTTTCGATCCGAGCGCGCCGTTGCTGGCGGGATTTTGGCTGTCATTCGGTGCGGTGGCGGTTATTCTCTACACCGTCAGCGGCCGCTGGCAGACGCGCCACTGGCTGGGTCAGGCTGTCCGCTTGCAACTGAAGATCACCTTGGCGTTGCTGCCGCCGACGCTAGTATTTTTCCAGCAGTTTCCCCTGTGGTCGCCGTTGGCGAATCTGATTGCGATTCCCTGGGTCGGTTGCACCGTGTTACCGCTCAGTCTGTTGGCTGCCTTGGTGGGGCCGCTGAGTTCGATGGTCCAATCCGCGTCGCTGACGTTGGCGGCCCTGACCATGGAAGAATTATGGCGGATTCTGGTTGGGCTGGACCAAGTGCCCAGCATGGTGCTGTATCGACCTGCGCCGCCGCTATGGACGTTGGTGTTCGCGCTACCAGGAATGGCGCTATTGCTGGCTCCGCGTGGCCTGGCGGAGCGCTGGCTGGGATTGCCGTTGTGTTTGCCGTTGCTGTGGCCGCCCATGGTCGCGCCGGAGCGGAATGGATTCTGGTTCACCTTGTTGGATGTTGGCCAAGGGCTGGCGGCCGTGGTGCGGACCCGAAATCATGTGCTGGTTTACGATACCGGCCCACGACTCGGCATGACGCTCGATGCTGGCCGAGCGGTGCTCGTGCCTTTCCTGCGCCAGCAAGGTGTGACTCGGGTGGATACCTTGCTGGTCAGCCATCCGGACAAACAGCACGAGGGTGGCGTACGATCGTTGCGGGAATTCCTGTCGGTGGAGCGGATTCTGACCGCTTCCCCGGATCAAACGCCCATTGAGGGCGCCGAACCGTGCCGGGCCGGCCAGGCGTGGGAGTGGGACGGCATACGATTCAACATTCTGCATCCACCGGCAAATGGGTTTTCGGGCGATAACGCATCCTGCGTGCTGCAAGTCGTGGGCGAAGCCGGCCGAGTGTTATTGCCGGGCGATATCGAGACTGCCGCCGAAACCGCTTTGTTGGCGACGTATGGCACTGAGCTGGCGGCGGAGGTACTGGTCGCCCCGCATCACGGCCATCGCAATCTGTCCATTCCCGCGTTTCTGGACGCTGTACACCCTCGATATGTCCTGTTCGCGACAGGCTATCGCAACCGGTTTGGCTATCCACGCCCGGAAACCGTGGCGCGCTATCGAGCGACCGGTGCGATCTTGCTCGATACTGGCCAGGAGGGGGCAGTGACGTTTCAGCTGGAACCGGACCGACCGCTGACTTTGAATCGCCAGCGACGCGACAACCGACATTACTGGACCATGCCTTGATACGGAATGATTCCTGAAATCCAGTATCATACTGGCCACTGGTAGAGCGAAGCGACAGATACGAACGGTGGAGTGTATAGAGTGATCAACTTGATCGAGGCTGGGGGCTGGCTGATGGCGCCGATCCTGGCCTGTTCGCTGGCAGCGGCAATCATCATCTTTGAGCGGCTGTTGGCGTTACGGCGGGCGCGGGTGTTACCGAAACAGCTGGTGCAGACCCTGCGCGGCTGGGTGGAACGCGGCGCTATCAATCAAAGCGATGTAGAAGCGCTACCGCTGGCTTCGCCGCTGGGCCGGATCGTAGCCGCGGGGTTAGCCAGTCGTGGCTACAGCCGGGAAATCGTGCGCGAACGCATCGAGGATACCGGCCGTCATGTGGTGCATGAGTTGGAGCGATTTCTAAACGCTCTGGGCACCATCGCCGCCATCAGTCCCTTGTTGGGGTTGCTCGGCACCGTGGCGGGCATGATCAAAATCTTTCAGATCGTATCGACTCAAGGCAACAGCAATTTCAGCCTGCTGTCGATCGGCATCGCCGAGGCGCTGGTCACCACCGCCGCCGGGCTGACCGTCGCGATTCCCAGCGTGCTGTTTTATCGCTACTTCCATGCTCGCGTGGACGAGTTGGTGGTGAATATTGAGCGGGAATCGCTGGAGTTGGTGGATTTGCTGAACGCTGGCGTTCCGGCTGAGGAAAAAACATGAACTTTCGCCCGCGCCGCCGTGAGGAACCTGAGATCAATTTGGTGCCAATGATCGATGTCGTGTTGGTACTGCTAATTTTCTTCATGATCGCCACCAGCCTGCGACACCCGTCGGAACTGGAAATTCGCTTGCCCGAAGCCTCGGGCAAGCCGATGCCGGGCGATGTGGCGCAACTGGCGGTGGAGATCGATGCCGCCGGCCGTTATGCCGTCAACGGGCGCGTGCTGGAATCGACGGATGCGGCGACCTTGAAAGAGGCGTTGCTGACCGAGATCAAGGGACGCCTGTTGCCGCTGACCATCAGCGCCGATGGCCGAACGCCGCATCAGGCCGTTGTCACGGTACTGGACGTCGCCGGCCAATTGGGCATCAATCAACTGGCTATCACCACAGCGGGCGAGCCGAATCCATCCCCTGATCTCACGACCAGCCCCGCCGTCTCGCCATCTCCGAACCCCTGATCATGCACTGGCTCGACCGTTACGGATATTCGCTGAATCTGGTCGCGGTATTGCTTTGGCCGCTCAGCCTGCTGTTCGGGTTGGTGGCGCGGATACGACGCTTTCTGTATCGAAACAATATCCTGAAAAGCGTGGGCCTGAGCGTGCCGGTCATCGTGGTCGGCAATATCAGTGTCGGCGGTACGGGTAAGACGCCGCTGGTGGCGCAACTGGTGGAGTTGCTGCGGGAAGCCGGTTACAAGCCCGGCGTGGTCGGTCGTGGCTACGGCGGCCAGTCGGCCCAATGGCCGCGCTCCGTCATGGCCGATAGCGATCCTGTCCAGGTTGGCGACGAGCCGGTATTGCTGGCGCGGCGGTGTCGCTGTCCGGTGGTGGTAGGGCCGGATCGAGTGGCGGCAGCGCAGCTGTTGTACACAACTTACGATTGCAATGTCATTATCAGCGATGATGGTTTGCAGCACTACCGACTGCGCCGCGATATCGAAATTGCGGTGGTGGACGGGTTCCGCCGATTCGGCAACGCTGCTTGTTTGCCCGCCGGACCGTTGCGGGAGCCGCCCTCCCGGCTGCGTGAGGTGGATTTCGTGGTGAGCAATGGCGCGGCGCGCGGTCAGGAGTATCTAATGTCACTGTGCGGTGAGATCGCGCTCAATCTCCACGATCCCTGCATCACGGCGACGCTGGTCAGTTTTCGGCAGAGCACCGTGCACGCGGTAGCCGGCATTGGCGATCCGTGGCGTTTTTTCGATCATCTGCGGCGTGCCCGCTTGCGGCTGATCGAGCATCCGTTTCCAGATCACTACGTCTTTCGCGCCGGGGATTTGCATTTTCGGGAGGATTTGCCGGTGTTGATGACCGAGAAAGATGCGGTCAAATGCCGTGGCATCGTGCCGGATAATGGCTGGTATGTGCCGGTCGTCGCCCGCCTGGACCCGGAGTTTGAGGATAACCTGCTCAAGCGGTTGGCGATGGTTGCCATGGCCAAGGGCGTGCGTCGGCAGCCGAAAACGGTTTCTCGCCGCCCGAGCCCGAATTCACAACCCAACCTATCCCCGTCAGGAGGTGAACAAGATGGACAAGAAACTACTGGAAATCTTGGTGTGTCCGGTCAGCAAGGCACCGCTGATCTACGACAAGACCCGACAGGAGTTGATCTGTCAGGAAAGTCGGCTGGCCTATCCGATCCGCGATGGCATTCCGGTGATGCTGGAGGCGGAGGCACGACGGTTGACGGATGAAGAGGTTGCCTAGGTGAGCGGGGTCGATCCCCGGTTCCGGGTTGCGATTCCTGCCCGATATGCCTCGACCCGACTGCCGGGCAAGCCCCTGCGAATGCTTGCGGGGCGAACCCTATTGGAGCGTGTCTATCGGCGGGCGCTGGCTAGCGGAGCCCTGGAAGTAGTGATCGCTACCGACGACCCGCGTATCCGCGATGCGGCCGAGGGTTTTGGTGCGCCGGTTTGCATGACCTCGTCGGAACATCCGTCCGGTACCGACCGGCTGGCGGAAGTGGCGGCGCGATACGGCTGGCCGGATGAAGCGATCGTGGTGAACGTCCAGGGTGACGAGCCGCAAATGCCGCCGGCCCTGATCCGTCAGGTGGCAGCCGAGTTAGAGGCCCACCCGGCGGCGGGTATTGCCACGGTCTGCGCGCGAATTCACCAGCCCGGCGAATTGTTCGATCCGAACGTGGTCAAGGTGACGCGAGATCGCGAGGGCTTCGCGTTATATTTCAGTCGAGCGCCGATTCCCTGGCATCGCGAGGCGTTTCGGAGCGTAGAGCGAGAATCGGTCGGGCTGCCCGATGATACTGTTTGGTTCCGCCATATCGGCCTCTACGCTTACCGGGTGGCGGTGTTGCGGCGCTTTCCGCGCCTGGAACCGGCCCTGATCGAGCAAGCTGAAGCGTTGGAGCAGCTGCGTGCTTTGTGGCATGGCATCCGCATCCAGGTCGTGGAAGCGACCGAAGCTCCGCCACCGGGCGTGGATACCGAAGCGGATCTCGCTCGGGTAGCGGCGGAATTGGCGATTTCAGATGAGTAGATCGAAGGTGGCCAGTTCCGGTAAGTCGGGATTCAAACCCGTGCCTTGGGCATCGAGCACGGCCACGGTGAAGGTTCTGGGTAGCCGCTCGCCGGCATCGCCGTACTGGTTGGCCTGGATGATCCGGCAATCTTGCTGGTCGCGCAGCACCAGCGCCGGATCATCGGCCAGAATCTCAATGACCCGGCAAGGTATTCCCTGATAGGTCAATGTCCGATCCAGTAATTTTTTCAGTTTCTCAGAATCAATGCGCAGCATGGGTGACGGCCAAGTTGATCGGATCCAAAATTGTACGGATGTTTCGCCCACTGCTGAAATCCCGGCGGAAACGGCTTGAGGAGGCGAAGGCTAAAGCCATGATCAGAGTTTTGTTCGTTTGCATGGGCAATATCTGTCGTTCTCCGGTGGCGGAGGGTGTGTTCCGGCGGATGCTGGAGGGAGTCGGCCTGACCGGAAAGATCTATGTCGATTCAGCGGGCACCCATTCCTATCACACCGGCGCACCGCCCGACACGCGCAGCCAAGCCACCGCTATGCGTCGGGGTGTCGATTTGCGGGACATCCGAGCTCGCAAGGTAACGGTAGCGGATTTTGCCGATTTCGACTACGTGCTGGCGATGGACCGCGACAATTTGCAGCATTTACTGGCATTGTGTGAAGAGCCGGAACTGCGACGCCGTGTCCAACTGTTCATGGACTATGCCCCGGATCTTCCTGAGCGCGAGGTGCCAGACCCCTATTACGGTGGCCCGCACGGCTTCGAGCGGGTGATGGATCTGATCGAGGAAGCGGCGGAAGGGTTGTTGCGCAACATCCGCCAGCATTATCGGTTTTGAGCTTCCTACCAGCGGGATAGCTTGGCGATGGGGCTGGAATTCCAGCCCCATCGCATTTATGGCGGCCCGTTCAACTCGCTGGAGACTGTTCGGGATCGGTTTTCTGAGTTGTCAGCGGCGCCTGTTGTTCCGATTCCGCAGGAGTGAGCATCGGTTCAGCACTGATCGATTCCGTCGGGATTGGCGGCTGGTCGAGAGGCATGACTGCCTCAGCCACTGCTTCGGGTTCGTCAGGCAATTCGGTTTGCGCAGCGGGTGGCGGCAAAACCGGGGATTCCGAAGTGGCGACCACGGGTTCGGAGGCAGTTATTAAATCAGCACCGCTGGCTTCTCCCGTTTCCGGAGCGGGTTCGGCTGATTCCATCACGGGTTCGGCGGTGGTTGCCAAGCCTATTT